>Ga0105248_10001479_pt1 | contig 26141 bp, 28 predicted proteins | sample KBSS34metaG_FD_81524 | JGI IMG/M metagenome (GOLD analysis project Ga0105248, IMG submission 81524) | Switchgrass rhizosphere microbial communities from Kellogg Biological Station, Michigan, USA - KBS S3-4 metaG | ecosystem: Host-associated > Plants > Roots > Rhizosphere > Soil | place... | reverse complement strand
CGTGGCCTGCAACGCGACCTGCAGGAGGAACTCGCGTTCCATCGCGACATGGCCCGGGATCAGTCCAATCCGATTGGTCTGGGAAGCGCCGCTTCAATTGCAGAATCCGCCCGCGATTTGTGGCGGTTCGATTTGCTCGAAGACCTGTGGCGTGATCTTGTTTATGCGTGCCGCTCGTTCCGTCGCACGCCGGGATTCGCCGCCGCGGCCATTGTCACCCTGGCCCTGGGAATCGGGGCAAACACCGCGATCTTCAGCCTGATGTACCGGGTGATGATCCGGCCGTTGCCCGTGCAGGAACCGGAACGCCTGATCGAGGTGCTCCGAGATGCAGGTAAGGGCCCGGGCGGAGCGCAATCCTACCAGGCACTGCAGTATTACCGCCGCAACTGTCAGAGTTGTTCCACGGTGCTGGGTATTTCGAATGTCTCATTTCACACCGTCATCAAGGGCGAACCCGTGCAGCGCATGGACGGACAGTTTGTGACTGGAGATTTCTTTTCAGCGCTTGGAGTGCATACAGTGCTGGGCCGTCCGATCACTCCTGCCGACGATCAAGCGGGAAGGGCGAACACAGTGGCCGTCATCAGTTATGCGCTCTGGCAGGAACTGGGCGGCAGAAGTGATGTGCTGGGCCAATCGCTGACCTTCGAGAAAGTTCCATTTACCGTCATCGGCGTCGCGCCGCGCGAATTCCATGGCCTGGAAGTTGGACTGGACGTTGACGTTTGGGTGCCGCTCGAAGTCGAACGGGAGATAAGACGCCCCAGTAACACTGCCACGGCCGCGTCGAAGTGGCTGCAGGTCATCGCGGTGATGAAACCGGGTATCACCTTTAAGGAAGCGAATGCGGAACTCGCGCTCCTGTTTCGCCCGGCAGTGATCGAGACTGAGATTGCAGCGCGCAACGCTGCCGATCAGCGGGACCGCGAAGTTATCAAGCAGCTCGAGAGCTGGCGTCCCATCGCTCAGTCGGCCGCATCGGGAATATCCGCGCCTCGCCGCCGCTTCGGCGCGCCGCTGAACGTGCTCATGGCGATTGTGGTTGTTCTTTTGTTGATCGCCTGCGCGAACGTCGCGAGCTTGCTCTTCGCTCGCGCGCTGTCTCGTGAGAAGGAGATCGCGCTGCGGTTATCTCTGGGTTCCGGACGAGGTCGACTCGTCCGGCAGCTCATCGCTGAAAGCGTGGTGCTTTCAGCTGCCGGGGCTGTGCTCGGTCTTGGAGTCGCGTATGCGTTAAGCAACTACTTCGTTTCGTTCCTGTCGACGACATTCGACCTCGATGTGAAACCAAACCTGGCCATTGTCGCGTTCACGGCAGTGGTCGGCGTGGGGACTGCCCTGGTTTCCGGCCTCCTTCCCGCTTTCCGAAGCACACGAATGGATTTCGCTTCGGGCCTGAAATCCGTATCGGGTGGTTGGGAAAAATCTCCGAGTCAGCCGTGGAGAAGCGGTCTGGTCGTGGTCCAGGTTGGGTTGTTGATGGTTCTGGTTCTTGGCGCCGGTATGTTTTTGCGGACGCTCCACTCGTTCTATTCCATCGATTTGGGCTTTGATCCCACCAACGTCCTGATCGTCAATGTCGATCCATTTGGCAGCGGACATACTCCCGAGGAGCTGAGGGCGCTCGCCCCCCAATTGATCGCGAGACTTGAAGCCCTTCCAGGAGTGACGGCAGCCAGCCTGCACCGGTTCCCGCCGATTACGGGTGGATCCGGTACAAATCTGGATTTTGTTTTTGATAGTGGCGCGGCGCGAGATGTTGTTGCCCGGGGCGTCTACGTGAACCGCGTCAGCGAGAACCATTTTGCAACGTTAAAGACGCCCATTCTGGCCGGAAGGGATTTCAATGCGGCGGACTCCGATAGCCAGCATCGAGTAGTACTCGTCAATCAGACATTCGCACTGCGCTATTTCGGCCAGACTCCACCACTGGGCCGAGTGATCCAGCAGCGGAACACGCCCATGGAAATCGTCGGCGTCGTCGCCGACACGAAATACGAGGATGTCCGGCAGGCGATGCAGCCGACGGTGTACTACAACATTTTCCAGCAATGGGGATCGCCGATGGAGTTTCTTGTCCGCGCAGAAATCGATCCGGAGGCAGCGGCTTCGTCGATTCGATCGACGCTGACATCGCTAATCGGAAATGTCTCCATTCGGGAGAGGACCCTCTCCGATCAAATCGATTCCACTCTCATTGACGTTCGCCTCGTGTCCACTTTGGCAGCTTCTTTTGGAGCCCTGGCCTTGCTACTGGCAGTTGTCGGGCTCTACGGCTTGGTGAGCAACAGCGTTGCACGGCGGACGAGGGAAATTGGAATCCGCATCGCGCTCGGTATGAGCCGAAGTGAGGCAGTGGTCATGGTCTTGAGGGAGGCGCTTGTCCTCGCGGGGGGAGGAATTGTTGTAGGCCTGCCGCTGGCGATCGTTACAACGCGGTATGCCACGACGGAGTTCGAAGGACTTATCCCCGACGATCCTCTGACGATGATCATTGCGGTCGGTGCGCTTCTGCTCGCCGCTATTGTTGCCGGTTTTCTGCCGGCGCGAAGAGCGTCTCGTCTGGACCCCATGGCTGCTTTGCGTACCGAGTGATTGAAAGCTGCGGAAGGCGCCGACATCGGCGAGGGAACGATTGAAATTCTGTGCCGAAATCCATCCCGCATTTTCTTCAGGCGTTTCCACGCCGGCGCGTGAATAAAGCAGGCTGGTGTTCCTCTTCGAGCCCTGGAGAAGGAAAGCCGGGGAGGAAGAGGAGCACACTGATCTTCTCAGTTGGGTTTCAGAAAATGGCTTTTGAGCTTGAGACTATGCGGCAGCGAAGTTGCTCCGACTCCTTCTCCAGGATCAGGAAATTGAAGTGTTCCCCTGTGATTGTCGAGATCCTCAATACGGGGTGCTGTCGCGTCGCTGCATCAATAAATATGTGAACGACTGGAGCTGGCCAGAAGGCGTCTCGTGTTGTTCCGTCTTGGATTTGATTACGCGGAATTTCGGAAATTGTTTCGCGAGTTGTTCTGGGCTATAGCGCATCACCGGTAATCCGCTGCATTTAGTCGGACCGTCTGGGCTAAAAGTGGCAATGATCAGGAATCCATCGGGTTTGACAGCTCTTGTCGCAGCAACAACGTACGCGGATCGTTCGTCGGCATCAAGGAGGAAATGAAAAACGGCGCGGTCGTGCCATAGGCTATAGTGGCCGGGTTCGAGAGGGATCTGTGTAATGTCACCGACGATCCAGTCGACCCGTGCGTTTTCCCGCAAATGCTCTTGGGCCTTTTCGAGTGCACTTGGAGAAATATCCACTACGGAGAGATTTGTATACTGCCGTGCCAGTAGATCGCGGGCCAATGTCGATGCGCCGCCCCCTACGTCAATGATCGCGGCGTTCCGATCCAGGCCGATTGTATCGATCAGTTGAAGGGAAACGTCGAGATGCTCCCGATACCAACTCATCTCGTTGGGCAGCTTACTCGTGTAAATGTTTTCCCAATGTTGATTGTCTCCCATATGCTCTGCCGCTCGTTCGCTCAATTGTACCGGTCCTTGTTTGCCGCCGTTGGCGTGTTGCCGGGAATTTCTAGGGGCGGTCGCCTTTGGCCGGATCAAGGTCACTCCGATGACGATTATGAACTCGGCGCCATGAGATGAGATGTATATGAGACGCACTCCTTGCGGCCGTGCTATTCGGGTTGAGTGCTCCGATCGCGAAACTCCTTCTCGGGGATTTGCCGCCGCAACTGCTGGCAGGCCTCCTCTATGTCGGGTCTGGATTGGGATTGATGATAGTGGCTTTGGCTCGTCGAGGGACGTCCAGTCGGCACGATCCCGGAGTTCACCGCGACCAAATTCCATTTCTAGTCGGAGCAATCGCCTTCGGCGGAATCGCCGCGCCGGTTTTTCTGATATTCGGGTTACAACGAACGCCTTCATCGAGCGCTTCGCTGTTGTTGAATCTCGAGGCGGTCTTCACTGCGGTGATTGCGTGAGCGGTTTTTCACGAGAATGTAAACTCTCGGATCGGGCTTGGTTTGTTGGCCATTGTTGCAGGCGGAGTCGTTTTGTCTCAGAGCGGTTCGTTCGAGTTCACCGAATTCGCTGGTCCGCTTGCGATTGCCGCGGCTTGCCTGTGCTGGGGCATTGACAATAACCTGACGCAACGGATCTCAAGTGCGGATCCTCTGGCGGATCGCGACCCTGAAAGGCCTGGTGGCGGGAACCGTCAACACTGTGCTTGCCGTTTTGCTGGGGCAGTGGCGTTCTACGAGTCCTATTTCGATCGCATTAGCGCTCGGATTCGTGAGCTATGGCTTGAGTCTCGTTCTATATATTCGCGCTCTTCGCGAACTGGGCACTGCGCGCGCCGGTAATTATTTCTCGGTTGCCCCATTTGTCGGCGCGATTGTGGGAGTAATTCTCTTGCGGGAACGGGTGACGACTGGTTTGTCAGCCGCGGGTCTTCTCATGGGAATCGGAGTCTGGCTGCACGTCACAGAAACTCACACACACCAGCATGTTCATGAGCCGCTGACGCACGAGCACGAACACACTCACGACGAACATCATCAACACCAACACACGCCAGACGATCCCGCCGGCGAACCCCACACGCATCCACACAGGCACGAGCGGCTGGAACATTCGCACGCACACTACCCCGACATTCACCATCGGCATCCGCACTAAATGGTATGAACTCCGAGGTTGGCTTAAGCGAGGGTTTGCCGCAATTCAAGGTTTCTCAACTTTCCCCGAGTCCCCCGTAGCGTGATCGCTGCAGAACGAACGAAGGAACAGTCTGAGCACTCAAGCATCAACAATAGTGAGCGATGGTGCGACTTCATTTGTCGGTCGCAAGTCGTTAATGACAAGAATCGCAGCACGTTTCCCCACGGAATGCTTCAATGCCTTCCTTTACCAGGATGGGAACCATGGCCAGCGCGGCCACGGGATCACCCCACCACCAACCAAAGACTGCATTGAGTGCGAGCCCCGCGAGAAGGATTGCGGATACGTAGGCGCAGATATCTGTTTGGCTAGCATCAGCCGCTAGAGCTCGACTCGTGATAGTCGCGGCGACTCTGCGTTTGGCGCGCGAGAGCACAGGCATGACGACCAGGGACAGTGTGGCTAGTGCGATGCCAGGATAGCTTGCGTCGGGAGCTTCTCTTCGAAGGAGTGAAACGTCGTGACGGAGGCAGTGCGGAGCGCGGCGGTATCTCGAGGGCGTGGCCTGGATACAGAACCTTCCCCTAAATGCTGACGCACTGGACTCCAATGAACGGTTGTGCGACGATCCTCGGAATGCCTCGATTTGCAAGGATCTGTGTCTTCGCCGCCTTCGCTCTGCTGACGCTCGCCGGCGCGGACTTATTCGCAGACTTGGTTTCTGGCGCTCTATGTGACGGTAGTTCGAATACCCAGTGTTCTGGGAGTCCGAACGACGAATGTTTTTGTTGTTGTGGCCATTATGTGGCGCCGGTTCCGCCGATCGTGCTGCCGGAACAGAAGGTAGCTGTTTACGAAGCGGAAACGTCACCTGTGCTAATTTCCAATCAGCGTTCTGCCGTCTACCACCCTCCGAGATCCTAAGACTCCTCAGGCTAGTCTCTTCTAAAACTCAAAAACTCGGAGTGTCCTATGAATGTTTCACGCTTGGGCGGCGCTTGCGTTGTCGCCCTCCTGCTCGTACGGCTAGCCATCGGGCAAGTACAGGGAATAAGCAGTTTGGACGAGTTGGTCCAAATGGCTCTGGAGAGAAACCAGGATTACCTGGCTTTGAAGGAACGCGTAACTGAGGCGCAGGCGCTGACAAGACAAGCAGGATTACGCCCAAGTCCGACGTTGGAAGTGGAAGCCGGAGTTGGCGCGATTGGCGGGAGCAGTGGTGAGAGCGAATACTCGGCCGCCTATTTTCAGACTATTGAAAGAGGCGGAAAGCGCGAGAAACGGCTCACCGTAGCTGAAAAAGCCGTGGCTTTGGCAGAAGCCGAAATACGAGAGCGGGAGCGGCAGTTGGCCTTCGACATCAAAAGTCAGGCCGTTAGTGTGCTTGGCCAGGAAAATAAGCTGGCATCGATTCGTTTTATGCTTGTTACCAACCAGGACAGCTATCGGCTGACGACGCAGAGAGTGGAGTTGGGTGACGCAGCGCCTCTGGAGGAGCAGTTGCTGTTGTCGGAAGTCAATCGCACACAAGCACAGATTACTTCCGCGGAAGCGGCAAGAGACGCCGGATTGGTTGAGCTGCAGAGGATCGTCGGTCTCTCCGCCGTCCCACGGTTGGATCTTGCCGAGGGGTTGCGACTCGGCGATCACGAACCGCAGCTTAAAGAACTCCAAGCTTTTGCTTTGGAACATCGCTCCGATCTTCTGACACTGAAACTTCTGGAAGCGCAGGCCGCGGCTGAGACGAGCTTGGCGAATGCGGAAGGTAAACGGGATCTGACGGCATCGGCGCGCTATACGCGCTCACGGTCAAGCTTCGACCAGTTCGGGCTCTCGGAATCTGGCGCTATCGTTCCCTTGCGCGATACGGACAACATCATTACGTTTGGGCTGTCCATCCCACTGTTTACGAAGAGTCGTGCTCAGCCTGCAATCGACGCAGCCAAGGCGCGACAGTCTCAGCAAAGTCTGCGCCGAGAACAACTGGAGCGCGTCATTCCGCTCGAGGTTGAAGCGGCATACCGGCGCTTTGTTGGCGCACGCCGCTCGCTGGAGCTGCTGAGAACTGGAGTTGTTGAGCCTTCGCAAAAGAGCCTGACCGTGATCCGCGAAGCCTACCGTCTGGGACAGTTAAGACTATTCGACGTCCTGAACGAACAGCGGCGGCTCGGCGATCTGCAACTCTCCTATATCGATGCTCAGACCGATGTGGGTCGGGCTCTTGCTGAGCTTGAACGCGCCATTGGAGGAAATCTTCCATGACCAGATTCCTTATTTGCATCCTCGTCCTTACTTTCGCGGGATGTTCGCGCCCGTCTGAGGAATCAGGTGGGAAACCACCAGCCACAGAGGAGAAAGAGAAAGGGCCGCTCGAAATGGGCGAAAAGGCCCAGGCTCACGTGGGTTTAAAGGTGGTTTCTGCGGAGGTCCGTCCACTGACGGAATACCTGCAGGTGACCGGAACAGTGCAACCCATCGACAGCAAGGTCGCTCATGTCCGTCCGATTGCGCCTGGACGCCTTATCGCAGTGAATGCAAAGATCGGGGATCGTGTCGCCGCTGGAGATGTTCTCGCCACATTTGACAACACCGAGGCGGCGGAGATCGCCTCCCAATTCCAAGTCGGCCGCTCAGAACTAGACAAGCTAAATGTGCAATTGTCCATCGCACGACAGCAGTCTGAGCGCAATCGGCAGTTGGCCGAGATTGGTGCAATCCCCCGAAAGGAATACGATCTCAGTCTCGCCGAAGAGAAGAGCATCAACGCCAGCATCGACACTCAACAGAAGGTTTTGTCGGGTCTTCGCGCAAAGCTCCAGCGTTTTGGTTTTGGGGAAGACGAAACGGCGTCCCCAATGACGGCATCCGTGCGCGCGCCGTTTGCGGGCGTTGTGATACGCGCAAATGCAGCTCCAGGTGAAATGGCAAAGCCTGAGGAGGAATTGTTTCAAGTAGCAGACGCTTCCCAAGTTTGGGTCCAGGCTGAGGTGTATGAAAAGGATCTTGGACGGGTGCAGTCTGGACAAATCGCATCTATAAACGTGGATACCTACCCAGACCGCGTGTTTTTTGGAAAAGTCACCTACATCAGCGACGTTCTCGATCCACAAACCCGCTCGGCCCGCGTTCGATGCGACGTTGCGAATCCTGACGGACTACTGAAGCTCGACATGTTTGCAACGGTGCGTCTCCCAACGAAGTTCAAGAAGGAGGGTATGGCGATACCTGCAGACGCGCTCCAACAGATCGGTGGAAAGGATGTTGTCTTTGTTCGTACAGGGCCAACCACGTTTGAGCAGAAGACTGTTAAGGTTGGAAAGCTTGTTCAGGGGATGGCCGAAATTATCAGCGGCCTCGAAAGTGGCGATACCGTCGTCACGCAAGGGGCCTTCCATCTGAAGTCCATTGCACTCGGCGAGGAAATTGGGGAGGAAAACTGATGTATCGGTTGATCTCCTGGGCGCTCGAGTATCGGTTCCTCGTGCTTTTTGGAACGTTACTGGTGATCGTCGCGGGCGTATTCGCGGTGCAGCAGCTTCCTATCGACGCTGTGCCAGATATCACGCCAAATCAAGTGATCGTACTCGCGCAGGCTCCGGGCCTTTCACCTCCAGAGGTCGAGCAACTCATTTCGTATCCCGTTGAACTTGCAATGAGCGGATTGCCTGGCGTTACCAACGTTCAGTCTGTTTCGAAGAACGGTTTGTCTTATGTCGCTCTGTACTTCCGCGAAGACATCGACATTTACTTCGCACGTCGTTTAGTGCTGGAGAGGTTGCCCGAACTGCGCGAAGCGATCCCCGCCGGAATCGCACTCCCTGAAATGGGGCCGATCTCCACCGGTTTGGGCGAGGTCTATCAGTTCAGGGTTACCGGGCCGGGCCGATCCATGATGGAGCTTCGGAGCATTCTCGATTGGGAAATCGCCCCAAAACTGCGAACGGTTCCGGGCGTTATCGAGGTGAACTCACACGGTGGGGAATTGAAGACGTATGAAGTCCAGGTCGATAGCGACAAGCTCATGGCTTACCGGATTCCACTGAAGCCGTCCTTGAGGCGTTGGAACAAAACAACGCGAACGTCGGCGGCGCGTATCTGGATCGAGCCGAGCAACAATCGTTGATCCGCGGCGAGGCGCTAATCTCAAGCATTGCGGATATTGAGAGTATTGTCGTCGGTGTTTCTTCCACCGGAACCCCGATAACGGTAGGCAATCTCGCCAGGGTGCAATTTGCACCAATGGTACGGCAGGGATTTGCGACTCAAGATGGGAAGGGCGAAATTGTCCTGGGGATCGCAATGATGCTCATGGGTGAGAATTCCAGGACAGTTGTGGATAGGGTGAAAACGCGACTCGACGAAATCCAGAAGTTTCTTCCCAAAGGAGTAACGATAGAGCCGTTCTATGACCGCACGGACTTGGTACGGAGGACGATCGAGACCGTACGAAAGAATCTGCTGGAGGGCGGATTACTCGTTATCGCCGTCCTTCTGCTTCTGCTTGGTAGCCTCCGTGGCGGACTCGTGGTCTCAATGGCTATTCCACTTTCGATGCTCGTCGCCTTTACCGGAATGCTGCGCGCCGGCATCTCCGGGAACCTGATGAGCCTGGGCGCGATCGACTTCGGCTTAATCGTGGACGGCTCGGTCGTCATGGTGGAGAACATCCTTAGACGGATTCACAAAGCTCCCGAGACGCAATCCCGATTCGAGGTTATTCGGGAAGCGGCCCAGGAGGTGGCGCGTCCCATCTTCTTCGGAGTGGCCATCATCGTACTCGTCTATGTGCCCATCCTTACGTTGGGCGGCGTCGAAGGGAAAATGTTCAAGCCCATGGCTATGACGGTTCTTTTTGCGCTCGCTGCCTCCATCGCTATTGCATTGCTGTTGATGCCGGTTTTGAGCTGGTACGTATTTCGACGGACCCAGGCAGCTAGCGCCGACCACGACACGTGGATCATGCGACGCATACATTCCTTATATGCTCCATCGCTCGAGCGGGCACTACGATTTCCTAAGCTCATCGCTGTGCTTGCGATCATCGTCTTTGCGGCGTCGCTCCTTTTAATTCCACATCTTGGGTCGGAGTTCCTTCCGAATCTGGACGAAGGCTCATTGGTCATCATGATGTTTCGCCTTCCGGGTATTTCGCTAGAGGAGTCGAAGCATGGAAACGAAATTATTGAGAACGTCCTGCGAGAATTCCCTGAGGTTGCAACAGTTGTAAGTCGGACCGGTCGGCCTGAGGTCGCGACGGACCCAATGGCGATCGATCAAAGCGACGTGTACATCATGCTGAAGCCGCGGTCGGAATGGCCTGCAGCGCGGTCAAAGGAAGAACTTGTAGCTGCCATGAAAGCGCGGCTGGGGGAGGAAGCGCCGGGTGCGGCATACAGTTTTTCTCAGCCGATCCAAATGCGCATGCAGGAGTTGATGGAGGCGGGTCTTCGATCAGACATTGCCGTTAAGGTCTTTGGGGACGACCTGGCCACACTTGGTCAGAAGGCTGCAGAGATCGCAGGTGTTTTGCAGAAAGTTCATGGGGCAGAGGATGTCCGAAGCGAGCGCGTCGCCGGGTTGCCCTACGTCCGCATACGTGTTCGTAGAGACGCGATCGCGCGGCATGGGCTAAGCGCTTCCGCCGTTCTGGATACTGTCGAGACAATCGGCGGGAAGCCGGTGGGTCATGTTGCCGAAGGCAACCGGCGTTTTGCGATACAAGTTCGGTTCGAAGAGAGACAACGTACCTCCGTTGACGCTATTCGGAATCTGAAGGTGGGTGATGCTGAAGGCCACTTCATTCCGATCGCACAGCTTGCAGACGTTGTTGAAGAGGAAGGTCCCGCTCAGATAAGTCGGGAAAACGGGCAACGACGGGTCAGCGTGGAACTCAATGTAAGGGGCCGCGATTTGGGAAGTTTTGTGTCTGAGGCTCAACAGATTGTCGAGCAGAGGGTGAACCTCCCAGAAGGATATTCTGTCGAATGGGGCGGCCAGTTCGAACAACTGGCAAGCGCGAGCCGTAGATTGGCCATCGCAGTGCCTCTGGCGTTGGTCACAATCTTTGTGCTCTTGTACTTGAACTTCAACGCGGTCGGCCCTGCGATCCTGATCTTTCTCAATGTTCCACTTGCTGCGACGGGAGGAATACTCGCCCTTTTCCTGCGAGGAATGCCGTTTAGCATCTCGGCTGGCGTAGGGTTCATTGCGCTGTTCGGCGTCGCGGTCCTAAACGGTCTCGTGTTTTTGACCTACGTATCCCAATTGCGCAATGAAGGACGCCCAGTGATCGATGCGGTGCGGGAAGGCGCGGAAACCCGGCTTCGGCCGGTACTGATGACCGCCCTGGTCGCAAGTCTGGGTTTTATCCCCATGGCGATATCCTCTGGGGCCGGCGCAGAGGTCCAGCGCCCTCTTGCTACAGTGGTAATCGGTGGCCTGATCACATCGACTGCGCTCACCCTGATTGTCTTGCCGACGATTTATGCCTGGATATTTGCGAAAAAGGGAGCCGTTGAGCACAGCAGTCAGCGATTTGAGGCAGAGTGATGTCTAACCGCGACTTCAAAATCGAGGGTATGGATTGCGCTGAGGAAATCGCAGTTCTTAAACAGGAAGTCGGGCCCGTAGTTGGCGGCCAAGACAAACTTTCTCGGGTCTCTTGTGCGACCAGATTCCATAGCCGGCAGACTTCCGTTTGTCCAATGCGATGTATTCGCCCGAAGCGTTGTTCGATCCGGTTGGGATTCCACGGCAGGTCGTAATTGACCATTAAATGAGCACGCTGGAGGTTTATGCCTTCTCCAGCGGCATCCGTGGCGAGAAGGACTTGCACCACGGGATCGTGAAGAAAGGACTCCTGGGCCTTTCGACGCTCCTCTCGTCCCAACCCACCATGAATGATCACGAGCGATTCACTTCGGCCAAGGAGGGTCGAAATCTTATTCTGCAAGTAGTTGAGAGTATCCCGGTGCTCTGTAAAGACGACGAATTTCCCCTTGTTCTCTCCGAAGACGAGGAGCGCCGACAGTTCGCGCCACTTCGTATCTGTTCCGCTTCGGCGAACGGAAAGAGCCAGGTTCTCCAAGCGCGACAGCGTGGCGATTTCCGCCTTCAGTTCTTCGATCGTGCGCGCAGCGGTGGCTTGATCGAGAATCTCTTCTTCCGCTGCCTGGACTTCGTTTTCCGGTGCATCTTCCAGATCTTCGACATCATCGGGATCGAGTGTAGGAGTACTCTCCGCCAAGGCCGCCGCGACGGCGCCCCGCTGAAGGAGCTCCATGTCACGTTGACGCTTTTCGAGTCGTTCGCGTCGCCGCCGAAGAGACTGGTAAATGGCTTCGGGGGACGATGCCAAGGGGCCCATATTTACGATGTGCAACGCTGGATGGGGCACAGTTCGATCCAGGTGACCATCGACATCTACGGGCATCCTGTTTCCGACCGTGGACAAATAGAAGCGGCAAAGACTGATGCCTTCTTGTTCGGAAAGAAAGCTGCAGACTAGATCCCGAAACCCCTTCTTTCGGCTTCGGACAGGAAGTGGGAAAGCAGGCCGGGTTCGATTGTCCGGAGGTCCATCCTGACCCGTCTGGCGAGGTCGAAAGCGCCAGAAGTGTTGAGTAGTCTGAGTGGATCAATAACGCCGGGAATGGCGTTCGTCGTGCCGGTGGTGAGTGCCGTCATTGCAACCATGCCAATGTCACCGCCTAGAATTGCAGCCGTGGTTCCGCCCTGAACGGCCCTTCCGTTTCATAGCATTTGGTACCTGATGGTGTCCGGTATTACCCCTTGTTCTCGAATTTCTGTGAGCATTTTGTGAGCATGAATCCGCAGCAAATTGACTTTCATAAGGGCGTGTATTTCGGAAGGCGGTAGGTCTGCTTTCCGGCCATCCATATATATAAGGATGGCCGACCGGTGGTGAGTTTTGCATACTCCATTGCCCTCTAAGAGTCGAAAACAGGCCTTTTCCCCTTTTGCGACTTCCGGGGTCGCAAAGACTTCATGAACTCATTGAGCAGGGAAGTGTTTGATTAGAGAACGACGTCCAGCTTCCCAAGCGGATTCCTCACATGTATCTCATTGGTTTCTCGTTGTCTTAGCTGGCGCAATCAGACAGAAACCGACCTCCAATCGTCTGGCTGCGCATGGCCTGGGGCGTGCGCGAACTCGGCGGCGACCAGCTCACGGTCTGGGAGACGTTCAAGGTCTACGACGGCAAGATCCAGTGGAAGCGTTCATGAGAATCCTCCCGTTCGAAAAGCGCAACGGAGGATGGTAGTAGCCTGCTACGCCGGCTCCATGCCGAGGCGGCGTTTAAGATCGGCGGTGGCGGGAGAAGCCATGTAGCTCAATACGCGGCGCGCCGCGTCGGGCGACTGAGAGGTCGTTGAGATTCCCGCTGAGAAGACGGTCAGCATCTGGATCGAGTCAGGAAGCGAACCCAATACATCGATACCCGCCAGGTTTATCAACTCGCTCATCTGCTGGAATCCAAGTTCGCACTGTCCCTTCGCGACGAGACTCCCGACCGGAACTCCCGGAGGCGGTACGACGATCCTTCTCTGAATCGTCTGCAGAATGCCCCACCGCTCGAACAATTGCTGAAGGTAGATGCCGCTCGGTCCGGTGGAATAACTCAGAGTGCTCGCAGCGGCAACGGCGTCCCTGACCGCGTTCTCCGAACTGATGTCAAAACGGCGCGCGCCCGTGCGAACCGCGACCCCAATGCCGGACTTCACGAGATCGACACGGCTGCCGGTCAGCAGCCGTCCTTCTGAAATCAGCTTGTCGATGACATTGGCAGCCAACGCGACGATGTCGACGAGCTCACCCGCCTGTACGCGCTTGGCAACATCGACGCCTCCCGCGGCCTCAGACACGACAGATTGCGACAAATCCCGCTCGCAACCCATCGCAAGTTCCGCCAGCAGTTCGCGTGTTGCCATCGATGAAAGAAGTTTTAGAGAAGAAGTGCCCATGAATCGACGTTAACTATATCTGATTCGCAAAAACTCCGTCCGAGCGTAAACTCGCAACGTGGGAGCGTGTGGGTGGCGAATTCTTACTCATGCAGCTTTGGGCGTATGAATAGTCCACGACAATGCTTTTTCCACCGATAAGACTTCAGAGATACACATCCCTGGCTGCACGTAGCTGCCGGAGTATTGCCATCCAGACTGGCATGGATGCGGTGCCGATTGTAATAGTCCCTTCAATTCTGAGAGTTCGATTCCAGATCGATAGTTGTCCAAAAGAAGGTGTGGTCCAGATACTCACGCCGGATTGTTCCAATGAGTCGCTCGACAAACGGGTGCGAGAGCGGAACATAAGGTACGGTTGACTGCTGTCGGATCACCGTAGGAGTGTATCCGCGCGGCCCGTATTGTTTGTGTCGGATCTGCCTGCGGTCGTTCATTGTCCGGTTTGCTCTCGGCCAACTTAACGAAGGGCGTCGCACGCTCGTGCCAACGGCCCTCGATGGCACGAGGGCATTGCGGTTTTTCAGATTCCAGCCATCCGCCGGCGAAACCGGCCTTCCGCAATCCGCGCCAGATGTATGGAATGCGCCGCATGAGTTTCCACGGAAGGCCGGTTCGATGGTTCTCAATCATCATGACGATCGGCCCCTGATCCAATCCGTAGTTCAGCGGGCTGATCCAATCAGTGGCTGAGCTGGTGAATAAACAGCGGACCCGCGTGGAGGTGTTCTATGCCATAGTGCTCCCGCTAGGCGAATGTCTTCTGCCAGGACCGGTAACACTCCCGCGGCAGCGCGAAGGTGGACGACCCCAACCCCAGCACGTGCATGAGCAACGATTCATCGTATCCCTGGTATCGATAGCTGATGAAGCCATCCACCGGCACCACCGTGTATGATCGTGACGTCTTCGACTGTCTTGGTTGGCCAGCCGTTAGCGTTGCTCGGAACGCCGTAGAGCGCCCACTGCCAGTCCGCACGGCGATAGAGGGCGTCGGCGGTTCCGCGAATTTCACGCTCGGCGGGCGCATCCGAATCAAAAAAAGCACCCGAGGTAAGCATTCCCGCGAGGAGAAATGCGCTGTCGACAGTGGAAAGCTCGCTTTTCCCGGCGCGCCGGCCGTCTTTCATTTCCAGGAGTGGTAGTAGAACCCCTTGTAACCGGTTCCGTCCGGCTCGGGCCCTTGCGGGCTTTGCTCGAAGAATCGCAGCGCGGTGAGGACTCTCTCAGCCGCGTCCGCACGCTTGAGCCATCCATTCTTCACAGCGACCGGTTGACAACTTAATCCCAGCCCCATAGCCGCAATGCTGCAAGGCGAATTCTCGCCTGTGTTGTCGGCAACAAGTCCGTTTTTGGCATTCGTGTAATCTAGAAAATACCGGAATGCCGATTGCTGAAGTTCGAGAATATTGTCGGGTAACTCGCTCATCGTACGCTAAAAAACCGTAGCACATCGCGATCAGCGCGACGGCATGGCCTCAGGCTGCTTCGTCTTTTCGCTTTCGGCTTTTTCGTTGAATCTTCGGTTTAAACGAGTCTTCGTTTGGATCAGGCAATGATGACGGAGGATCGCTTGCAGGGAAGGAGTCCGCGATGGTCTTATCCATCATCTTCTCGCGATTGGCTTTCCGATCCCCCGACTTTACTTCTCGGTCCTCGGGATCTCGGCTCTGAACATCGGCTCTCGTGGACATTGTTTTCGTGCCTCTTTGATTCTGGTGGATTAATCAACCGCTTTCACACCGGATCTACCCATCACCTTTGGCCGGACGGGCACGCTATCCAAACAGGCATTGCGCCAAGCCGGTCATAAAGGCGAGCTTCGTCGCGAATCGGCCACCAGTTATATAGGAAGATTTCCGGCGGCCGCCACATCGCGACCCAACCTCCGATCAACAGGCTCTCACGCAGAATTTCGCCGAGTCGGTTCCCACTCATTGCCTTTGCAATGAGGTCGCCGGCAACAACACATGCAGCGAGAAATGCGAGGCCAACAATCAGACTGGTACGCCCAACGCGAAACAGGTGGCGAAGCTTGCGTCGCGAAACAAGCGCACGATTGCTGAAAAACTCTTTTATCGACTTTCGCAACAAGGCGGCCTCTTCACGCAAACCCTCTGTACGATCGAGATGTACCGACAATGCGAGCGGCGCATTGCGGGAGACTTCCCGCGCCCAACCCACGATGAATTCTTCCGCCCTGGGATCCAGATCCTTTTCTTGAAATGGAGAGGGATCCATTCGATTGAATATCTGCCTTAGCTCGGAAAGGCGGATCTCGATGATCTCGCATTTCGGAGGAATGGGACATCCGGCGACTTCGTTGTCACGGTATATTGAACTCTTCATTGACGGACCTCTCTCGAAAAATGGTGCCTTTGACGCGGTAGATCAGTGTCCGAGAGGTTCCAACTTTGAGAGGAGAGTTGGGAAGTATTCCGCCACCGTTGGATGAATATGCATTGCGCGTTGTATCACCGTGTACGGCGCTTTTGCATACATCAAATCCAGCAATATGTGAATGATCTCGTCCCCTCCGGTACCAAGGATCGCAGCGCCCATGATCTGTTTGCTTTCCGCATCCACAGCGACCTTCATGAAGCCGTGGGTTTCACCTTTCTCGACTGCGCGGCTCACTCGCTTCATTGGGTATTTTGCAGCGAGTACAGGGCGTCGAGATTGGCGGAGCTCGCTATCCGTCATGCCGCATCGCCCCAGCGGTGGATCTATGAAGAGAGCGTATGTCTGGATCCGGTCCGAGATTCGCCGCCGGTCTCCATTGAGGAGATTATCGGCCACAATTTCATAGTCGTTGTAGGCGGTGTGCGTGAAAGCGCCACGCCCATTACAGTCCCCGAGCGCCCAAATACCCGCCACGTTTGTTCGTAGCTCATCGTCAACGATGACGTAGCCTCGTTGATCCGTCGCGACACCGGCTTTCTCCAGGCCTAAGTCATGCGTGTTGGGGGTACGCCCCACCGCCAGGAGAAGATGTGTTCCTAAAACTTCCGGTGCTCCTTGCTCGCAATGGGTACCTACAGCGACGACCTCACCGCGCATCGATGCAGAAATGCACTTTGCATTTAGCCTGAAGCGTACGCCATCCATTTCCAGAATTTCGCGGACCGATTCGGAAACATCTTCGTCTTCACGTCCAATGAGGCGCGGTCCCATCTCCACGACCGTAACTTCGCTCCCGAACCGGCGATACATCTGAGCGAATTCCAACCCGACATAACTTCCGCCGACGATCACGAGGTGTTTGGGCAAGTAATCCACGTCCATCATCGATGAGTTCGTCAGGAACGGAACGGTGTTTATCCCCTGGATCGTGGGAACTGAAGCGCGTCCGCCAACATTGACAAAAATTTTGTCGGCTTCCATCAATTGATCATTCACGCGCACGGTTCGCGAGGACTCAAATCGCGCGTGGCCCTGAATCACTGTGCAGTTACTCAGACCTCGAAGCGAGTCCTCCACGCCCCTGTTAGAGCGTCCAGAGACTTCATCTTTGCGGCTTTTCACGCGCTTCATATCGAGACGCACGTCGCCATCGATTGCAAAACCGTATTCTGCACCACGACGAGCGACGTGAGCTGCATAGGCGCTCGCAACTAATGTTTTGGTGGGGATACATCCTGTATTCACACACGTTCCGCCAAACTTATGCCGTTCAACAATTGCGACGCTCATGCCTGCTGGGGCAAGACGAGCAGCCAAAGCCGGCCCAGCCTGGCCGGTACCGATGATGATGGCGTCAAAATGTTGTGTCATGAATAGCTCCTTCGACGGATGAGTTCATCGATGCAGCTCTGCGCACACTTTCGGTGCCGCAATTCACGTGCTCGGAGTTCCGTAAACGGATCTGATGCAGGGGTTCTATTCCGGATAGGAAGCGACAGCCGTGAGAATAGACCAACGATTCGGCGCTCAGCATGTATCTCAATTTCGGGATGGAGCTGATGAGTCCCATGCGTGGTCACTTGTGAGTATTCTCTCTGGCCTAATCTTCTGCCTGTTGCATCCTGGTGTAAACCGTAACCTTGACGTGTCCGGTTACGGGGCGCATGCTTCTTCCATCGTTACCGACATAGCAAAGCCACGCGTTCGCCCCGGACAGGTATTGATTAAGATTGGCGCGGCGGGAGTGTGTCATTCCGATTTACACCTGATGGAAGAGGACCTTGGTTTCACGGGACAATTCACGTTGGGTCATGAAAATGCTGGTTGGGTTGCAGAACTTGGAGAAAGTGTGGACGGCTTCAAGGAAGGTGATGCGGTAGCGGTTTACGGCCCGTGGGGTTGCGGGCACTGTCATGCTTGCCAGCAGTCCATGGAGAATTACTGTGAAAACCACGCCTCTCTCCGCGGATTCGGGGGTGGGCTGGGCTTTGACGGAGACATGGCCGAATACATGCTCGTCCCATCCGCCCGCTTCATCGTTTCGCTGGCCAGCCTGGACCCAAAGAAGGCGGCGCCTCTAACCGATGCGGCACTGACTCCGTACCATGCCATTAAACGCGCCCTGCCTCTGCTCCATTCCGATAGCACAGTCGTCATATTCGGTCTCGGCGGATTGGGTCACATGGCCGTACAACTGATGCGTATTCTTAGTCCGGTCCGAATCATCGCTGGTGACATCGATCCCGTTAAGCTCGAACACGCTAGAAGTTTGGGCGCGGACGAAACAGTAATCACGCGCGATTCCGCTGCGGCGGCGGAACAAATTTTGAAACTTACAGGGCCTCGTGGAGCCGGACTTGTGTTGGATTGTACAGGGGTGCAGCCGACGATCGATCTTGGTGCCAAACTCCTCGGACGCAACAGCGCCTGGACGATCGTTGGGTTAGGCGGGGGCCGTCACGACTTCCATCACGGCAGCACGCCATATGGCTCGTCACAATTCCTTATTGGGGATCGCGCATCGAACTGATGGAAGTAATCGCGATGGCGAGAGACGGGCGCATTCATGCGGACACCACGGAGTTTCCGCTCGCCCAGGCTGTGGATGTGTATCGAAAGCTAAAGGCCGGTCAAATCAAAGGCCGCCGTGTTGGTGCCAGATGCTGCTTAACTCAGACCCACGTGGTCTCGATAACGCGGAGGCGAATGATTAACACCAACGCAGCTCCCGCAAGAGGTGATGCCGGCTTTGTCCTGGCTCGCCTGACGAAAAATCTCAGCTCAACGAATGGAGAACAGCAATGGCAGACTCTGACACACATCCAAACCCGAAACTCAAGGTCCTTGTTTTCGCCGCCTCGCTTCGTGCCGAATCCCTCAACCACAAGCTCGCGACGCTGGCTGCTCGAATATCAGAGCAGAATGGTGCTGCCGTCGATCTGGCGTCCATGCGCGATTTTGACGTCCCATCTTATGACGGCGATCTGGAAGCAGCGCAGGGTATTCCGGCAGGGGCGCAGGGTTTGCGTCGGCGCCTTACGGACAACGACGCTTTCATTATTTCATCGCCCGAGTACAACGGGTCGATGCCCGGTCTGCTGAAGAATCTGATCGACTGGGCCTCCCGATTCCGCCCTCAGCCATTCGACGGGCGGCATGGCCTGTTGCTGTCAGCATCACCGTCGCTTGCCGGCGGCAACCGTGGCCTCTGGGCGCTTCGCGTGCCTCTGGAGCATCTCGGTACGCGGGTTTTTCCGGACATGTTCTCACTGGCCATGGCGGAGAAGGCGCTCGCCGATGGCGACATCGCCGATATGACATTGCGTCGTCGTTTCGAGAAGAACCTTCAGTCGTTCCTTTCACTGGCCGAGGCGGCGAAGCACTACCCGTGCATCAAGAGGGCCTGGGTGGAGTTCCTCGGTGAACCGCCGACTTCGGGCGCCGATCGCGTCGATCCGGTGCAGACTTCGACATAGAAGGAATTTGGTCCAAAGAATACGAGAGGAAAGGTTCAATGACGGAAGTGATGCCGGCGATATTCTTCGGGCATGGCAATCCGATGAACGCCCTGGCCGCCAACAACTACACCGAAGGCTGGCGCCGTATAGGGCTGGATCTCCCAAAACCGAAGGCAATCCTGTCGATCTCAGCTCATTGGTTTGTTCCGAAAACGGCACTCACCGAAACGTCGGCACCAAAGACAATCCATGATTTCGGCGGCTTTCCGCGAGAGCTGTATGAGGTCCAGTATCCTGCTGCGGGCAAGCCGGAACTTGCACGGCATATACAAAGACTGCTCGCTCCGTTGCCGGTGTCGTTGGATCAGTCCTGGGGTCTCGATCATGGAACCTGGTCTGTCCTCCGGCATGTGTATCCAAACGCTGACGTTCCGGTCGTGCAATTGAGCATCGACGAAACACGCCCGGCTTCTTTTCATTTTGAAGTCGGTAAGAAGCTCGCGACATTGCGCGATCAAGCGATCCTGATAATGGGCAGCGGGAACCTGGTGCACAATCTTCACACATATGGATGGGGACGTCAGATTCCTGATCCTTATGATTGGGCAATTCGCTTCGAGACAAGCGCCAGGCAAATGATCATAAGCGGGGACTACGACTCACTCATCAACTATGAAGGGCTTGGGCCGGATGCATTGCTCTCCATTCCAACACCGGATCATTACTTTCCATTGCTGTACATACTCGGATGCCGGCGGGACGGGGAGGCCGTAGCATTTCCGGTTGAGGGCGTCGATGGCGGATCAATTTCAATGCTGACGGTGAAGGTTGGCTAAAGAGTGATGATTAAGCTCGATCCCCCGGTTGACGTCGGCGCGACCACGTTCTGGGGCTGGCCGACGCCGAGTTAACGCTCGTCGCATATGGCAGCTACGCCTGCCGGCACTGCCACGCGGTTCACGAGGACATCAAGGGACTGCGGAGCCGGTTCGGAGAGCGGATGCGGCATGTGTACCGGCAGTGGCCCATCTCCGGCAGCCGCGGGACTGGCGTTCCCGAATCCCGCCGACTACGTCGCAGCCAAAATCGGAGTCTTCATCGCGTCACTCAGCGCCGCTGTATTGGGAATGGTCATTCTCTATCCGCGGCGCGACGAAGAAACCGTCTCGGAGGCAGCCGACAAAACCAGCGCCGCTGTCTCCGCGAGGTGATTTCGACTCATCGGGCAAATACTTGCACTGGACCTGGAGAGAAACCACCGTTCCCAAAACTGTCGCGCTCGCCTCAAAAGGAAACAGCCAATCCTTGACGAACCTGTGAACGCCGCTACGAGTTTTTGCGCTCTTGATGAGACGCGGTCCGAACTTCGCGTGAACAGATCCAGGTCGGTGCAACTCATTCCATGTGTTTCCTTTCTAGATCGACGCGAGGAACGATTCGGAAAGCACGAAGTTGCGTGGGTGGTGCTTGAACTGCTGCAAGATCACTCGTCAAGGAGGTCCTATGGCTGAAAATTTAACGGATCGGGAAAAGCTGCAGAAGCTGCGGGAGATCGTAAAGGCCGTCGATATCTGCATGCTGACAACGGTGGACGAGGACGGCAACATTCACAGTCGCCCTATGTCGAACAACCGGGAAATCGAATTTGACGGCGACCTTTGGTTTTTTACTTATGGCTCGTCTCACAAGGTCGATGAAGTCGGGAGAGTCGCCGCGGTCAATGCAAGCTTTGCCGATATAGGATCGCAGCAATATGTGTCGCTTTCAGGCCGCGCGGAAGTAATTCACGATAAGGCGAAGATAAAGGAACTGTGGCAGCCACACCTCCGAGCATGGTTTCCCGATGGTGTGGACACACCGGACATCGCATTGCTAAGGGTCTCGGTACAACGGGGTGAATATTGGGATGGGTCCCAGTCATTCCTTGCGCATGCCCTGAGTTTTGCGACGTCGCTACTCACCGGAAAACCAGCTCAACTCGGCGAGAATGAGAAGATCGATCTCGGCTCGTGAACCTCACTCAAACGGCAGGCGTTCCGCTAAATCAGACGCATGGAATCGAGATTCGGTCTGTTCCGAACACCGCGATCACTTTGGATGGCAAGCGGCTCCTCGTGCCGAAGTATCCCGGAGAAATCCAATAACGACAAATCCACACCTTCGTTGAGCGCCCGTCAGCGCCCCCGAATCGGCGGGCGCTCATCCACTGAACAACTCTGAGCCTGTTCGATGCAGAATCTGCTCGTTGCCGCGACCCGCTACCGAAGCCAAAGTGATCTCACATCCGAACTGCTGAACTGCAGGTCGCTTCCTACGTTCTCGCACTACCTAACGGATTAAACGAATCACGAGCCAACTATGCCTGCGAGGACGCCAGGATTTCCCCGGGCCTTTTCAAGACTTCTGTGTCCTGGTCCACTTAACTCTCAAGACGTGGCGGCCGATGCGCAACGGATAGTCATCAAACCGAAAAGTCAAAGCGTTCTCGCTGAGATGAGCCTCTCCGGTCCAATCTTTGCCGTTGAAACGGGCAATCGGAGGTATTGGGCTCCCGCTCGCGATCTTTCCCGAAAGAATAATGTGATTACTGGCAGGCAAAACGCCTAACTGCAGGCCCTCGAGCCGTTCATCGATCTCGATGTCCGCACCACTGGATAGTTCACCGATAGACCATCCCGTCACCAGCTTGTTCCCTCCGGGTGCTTTTGGTGAACCCACATCGATTTCCCTTTCAGCGGTGAAGTCCAGATCGGTGATATAGACCGTCCCCTGAATCTCCTCAATGACCGGGGATGCAGTCCATAGCCGTGCAACATGGCTCCACAGCCCTCTAATAGCTTCTGCCGTTTTCATGTGTGGCCCTGATTTACCGCTATCGCGCATCAAAGCTGAAAACCGTTGAAACACCTTTACGTCTATCTCGATAGTGTTTCAATTCTTTGCCATACGCGTCTGGATTCCATTTTATATCGTTGCAGAGTCCTCGAAATCCCTGCCGATGCCAGCCGACGACGGTTTCAGGCTTAACGATGATTAGGGAAGACCGCCAACCCGACCAGAATCGTGATAGCCAGACCCACAAGCATCGATCGCCGCGATTGAGGATAAGTCGCTTTGGTCTTTGGGTTCGTTGCGGCACGATCAATTGATGACGCAACGCGATGATCTCGGCCTGGAATGCTGCTTGGCTCCGCAAGCCGGACAGAAGGGAATTGAGCGACATTAATAATGCAAGTTCGACCATCGCCGAACAGGCTATCAGCAAGATTTCGCAAATCCCACACTCAGCATGTCGATGCGATTTTTTTCGGATGGTCGCGAAACATCAACTCGCCCCACGGAGTACAGCTGCTTCACAACAATGATTCCGTGGCATTCCTCTTCGAGCAGCACACCTGGCATACCTGGGTGCCCACCAGTCCAGACTTCGAGTGGCCGGCGGACCTGCCGCGAACCCGGAATGGAACTTCGACAGGACACTGGGATGGCGATACGCTCATCATCGAAACCACTAATTTTAACGGGTATACACGGCTCGACACCTCCGGGCATCCGCACAGCAAAGATGCAAGATTTGTCTCGACGTTTTTGAGAACGGATTCCAACAGGATTCACCACACCGTAACGATTCACGATCCCAAGGCGTATACAAAGGATTAGATGAACGTGAGAACGTGGAGAATTAAGGGACAACTGACGTTCTCATGGAATACTCTTGCGAAGAGAACAATTTGGGTATTGAGACGGCGCGATCGTAAAGTGGAAGTTCCCCGAAAGCGTCGATTAGACTGGGACGTAATAATTAGGAGGCTGTAATGATAAGGAATCGCGTGGTTGCATTCGTAACGGGCGCGGGCCTGCTGTTCGCATCAATGACGCTTGTCGCTCATCACTCGGTTTCGGCCGAGTTTGACACAACAAAGAAGGTGACGTTCACCGGCACGGTAAAGAAGGTGGATTGGATGAACCCGCACATCTATACCCACGTCGAAGTGAAAGAACCCGATGGAAAAGTGATTGTGTATAGGGTTGAAGGCGGCCCTCCAAATTCCCTTTACCGCCAGGGGATCCGGCCCGAATCTCTCCCCCCGGGCACGGTTGTTGTCTGCACCGACTGCAACCGAAGCAAGAGTCCGAATTCCATGAACGTTAACGGCACGCTGAGGCTTCCTGATGGACGACCGGCGCTCGGCGTTTACGTCGCCCCCGAGAAGTAGCAGGACACACGTGTGAGCTTTCTACGGCTCACGCCGCTCGTCGGTGAATAGGTCGTGTGTCGAAATCTCCTTGGCGCGTTCGTCAACGAGGTCACGAGAGTCTTGAATACCTTTGATACGTATATTCTTGCGACTTGGTCGCGGAACTCCTGCCCGTAGATCCGATCGCGATCTCGCAATAGATATCTCGGGGCCGTATCGAACGGAAAGGCTTCGAGCAACTGCTGCGCAGTCCATTCAGCGGTCGGATGAGCCGTAACGTTGAAGTGGACCACACGTCGGCGGTCATGCGCGAGAACGATAAAGACAAACAGGATTTCAAACCAAACCGTGGGGACAGTGAAGAAGTCGACTGAAGCCAGTTGAGAAAAACGTGATTATCGAGGAACGTTCTCCATGTCCGAGATGGCGGTTTCGGACTTCGTACCATGTATTTGGCAACTGAGGCTTCCGAAATCTTAATGTCGGTCAATTGATGGCGCAATGCGACCATCTCGGCTTGCATTGCAGCTTGGGCCGCGAAGCCCAACAAGAAGGGAATTTACCAACACAAATAAGAGGTCGACCATGGCCGAAGCAGGCTAACAGTGCCCAGACTCAAATCCAACAATTCATACGCCGACAAGGTTTTCAGCGGGGACAGTCTGCAAGTTCAACATTTTCAACGCAGATGAGGTTTTCAGTGAGATCGTTGCGCCGCTGGTCTTGAGGACTCCTGGGATTCGTGGGCAGATACCGATTCGATCCCCATTTGAAATCGGTGTCTGTCCCCAATACCTAAAATCAAGAAACCACTCGCGAAACGCTGCTAGTTCCGTCATCGTCGTGCAAGGTGACGACGATCCGGCAATCTGTAGAGAAAATGAAATCGCTTGGGATAAAGTACGTCTACATCGAAGTGCCAGGCGGCGACTAGATGACAGTCGTTAGTCAGAGTCCCCAGAACATAACCAAGATCTTCGAATTCTTCGACCAGGCGCGGCGGCGCTGAAGTCGGCCCGTCGCATGTTGCGGCGGATTTGGGAGGCGCATGGTTCCTTTAATCGAATCCCTTGTTGATGCATTCGCGACACGCCGTCTCTCGCGACGGGAACTGGTGGCATCGCTTGCCGCGCTCATCGCAACCGGCGAGTCAGCATCGGCCCAGACCCCGGCCGTTCAGCAAATCTCAAAGGTAGCTCAGGGAGCGACGATCAACCACATATCGCTGGCGGTGACGGATGTAGAACGGTCGGCGCAGTTTTACTCGAAGCTGCTCGGGCTGATGGAGGTGAGCCGACCCGGTAATGGCGGCATCAACCTCGGATTGGGCACGAGCTTCCTCGGGCTCTACAAGCTCGCCAACCCCGGAACTGTGAATCACTGTTGTATCGGGGTGGACGGCTACGATCCCGTGCGCATTGCTGCAAGCCTGAAGGAGATGGGCGTGCAGGCTCGCATCGACACGAATCCGGCGAACCGGACGAGCGGCGGAGACCAGTTATTTTTCCGCGATCCTGACAACACGAACGTGCAGCTGTCGGCGAACGGGTTCCAGGGGTAGCCCGCAAGATCCCGCCATGTCTAGACAACGGGTGCCCTCCATCGTTCTCTTTCTCTTATTGTCAGCGATGGCCCACTCGCAAACTTCGAAAGTAACGGTCCTTGACGGCGTGTTTTCCGTCGAACAAGCAGAACGCGGCCGAACAGTCTACGATACCCAATGCGCGGCCTGTCACGGAAAGCTCCTGGAAGGCGTTTCTGCACCAGAGCTGACTGGCAGCCGTTTCGTCCGCCGTTGGCGAGAGGGAATGCTCGATGGCATTTATGGCTTCATTGAGGAACGGATGCCGTTGGGGCGTTCACCCAACTCAAAACCGATCTCGGATCAGGAGTACCTCGATCTGGTGACGTTTATCCTGAAGAGCAACGACTTTCCTCCAGGTAAAAGTGATCTTGCTCTAGAAAACCTAAAAACCATCAGATTCGTTGGGAAAAATGGTCCCGAGCCAGTACCCGATGGCGCATTAGTCATTACGGTAGGCTGCCTGTCGCAAACAGATGGGAGATGGATTCTGTCAAGCGCAGCGGAGCCCGAGCGTACTCGCAGCGAGCTTTCTACTGCTCCCGACATTACCGCTTCAACTGCGCAGACGCTTGGGCGCCAGGTGTTCAGGCTAGACGACCTGGATGCAGTCCCGGATTTTAAGCCGGATGATCACAAAGGACACAAGATGCAAGCCAAGGGTTATATCGTGCGGCAAGCTGATGCGAATCGCATCAGCTTGAGCTCCATGGTTGTGCTCGATTCAGTTTGTCTGCCGTGAACAAAGGGTGGTTCGGGTTCAGGATTAAGGGCCAACCTTGGTGAAACCTACGGTCCCCTGCGGGCCACTGATCATTGCCACGCGGCTGCCTGCGCTATCGGT
>Ga0105248_10001477_pt1 | contig 26157 bp, 29 predicted proteins | sample KBSS34metaG_FD_81524 | JGI IMG/M metagenome (GOLD analysis project Ga0105248, IMG submission 81524) | Switchgrass rhizosphere microbial communities from Kellogg Biological Station, Michigan, USA - KBS S3-4 metaG | ecosystem: Host-associated > Plants > Roots > Rhizosphere > Soil | place... | reverse complement strand
CGGATTCGAGCGCAACTTGGAAATAGTCGGTGTCGGTTATCGTGCCGCCATGGAAGGCAAAAAGCTGGTTATGCAGCTTGGTTATTCGCACCCTGTAGAAATCACTCCTCCCGAAGGAATGGCAATCGCAGTCGGTAAGGGTAACGTCATCACCGTCAGCGGTATCGACAAACAAGCCGTAGGCGATCTCACCGCATTCATTCGTGAGAAGCGTCCGCCTGAAGTTTATAAAGGTAAGGGTGTTAAGTATCAGGGCGAAGTCATTCGTCGTAAAGCTGGTAAGGCTGCTGGTAAGAAGAAGTAAGCCTGTATAAGTAAGGTCAAAAATCATGATTAACAAGCAAGATAGAAAGCTCAATAGAATTACTCGCCATCAGCGCATTCGTCGCCGTTTGACGGGTACCACCGAGCGCCCGCGTCTTTGTGTCTATCGTTCCAACAAGCATATCTATGCTCAGATCATCGATGACACCACGGCCAACACACTGGTTTGCGCCAGCACACTGGATGCTGAACTGAAAAGTTTGGACAAAACCTGGAATATCGATTCCGCTAAGAAAATCGGCGAACTCGTGGCCAAGCGCGCTAAAGCAAAAGGCATCGAAACTGTTGTATTTGATCGCGGCGGCTACATCTATCACGGACGTGTTGCGGCAGTAGCCGAAGCGGCTCGTGAAGCCGGTCTTGAATTCTAATATTGTTTCCCAAAAGTAAGATTGCCTAAGAAAAAGAGAAAGAGGTTACTTCTCGATGGATAAAGATGATAAGGGTATAACTTTCCCGACCACTGAGGATGCGTCAGCAGCTCCAGATGGTGCACGCCGTGGACGCCGCGGCGCCACTGGTCGTGATTCCGGCCGTCGTGACGGTCCGGACAAACGCGAAAAAGAGCAGTCTGAATGGGAAGAAAAAATCATCCAGGTACGCCGCGTAACCAAGGTCGTCAAAGGTGGTAAGAAACTCTCTTTCCGCGCTGTAGTCGCAGTCGGTAACGGCAAGGGCCAGGTCGGCATCGGTGTCGGTAAGGCTTCCGAAGTTGTATCGGCCATTCAAAAGGGTGTCGTCGACGCCAAGAAATCACTTATATCGGTACCGCTCGTCGGTGCCACCATTCCCCACCAGATCATGGGCAAGACCGGCTCCAGCCGTATTCTTCTCAGACCGGCCGCTAAGGGTACAGGCGTCATCGCCGGTGGTGCAGCCCGCGCCATTTTGGAATTGGCCGGTGTGGGTGATGTACTTTCCAAATCTCTCGGTGCCAGATCTCCGCTCAACGTGGCCCGCGCCACCGTTGATGGATTGAAGAATCTGAGAACTTTCGAAGAAGCCGCCAGACTGCGCGGTGTCAGTATTCGTCAGCTTTTCGCTTAATAGCGTTAATTGACTGACTAGAGCAATCGAGTAAAAAGAGAAATACGAGGAATTAGCTGAATCATGTTGAGAGTAACTTTGACTAGGGGTCTAGTCGCTAAAAAAGACGTCCACAAAAGAGTGATTCAAGCACTTGGTTTGCGCAAATTTGGTTCCTCCGTTGTGCACAACGACACTCCCATTATTCGTGGCATGGTCAACAAAGTGCATTATTTGGTGACCGTCACCGAAGAAAAAGCAGGAACCCCGGTTACAGCCAAGGCCAAACCTGCCAGAGCTGCTAAACCTGTAAAGGCACCAGCCCCCGCCGCCGCCCCCAAAGCTGCAGCGCCTAAGGCTGAAGCCAAAAAACCGGCTGCCAAAGAAAGCAAAGCAGCAGCCAAACCGGCCACAAAAGCCGCTAAGTAACTCGAGAAAAGTCAGCCGAGTCGACAGCCAAATTTTTTAGAGCTGGCCGGCGCAAGGCAAAGGAGAAGAAATGGAATTAGAACAGATAAGACCAGATGTAGGCTCGCGCCGTAAGAAAAAACGTGTAGGTCGCGGTCGCGCTTCCGGTCACGGTAAAACATCCACCCGTGGTCACAACGGTCAGGGTCAACGTTCCGGTGAAGCCAAGCGCTTCGGATTTGAAGGTGGTCAGACACCTTTGTTCCGTCGTCTGCCCAAACTGCACAACTTCGACTCGGTACCGGGTCGTGATTGGGTCATCGTTAACGTCGGTCAGCTCAATGAATTGGCCGCCAATACCGAACTCACCCCCGATAGCCTGATCGAACACGGTTTCATTCGTCGTCACAATGACAGCGTACGCATTCTTGGCAACGGCGAACTGAAAGTAGCTCTCAAAGTCAGCGCTCATCACTTCTCGCAGGGTGCCATCGATAAGATCCAGGCAGCCGGCGGCAGCTATACCGTTATCCAACCGGCAGCTCCGACGAGAAATCCCAAAAATCGCTAATTCAAGGGTGAATCATTCAACCTTTCCATATCAGGGCTCTTAACTTGGTACCATTTGTTTGGTCTGGGATTTTGAGCCCTGATTTTTCAATATATTGTGCACAATTAAAAACAGTAAGCAGTTAGTAGTGATCCGTGAGCAGGGGCTGCTCAATATACCGAAGTTCTAGAGGTTGGTTTTTCAAATGGTCGGAAGCGTAGCAAAAAGAGGCGGACAGATTGGCGGGCCGGAGAGTATTTTTTCTCTCCTCAATGCCGCGGGTCTGAAAGAGCGAATCATTTTCACCGTGTCGATGATTTTGCTTTACCGAACCGGCGTACATATTCCCATCCCTGGTGTGGATCCCAGCGCTCTGGCCAACAATCCAGCCCTTACCCAAAACCTGCTCGGTATGATCGACCTCTTCACCGGCGGTGCCCTGAACAAACTTTCTGTTTTTTCCATGGGCATTGGACCTTACATCACGGCGTCGATTGTGATGCAGCTTATGACCGTGGTCATACCCAAGCTGGAAAATCTGCAAAAAGAACAAGGTGAGCAGGGGCGTCGGCAACTGTCGCAGATATCGCGTGTCGTCACAGTATTTTTGGCAATTTTCCAATCTTTCATGCTGGCCAAGCTCTTGATGAACTTCCCCGGTGTTGTCCTTCACCCCGGTCCGCTCTTTCTTATCAATACAACTGTAGTTCTCACGTCCTGCGCCGTATTCATTATGTGGATGGGGGAAATCATTACCGAGCGTGGTGTCGGCAATGGTGCCTCGCTTTTGATCTTCCTCGGTATCGCTTCGCGTCTACCGGTGATGATCAAAAACACATACGAAGCCGTTCAGTCGGGTCAGACTTCAACCATCGGTGTTGTCGGTTTGCTGCTTTTCTTCCTGGCTATGGTAGCTTTCATCGTCAGGCTGCAGCAGGGCGTGCGCAAGGTTATGGTGATGGGCTCCAGGCGCAACGTCGGTCGCCAGATATTTGCCGCGCCGGACGATTACATGTATTTGCCTGTAAACCCCTCGGGCGTTATGGCCATCATCTTCGCCTCGTCTTTGATGATGTTCCCTTCTACCATCATGCAATTTGCCCGGGCTCAAAAGCTCGATCCGCCCGTGGTTGTCTACAATTACCTGGCCACCCTGCCCAATTTTGGCGAAGGATTCAAGCATTTTTGCGAGCAAAACTGGGCTAAGTCCACGTGGGACTTTGTCTCCACTGAGTTTGCCAATTCGCTCTCGTATTACGCCTGGGAGCATTCGCTCATTTATTTCTGCATGATTCTCTTCTTTGCCTTTTTCTATTCGTCGATTATCTTGCCTGTGCGCGATATGTCCGAAAACTTACGGCGCAGTGGACGAGCGATCCAGGGAGTGAGACCGGGCCGGCCAACGGCCGAGTTTCTGGAAAAGACCTTGAATCGCCTTACTTTTATCGGCGCTATGTCGGTAGCGGTTATTGCTATTGCTCCCATTCACATCGAACAGGCCATGCAGGTGACAACCTTGCAGGGACTGGGCAGTACTTCGCTAATCATTCTCGTCGGTGTCGCCATCGATACCCAGAGACAAATAATCACCCATGCTTTGTCGGCTAAGTATCAGGCCCGTGGCCTTTTCAAAGCTAGAGACGACAAGAAAGACATTTAACCAAAAGCTATTTTTGAGGATTTTGAAATGCGTATTTTGTTTCTCGGCGCACCCGGAGCCGGCAAGGGCACACAGTGCAAGAAGCTGTCTAAAAAGTGCGGACTAACTCATCTATCGTCCGGTGATATTTTGCGTGAGGCTGTGAAAAATGGCACCAGGGCCGGCGTTGCAGCTAAAGAGTTTATGGACAAAGGACAGCTTGTTCCGGACAACGTTTTGATCGATCTCTTCCGCGAAAAGCTAAGCGCGCCCGAGTGCGAAAAGGGTTTCATCCTTGATGGTTTCCCCCGCAATCTGGCCCAGGCTCAAAGTCTCGACCAGCTGCTGTCTGATATCAAAGCTAATCTGGATGTTGTTATAGACCTCTATACGCCTGATGAAATTTTGGAAGAGCGCATTACCGGTCGCCGCGTATGCCCCAACAAAGCTTGCAACGAAGTATTTCATGTCAAGTACAGCCCGTCCAAAGTGGATGGCGTTTGTGACGCTTGCGGCACAGCCCTCGTACATCGCTCGGACGATAAGGCCGAACTGGTCAAACAGAGACTGAGCGTGTATCACGAGCTGACCAAGCCGCTTGTTGACTACTACGGCGCCAAAAATTTGCTTCACAAAGTAGATGGCAACGGGGAGCAAGAGGACATCTTCGCTGCCATACTAAAGACGTTGAAAGTACCTTGCTGATGCAAGCCCATTTCAGAGCGGAACCCTTTTCGAACTAGTTGGCATGATCCTTACAAAAGACGAAGACATCGAACTTATCCGCCAGGCCGGCAAGCTGGCCGGTGAAGTACTGGAGCTTATCTCCAAAGCGGCAAAACCAGGGATGAGTACCTGGGACCTGGACGTCATGGCCGAAAAAGCCATTCGCGACGCCGGTCATATTCCTACATTCAAGGGTTACCGCAAGTTTCCCAACACCGTGTGCGCCTCGGTTAACGAAGAAGTGGTGCACGGCATTCCCAATAAGAAGAAAGTTTTGAAAGACGGCGACGTACTTTCGCTGGACATCGGCGTTTCGGTGCGCAAGATGGTGGACGGCAAACCCTTTGATTTTATTGGTGATACCGCCATTACGGTCCCGATTGGGAAGGTGACGGATCGAGTGCAGAAGCTGCTCGACGCAACGCAGCAATCACTCTATGCCGGCATTAAAGCCGCCCTCGGTGGTGCCACTCTCGATGATATCGGCGGCGCTATAGAAGATGTCGGTAATGCCGGCGCATACGGCATTGTGCGCGATTATGGAGGCCATGGTATCGGTCCCGATTACCATGAAGATCCCTTCATTTTCAACTATCGCACCGGTAGCAAGACCAAGCTTAAACCTGGTATGGTTATAGCTATTGAACCGATGTTCAATCAGGGTGGCCACAAGGTGCGCACCAAATCTGATGGCTGGACAGTTGTAACGCAAGATTACAGGCCATCTGCGCATTTTGAGCATTCTTTGCTTATTACAGAAGGAGAGCCGGAGATTCTCACGAAGCGTCCGAGCGAGGTGGTTTCATGACTAAACAGGGCGTTATCGAATTTGAGGGTACCATCCGGGAATCCTTGCCCAATGCCATGTTTCGGGTAGAGCTCGACAACGGACATAAGGTCCTGGCTCACATTTCCGGCAAGATTCGCAAAAACTTTATTAAGATACTTCCAGGCGATCGGGTGCGTGTAGAGCTCACCCCATACGACTTAACGCGCGGAAGAATCACATACAGAATCAAAGATTGATGTACAATTAGACGTTTGTCTGCGGGCCCACACTTTTGCATGCAAATGCGGGCGTGTACTGCCTTCGGCATGAAACAGCTTAACGCTGTTTCACCTTTAAGTTAATAGCCATAATCGCGGCTAAGCCGCACAGAGAGCTGGAAAATGAAAGTTAGAGCTTCAGTCAAGAAGATTTGCGACAAGTGCAAAGTGATACGCCGTAAAGGTCGGGTCGCTGTTATTTGTGAAAATCCCAAGCACAAACAGCGTCAAGGTTAAGAAGTAACAAGTTAACTGTAGTTAGGATATCGAAAACATATCCCGGCTATTTTAAGTAATAGCCAAGAGATACCGTTGCCCAAGAATTGTTGGAGGATAGATGGCCCGTATTGCCGGTGTAGACCTACCGAGAAATAAGAGAGCACCAATTGCGCTCACTTACATTCACGGCATTGGCAGGACAACTGCCGCCAAGATCTGTAAGAAAGTCGGCATTGCCGATGACAGACGCGTTCAGGACCTGACAGAAGAAGAAGTCGGTCGCGTTCGCGAAGAAATCGAGAAAAGCGGCAATTACCAGGTAGAGGGTGACCTCCGTCGGGTTGAGGGTCTCAATGTCAAGCGCCTGATAGAAATTAACTGCTATCGCGGCCAGAGACACAGAAGAGGTCTGCCCACTCGTGGTCAGCGTACCAAGACTAACGCTCGCACCCGCCGCGGACGCAAACGCGTAACCGTCGCCGGCAAAAAGCAAGCGACTAAATAATTGATTTGCTCTGACGAGCATTCGCGAAACAATTTGGTTTCACTTTTTAGAACAGTAATAAGTAAAAGGACTAATCAGGAAAGCTATGGCTAAGTCTCCAAAGGCTAGGACGAAAAAGAAAGAACGCCGCTATGTACTTCAGGGCGTCGTCCATATTTCAAGCACGTTCAACAACACAATCGTTTCATCCACTGATCCCCAGGGTCAAGTGATTGCCTGGGCTTCGGCCGGCACTGTTGGTTTCAAGGGCGCCAAGAAGGGCACTCCCTTCGCAGCTCAACAAGCCGCTGAGTCTGTGGCCAAGCGCTCGATGGACCAGGGCATGAGACAGGTGGAAGTGCTCGTTAAGGGACCGGGAGCCGGTCGTGAGACGGCCATACGCGCTCTGCAGGCCTCGGGCCTCGAGATTACGCTGATCAAAGATGTCACCCCCATTCCACACAACGGTTGCCGCCCGCCCAAACGCAGACGGGTCTAAATCGTAATTATTTTCAAGTACGTTGAGGAGAAGTAAGTTGGCTAGGTACACGGATTCAGTTTGCAAGTTATGCCGTAACGAAGGGGTTAAGCTCTTCCTCAAAGGCACACGTTGCTATACCACCAAATGCGCCATCGAAAGACGCCGCTACGGCCCAGGCCAGCATGGTCAGGATCGTAAGAAGCAGTCTGAGTACGCGCTTCAATTGAGAGAGAAGCAAAAGGTTCGTCGTTCATACGGCGTTCTGGAAGGGCAATTCTCTGCTTACTTTGAAGTAGCGACGCGCCAGAAGAAAGTACCTACCGGTCTTAAACTTCTGCAATTGCTCGAAGCTCGTCTGGACAACCTGGTACACCGTTCAGGAATGGTGCCCTCGCGTGCCCAAGCCAGACAGCTCATCCGTCACGGCTATTTCACCGTCAACGGCAAAGTAATGTCGATCGCCTCCTATCAAGTTCTGCCCGGTCAAGTAATTTCGGTTACCGACAAGGCCAAGAAATTGCTCAAAACCATCCACGAAAACTCACCCATGGTGGACGCTCCCGTCTGGATGTCCGTGGACAAAGAAAATATGAAAGCTACTTTGGTTAATCCTCCGGCTCGCGAAGATCTGGATGCCACCATCAAAGAAGCCCTCATCGTTGAATATTATTCAAGATAATCTCCGCCAGCACTGCAACCACAGGTGAATTCATTTTGTATTCCTCACCATCAACAGTTTCCACTCGTCACGGAGAATATATGGAACCTCTAAGAATTAAATGTCTTGAGAATAAAACCGGCGCCGACGGTTCTATATACGGCAAGTTCGTTCTGGAGCCTTTGGAAAAAGGATATGGCACCACCCTTGGTAATGCCATCAGAAGAGTATTGCTCTCTTCCCTCGACGGTTCGGCCGTAACCGCTGTCCGCATCGAAGGCGTGACCCACGAATTCACAACGGTACCCGGTGTGGTTGAAGACGTCATTGACGTCATGCTCAATCTCAAGGGCCTTGTGGTCAAGACATTTTCAAACGATCCTCAGTATCTGCATATGGACATTGACCGCGCTGGTGCCGTCACCGGCCGCGATATCATGTGCCCCGCCGATGCCACCATCATCAACCCCGATTGGCAGCTCCTTACCCTGGCCGAAGGCGGACGCATCCGCGCTGAGATCACTGTTGAGCGCGGTCGTGGTTATGTGCCTGCCGATTCGCACAGCCACTACAAACAAGCGATTGACGTGTTGCCGATCGACGCTGTGTTTATGCCTATCCGCAAAGTCAACTATTATGTCGAGCCCACCCGTGTCGGTGAATCAACCGATTACGACAAGCTGACAATCGAACTCTGGTCCAATGGTTCGATGGACGCCACCGAAGCTATTTCGCAAGCGGCCCGTCAAATCATCGAGCATTTGCTCCCCATAGCCGAACTCTCCGGCAAACCAATGGTGCCCGCAGCTACCCAGCCGCAGCAGCCTGACGGCAAGCACTCCTCCATCTCTATTGAAGAATTGGAACTCTCAGTGCGCGCTTACAACTGCTTGAAGAGAGCCAACATCAATAGTCTTGGTGAGCTGCTCAAGCTCACATACGATGATCTGATGAACATCAAAAACTTCGGTAAGAAGTCTGCCGACGAAGTAATCGAACGTCTTCGTCAATTTGGTTTGACCCTCGCCGATACACCCAAGGACAAGTAAACCGATTTTTTAATTGGTCGCTAGCCCAAAACTCAGTCAGCAAATAAGTAATAAGGAACTAAGTTATGCGTCACAGAGTACCCTCAGGCAGTCAATTGAACCGCGCCGCTGACCAAAGGAAAGCGTTGATGCGGGCTCTTGCCACAGAGCTCCTTCGTCATGACGAAATCGAAACTACGCTGGCTAAGGCCAAGGCCGTTCGTTCGCATGCCGAACGTATGATCACCAAAGGCAAGCACGGCGATGTAGGCGACTACAAAGCCCTGCACGAAAAAGCCAAAAATGGTGATGTGCAAGCCGCCAAGGAAGTGGCCAAAGTAGTGCACCTGCGTCGTCAGGTCAGTGCTTTTGTTTACGACAAAGAAGTCGTCAGACGAGTATTTGACGAGATTGCTCCTCGTTATAAAGAACGTCAGGGCGGATACACCCGTATCATCAAGATCGGACCTCGCCGCGGCGACAACACCGAAATGGCTCTAATTCAGCTAGTTTAGTCAACTAAATCAATAGTGCAACGCATCGCCCTCCTGCTTGAGTATTCGGGGAAGAATTTCCACGGATCACAGCTCCAGGAGGGCGTCGTTACAGTGCAGCAAGTAATCGAGCATGGAGTGTCCGTGCTGGCTCGCCAACCCCTGCGTGTGCATCTCAGTGGGCGCACGGATGCCGGCGTGCATGCAGTCGGCCAGGTCGGTCATGTGGACTGGCCTGCCGAGGCTAATGAACTGGATCTGCGCGATATCACATGGCGTTTGAATGGCATCATCGGTAGTGACCTGGCGGTCAAAGATATGGCCTTTGTCGACACCACATTTCACGCCCGTTACACAGCTGTAAAAAGACAGTATGTGTATCGCATTTTGAATCGACCTCAGCGCAGTCCCCTCTTAAAAGATACTCACCTTCACGTGCGCCAGGAAATTGACCTGAAAGCTATGCGGGACGCGGCTTCTCGCCTTTTGGGGCAACATGATTTCGCCGCCTTTCGTTCGACTAATCATGATAAATCCAGCACTATATGCACCGTTTCACGATGTGAATTATTGAATTTACGTGAAGGCGTGCTTGAATTCTGGATTGCGGCCGATCACTTCGTGTACAATATGGTCCGCATTATTGTCGGGACCCTTATAGAGGTTGGTCTCGCCAAGAGGGACGCTCAAAGTGTTTCTGACGCTCTAAATAGCGGCGACAGAAGCCTTGCCGGTCCCACCGCTCCCCCCTGGGGACTGACTCTAACCGATGTCAGCTACCCTGAAGAATTCAGGTTGTGGGAGCTAATGAACCAGGAGAAGAGAAGTGAAAACCTATTGCCCGAAACCCGATGAAGTAAAAAGAGAATGGCTGGTGGTTGATGCCGAAGGCAAAACCCTGGGTCGTTTGGCCGTTGAAGTGGCCAATGTCCTGAGAGGCAAGCACAAGCCCGAATATACCCCTCACGTAGATTGCGGCGATTTTGTCGTTGTAATCAACGCCGAGAAGATTCAAGTCTCGGGTAACAAAGAAACCGACAAGCTGTACAGACGCCACTCCGGATTCCCGGGTGGTTTCAAAGAAGAAAGCCTTGCCCATTTGCGTGCCAGAAAGCCAATAGCCATCATTGAGAAGGCTGTTCGCGGTATGCTTCCTCATAACCGCCTTGGCGACAAGCAGTTCACCAAATTGAACGTCTATGCCGGTGCAGAGCACCCGCATAAGGCTCAGCAGCCCAGTGAGCACAAGCTCGCTGCTCACGCCACAGCCTCCGCCTGATAAGCACCAGTTAGCGCCACCACAATAAAAGATTGCTCAAACGAGACGAGATAAAGGAAGAAGATCCTCCAATGACCAGCGTAATTCAGTACTACGGAACCGGCAGAAGAAAGACAGCCACCGCAAGAGTTCGTCTTATTCCCGGCACCGGTCAAGTGACCATCAATGGCCGCACTATGGAAGACTATGTCGGTGGCCGCGACGGCCTGGCTAAAGAAGTCTTCGTGGCTTTCCAGGCTGCTGACGCCATGGGCCGCTTCGACACCCTGGTATCGGTCAGAGGTGGTGGTATTGCCGGTCAAGTAGGAGCTATCCGCCACGGCATCGCCCGTGCACTTTCGGAAGCAGCTCCCCAGAACCGTTCCATACTCCGCGGTGAAGGTTTCCTCACCCGCGACCCGCGCGTCAAAGAGCGTAAGAAGTATGGTCGCAAGAGAGCCCGCAAACGCTTCCAATTCTCCAAGCGTTAAAAATCGGCCTCGGGCCGTACCGGAACGATCAAGCTCAATATCGAAATTACAAAAAGGTCCACTCAAATCGAGTGGACCTTTTTCTTTGGCTACGCCAGCCAGTACCTGAAATTTTGCTCGCTACCGAGACTTACTTGCCTATTTAACGGACGCTAAGTTGTGCATCGCCGGTGGTGCCGCCGACAATTTCTTCTTTCGATTCGGGTCCTGGCTCAGCAGGGCCTTTAGCTTCCGGTACGCTCATGTCCACGACATTGCTTTCGACAACGGTGTCTTTGGTGGGGATAATTCCTTTAGCGCGAAATTTATTTTGAAATTTGAAGAGCCCGATAAAGGCTGACACCGCAATTACAAGGGTGGCGGCGATGAAGCCCCAACCGGCAGGCTCATCGTAATAGACCATGAAGGCGCCGGCAGCAAAGACGCAGCAAGCGATAAAAAGCGACAGCGGAATATAAAGCGACATTACTGCCTGGAGAAACTCGGCTTTTTCGGCCGCTTCCATGGCCTTGCGAGCGGCCTGTACTTCTTCAGGGCTGCGGGCTTTTTTCTCTGTACTGCTCATGGTTTTTATACCTGGAAGGCCCGATTTTTCCTCGGGGCCTAGTATCTTAGCATCTGGTCAATTATAGAGCCCTCAATCCTTTTAAGGTACGGCTAAATCCCGCTGCCTTGACCGGGGGGCACCCCGAACCTGAACTCATGGCCCTTGAGGGGGCCTTGACCGGGCCCTCAATTCCAGCCTATATTCATTACCGGATGCTAAACTGAGAACCAATGCCCAGACTTAAATCAGCTCTATCCTGTCCTAGTTGCCGGTCTCCGGTGGAAGAGCATTGGCACTTTTGCCACGCTTGTGGTCTTACTATTAAGGGCGGCCCGCCCGACGATTCGCTCCTATTTGAGCGCAAAAAAGCCTCGCCTGTGCACGGTCTCATTCTCTGGGCGGCAGCCATATTGACCCTGGCCGCCTTGGCCATCGTCGGCGTCACCATCTATGATTTCGTGCACCAATACGGCATTCCCGGCAGCAGCGATGTCTCGGAGCGCGCAATTCGCTACACCACTTTGGGTCAAGATGAGCGTGCCATAAATTTGCTGGAAGAGAGCATCAACGTCAAAGGGTCCGATAAGAACGCGTCGCAGTGGCATGAACTGCTCGACCGGGCTCTCTATAGCCGTGGTAAGAAACTGGCGCAGGAAGGTAAATTCCGAGATGCCGTCACGGCCTTTGCCCGCATTTCGCCCTCTTTTTGCAACCACGATGAAGTCGAGAAACTAATTGCTGAAAATACCGACAAGGGCTTAAGCGCCGTCTTTGGTAAGGGCGACGACTTAGAGGCCATTGAGAAGGAAAAGAAATCACTGACGCGCATCGAGAAAGCTGTCATGACAGCCGTGCCGGGTGGCAAGGGACATGTTGCACCGCCGCATTTGCCGCCTTCAGTTAGCGGCTCGACCCAACACCAATGAACATCGATGTGCGCTTTCGCCCATATATTATGGCACTGTCCCTGGTGCTGATTTCGCTTGCCGCGCACATGATATCGCTCTGGAATGGTTTCGTTCTGAACGATCATTTTTTGATTCCAGGATTTCGCGACATATTGAGGGAAGAGTGGCGGACATTTTGGACAGAACTTGTTACCAATGCCGTAATTCAACCTTATGCTGAGCCGCTGCTAAAAGCTAGTCTGGCACTTGATTTTCAGTCGGCGGTGCTATCCCCGGCGCTCTATCACGCCACCAATGTTCTTTTGCACACTACAGCAGTAGTCTCGGCATTTTTTCTGCTCACCCGTCTGGTCAAGCATTTCGATCTGGCCATGCCACCTGCAGGTAAGAGCGATAATTTTAGTTCTACTGCGCTTGTGCCCTTTATTGCCTGCGCCCTATTTGCCTGTCATCCTCTGACCTCCGACACGGTTGCTTATATCAGCGGCCGCGGGGCGATTTTGACTTTTATCTGGTACACCGTCGCCCTGCATTTTTTCTTGAGCGGTTTTTTTGCTCAGTCTGTGCGAATTGGAGCCCTTGCTTATTTAGGCATTTGTTTTTCGATTATCTTGGGCGTACTTTCATCCTGTCAGGCCATCACTATTCCAGAAACTATTATTGTTCTCGGACTGCTTGTAAAACCAGCGCTTGAAAAAGGCAAAGACTGGGTGTACGAGCGCGCTTTTGAATTTGGCATAATGGCCTTCCTCGCTGTCGTCATTCCCTTCACCTTCCTTTTGCCGCAGGCCATGCCGGTGGGCAATGGCCTGGGCTTGCCTCTCCTTCCGCCAGTGGCTTTTTATGCCACCCAGTGCAAAGAACTTTTGACTTACTATGTGCGCGCCTTTTTTGTGCCCGTGCCGCTCAGTATCTTTCCGCCCTTTGCTCAAGCCCAGTCTTTTAGCGATCCCCTCGCCCTTGGCGGTGTGGCTCTCTTGCTTGGTTCTATTTATTTGCTCTTTCACTACGGCAAAACCAGAGATCCCTATTGCTTCTTCGGATTGTGGATCTTTTTAATCGGCCTTGTGCCGCAGTCTTTGATTGTCACAAACGAATATGTCTCCGGTCAGCGCTTTTATTTGTCCTGCTTCGGCTTGTGTCTTTTTGCCGCTCGTCTGTTTACCAAGTATGCTGCAGCAAAAGTGGAAAGACAAGTCAGCATAAATACCTCTGCCGGCAGCCAAATGCGGAACGTGGTTTTTGAACCGGTTCTAGTTGTTCCTCTGGCTGTGGTGGCTGTGATTTTTGTTGGTTTGTCCAACTTTCGGGATCATGGATTTGCCACTAATAGCGCAATATTGCGAGGAGCGCTTCGCTCCGGAGCCATCGACAAAAATCTCGATAAGAACGGATACATCAGAGCTTATCTGGCCCTCATGCTTATGCTTGACGGCGGCAATAGTATTGAGAATGGTTTGATCGAAGCCAAAAGGGCTCTGGAGATAAACCGCGACCTGCCCCTGGCATATCTGGCCAGGGCTCGGCACGCCGCTTTTTCCGATGACTTTGAAGGGGCTAAATACTACGCTGAGAAGGCCGTAGAACTGGCCAGGAAACAAAATCTTTCATCGCGCTTGATTGGTTTGGCTGATGGCGTGATTTTGATAGCCGCCACTAATCTTGAGCAGTATCAGGATCCACAGAACCTTAAGGATATGGCTAAGGAGGCCTTGCTTGTGGATCCTACCAACAGCAAGCTCTATCTTGCTCTTGGTAAGGTTTACTTGTCAGAGCATAAGCCCGAATCTGGATCCTTTGCCATCAAATATCTTGGTCACGCTAAACGATTGGATCGCAATGATCTGAGCAACGAGGCACCACTGGCGGAGGCAATTCTGGCCACAGGCAACCCCAGTAATTTTGAGTCTGCTTATGGTCACGCCTTGATGTTGCACAAAATTTCGCCTACCACTGGAAGTTATATACTTCTGGCTAGAGCCGCTCTCGAAACCGGACGACTGAGTAAGAGCGCCGCTTTGATGCATGAACTAGATGTGCGATTGCACGGTGCTTATAATGCCGAAGCCATGTACATTATGTACGGTATCTGTAAGCAAGCTCATGATGAGAAAAAGGCCGCCGATTATTTGATGCGGGCTAAAAAACTAGATCCCAATATCGAGACAAACACCAAACTCTGGTTGCGAATAGCTCCACTGACCGCTATCGAAGAAGAACGCGAAAAGGCCGCCGAGCAAGGTAAGACGCTGCTGGAGAAATATCCGCCTAAGCCGGAACCTGCTTCTACCTCTAAGCCCGGCCAGCCGTAGTCATTGCCGCTTTGAGATCGTTGGGGTCAGTCAGTGGCTTTTCGCAGCTGAAGTTTTTGCAGATATAGATTGTCGGCTTGCCGTCTCTGGCCGTGCGCTCGCGCGCCAGAGGACTGAGCTTGCTTAGGGCCTCATCTCCTTCTTTCAGGACCAGAATCACACGATTCGGTTGATATTCACGGTGCAGGCAGAAGAGCATTTCTTTGGCTTTCTCTTCCTCTTCACCGCTGACATCAGCCGGCAATACGAATGCAATTTCACGGCTCTCGGCCAGGTAAAAATCCAGAGCATTGAGGATGCCGGCAAATTGATTGGGCATGCGGCTCAGATGTTCGGCATAGAGTTTGAGCACCGATAGACCCTTCTCGCGGTAGGCATCTTCACCGGTGAGTGCGGCCAGCTTGAAGAGGACGGCCAGGGCTACTGAGGTACCGGAGGGCACCGAGCCATCCAGGTGGCTGCGTGGTCTGACAATTAGTTCTTCGTGATCGCTGGCGGTGAAGAAGAATCCACCCTCCCTATCATCGCAAAAATATTTTGTCATAGTATCAGCCAGTTGGCGTGCTGTAGAGAGCCATTTACTGTCGGCGTCGACTTCGGCTAGCGAAATAAGGGCGGCAATGAAATAGGCGTAGTCATCGAGGTAGCCGGGCAATTTGACCTGACCTTTACCATCTTTGTTTTTGCCCCAGACCCGCAGCAGGCGTCCGTCGACAAATAGTTTATCGAGGATGAAGTTGGCTGCTCTTTTGGCGGCGTCTAGATATTCGACCTTCGTTGTGGCTTTGTAGACGTCGACAAAGGCCGTAATCATAAGGCTGTTCCAGCTGGTCAGGACCTTTTCGTCCCGTCCCGGATGGACGCGCTTTTCGCGTTCGGTCAAAAGTTTGGCAGAGAGCTGATCGATTTTTGCCCAATAAGCATCAATTGATAGTTTGAATCGTTTGGCCACGTCTTCCGGTGACTGGCCGAGGTGGAAAATTGAGGTACCGTGCTCGAAGTTGCCGGTGTTGGTCACGCCCATTACGCGGTTGAAAAATACGCCGTCGTCTTCGCCCAGGATACTTGTCACCTGGTCTGGAGTGAAGACGTAATATTTGCCTTCGACACCTTCGGAGTCGGCGTCCAGGGCGCTGTAAAATGCGCCGTCCTCGGTCGTCAACTCGCGGCTGACAAACTTGAGGATGCCTTCTGCCACGATCAGCCAGTAGGTGCGCCCGGTGAGCAGATAACCGTTGACATAGACACTTGTGAGAAGGGCGTTGTCGTAAAGCATTTTTTCAAAGTGCGGCACCAACCACTGCCTATCAACCGAGTATCGGGCAAAACCACCGCCGATTTGATCGTGAATGCCGCCGTAGGCCATGCGGTTTAATGTCGTCTCCACCAATTCCTTGCACTTGTCTTTGCGGGCCTGGTCAAAAGGCGCACTCTTGCCGGCACTGGAGCCATTATCTGTGCCGGTTTCCTGGTGCGCCATGATGCGCTGGGCCAATTCCAGGCTGAGCGTATGGGGGAATTTAGGCGCACCGCCGAAGCCACCAAAGGTGGAATCGAATTGACGCAAAAGAGATTCCATAGCGATGTCGATGATTTCGTAATCGAGGTCGGTATCTTTTGCAGCAGCACCTTCGTCCCTAAGTCTTTCCAGAAGTTTCAGGTGGGAGGCCATTTCCTTGGCGCTCTCCAGTACTTCTTCATTGTTGCGCTGCCAGGCAGCATAAACATTTGCCAGTACTTTTTTAAAGCCGGGCAAACCGTGACGATCTTCTTTAGGAAAATATGTTCCGCCAAAAAATGGTTTGCTGTCCGGGGTCATGAACACAGTCATAGGCCAGCCGCCATGGCCGGTCATAAGCTGGACGGCGTTCATATAGATTTCGTCGATGTCTGTGCGTTCTTCGCGGTCGACCTTGATGTTGATGAAATACTCGTTCATCAAAGCGGCCGTTTCTTCATCTTCGAATGATTCATGGGCCATTACATGACACCAGTGGCAGGCCGAATATCCCACCGAAAGCAGAATTGGCTTGTTTTCCGTGCGCGCCCTGGTCAGGGCTTCTTCTCCCCAGGGATACCAGTCCACTGGATTGTCCGCATGTTGTTTGAGATACGTGCTGCTTTCCTGGGCCAGTCTGTTCATAGTATGCGCCTGTAAGCCTCTTCTGTTGCTTCTACTGTTTTTTGCCAGTTTAGCTTGTTCGCAGCCTCCCTGGCCTTAGCCCGGAGCCGATTGTATAGTTCTCTATCGATAATCAGGCGCTCCATCAGGTCCGCCAACTCTTTTGAGTCAAGATGGTTTTGCAGGATCAGGCTGTCCTCTCCGTCCTTCAATACTTCAGCCACGCCGCAGACTTTGCTCACTATGGGGACGAGGCCATAGTGCATACCTTCGATGGGGGCCATGCCGAAGGGTTCGATTTTGGACGGCAAAATAATTGCCTGGCACTGAGCAAATACATTGGCCATATCGCTGCGGAAACCGAGATACGAAACCGTATCGGCTAAATTGAGCAAGCGCAACTGTAGTCGGCCAGTGGCCCGATTTTTGATACCGGCAATTTCAAGTTTGAAATTGTGGCCGCGACTTTTTAAGATGGCGCAACTGCCTAAAAGAGTATCGAGGCCTTTTTTGCGGAAGCCCTTGCCGACAAATAAAAATTTGAAAGGCTTTTGATCGCCCCCATTTGATTCTGCGTCGTCAGAGTTAGCTCCCAGGTCAGTACCCAGATTAGCTCCTGGATCTGCTATCAGAGCAGGCACCATGCCCTCCAGACCGGATCCCATATCTGACCCTGGATAGGCGATGGCATAGGGAGCATCTTCGGGCATATCGAAACTCTGGTAAAAATCATCTTTCATTACAGCGCCGACAAAGATGCGCATTTTTGCTTCGCGGGTCAATTGGCGGTCGTATTTTTGCCGCGCCTGATAAGCGGAGGTGAAAGTCATCTTAGCCTGATTGAGAGCCTTTTCCCAATCGTGACCGACCTGGGAAAGTCTGCCTGTTGTGTGATTGTGGAAGGTGACGACGTCGACCGGTGACACAGGAAAGTGGTGCGAATGAATCAGGTCGAAGGGCCCCTGTTCAGCTATTAGTTTTTGCACCAGAGCCGATGCCGTGCGGCAATAATAATCTAGCTTGTCGGCCTTGCTCGCGGCTTTGTTCGGTGGCGCAAAAGTGTGCACCTGTAAATTGTCGTGTGTGAATTTGCTGTCGTCACGCTCACAGATGACGCTGACTCTGTGACCATCCTGGAGCAGCCCTTGCACTACTTTCAGGGCGTAGAGCTCCAGTCCGCCGGATGGTGAGAAGTGACGGAGGGCAACGGCTATCTTAAGAGTATTCGTCGCTTCCATCTTTCTTTAGTCAGAGTGGTTCAGGCAGGCCAAAAGACCATTATAGAGATGCACATTGGCGTCGAGAACGCCCCTCAAGCCAAAGAGCACATCGGCTTCAAAAGCGGTGTTTTCCTGTAGGAAATACAAAGCCAGATTGACGGAATCTTCCAGATGTTCACACTCAATCGTCACATGATCGAACCATATGTGGTGCTCAAGACCAAAAGCGCGAAAAGCTTGTTGCATGCTTTTGAATTCTTCCACAGCCATCAGCTCAGTCGCTGTAATGGCTCCGGCAGCGATTGCTGCTCGACTTTTGATAGTGTGTTTGTTTGTTTCAGTCGATTGATCGAAGCGGCCCAGGGGATAATAGTAGGCTGTAACGTCTTTGATGAAGCGCCTGATGCCCGGCTTCACAGGGAAGCTGTGGTAGTCGTCGCGACTCAAGCCAATTTGCCAGGCCAGATCTTGCAACTGCAGTTGATGCCGGCCGTCGACATCGCCGTTGCCATATTCATTGCGCACATTTTCCAGAATAAAACCGACTGCCCTCTCGGGCATGATTGTCGCGGCTTTGAGCAGGAGTCTGCGCAGATGTGAGGCATGAGCATCGTAGTTGCGCAGAAATGCACCTGCCTCTTCCTGTGTCAGCTCACCCCGGTTGAGCCTGGCAAAAAGCTCATGGCCGGCCGCTGGATGCTCGAGCACTGTTTGTCGCAGAAGACGGTCTTGCTGCAGGACGGCTGTAACGTTCTCTTTTTCTATTTGTACAGGAGCCATCGGCTTCTTGCCGCGTCCTTAAGAATTGGCTACAGGACTAGCTAGGGTTTTTTTTTGATCTTCAGTATGGCCTTCGGCTTCTTCGTTTTCGAGCAGCCACTGGGCTTCCAGCGCAGCCATACAGCCTGTGCCCGCTGCCGTTATGGCCTGGCGATAGAGTTCGTCTTGAACGTCGCCGGCTGCGAAGACACCTTTGATTGATGTTTTGACGCCGTCGGTGACGACATAACCGGTTTCTGTCAGCTCTATCTGACCTTTGAAGAGTTCGGTGTTGGGCTGGTGGCCGATGGCGATGAAAACACCGTCGGCGGGGAGCTCCTGTACTTCATTTGTGATGATATTGCGCACGCGGATAGAGGTTACTTCGCCCTTTTCGACGTCGTTGATTTCTTCAATAACCGAGTTGAGAATGAATTTTACTTTTTCGTTTTGTTTGGCGCGGTCCACCATGATGGCCGATGCGCGGAAGCCGTCGCGGCGGTGAATGACTGTGACCGAGCTGGCGAAGCGTGTGAGGAAAGTCGCTTCTTCAAGCGCCGTATCCCCTCCACCGACGACAAATACTGTCTTGTCGCGGAAGAAAAATCCGTCGCAGGTGGCGCAGGCCGAGACACCGTGTCCCATGAGCTTACTTTCCGATTCCAGACCCAGTAGTTTGGCCGACGCGCCAGTCCCGATAATTAGAGTATCGGTGACGATTTCTTCGGATGAAGTGCGAATGGTGAAGGGACGCTTGGTCAGATCGATATATTCGGCGTTGTCGTAAATAAACTGCGTGCCGAAGCGTTCAGCCTGCTTGTGCATTTCTTCCATCAGCTCGGGGCCGAGGATACCGTTAGGAAAGCCGGGGAAATTTTCGACGTCTGAGGTGATGGTGAGCTGGCCGCCGGCCTGTAGGCCCTGGATGACCAGTGGCTCGAGATTGGCGCGGGCTGCATAAATGGCCGCCGTAAGACCGGCGGAGCCCGAACCCAGGATTGTTACTTTCTTTCTAATCGCCATCGAATACTTCCGTTTCTGGATTCAAACCCAAGCTGACTGCTAAGACATCAGCCAAGTTCTATCCTGACACTTAAACCTCAGATCTTAAATTGTATGTTCTTAATGGCCTGAATTACACGAGCTTCAGTAATACTTAAGCCGATTTTCAATTGCACACCTTGCCAGGAAGGCGGGTGCTGACAGTGCCTGTTGGCAACCGCCCGGGTGTGAAAGATTTTTGAACTGCTAATGACTTGCCAGATACGGGCGCAGGCCGAAGGGCAAATTCTCTAAAACCGGTTCCAGCTGCTCAAGTTGCTTGGCTAGCTCTTTGGCAATTAGCTGCCGGTCGGCCTTAAGGTCAGATGGACTGAGGCGATTTCGAGCGATGGCCTTTTCCAGTGGTCGTTTCAACCGCTCCAATTCTTCCTGCAGTCGATAGAGATCCCTGATGCGCCCCAATATTTGCTGGGCTCGGACTAATTCCAAATTTGTCAGACCGAAAAACTCGGAGAGCAGATATCGCCAGCGCTTTATTGACAGCCTCAGTTCATGGAGTTCTTCGACGCCTTGTCTATGGTCCAGCATGAGCCGGCACTGGTGCTCCGCTTGCTGAAGAAACTGACTGAGATGCACATAGGCTGAGAGATCGGCCGAAATTTCGGCTGAAAGTATCGCCTCGCTTTCGCTGGAAACAGCCTCGGAATGGCCATTGGTGCCACCTCTGCGACCTTTCGCGGCCTGCTCAAGTGCCTCCGATTTGGTAGCCAGGTAGGCACGCAGTCGGGCTATAAGCTTGACCACCTTGAGTTTGCCTATCTTTTTTTCGACCTGGCGTTTTAGTTGCTTGCGCTCCTTGAAAAGCCTGCGCACGAGAATTTGATTGATGTGCATATCGCGGGCCAGTGAAAGACTGACATCCAGATCGCGCAGGCCTCCCAGGTTCTTATTTAGTTTGCGTAGTTGGCGACCGATTGCCTTTTCGAAGCCGCCGTCGGGATAGTCGGAGCTTTCCCAGCCGTCCAGGGCCAGTATGTCCCAGACGCTATACCAGCGCCTGAGCGCCACTCTGGCATTGTGCACACGGCGCTCGGTCAGCTTTTTTTCCAGTTTGCCGATAAGCTCTTCGAGATCGGTAAAAACAGTCAAGGCCTGATTCTTCTCCAGCTCAAGGCAGCTGTAGGAAATCAGGTGTTCGGGCGCTCGAATATTTTGAACAGGCATACTACTTTAGTATGTCATTAATAAGCTCAACTGAGCGCTTAATGATAAGTTGTCGACCACCGCGACGCCATACTGCTCGGGCACGTTCGGCCAAATTGGGCATGGTGATTTCGGTAAAAGCCGGCAGATGATAAGGTGCGTTAAGAAAACGCCTGAGAGGTTCGGCATTGTTTTTCCAGTAGAACATTTTGGCAACTTCTTGCGCGCCCTTTTGCATCGTCCGTCTGGCGTCACTGTTCTGGACCACCTGCTTTATGGCTCTTGCCCAGGCGGCCGAGTCCTGGTATGGCAGCACTACACCTGCACCGTGTTGCTGAATCAGCTCAGCTAGTCCATCGCCTTCGGTTGTCAAAATGGGCAGGCCGCACCAGAAATAATCGAGTATGCGCGTGCGAAATGAAAAGCGAGTCTCGGGCAGATCAAAGTGGGCTGAGACCGCCGCTGTAGCTTCAAGCAGGTAATTGACGCGTTCTTCGTAAGGCACCCAGCCGTCGAGGAAGAAAATATTTTTGTCCAGCAAGCCGGATTCGCGCGCCAGTTCCCGGGCCCTTCTGGTCATATCCATGACCTCAACTTTGGGATTTGGTGACTTCGTACCCATGAAGACCAGCCTGAGATCAGGAATTTCGGACACACACGCCTGCACGCCTTCGATTACCGAAATGGGATCGAACCAGTCCCAGATGCCACCACCCCAAATTAGAACCGGGTCATCAGGCCCGATGCCCGCTATTTGCCTGAGCCCTTCGCCGTTTTTGACCGGTGCTACTTCGGGCAAGCCGTAAGGCACTACGTCGATAAGCTTACGTAGAGAGGGATCAAACTCGTAGAGTTCGGGCGTTATGCGACCCTGCGCGCAAAAGCGGCCAATCCAGTAGTCTCGCTGCCTCTCGGAGGCGCAGACAGAAAGGTCACAGGCCAACATGTGAGCTTCCAGCACCTGGTGCATCATGCGATAGCTTGTGCTGGCCTGGGTTTTGTCGTTTTTGTATTGAACCAGGACCGAAAATAGATATGGATCGTATAGATCCAAAATGAGATATTTACCAAGGCGGCTTAAAAACGGATAGGGTTTGAGCACATTAGACTGGATAAAGATTGTCTCGGCCTGATCGGCCAACTCCCGCAATTCGCGACTGCCACCCCCGCGAACCAGGCGCAGGTTGGGCGGTAGATCTCCTTCAGGCGGCTCTCCACCTACAACCGGCGAAAAAACAACCACAGGAAAATCCTGTGCCAGTACTTTTGCCAGCTCAAGTGCGCGAATGGCCGGTCCGGCCATCTTTTTGGCAATTGGCTCCAGGGTTATGAGAAGAATCTTTGTTTTAGTATCCACGGCTTACTTCGCCTTGCGCGCCCATTATAGCCTTTTGACGCTGTGATTTTGCCCGAGTGAAGGCAGTACAATGATAGTTTGAGTTTGAGTTTTTTGATTGGCGGTAATTTTTGGTGCAGGGATGTCTGGGCGAAGATACAAGAAAGGCAGGCATGGCTGCCGAAGGTCGGCAGGGCTTTGTATCGATAGTGATCCCCAACTGGAACGGCAAGCATTTTCTCAAAGACTGTCTTGATTCTCTGTTGACACAAACCTATAAAGATCTGGAGATCATTGTTGTCGACAATGGTTCGAAAGACGGCTCGGTCGAGTTTTTGCAGGAGTCGTATCCGCAAGTACGCGTCCCGCGGTTCGAGGTAAATACTGGTTTCAGCGTCGCCGTGAATCGTGGAATTCGTGAATCTCACGGTGAATTCATAGCCCTGATCAATAACGACACTGTTGTTGATTCACTCTGGGTGGAAGAGCTTGTGAAGGCTCTTAATGCACATCCTGAGATTGGATCGGTTGGCTGCAAGATGCTGGCCTATGACGACCATACGCTGCTTGACGGTGTGGGTGACGGTTATCGCAGAGGCGGCTTGCCTGGCCGTATTGGGCATCGAGAAAAAGATACCGGATTATTCGATAGCGAACGCTACATACTCGGAGCTTGTGGCGGCGCTGCTGTTTATCGGCGCGCAATGTTTGTCGATATCGGTCTTTTTGATGAAGACTATTTTGCTTATCTCGAAGACGTGGACATGGGTCTGCGGGCTCAAAGTGCCGGTTATAAGTGCTTGTATGTACCAACCGCCAAAATATATCACCTCGGTTGCGGCACTACCGGCAGTGGCTATAGTCCGCTGGTTGTTCGACTTTCATCGCAAAACAATTTCAATACGATAGTTAAAGATATTCCTGGACCGCTTCTGTGGCGTTTTTTACCACACATCTTCTTCTGGCAGGCTTATTATCTTGCTGTTGTCTGTGTACGAGGCGGGCAGGTGCCGGCCTGGTTCAACGGTTTCGGACGGGCGCTGTTACTGCTCCCTAAAATGTTAGCCAAGCGCAATGCCATAAATAAAGGCAGACGTGTTTCGCTCTCCTACTATGAAGACATTATTGTGCAGTCCGAAAAGGACCTGGAAGCTGCCCGGGCTCGGTTGCATAAACAATCTGTTTGATTTGTGGTTATCTTGACCGTCTGAGTCAAATAACCAACATTGATATCTCAAAAATCCAGGTCAGGCTGCTGCGCCTAAAGAATGCGCTCGTAGCTTCGTTCCTAGAGCCTCTCTAGCCTGGTCACACAACCAGGCCGGCATCCATTGCGCATGGTCCAAGAGGATCATTAGAATTTCCCGGCGCAATTCGGAGAGCAATGCGTAGGTTCGGCCGTGGTCGTGTATTTTGCCCATGAAGCAAAGCATGCGAATCAGCTGACCGACTGGCTTATCCCCAGTTCGAGCAGTTTTGGCGCATACTTTGCTAAAGAAAATGCGACCATTTGGCGCAGCAAACGAGCTGGAATTGCCTGTGACCTGGTAGATCTCTTCAAAATCTTCGCACTCGTTGGGCCAGAGGCCGCAGGCTTGCGCGATTGTTTTACCATGTCTGACTATTGTTTTTCCGAATGCCGTCGCTTTGCATTTAGCGATTGCTTCTGGTGTGGGAATGTTCGCTCCGAATTTGATGAATACGCCTCTAGCTACTCTCTGGATTACTTCGTCTTTAATAAGTCTATAGACACTCTGATCAACTGCATTTCTGAAGCCGAATTTGAGTATGTCCCTGCTTGTGATAAGCGCATCATCAGACTGTTTGGCGATGTGGTCTCGAATGTCGGATATGCAAGACATACTATCTCCTCCTTGACTGAAAGACTGGGTGATTAAGTAGACGTTTTTTTGAGGGAGCGAGTTCAATTTTTCTGGATATTTTTTTGTGTTTTTCGATATAAGAAAAACAATCGTAATTCTAACGAGGCATAGAAGAAGTAGTATTTACGCGCTTCTTCCTCGTCTCGGAAGGGTATAGTGCTCCTCTATTTATATACCCAGTTCTGCCACCAATTGTCGCCGCGTCACTTTGATTTTTGCTATGTAAGAAAAGCGAATTTTTTTCTTATTGGAACGACTCGCAAATATAAGGAAAGTTACTAGATCTCTTACATGTAGCTCGGCGCGTCCCGGAATTTAGTCATAGTTGAAATATAAGATATGCACCAAATTTTCTTATTCGTGGTCAGACCAAAAAATCCAATAGGTAATACAATACCCTTGCAACCCTGAGGCGGTCAGTGTGCTTTCATCTATTCTGTCTAAAGCTTTAATACCGACCGTATTGGCGATTTTTTGCTTTAGTAATTCCATAGGCGCTGAACCTTCCCATCAGGTCCCGGTCTTGAAGCTGAAACAGACTCATTATTACTGGGGTGAATCTGAAGTCTATTTATCGATGCAGGGCATTCGCATCGACAATCGCGGGCGCATGCATTTCAGCCTTGTCGCGGCCGCTCCCAAGTGGGACGTGACGATTTATCGAACCGACGATAAGACCTGTGTACATGAGACTCTTGATCAATTCAAAGCGACCGGAGTGGTCTCTGAGTTCCTGGTCAAAAAACACGACAGGACAATTGAAAGCCAGGCTAAAGAAAAGACAGATATAAAAGTCGGTAAGCTTTCCGGGCGTCGCTTCACCAATGCTCGAGTTCTATTTGAGTACATTCCACTTGCTAAATACGCAGCTCCGCAGGTTGAAGACGTTATCTACACGGTTTATAAACTTCCGACCAACGGTGGCATACCGACAAAGTACTTGAAGCGGCTCCACGGCACCGATTGGCTTTCGGGCTTTCAGAGGGATGGATCGGCCAAGACCTTTATCACGACCCAGAGTGTTGATCTGACTAAGATTTCTCCGGATCTGTTTATTCCACCGACTGGTTATAGAGTTGCTAAATCTGTGCAAGAAGTCCTGCTAAGCAAAGACAACAGAGACGCTTCAGGTGACCTTGACGTATTCTTCGAAAGCAACAAAGCGCCCAAGAAGTCTCAATAACGTCGACCTGTTGTTTTATTCAATAATGTTGGCGTTTGCCGGTAAATGACCGGTGGCTTCATCAAGGTCTTCGATGCTGTGCGTAAGCTGTGACATAGCGGCTTTGAGCGGCGAGTATACGCGGCTAAACTTTCGGTTGCTCAAGCTTTCCAGAGCACTGCGCATCTGGCTGAGCGCTTCCTGCGAGCGATTTATAGCGCTGGTCAGAGCCACTTCCACCTGGTCTATGCGCCTGCGTTCGTCGCTGGAGCGGCAGGCCTGGCAATAACCGAGGATGTCAAAGCGGCTGGTTGTATGGTCGAAACCCTTACGCTGAGCTACTGTTTTGCCGAAACCGCGAATAAGCTCGTCGTAAAATTCAATGGTTGTTCCGCAGCCCAGGCAGATCAGGTGGTCGTGGGCCGGACCTTCTTCCGCCGCTTCGTAGCGAAGGCCGCGGTCGCCGGCGACGGTGATGACGTTGCCGTCAGCCTTCAGGCGGCTCAAAGTACGATAAACAGTCGACAGGCTGACTTTCAAACCGTGACCCTTGGCCAGTTCGAAGACTTCTGGCGCAGTCAGGTGTTCACCCCTGGGGATGGCCTTGACTATTTCAACAATCGCTTCCTGATTGGAATTGGCTGCAGTTTTTGATTTGTTATCGTCCATTAGTTTGAATCGCGCCCGGGGCAATGCAGCCAATTGTAGATGAGAATCGTCCCAATTCGTGCTCTGACCGGCAATTTTCTTATGGAATACGTCATAGTTGCACTTGCCTTATAATTTCAAGGACCCCCGGCGTCCCCAACCTTACTTGTATTGGCGGCAATCGTGAAAATAACTATCAATAAAGATAGCTCGGTACCCATT
>Ga0105248_10001475_pt1 | contig 26188 bp, 22 predicted proteins | sample KBSS34metaG_FD_81524 | JGI IMG/M metagenome (GOLD analysis project Ga0105248, IMG submission 81524) | Switchgrass rhizosphere microbial communities from Kellogg Biological Station, Michigan, USA - KBS S3-4 metaG | ecosystem: Host-associated > Plants > Roots > Rhizosphere > Soil | place... | reverse complement strand
TTGGCGTTTCTGGCTCTGGCTTCCTGGGCATTGGAAAGAGTCTTTTCGTAAACGGCACCGGGCATGAGCACGGTTATGACCGGTACGTCTTGATCGAGCACGGCGATAGGTCCGTGCTTGAGTTCGCCTGCCGCGTAACCGGAAGCGTGGATATAACTGAGCTCTTTTAGTTTGAGCGCGCCCTCGAGAGCGGTGGGGAAGTTTAAACCTCGGCCAATAAAGACAACGTCATGGGCGTCGGCATACTTGATTGAGGTTTCTTTGATTTCTTCTTCGCGGGCCAGGATCTGCTCCACCATCGTGGGGATGCCATTGAGCTGCATCTTCATTTCTTTGGCTTTCTCGGGGCTGATGGAGCCGCGCTTTTCGGCCAGATAAATGGCCAGAAGATAGAAACTTGCCAGTTGAGCGAGGTAGGTCTTGGTGGCGGCCACCGAGACTTCAATACCGCATTCGGTGACGATCAGGTTGGGCGTAATTTGTGAAAGATGGGAGTCGGCGCGGTTGGTGATGCCCATTGTGTAGGCGCCCTTGGCCTTGGCTTCTTTCAACGCCGCCAGAGTGTCTGCCGTCTCGCCCGATTGGCTGACTGCAATAGCCAGGGTAGATTCATTTACTAGAAGTTTGCGACCGCGAATTTCAGAAGCGATATCGACAGCCACTGGAATGCCGACCAGTTCTTCCAAAAGCAGCTTGCCGACCATAGAGGCATGGTAGGCCGTGCCGCAGGCAAATATATTGATGTGGTTAAGACCTTTTATTTCTTCATCGGTCAGGTGCACACCATAGGCGGTGCCGTCATTGCTTTCGGGATCAAAGTCGCCGACTGAAAAATCTATCGGATGATTGGGATGGCGCAGATATTTTGTCAGCGTCTGGCGCAGCACCAGGGGCTGTTCGTGAATTTCCTTATGCAGGAAATGTTTGTGTCCGCATTTGTCAATGACATAAGGACTGGAGTCCATGGCGATAGGACTGCGTTTGACTTCCACTCCTTCGAAGGTAAAGAGTCGTACACCCTGAGTTGTGATTTCGGCTATTTCGCTTTGCTCCAATCTGACTACGCGGTTGGTGTACTGGCGCACGGCCATGCTGTCGGAGGCGAGGAAGCTTTCGTCCTGGCCTAGACCAACCGAAAGTGAATAGTGGTGGTTGACTGCATAAATTCGATCCGGGTGTTCCTGCGAAACAATTCCCAGAGCGTAAGCGCCGACCAATTGTTTGAGCGAGCGAATAATCACGTCCAACATTTCGCCGCCCTTGGACAGTTCGTAAGAAATAAGATGGGCGATTACTTCTGAGTCAGTGTCGCTGCTGAAGGCATAACCCTTGTTGATCAAATCTTCTTTCAGCTCTTCGAAATTTTCGATGATACCGTTGTGGACAACGGCAATTGTCCCGGTAGAGTCCATATGCGGATGGGCGTTGGTGTCGTTTGGAACACCGTGGGTAGCCCAGCGGGTATGACCAATGCCTACCTTGGCTGTGGGATGCTTGGTGGCCAGGAGATTTTCCAGGTTGGAAAGTTTGCCGGCGGCTTTCATGACGCAGAGTCTGCCGTTCTCAATCACCGCCACACCGGCCGAATCATAGCCTCTGTATTCGAGGCATTTGAGCTCACTGAGCAATACCGGAGCTGCGTTTAAAGGTCCAAGGTATCCGACTATTCCGCACATCTATTGAGCACTCCTTAATAAGGCAATGGTTCGTCTAGTTTCGAAGAACTAGACCTCCGACAGGTCGTCTTCTTTGTCTTTGATGGACTTGTCTATTTCTTTTATATACTTATCGGTGATTTTTTGAAGGGACTCTTCAGAGCCTTTAATTTCGTCTTCCGAAATTCCGGAACCCTTGAGCTTCTTCAGTTCCTGGTCACCGTCGCGGCGAATGTTGCGCACCGCCACCTTCGATTCTTCACCAATTTTTTTGACTGTCTTAATCATCTCTTTACGTCTGTCCTCGGTCAGGACCGGTATCGCTATGCGGATGACATTGCCGTCGGTGTTGGGGGTGAAGCCCAGATCCGATTTGTGAATGGCTTGTTCGATGGACTTGATTGCCGCTTTATCGTAAGGCTGGACCAGCAGTGAACGGCCGTCTGGGGTGGAAATATTGGCCAGTCCCTTAAGTGGGGTGAGTGTACCGTAGTAATCGACTTCGACGCGGTCCAGCATTTGAGCATTGGCGCGTCCGGAGCGCACGCTCTTCAATTCGTTTGCCAGACTGCCCATCGCTTTTTTCATGCGCTCTTCCGAAGCGGCAAGGATATCCTTCGAACTCATTTTTTTTTCAGGCCCTCACTTAAAGTTTGAAATGCTGGCGGCTGGGGGCCAACCAGTGTGCCGATCTGATCACCTTGTACAAGGCGCTTGATAGCGCCGTCGCGGGCAAAATCAAAAACAATGATCGGTATATTGTTTTGTTCGCAAAGAGATACCGCCGCCGAATCCATGACTTTGAGATTTTGAGAAATCAAATCTTCAAAGCTGATGTAGTCCAGTCTTTTAGCGTTGGGATTAGTTTTGGGATCGGCGTCAAAAACACCGTCCACCGAATTTTTAGCCATCAATATGGCGTCGGCTTTAATTTCAGCGCCCCGCAGAGCCGCGGCTGTATCGGTTGTGACGTGCGGGTTTCCGGTACCGCCACCAAAAATTACGACGCGATTTTTTTCCAGATGGCGAATCGCTCTCAGCCGTATAAAAGGTTCGGCTACCGAGGGCATGCTGATTGCAGTCTGCACTCTGGTCTGGATTCCTTTTGTATTGAGCACGCCCTGGAGAATGAGGCAGTTCATGATCGTGGCTAACATGCCGACATAATCAGCTGCGGCCTTGTCCATGCCCCAGGCGCTGCCCTGTACGCCGCGGAAGAAGTTGCCCCCGCCGACGACTATGGCGATTTGTACGCCTAGTGAATATGCATCGGCTATTTCGTCGGCAATGCGGTCAATTACATTCGGTTGAATACCGAAGGCCTGGGAGCCGGTCAGGGCCTCTCCACTGAGTTTGAGGAGGATCCTCTTATAACGAATTTCTGCCATTACCCTGTGTGATTCCTAATAATTCCAGTGAAAGTTAAAGGTTAAGCCGGGAAAGATCATACCTCTTCCCCGGCTTGCCTTCTATGTTTTCGATTTCATTCACCCGCGCTTGTGAAGCTGGGCTTGTTTTTCGGGGCTTGGTTAAGCCATTCTCACTCTAGTCTTCGGCTTTGTCTTCTCCGCCCTGGCTTTCGCCCAGGATGAAGAGTGCGAAGCGTGTCGGCTTGAGCTCAACGCCCAGTTCCTTACCCTTGGCGGCGAGGAGCTTACCGACGGTGGTGCTGGGATCTTTGACGAAGGGCTGCTCGGTCAAGCAACGTTCGGCCAAAATCTTGTCTACACGGCCGGCCACGATCTTGTCGCGCATTTCGGGCTTCTTGTCGGCCAGGTCGGCCTTACCAAGCTCGATACGGCGTTCGTTTTCGATCATGTCTGCCGGTACGTCTTCTCTCAGCATGTATGCGGGCTTAGCTGAGACGAGGTGCATAGCCAGGTCGCGCGCAAGAGCGGTGAGCTCTTCCACTTTTTCGACGGCTTTGTCGGCGGCGAGTTCGATGATCGCGCCCATTTTGCCGCCCAGGGTGTGGATGTACAAACCGGTTGTGCCGTGGGCAGAAGCGAGATTGAACACCTGTACACGCTGGACCTGAATATTTTCACCGGTCTTAGCGATCGTATCGGTAATTACTTCTTGTACTGTCTTATCGCCGACTTTGCTTGCCAGCAGCGCTTCTACGCTATCAGGCTTGTTTTTGGCGGCGGTATCGGAGAGCAATTTGGCCAGTTCGGCAAACTGTTCGTTTCTTGCCACGAAGTCGGTTTCGCAGTTGACTTCAACAAGAACGGCTTGTTTACCGTCGGCGGTGATTTGGCCAACTACAAGGCCTTCAGAGGTGGCGCGGTTGGATTTTTTTCCGGCCGAGGCGGCACCCTTTTGTCTCAGGATTTCGTAGGCTTTGTCGAAGACGCCTTCTGCTTCTACTAGAGCTTTCTTGCAGTCCATCATGGCGGCGCCGGACTTCTCTCTCAGCTCTTTCACCATGCTAGCGGAAATTTCGGTCACTGAACTCATCTCCTGGATAACCTCATCTTTGAGTTGTGTGCAATTTTGGGATTAGTTGTATGCGCTGGCGGTCAGAAATTACTGACCTTCAACAGCTCCAACAGGCGCTTCAGCGGCTGCGTCAGCGGCAGGGGCTTCATCACCGATGGTGACTGCTCCGACTGAAGCCATTTCCATCTGGGGTTGGGCTTCTTCGCCTTTACCATCTTTCCAGGCAGTCTTTTCTTCTTCCAGGTTGACGTAGGCCTGACCTTGCTTGCCTTCCAATATAGAGTCGGCAATTTTGCTGGTGATCAGTTTGATCGAGCGAATGGAGTCATCGTTGCCGGGGATGACATAGTCGATGCCATCGGGATCGCAGTTGGTGTCGATGATGCCGACGGTGGAAATGCCGATTTTCTTGGCTTCCGAAACAGCGATAAATTCACGTTTCTGGTCGATGATGAAGAGCATGTCGGGCTTACCGCGCATGGTTTTGATGCCACCCAGCGATTTTTCCAATTTCTGCAATTCACGGTTGAGAACGGCTTGTTCTTTCTTACCGCGGCGGAAGAGATCACCGCTGCTGACCATTTCTTCCAACTCTTTCAAGCGGTTGATGCGCAGACGAATGGTTTCGAAATTTGTCAGCATGCCGCCTAACCAGCGGCGGTTGACGAAGTGGGCTCCACAACGGCGTGCTTCTTCTTCAACGATTTCGGATGCTTGTTTTTTGGTGCCGACAAAAATAATGTTTTTCTTTTCAGAGGCAGCTTTTCTGACGTATTCACAGGCCTTATCGAGAGCTCTGGTGGTTTGCTCCAGGTCGATAATGTAGATGCCGTTTCTTTCACCGTAGATGTACGGTCTCATTTTTGGGTTCCAACGGCGGGTCTGGTGGCCGAAATGAACGCCTGCTTCCAAAAGTTGTCTCATCGATGCTACTGGCAAGGCTGTACTCTCCTTAGTTGTTGTATGTGCCTTTAGGGTTAGATTTGGCGGAAGTTGTACTGAATCTGAATTTGTCCCCAGAGCGGGGTCGGGCCTTCCGTTAGGTCCGAGCAATGGACGTATATGCGAGATGGCTAAAGTAGCACTTTGCTCGATATATTCCAAGTCTTGAGCCTTTGCCGGGCGGCAATAAAGCCCGGCAAATGACACGCCGCGAGGCGTGAACGCATATCTTATCGTAGCATGACGCCGCCTGAAGTGCCCATTTGTGGACACTTTAGCGTTTTATAGTTATAATATTACAACGTAAACTTTTGCTAATTGATCTAATAGAGTCACGAGGGTTGTTTTGACAAAGGTTCTGGTCCTTAACGCTTCATACGAGCCTCTCAATATCTGCACATGGCGGAGAGCGGTGGTCTTGCTAATGAAGGGTAAGGCTGAGCAAATCGAACACAACGGTCGCGAGATCTATACCAATACGCCAGTACCGACGGTGATTCGACTGCGCTCGTATGTCAAGATCCCCTATAAAGAAATCAGTCTCTCGCGCCGCAATATCCTGCACCGTGACAATTACACCTGCCAGTACTGCGGCGATAAGCGTCACGATCTGACCATAGATCACATCATTCCGCGCTCACGTGGTGGTCTCGATAGCTGGGACAACGTGGTGGCGGCCTGTTTGCGCTGCAATGTCAAAAAAGGCGATCGCACTCCCAAAGAATCGGGCATGCCGCTCTCCAGTACGCCTCGTCGTCCTATGTCGCATGTTGTTTTCGAGATTTCGAAGCATTCCATCGCCGGCGAATACAACTGGAAGAAATATGTAATCGGCGCTTAGGCGCGATCCGGGCTTTTAGCTAAAATCCCGCGGTTTAATGCGCGGGCCTTTATACTCATCTGTCTATGGATAGTGACGACAAATTGCTGCTGTCGGGTAAAACTGCCACTGCTGTGGATGAAAAAGGCGAAAGTGTCCAAAGGCTCTTTGCCTCGGTTTTGCTTGATGTCCAGGTGAAAGGGCTGAAGGATCGGCTCTTCACCTACAGTGTGCCCGAGGCTCTCAGAGACGGTGCTTTTGTCGGAGCGCAGGTGCTCGTGCCCTTTGGCGGCCAGCAACTACTGGCCGGCTATATCATTGGACTGAACGATAGTCACAATCTGGATAAGGCTCCCCGCGAGATCCATGAGGTCGTGGAGCCGGATCCGTTATTTGATCAAGCCTATATCGACTTCCTTTCATATGTCGCCAAAAAATACTGCGCCTCCTTGCAAGACGTAATTGCAGCGGCTATCCCAGCCTGTCTCACTACGCGTCTAAAACGCCTTGTTAAGTTGACGGATCGGTTGAGATCCCTCAAGGACCAGGGCCCTGAGGCGGTGAAAGCAGCCTGTGATGGAGATAACGCCGGCTTTATCATCCTTTCTGAAATTTTGCAGTCGGCAAAATTTGTCTTAAACATCAGCACCCTGCGGCAGCGCTTCGAGCGTCAGGGGCGGGCCTACAAGCCAAAATTAAACGCCTCGCAATTTCATCAAGCCCTGACGAGATTGGTCAAAGCCGGAATTGTTGTCGTGGAAGTCGAGCAAGAAGGTTCTGAGGGAGCCAAAACTAAGCGAATTCTACTGGCCGGTCCGGAACCCGCCGCAACAGAAAAACAGCAACAGGTGATTGCTGCCCTGGCACTGGCGCAGGAGGCGCAAACGGCAACAGAGCTTATGAAAGCGGCCGAGGTCAGTCGTGCCACAATCGACAAAATGCTCAGTCAAAATATGCTTGTGGCCCAGGACGCAGTCGTCTACCGCGACGGATTGTCCGGTCTGCCACAGGCTTTCGTCGACAAAAATAAAGTCGAGCCGCCCCTGACGGAGGAGCAAAAGAGCGTTTTCTCGGTTCTTTTCGCCGATTTGCATCAGCTTTTGAGTGACCCAACGGGGGCTGACAACACAGAGCCTGTTCAGCCCTGGCTTTTGCACGGCGTCACCGGCTCAGGCAAAACTGAGATTTATTTGCGCCTTATCAGTGAAGCTCTCAAACTCGGTCGCACAGCACTTTTTCTTGTGCCTGAAATCAGTTTGACGCCGCAGTTGGCCGGCCGACTCAAGGGGCGCTTCGGTTCTCTGGTGGCCGTATGGCACTCAGCAATTAGCGCCGGTGAGCGTTACGATACTTTTCAGCGCTTGCGCAGCGGGGAAGTCAAAGTTTTGCTCGGAGCGCGGTCGGCCATATTGGCTCATATCCCCGATCTTGGCCTGATAATATTGGACGAGGAGCACGACGGCAGTTATAAGCAAACGTCGCCCTCACCGCGCTATCATGCCCGTCACCTGGCCCTGGAGAGAGCGCGACTGGATCAGGCTCTGGTCCTATTGGGCAGTGCCACGCCGGATGTTGTCAGCTACTATGAGGCCAATCAGGCCGGGCGTGTCTTGTCCATGCCCAGCCGTGTATTTCAGCAAGCCATGCCCAAAGTAACGATTGTGGACATGCGCAAACAATTTAAGGACGGCTACAAAACAGCTTTTAGCGAACCGCTAAACTGGGCTGTGCGTGAGCGTCTGGCCCGGTCGGAACAAGTCGTATTGCTGATCAATCGACGAGGCTTTGCCAGTCATGTTTTTTGTCAACTTTGTGGGCATGTGGTCAAATGCCGCAATTGCAGCGTCTCTCTCGTTTTGCACCAGAAGGCCGGCCGCGCCGAGGGCGAGGCGTTGATTAAATCGGGTTATCTGGCCTGCCACCACTGCGGCTTCCGCAGCGCACTTTCACCCAATTGCCCGGCCTGTGACAGTCCCTTCTTAAAAGAGTCTGGTCTGGGCACTCAGAAGGTTGAGCAGGACGTGCACAAGCTCTTCCCTGAAGCACGTGTCGTTCGCCTGGACAGTGATGTAGCTGCTAAGAAGGGGGCCTATGAGCAAGTATTGAATGAGTTTTCCGAGGGGCGCGCCGATATTTTGATCGGCACGCAGATGGTGGCCAAAGGACTGGATATAGAAAAGGTCACTCTGGTCGGTGTATTGACCGCTGACGCTGCCTTCAATTTGCCCGACTACCGTTCTATGGAAAGGGGCTTCCAGCTTCTCACCCAGGTAGCCGGCCGGGCCGGCCGCGGGGCTCATGCCGGTGAAGTAATATTGCAGACCTACGCCCCCGATCTGGAGGCCCTGCAATTGGCTTCGCATCACGACTACAAGGGCTTCTTCAAGCCCGAAATAGAAGCGCGCCAGGTATTTGACTATCCACCCTTTTCCCAGATCATTCGTGTGGTTGTCTCCAGTGAAGACAGCGACCTGGCCGAATCGGTCAGCGAATGGCTGGCCGAGGAAATCAGCCGTTTGATTGAAGACGAGGTTGATGAAGAAGAGGTAAGAATTCTTGGTCCCACTGCCTGTCTTTTAGAAAAAGTAAAAACAAAATATCGCTTTCATTTGCTGATTAAGAATAAGGCCGGAGCGGCCGTACAGTACATGATTACCGATTATTTGCGCAGCCGCCGCTTCGGACTTGATGTAAATGTGGCCGTCGATGTCGATGCCCTCGATCTTGTTTAGACAACATAGAGCTTGTTTAAGCTAAAGATCTGAAGCCGTCATTACTGTATTATGCATTTAACTATTTTCGGCTCCAGGCGGTCCAGGCGGATCAGGTGAGATCGGGCTTTGATAGCCATCTACTACTATTTTGTTTTTGTCGCACTGGCATTACTTTCGCCCTTCCTTTTGCTCAAGAAAAAGGCCCGAGCCGGACTGGGTCAGAAACTTGGCTTCGTGCCCGCTGCCTTGAAGCAAAAAAGCGGTCTCAAAAAATGTGTCTGGTTTCACGCTGTTTCGGTCGGCGAGTTCAACGCTATCTTGCCCCTGGTGCGAGCCTTTCACGAGAAGCACCTGGATGTCCCCCTGGTAGTATCGACGACAACTGCCACCGGACAAAAGCTGGCTCAAGAAAAAGTTTCCGACATTGCCACCATAATTTATTTTCCGATTGATTTTCCGCCTCCCATTCACACCTGGCTCAAACTGCTTGAGCCACGCCTGGTGGTTATTGCCGAGACTGAGATCTGGCCTGGCTTCACCCATGAGTGCAAAAAGCGCAAAATAAAAGTGATGGTGGTGAACGGTCGCATTTCGCCCCGCTCATTTAAGTCCTATCATCGTCTGCGTTTTTTCTTCAGCTCTGTCCTGCGCTCTTTTAGCGTTATCGGTGTGCAGTCGCCCGAAGAAGCAAAAAGATATTTTGCCGTGGGTGGTGACGCGATCAATGTAGCGGTATTAGGTAACATCAAATTTGACGGATTGAAGCCCATATCGGCTAAGGCTCGAGAACAACTGGCCGCGCAGATCAATTTAGCTGAAGGCACACCTGTTTTGGTGGCGGGCTCCACCCACGAGACCGAAGAGGCCTGTGTGCTCAAGGCCTATCATCAACTTCTTGATAGTTCGTATGGCGCCAAGGCCAAGCTTATAATTGTGCCCCGCCATCCCGAACGTTTTGACCGCGTAGCCGACCTTATAAAAGAATATGACTTCTCGTCAGACGCCACTCTCTTGGCCAGAGCTTTACAGGCGCTAAGGGAGAAGTCTATTTGCTTGATGTTATAGGCAAGCTCTTCGATTTTTATTCACTCTCGAAGGTAGCCTTTGTCGGCGGTACCCTTGCTCCGGTGGGCGGGCACAATATCATGGAGCCTTATGCTTATGGCGTGCCTGCCGTGGTCGGTCCGCGCACAGAAAAAGTGAAAGATTTGATGACAGCCCTTTCGGCTCAGGAAGCGATTGTCCAAGGCAAAAACGAAGCCCAGATCATAGCCGGCATTTTGACTTATTTTGAAAGAGAGCCAATCCGAGCTAAGGCCGGTCTGGCGGGAGAGGATATTTTACTCAAGAGTCAGGGGGCCGTTGCCAACGCCTTAACCTTGATTGAAAGTCAGCTTGATAGTCCCTTTAGTCTTGCTGCCGTCTCTAGTGCAAGCCCCAGCGCAAGTTCAGTTGCTATCTCCGAGGACAAATCGTGAGCCCACTGGAGTCGCCTACCGGGCGTATAATTGGGCGTTTAGAAGCGCTTGCTAAAAATCGCACCGTCAACAAGCTCCTGGCACCGGCTGCCTTCGTATATGGTGCCGGCAGTTATTTGCGCATTCTTTCTTTTAGCATGGGCCTTTCGCCCAGGACAAAGGCTGCGGCCCCGGTCGTTTCTGTCGGTAATATCACCGTAGGTGGTACAGGTAAGACTCCAATAGTTATCGACCTGGCCGATAGAATCGCGGCCAAAGGTTTGAAACCGGCCATTTTGAGCCGGGGATATGGACGCAAAAGCCAGGCCAAAACGGTGCTTGTTTCCGATGGCGCCGGACCGGTGGTCAGCGTTGAAGAAAGCGGCGACGAGCCCTATGTTATGGCCCGTTCAGTGCCGGCGGCAACAGTTATGGTGGGGGCAAAGAGAATTGAGTCTGCCCGCCTGGTGACAAAAAATCATGGCGCCGATTTGATTGTTTTGGACGATGGCTTCCAGCATGTGCAATTGAGGCGCGATCTGGACATTGTTTTGTATGACTATAACGATGACCCCGACACTATGACACTTCTGCCCCAGGGCCGGCTGCGTGAGCCTATGGCGGCTCTGAGTAGGGCTCATGTAATAGTCATTACAAAAATACCTGTGCTTATATCCAGCCTCAATAAAATCTCTTTGCTCGATGACGCGGTGGCCACGAAGCTGCAAAGTCTATCAGCAAAGCTCAGCGCTCTGGCACCGCAGGCGGTGCTGCAGTATGCTGCATTTTGCCCCAGCTATTTGCTCGGGCAGAGGAAGACCGGTCTAAGTATTACATCAAGCCCCGGTGATGTCCTGGCCCTGGGGCAGATGGCCGGCAAAAAAATATTCGCGCTCTGTGGTCTGGCTCGGCCTGAGGGATTTTTTCAGTCTCTGAGCCTGCTGGGCGCGGACATTGTCGATAAAATTGCCTACCCTGATCATCACTGGTTTAGTGTCGAAGACCAGATGGAAATCCAGCGTCGCTTCCAGGCTTGTGCCGCCGAATATTTAATTACCAGCGAAAAAGACATGGTGCGTCTGCGTCTCAGCTCAGAGCTGGATTGTCGCACTTACGCTCTGATGCAAACACCATTTTGGCTCAATGCCCAGGGTGTAGAAGAAGACAATCCTCTTATATTCAATTTGATCGATGACCTTCTCGCAGCCGCAAGGGTAAAAGACGGTGCTGCCCAGGGGGCCCATCGATGAAGCCCAATTGTCGGTCGATACTGGTGGTGCGTTACCGCTTTATCGGTGACACGATTTTGACCGTGCCCTTTTTGCGCAATCTGCGCCTGGCTTATCCACACGCTCGCATCGCCGTGCTGGTTGGACCAACGAGCGGGGACGTTCTCCTCAACTGTCCCTATGTGGACGAACTGATTACCTTTGACACGACGCGCTTCCATAAATACGACAGCGGCAAGGGCAAGACTAAAAGCTTCTGGTCCTACGTATTTGCTCTACGCAAGCATAAATTTGACACTGTCTTTTTGCTCAAACGGTCATTTTCTTCGGCTGCCCTGGCTTTCTTGATTGGCGCTCGCCGGCGCATCGGCTATGCCACCGAGGGTCGTAATTTTCTGCTTACCGATGGTGTGCCCTGGCGTCAAGACATCCACGAAGTTGATTCCCTTCTGTCTGTTTTGACGGCGGTTGACATTCCCATTGACGATGGCCATCTTGAAGCCTTCCCCACGCCCGATGAAATTGCCCAGGTCGAGGCCATCGAGCCCAGACTGAAAGTGAGGACTAATCTCAGCAATCAGGGTGGATATGTTTTGATCCACGCCGCTGCCGCCCATCCCGATAAGCTTTATCCTCTGGATAAATGGGCTCAGTTGGTTCAACGCCTGCGGGCCGAGCTTAATCTGGTACCGGTATTTTCCGGCGACAAACAGGACATCCAGGTCTATGAGCAGCTTGCTCAAATGTGCGGTTTGGACAATCCTATAAATTTGGCCGGCAAACTTTCGCTAAGGCAGTCGATGGCCCTTTACAGCCGTATGGACCTGGCAGTTTGTGTCGACTCCGGCCCTGCCCACCTGGCCAGCGCCGCCGGGGTGCCGACTGTGGCCATATTTGGCCCTACCGATCCGGTGCGCTGGCGACCATACGGTGAGAGCCACGCCGCCGTTTATGACGAGAGTTTGCTCTGCCGCCCCTGTCATTATCACAAGACTTGTCAGGATAGAGAATGTCTGACCGAGCTCAGTCCTGAAATTGTTTTTGAGAAGTGCTTAAATGTATATGCTGGTGCTCCGAGGAGAGAGGGATGCAATTTAAATTGAGCGAGCGTAAATGTGAACGTGTAAGCGCCGTCACTAAAATGTCTCTGCTTAGTGCTTTATTGGTTTTGGGTCTGGTGGCAGTCGACAGTCAGGCGGCTCTGGCTAAAGCCAAAAAGAAACTTCCCAAAGGTTTTGTCCATAACACCGCCGGTGATGGCGCCGCGGTTCCTACACCGGCCGCTTACAGCAAAGACAAAACACCTATGTGGGTGCAATATGACCGTGGTGGTCTCTACTATTACAATAAAAATGATGTAGAAAAAGCTCGGCAATACTGGCTGGCCTCCCTGCGTCTGGCCGAGCAAGCGGTGCCGGCCGAACGTGCCAAGGGACTGAGCGCCAAGACGGCGGAAGACTGTTGCCAGCTTATTCACCATCTGGCCTTTTTTGTAGCCGATTCCAAATTTAAACCCAAGTACGATTCGTCTTACTGGGGAACAGCCCTGACGGCTTCTAATCCTAATAACAGTCAGGCTCTGGCCAATCCGGCGCAATATAACCTGGACAACACCAAACAAAATCTCAAACAGATGGAGCAGGACTGGGATTGGTACGAACGCATTTGCGGTTTCGCCGACCGGGCTATTGGTAAACAAAGAGATTGCATGCGTCAGATTTACAATCAGCGCAAAGTTTTTGAAAACAAAATTGTTATGACGAGACAGACTGCCCAGGCTCTTGAGCGTCAGTTGGGAGTTGAACCGGGTCACTCGTCGATTGATATGCGCCCCCTGAAGTGGGGTGGCATACCGGGAGCCGGTAGTCCATTCGACGCACCTAACTCCAATGCTACGCCTATAGAGTTGAGAGGCGGCGCCCTGCCGGGGACTGTCGGAAGTCACTGAGCGGCAATCACTGAAAACAAGTCTAGGCCTTAAATAGCCCCTGCCCTTCGATCAGGACAGGCAAGCCGCGCACCAGGCAAAAGAAGCAGGAGAAATAGACCAGGACCATGGCTGCTGTCGGGGTATGACCTGCGCTGAGACTGTCTGTGTGCGCAGCTATTACGATACAAAATGCCAGGGCTTTGACGACAGCGTAAGTGAAGCGACTGAAGTTGGATGCCACCAAAAATTTGCCGATGCCCGATTGCATCATGGTGTTGGTACCAAAGGCGGTGAGACCCTGTTCACTGGCATGACTGCGCATGGCGTCGACAAATGTACCTCTAACGAGAAACAAAAGCGGGACAAAGGCCGGGATCCACTGTAGCGCGCAGAAAACGATCCAATAGGCCATCTCGACGCAGCGGTCGCCGGCGATGTCCAGTATGCCGCCAAACTTAGAGGTCTGCTTGAGCTTGCGGGCGAAGTAACCGTCCAGGCCGTCGGCCCAGATAACGAGCACCGTCAGGCCAAAGGCGATCCAGAGTGTGCTGTCGTGCGACGGCAATTTGGCATTGCTCTCGGCCACAAAAAGCATGCTGAGAGTAACCAGGGCCAATACTACCCTCGATACCGTGATGATATTGGCGACGTTTACCAATTAGACGTCCAGGTTTGCTACTTTGTGCGCATTTTGCTCGATGAATTCGCGTCTTGGTCCAACCGCTTCTCCCATTAGAAGGTCGAAGGTGTGGTCGGCTTCCGAAGTATCATCAACATTTACACGTTTAAGTGTTCTTGTTTCGGGATTCATCGTTGTGTCCCAGAGCTGTTCAGGCATCATTTCGCCCAGACCCTTGAAGCGCTGGATATCGGCTTTTTCACCCATCTCCGCCAGGACCGCTTCCAGTTTGTGCTCGTTATAGCAGTACTCGACACGTTTGCCTTTTGACACTTTATATAGTGGCGGCTGAGCAATGTAGACATAGCCCTGTTCGACAACCGGTCTGGCGTAACGGAAGAAGAAGGTCAAAAGCAAAGTGCGGATGTGGCTGCCGTCTACGTCGGCGTCGGTCATGATGATGATTTTGTGATAGCGCAATTTTGTCAGGTCGAGATTTTGAGCGTTCGGTCTGAGTAGACCGGTTGTTTTGCCGCCTTCTTCGTTTTGTTCGGAAACGACCAGACCCAGAGCCTGGATCATGGCCTGCACTTCATTGTTGTCGTAGATGCGGCCGGGCTGCACTCTTTCGACGTTGAGGATTTTACCTCTGAGGGGCAAAATTGCCTGGAATGCACGGTTGCGTCCTTGCTTAGCTGAACCACCGGCGGAGTCACCTTCCACCAGATAGATTTCGCATTTTTCCGGATCTTTGTCCGAGCAGTCGGCCAGTTTACCGGGCAGTCCGCCGCCCGATAGAGCTGATTGACGACGCACCAGACTCTTGGCTTTGAGGGCCGCTTCACGGGCTTGTTTGGAGTTGAGGATTTTGCTCAAAATATCTTTGGCTGGTTTTGGATTTAATTCCAACCAATCGGATACACGCTCGGCGGCGATACTCTGCACAATACCTTGTACTTCACGGTTGCCCAGGCGTTGTTTTGTCTGTCCTTCAAACTGCGGATCCGGCACTTTGACCGAGATAATTGCGGTCAAGCCTTCGCGGATATCTTCACCGGTAAATTTATCGTCGTTTTCTTTGAGGAAGTTTGTCTTCTTGGCATAGTCGTTGACGATACGCGTAAGTGCGTTTCTGAAGCCGGTTTCGTGTGTACCGCCGTCGTGGGTGTTGATGTTGTTGACGAAGCTGTATATCGATTCGGAATACTGGGTCGTCCATTGCAGAGAGCATTCGACAGTTACGTCTTCGGCCCGTTGTTCAAAGTAGATGGGTGGCTTGTGCAGTGTGTCTCTGGTGTCGTTGAGATATTCCACATAGCTGGCGATGCCGCCTTCATAGTGATAGGTTTCAGCCTTTTCGTTTTCTTCCACCTTGGCGCGCAGGTCGGACAGTACAACTTTTAGACCTTTATTGAGGAAGGCCATTTCACGCAATCTGGTGGCCAGAGTGTCCCATTCGAAAATGATTTTGAGACGCTCGTTGTCTTCGTTGATATCGTGGAAAATTTGGTCGTCGGGCCAGAATGTGACTTTGGTGCCGCGTTCTTGTGTTTCGCCCAATATTTGCAAATCGCCGTCGGCTTGACCGCGCAGGTAGACCTGTCTGTGTACTCGGCCGTCGCGATAGACTTCCACTTCCAGGCGCTCTGAAAGAGCGTTTACAACCGAAGCGCCTACACCGTGTAGACCGCCTGATACTTTATATCCGCCGCCGCCGAATTTACCCCCAGCGTGCAGTACGGTGAAAACCGTTTCTACTCCGCTTTTGCCGGTCTTGCCCACGATGTCGGTGGGGATGCCGCGGCCGTTATCTCGCACGGTACAGGAATTGTCTTCATTTATTTGAATATCTATCTGCGTACAGTGACCAGCCAGGGCTTCGTCAACGGCGTTGTCTACGATTTCCCAGACAAGATGGTGCAGACCTTTGGGACCAGTTGTGCCGATATACATGCCCGGTCGCATACGGACGGCTTCCAGGCCCTCGAGAACGTCGATGGAAGAGGCTGTATAGTCGCCCTCGACAGGAGTGTTATCTATCTCCTGCGACTGATAGACCTTCTCTTTATCTTTTTCGCCGGCGTCGTCGTTTGCTGCTGCCACTGTTGCTGGTTCTTTCTTTGCCATGTGTGCTTATGATCCCAAAGGAGTGATTCGCCGAGACCGGTTGAATATGCAGAGCTGGGTCATTTGATATGCGATGCGTATTGAGTGTATAACTCATCGGCATAGCCCAAGACATTGAGTCTGCAGGACTGAAGTGGCCGGTCAGGCCTTCCAATTAACTAGCAAATTCTAGCACGGAAGGCTATTTCATGCCCTTTTACAGTAGCAACTGACGACCCCTTGGGATAAAATCCCAGATAGGTATTTCTCAAGCTTATTTTCAACACGGAATCATTAATTGGAAATCTTCTATCAGTCCCAACCCAAGCTTGTTGAGCGCTCGGCCATTGCGCTTGGCTTCTTCGATGGGGTGCATCCCGGCCATCAGGTAGTGCTGCAAAAGGCCGTGGACGAGGCCAAACGCCTGGGCTGCAAAGCCGGAGTCGTCACATTTCGCGACCATCCGCGCGGCCTCATCCGGGGGCGTTCGCCCTTGCTCCTGACGGTGATCGAGCAGCGCCTGGAATTGTTCGAAGCAATGGGAATTGATGTGGCCCTGGTTTTGACCTTTTCGGAGGAGCTTTGCCAGTTGTCGCCGGCCCAGTATGTGGACGAAGTCCTGGTCGGATCGATGGGTGCAAAATCCATTTCGGTCGGCCACAATCACCATTTTGGCCGCGACCGCGAGGGCAATGCCGACCTCTTGCGAACATTCGGGCAGGAGCGCGACTTTGTCGTTCACGCCGCTCCCATGGTTTATGTGGAAAATTTGGAAGTCTCTTCCTCGCGCATTCGCAAGCTAATTGAGGCCAAGGACATGGAACTGGCTAATAAGCTCCTATCCCGGCCTTATACGCTGCGCGGAGAGGTTGTACAGGGGGCCCAGAGAGGTCGCGTCTTGGGTTTTCCCACGGCTAATGTTTTGCCGGCCTTTAATCAGCTTGTGCCGCCTGTTGGTGTCTATGCCGGCACGGCCAGAATACAAGCCGACTCCGCCGGCGGTCCGCGCTACGAGCCGGCCGTCATCAATATCGGCTATCGACCGACATTTACGGCCGGTGAAGCTTCGGACGAAAAGACGGCCACGATTGAAGCGCATTTGCTTGATTACAAGGGTGATCTCTATGGTCAGGTCGTGGAAATTGGCCTGCGTAAATTCCTGCGTGACGAACAAAAATTTGACGGTCTGGAATCGCTCACTAACCAGATTACACAGGACTGTCAGGTCGCCCGCTGCTATCTGGATCAGTGCCTGGCCGAATCTCCCAGTTCTTGACTCGGCCTAAAGACGTGCAAGTAAAAAAAATCACGGTCAGAAATTTTCGCAACTACCAGGGTGCAACTTTAGACCTTTCTCCCCGGCGCAACATACTGATTGGTGAAAACGCCCAGGGTAAGACCAATTTGCTTGAGGCCATTGAGATAATTGCCAACGGACGCTCGGATCGAGCCACGAGCGATCGCGAGCTAATCGCCATGGGCCAGTCTGAGACGATGATTGAGCTCGTCTACGAAGCCAAAAGTATGCAGGGGATTTCGGAGACGGTCAGTCTGATAGTCAGTCAGGGAGAGCGCCTCAGCCGTAAGGTGCGCATAAACGGTTTGCCGCAGTCGGCGCAAAATCGGGCTCAAATTGGGGTTGGCCGTGCTTTGTGTCGGCTGACGACGGTTAGTTTTAAGGCTCAGGATCTCAGTCTCCTGCGCGATGGGCCGAAATACCGGCGCGACTGGCTCGATCTTTTGGCGCTGAAACTAAAACCCGGTCACAATGACCTTCTGACCAAGTACGAAAAGGTTGTGGCCCAGCGCAACAGGCTGCTCAAGACCTTCTTTGAAAAAGGCAGCCTCGCTGTTTCGGATCAAGACGAACTCAAAGTTTGGGATAAGCAGCTTTCTTACTACGGAGCGCTGGTGATTAAAAGCCGTGTCGATGCCCTGGAAACAGCCATTCCTGAAGCCGAAACTTTCCACGCCGGTATCTCTGGTTTGCGCGAGAAACTCAAGTGCAATTACATTTTTAGACAAAAAGAAATCGACCACTCCGAAGCCGACTCCAGCAATGATGATGCCGGTCAAGCAGCTGATAAATCTATCGGCACAAGCGAAATTTTTGCCATGGAGGCAAAAGAGCTGGCCCTGATTATTATGAAAAATCTGCGTCTGCGCCGCTCGGAGGAAATAGCCAGGCGCCAGACCCTGACCGGGCCCCACCGCGATGATGTCAGTTTTGATTTGAACGATATGGCGGCCACGGCTTACGCATCGCAGGGGCAGCAGCGCAGTCTGGTTCTGGCCCTCAAGTTGGCCGAGCTCAAACTTGTTTCTCAAGTGCTGGATGAGCCGCCCCTGCTGCTTCTTGACGATGTCCTGGCAGAGCTGGATCTGCTCCGTCAGGGCACGTTGATGCAAATGGTGAGCGAGGAAATGCAGACATTAATTACGACCACGCATCTCAGTGGCTTCCGTCCTGAATGGCTCGCCGGAGCGCAAATCGTGGAGGTTGCAGGTGGTACACTCAGGCCACCGCTAGCCAGCGGGATCTGATGATAAGAGGTAAATTGAGGTTAGTTAAATCTTCAGGCGGGTACATTAATATCGGTTAAACTCTCGCCCTTCTCTTGCTGTTCCCCTCAGGCTAAGCCTCCCCCTCTCCTTACTCCCCTTCAGATTCCTCCAAGTCACCCCAAGTCGTTTATGATTTGTCACCCCCAAGGGCTGTTTTCGTGTTTGCCGAGCATCTAGGCGAAGATATCGATAAAAAAGTTTGCCTGGAGTGTCAACGGCAGTTCACCGGCATTGTTGCCGCCTGTCCCCATGACGGCACCACTCTGGTCACTCTGGCTCGTGATCCGATGATCGGCACTTGTCTCATGGGCAAGTACGACATCATCGACGTGATTGGTCACGGCGGTATGGGCGTTGTCTACAAGGGTCGCCAGGTCTTGATGGAACGCGTGGTGGCCATCAAGATGCTGCAGTCGCAGCACATCGCCGATTCTATGAGCGTCAAGCGCTTCCACCAGGAAGGTAAGGCCTCTTCCAAACTCAATCATCCGCACGTGATCACCGTGTATGACTTCGGGGTTACGCCCAGCTCCGGTCAGCCTTTTATCGTCATGGACTTTTTGCACGGCATATCGCTGGCTGACTTGATCAAAAACGAGGGTCAAGTTGGTGTCGAGCGTAGTATCAAAATTTTGTGTCAATCGACAGATGCCCTGGATCATGCGCACCGCATGGGCGTCATCCACCGCGACTTGAAGCCGAGCAATATCATGCTCATCGACTATGAAGATGAGAAAGACTATGTCAAAGTCGTGGACTTTGGTGTGGCCAAACTTATAACCGCCGGTGGTGAACAACAAAAATTGACGCAGATGGGTGAAGTCTGCGGCAGTCCTGTTTATATGAGTCCCGAGCAAGTGCAGGGCCTGGAACTCGATAATCGCTCCGATATTTATTCCATGGGTGTCGTGATTTATGAGACCCTGACCGGACGTCTGCCCATCCTCGGTAAGACTATGGTGGAAACCATGTCCAAGCACATTACCGAGATGCCTCCACGCTTCAACGAAATTCGTCCCGACCTGTATATACCGGAACGCTTGGAAGCTGTCGTCTTCAAAGCGCTGGCCAAAAACACCGCTGACAGACACCAGACAATGGCTGATCTGATGCGCGATCTGGACACGGCCATTCCCCGTGCCGGCAAGAGCCAGGTCTTGCGCACAGACTTCCCGACCATGCCGGACCTGACCACTAATACTGAGACAAAGGTATCACCGCTTTCTCGTCTGACTTTGATGCACTGGGTGATTATCAGTGCAGCTGTTTTGCTTGTGGTTGGTTTTGGCGTTATATCCGCCTTCAATAACAGTAAGCCCGCTGTCAAAACCGGACTGCCTAATGTAGAGGCCAACGCTACTTCAGCGCCTCCTTCACCATCATCGGTTGTCACCAGTCCGACGGCTTCTACGACGAAATCGACGCCGACTACGCCGCCGACGACAGGCAACTCGACAGCTTCGACCGGCACATCTGCCACTACTGCGACGACGACTGCTGCTACTACGACTGCCACCACCCATGATGTCGGCACAAAAGAGAGCGCAAAAGAAAGTACAAAGGTTTCCAGCAGCGAACCGGCCAGGGTTAAACCCAAAGCTCCGTCACCGCCGAAGGTTGCGCACAAGGCCAAGCGCCCTGTCGCCACCGCCTCTGCCCCTGAGGAAGATGCACCGCTCAGTGGCGCCGCCGCTGCAGCCAACAGACGAAACGCTGCTACCGCCTCGTCGGATCCTTTCAAGAGTTTGCTCAAATCGCGCGGATATTAGGCAGACTAGATAGTAGTCAGACTAATTTTAGACTGGCACGTTTTGGTCCAGGGCTTTGACCAGGGCCTCCAGTCTTTTGCCGTCGCAGTCGTTGGCCCAGTGACCGTCTTTCTTTGCATAGGAGCCGATTATCAGGGCCTGGGCATGCTTACTAAACAAAGCGATGTTTTGTGGAGTAACACCTGAGCCTACAAGCGTGGGAATTTTTACCGCCTCTGCTACTGCCTTGACTTCACTCTCCAGTGGCGCCGCAGCTGTGCGCAGACCGGAGACGATCACTGCGTCGGCCTTGAAAAACTCGGCTGCGTGTCCGGTCTCGGCCAGATCAACATCTGCTGTAATAGCATGCGATGAATGTTTCTTTTTGATGTCGGCAAATATTTTTACTTTCTGCGCTTTTAGTTCGGCTCGTTTGCGCACCAGGGTTGGTGCGCTGGCCTGATGCAATCCTTCGTCGCCGACATGGGCAAAAACAAAACCCTCCACCCTGATAAAGTCCAGGTCCAGAGCCGTGGCCACGGCCAGGGATTCGATATTGGCACCGGCCAGAAGTTGTACTCCCAGGGGTAAATTGACGGCATTTTTTACCGCTTGCGCCACAACAGTCATCGCCGCTACAGTCTCTGCCGCCACGCTGCCGCAACGGTAGGGCACATCATGCATATTCTCCACAATCAAGGCATCGAAGCCGCCTTCTTTGTAGGCGAGCGCGTCAGCGACAGATTTTTTTATCACCCGGGTCATGTCAAATTCATAACCGTCGGACCCGGGCAAAGCCGGCACATGGACAGCGCCGATCAGGATGCAGGATTTATTTTTACAGGATTCAAACATTACGATGTCATCACGCTAAAAGTATCGCGCGTACGGGTGAAGCTTCCAGCTCTATAAATTTTAGCGGCAGCGCAATCAACTCGTATTCTCCTTCATCCACCTGACTCAAATCCAAATTTTCCAACCAGGACAATTTGTAGCGGTCGAGTATGCGATGCGTGGCCAGGTCTTTTGATTGGGTGTGGTCGACCGATGGTGTGTCCAGACCGGTGAGAAGAAATCCCAGCTCGCCCAGCTTTTCGGCTGTGTCTTCACCTATATAGCTGTAATCGTCTTCAAACAAATCGTGGCGACTGGTGTCGCGAGTTTTGAATAACACTCGTTTGATTTGTTCGTCATTGGCCAGTTCGGTCAACTGTTCTAAAATGGCGGCGCCTGTGATGGGGCCGTTCAGGGGCGCCAGGTCCATTACATAGGTGCGGCCCAGGAAGGGCGTGAGCTGCATGTGTCCGACAGTTTTTGACTCGTCCATATGCGGATTCTCATCGTCCAGGCAACCTTTGATGTGCACCGGTGCGTCGGCGTGTGTGCCCACATGGGGACTCATTTTAAAGGCAGTGAGATTGATCACTTTGCTCTCTTCGTAAGTCAAAGTCACTTCCTTGCTAAAGGGAATGTCGCCGGGGAAGCAGGCAGTGGAAGTGCTGATCGGCTGCGAGATGTCTATTACCCGAGTAAAGCTCAAATTGGCTTTGATTTCTTTAAGTTCCATCATCGTCTAAATCCATCCAGGAAGTGAAATTCGGTTTGAATATGATCGGTACGAATACCGCTCTCGGCTCCCTTGTTCTCTTGCTTGGCCAGAGGGGCTGTGAGCCCCAGCGCCGTCAAAATTTCTCTAGATATTAGCTCCATGTGGTGGGTGTCAAAACCCGAGGATAGTTTGATCGTGATACCCACACCATTTGGATAAAGTTCACTGGGCGCGATACCGATGCCTAGCAAACCATCGGCCCCTTCTTTAGCCACCATAGGCGGTGCGTCGGCAAAAATTTCTCTGGTCATGATTTTGTAATCGAGTCTGCCCTGACCGCTGACCATGCGCGGATTTTTGAGCATCAGCGCGCCCAGTTGAGAGTAGGGCTCGAATAGTGGGTTGCCTTCAAGGGCCGACTGCTGGAGAGTGAGGTTGTTCAATAAAGTCATATAGAAATAACTCAACTCACTGACGCTGAGCGCGTAGTTAGGCAATTGGCAGCCGTCGGTAGTGGCCACGAAAGTGCTGTCGTCGCGCCCCGTCATGGTGGTCAAAATATTGCGTAGCCTGAGATTGTGAGCCTCGCTTTCGCGTAGATAGTCGGGCATTTTGTCGGCGCCGACGCTGGCTTTTACCGTCGCCAAAAAGGCGCTGTGTTTGCCGCTGCAATTGTGATAACGCCTTCTGGGTTTCTCGCCGCGCTCTTTCATGCGCTCGCGCATCGAGGCGTCGACAGGAGTGGCGGGCGGACACTTGAGTAGGTTTTCATCTACCCCTGTAATTGCCAAAATTTCTTCCAGCACTTTGATGTGACCGGCCTCGGCCGAGTGCGAGGCCATAAACAGGGCGAAATGCTCGTCATTGAGGGCGCTATAGTGCTTCTTGAGGATGGCGAAGTTTGTCAGAAGCTGCCAGGGTTTGAGCAGGGAGCGGCTCCACAGCTCAAAATTGGTGTCACCCGTGGCCATCAGATGAGTACAGGGCAGAGCCTGACTACTCCGGCCCTGATTCTGGTCTTGATTCTGGCTTTGATTCCGTTCGGGGGCCAGGCCGGTGACGACGCTGACCATGCCATAGACGGTCACTTCGATACGACCGCTGCGGCGTATTGTGAATAGGGGGCTGAAAGGCCGTTCGGTCTCGTGTCCACCGGTCCCGGCCTTGTAAATAGCTGTAGCGGTCATCATCATCCTTTTATAGGTTTGATCTGCTTAAATTCTCCCAGCCATTGGGTGCTTTATCTACTTACTAGAGGGGGCTCCTATATAAATTCGCTCCAAGCTGGCCTTCGGGCAGCTTAAACAGCACCCCCTGTGTGTATAGTCAGTCTTATTTTAATTAAGATCAGGACTGGACAATGACCGAAACTGAAAAGCTTGCCTGCAAACGGGCCGTTAACCCCGGCGATAAGTCGCCCCGGGCGCTTGGCGCCTATTCCCATGGGCTGGTGGTGGGCGACCTGCTGTTTGTTTCGGGCCAGGGCTGCCGCTCGCCCCAGACCGGCCAGGAAGTTGGCCTCACACTTGACGATCAAGGCAATATTTCAGCCTATGACATCGAAGTCCAGACTCGGGGCGTGCTTGAAAACCTGAAGTCTGTTTTGACCGCAGCCAACTTAACTCTTAACGATGTCGTTGATGTCACGGTCTTTCTGGCCGACATGAACGACTTCGACAAATACAATCAGGTTTACGCTCAATACTTTAGCTTCGAGAATGCCCCCACTCGAACGACGGTGCAAGTGGCAAAACTGCCAGGCAAAAATTTTATTGAAATCAAGGCCATTGCCGCCTTTACTGGGAGGTCGTAGATGACAGCGAAAAATATGCAAGATATTCAGGATAAGCACAAGAGCCCAGGCGCAGGCGGAGCCAAGGTAGTGCAAATCCAAAATTTTATCGACGGCAAATATGTGCCGGCCGCCTCTGGTGCTACTTTTGAAACTATCAATCCGGCCACAGGCGTTGTGCATGGACTGGTGGCGCATGGTACCGCCGATGATATCGACGCCGCAGCCAGCGTAGCGAACAAAGCTTACGAAGAAGGCCCTTGGGCCCACATGGCTTATAGTGAAAGGGCGGCTGTGGTAGCCAGGATCGGCGACCTGATTTTAAAAAATCGCGAAAAATTAGCTCTGGCCGAAACCACAGATACGGGTAAGCCCATAAGCGAAAGTTTCGATGGGGACATTGTTCGTTCGGCGCAGAATTTTCATTTCTTCTCGCAGTTTGCCTCGACCTTTGCCGAGGAAGCTTACAGTACCGCTGAAAATGAGCGCCACGTAGCCGTGCGCGAACCTGTTGGTGTATGCGGCTTGATCACTCCCTGGAATTTGCCTCTCTATTTGGCCACCTGGAAAATCGCTCCGGCTTTGATGATGGGTAACAGTATCGTGCTTAAGCCGGCCGAATGGACTCCCTATACCGCCAGTTTGCTTGGTGAAATAGTCAAGGAAGCGGGGCTGCCCGATGGCGTTTACAACGTCGTCAACGGCTTTGGGGCAAAGGAAGCCGGTGAAGCGCTGACCCGGCATCCGCTGGTGCGCTCAATATCTTTTACCGGTGAAACTTCCACCGGAAAAGCGATTATGGCGGCCGCCTCGGGCACGCTGAAAAAAGTTTCCTTTGAGCTGGGCGGCAAGGGTGCCAACATTATTTTTGCCGACGCCGATCTTGCCGAAGCAATTCCGACAGCACTGAGAGCGGCTTTCCGCAATCAAGGACAAATCTGTCTGGCCGGCTCCAGATTGTTTGTTGAGAGAGCTATCTATGATCAAGTTGTCGAGAAAATGGTTGATCTATGCAAGTCCATTAAAGTCGGCGATCCCACCAAGAGCGATACGCAAATGGGTGCGCTCATTTCAGTTGAGCATATGGAAAAGGTCATGTCCTACCTGGCTCTCGGTAAGAAAGAAGGCCAGCTCCACTGCGGCGGAGAACGGCTGACGGAGCTTGGTGCGGGCAACTTTTTGTCGCCGGCTATTTTCACTGGTCTGGGCATTAAATCACGATTTCTACAAGAAGAAATTTTTGGACCGGCTTTGCCAATATTGCCTTTTGACAGCGAGGAAGAAGCGATCGCTATGGCAAACGATAGTCCCTATGGGCTTTCGGCCAGCATCTGGACCGCCGACATCAACCGCGTGCATCGACTTTCGCGCAAAATTAAGGCCGGTATGATCTGGGTTAATACCTGGTTTGCCCGCGACCTTCGCACTCCTTTTGGTGGTCAGAAATCCTCCGGTATTGGCCGCGAAGGCGGACGATACAGTCTGGAGTTTTTCTCCGAAGCAAAAACAATTTCCTACAAATATAAGGGGCAGTAATGGAGCTGGGATTGGCGGACAAGAAGGCGCTCATCACGGGCGCATCGAAGGGCATCGGCCGGGCTATTGCCGAGGCGCTTCATTCGGAAGGCTGTGAAATCATCGCCAGCGCGCGCGAGGAAGGCGGGCTCAAAGCCCTGACTAATACACTCCGAGGCAAGGCTAAGATCCATACTAAGTCATGCGATCTGAGCAACGCCGATAGTCGCTCCGAACTGATCAATTTTGTGGAAAAAACGACGGGTCATGTGGACATCATTGTCCATAACGTCGGTGGTCCTAAGCCATCCGATGTTATGACCACCGAGGCCAACGACTGGCAGGCTGGATTTCAGCAGCTTTTTGGTTCGGTTGCACATTTAAACGAAGGCCTCGTGCCGGCCATGAAAGAAAAACGCTTCGGTCGCATTATTTGCGTCACCTCACTTTCTGTACTGGAGCCCATCACCGGTCTGGCGGTATCGAACGCCATCCGCTCGGCCGTTACAGCCATGCTTAAGACTCTGGCCGACGAACTCGCCCCGTATGCCATTACGGTCAACTGTGTTGCCCCGGGCGCTATCGCCACCGATCGCTTGAATGATCTGATGACGGCTCGGACGGCCAAAAGCGGCCAGGACAAAGAAGCCTATATGAAAGATTATCTCAAGGCCATTCCCATGGGCAGACTGGGCGAACCCCATGAATTTGCCAGTGTGGTGGCTTTTCTTGCCTCTACCCGGGCCTCCTATGTGACCGGCTCGACCATCTCGATAGACGGCGGCAAACGGCGGTCCACTTATTAGGTTGGCGGTTATCAACAGGCGTGGGGCGATGCTATCATCTGACACTATCTATAAATAGCCGGATTTGTTTTTGAGGTAGTCAGTTGAGATTTCTAGTGCTTGGCGCAGGGCGCATAGGTTATGCCGTGGTCTATGACCTGGTGAGAAGCCCCAAGGTCGAAAAAGTAATCATCGCCGACATGGAGCTTGCTCGTGTCGAAGCCATTGCCGCAAAATTTGCCGATGAAAAGGTCATACCGGTCGAGCTGGATGTGAGCAATCAGGAAGAAGTCGCCCAGCTGATGCACGAAGTGGATGTG
>Ga0105248_10001471_pt1 | contig 26220 bp, 21 predicted proteins | sample KBSS34metaG_FD_81524 | JGI IMG/M metagenome (GOLD analysis project Ga0105248, IMG submission 81524) | Switchgrass rhizosphere microbial communities from Kellogg Biological Station, Michigan, USA - KBS S3-4 metaG | ecosystem: Host-associated > Plants > Roots > Rhizosphere > Soil | place... | reverse complement strand
GGCGCGCATATCGGTCTCGGCAATGTTTTGAATGACCGCGGAGATCTGCAAGGCGCTATTGATTGTTATCGCCGCGCCCTGGCGCTGAATCCCAGTATCGCCGAAGCCCACAATAATTGCGGCAATGCGCTGAATGACCTGGGCAGGTTGGAGGAGGCTATAGCTTGTTATCAGCAAGCTTTGGCGCTCGTGCCGGGCTTGGTTCAGGCACAAAACAACATCGCTATCGTGTTGTGGAATCGGGGCAAGCTTGAAGACGCTAAAGTGATTTTTAGGCAGATAATTCAGAGTCATCCTACTTACGTCACGGCCTTAGACAATCTTGCCTCGTTACTTTCTGTGCAGGGGGATGTCATCGCGGCAACGGATGTTATTTGCCAGTCTCTGAAACTCCAGCAGACGAAAAAGGCCCAAAGAACATTTGTTGAGGTCATGCGCAACGGTCGCTGGATCGAGGACAATGACACTATGCGATCTCTAATGGTGCGCGCTTTGACAGAGCCATGGGGCCGCCCCAGCGATCTGGTCCAGGTTAGCGCGGAGCTTCTCAAGTTGGACGCCTATATTGGTCCTTGTATTGCGAAGGCTGTCACCGCTTGGCCAAATGTCCCGTCCGCGCGGGAGTTATATGAGGCAGACGGACCCGCAGCGCTCTTGGACAATCCTGTGCTTTGTGCCCTTCTGAATGCTGCCCAAAATCCCGATGTGGAGATGGAGCGTTTTTTGACCGCGGCGCGGCATCTCCTGCTTGAAGCGGCTATTGGTGCAGTCGCCAGCTCCTATGAGGGCGAGGCTTTAGGCTTCTATAGTGCGCTAGCCCACCAGTGCTTCATAAATGAATATGTTTTTTCGCAAAGCGAGGAGGAAGGCCGGCAGGTCGATGAATTGTGCGGCCGGTTGACGGCGGCGCTGGAGTCCGGCACGCCTGTGTCAGCCCTGTGGGTAACGGCCATCGCGGCCTATAGATCGCTGGGGTCTGTGCCGCTGGCTGCGCGGCTGCTGGATCGGCAATTGCCTGAACCTGCAGCGGCTCTTCTTGCGCAGCAGATCATCCATCCACAGGCGGAGGCACTCTTGCGTGCGGAAATTCCCCGGCTGACAGACATCGCCGACGGCGTTTCACGTAACGTTCGGGAGCTTTATGAAGAAAACCCCTATCCGCGCTGGGTCAGGACTGCCCGTGGCGAAGCCCAAAACGGTATCGGCGCCTATTTGAACCGGAAATTTCCTATTGCGCGCTTCCAGCGCCAGGCCGTCACCTCTGCCAATATCCTCATTGCTGGTTGCGGCACAGGACAGCACTCGATCGAGGTGGCTGGGCGCTTTGGGGATGCGCAAGTGCTGGCAATTGATCTGAGCTTGAGCAGCCTTGCCTATGCCAGGCGAAAGTCGCAGGAATTGGGATTGACCAACATCGAATATGCCCAAGCCGACATTCTCGAATTGGGCGCGCTGGGGCGCAACTTCGATCTCATAGAGTCCGCGGGCGTTCTACACCATATGGCCGATCCCTATGCTGCCTGGGGAACGCTTTTATCTCTGTTGCGTCCGGGCGGCTTTATGCTGGTCGGCTTGTATAGCGAAGTCGCACGGCGGGATATCTTGCGGGCCCGTCGTTTCATCGCGGCGCGGCAATTTGAGCCCGTGCCTGAACAGATCCGCCAATGCCGTCAGGAGATCATGGCTTCGAGCAAGGTAGAAAATTTTACATCACTTCTCAAGCTGTCGGATTTCTTCAGCATCAGCACATGCCGGGACCTGCTTTTCCATGTGCAGGAATTCTATGTGACCCTGGCTGAGATCGACGACTATTTGCGTGCGAAGGGCCTCACGCTTCTGGGTTTTGAAATTAACCCCAGCGTCCTTCACGCCTACAGGCAGCGCTTCCCGAACGATCCCGCCGCCACGGATCTTGGCCAGTGGCAGATCTTCGAGCAGGAGAATCCGGACACATTTTCCAGTATGTATCAGTTCTGGATTCAAAAGCCTGCTTAGCCGCACATCCGATTGAATTCCGGTGCTTTGCCTTGGAAACGTCTTCGACGTTAAACCCTCGCTGCCACTATCGCTTCTTTTGCATCACGCGCCGCCTTTTGTAAGCGAAACGTGAGCGGAAACCACCCGCCATCCCTCGGGAAATTTTGTCCAAGTCTGACTTTGGCGGCCAATGGCCTGACTGTCTTCCCGCATAAATTCAATGTTGGTTGCGGCAAAGTGAGATCCGAAAGTAGCGACTGATCTGCGAATGACCTTTCGCTGCGGCGAGCCACCCGCACGCGTTTTTCGGAATTCCCGAATTTCATCGATACCATATTGGGCATCGCCGGCACCGTAACGCACGGTCGATGGGGAATGCCAAAACAACGCATCCATAGCTTCAATATCGTTCGTCATCAACGCAACTTCATAGGCGTCGACAGCAACACTCACTTCCGCTAAAACGGTTGGGTCATTGATTGTGATCATTGAAGTTTACTCCATTAAACCTCACCAAGCCCCGCCGGCGCCATCGCTTGAATACGTGGTTTGACGTATCCTGATGTCGGGATTTGCCTGCCAAGCTGGCCGTGTTATCACGGCCGCTTCTGCTGCCGAACGCGCTACGTAGAGATAACAGGCACACCTGCAGCGCGGCGCTTCAAACCTTTTCCTGAATAATGCGGTCTCGCCTTAGGGTGCAACTGCATCTGATTCAGAATCCATGCGTTCAGTTTGGGATAGGGGCATGAAAAAAAGCAGCGCGTTCGTACCGCACGATCTGCGATCTCCGATAAACGGAGCAGCGGCGGGGCCTTTGGAGGGTCTCGCCTGCGTTGTGAAAGACATGTTCGACATTGCCGGCGAGGTGGCAGGAGCCGGCAATCCAGCCTGGCTGGCGGACCATGCCCCCGCGGCAACCAACGCCGATGTGATAACACGCGTCTTGGACGCGGGCGCCTCCATCACCGGCAAGACCATTTGCGACGAATTCTTCTACAGCATTTTGGGTGCAAACGCGCACTATGGCACGCCTGTCAATCCGCGTACTCCGAATCGCCTTCCAGGAGGGTCCTCCAGCGGATCAGCCACGGCCGTTGCAAGTGGGGCTGCCGACTTCGCACTGGGCAGCGATACCGGAGGCTCGGTCCGCATTCCAGCCATGGTGAATGGTATTTATGGCATCCGGCCCACGCATGGCCGCGTCGGCCTCCGTGGCGTTCTCCCTCTGGCCAAAACCTTCGATACCGTAGGCTGGTTTGCCGCGAGCGCTGGTTTACTTCGAAAGATAGCCCCCGTACTGCTGCAGGGAAAATCCCAACCGGCTCCGATCACGAATGTCATCCATGCCAAGGATCTGATGGCGCTTGTTGATCCTGTCGTCAGAGCCGCCTTCACACGCTTTGAAAGTCGATGCACTGGTATTTTACCTTCCGCCACTGAAGTTGAAGTCGCCCCGGAAAGTCTTGATGATTGGCGCGAAATGTTTCGGGTGATCCAAGGATATGAAGCCTGGCAAGCCTACGGCGCCTGGCTTGACAGCCACGGCGCTGAACTGGGGCCCGGCACCAAAGAGCGCTTCGCCTCCGCAAAAATGGTGAATAGAGCGACCGCAGATAGAGCGTTTTCTCGCATGGATAGTATACGCAGCCACGTCCGCGCAGTTGTCCAGCAGGGCACAGTGCTCATGATGCCGACGGCGCCGGCGTTGGCGCCCTTACTGACCTCCTCACCGGCGGAACTCGATGTCTATCGTATGCGCATCATGAGCTTTACCTGCATCGCTGGACTCGGGGGGCTGCCGCAGATCAGCATTCCCGCCGGCAGCGCTGACGGCGTGCCGATCGGGGTTTCCCTAATTGGGTGGCCCGGAGCAGATGAAACTCTGCTCGAGCTTGCTGTCTTGTTGAGCCTGTTCTGCGGCGAATAGCGAATGCGCAATACGGCGGGCTCACTAGCGGTGGAGCGACAAGCTGCCGGTATCTCCGATCCGCCGGTCAAATCCCTTAGCGACCGGCTTCAGAAGGTCTTACACCTTTCGATGCGAGTTGTTTGTTCGGCTCCTTGGCTGGAATGGGCATGACCAGCGGTTTGACGCTCGGGCTTCGCGGCACAACCGAAATGACCTCGAAATCGGAATAGTCGGATGGAGCGGCCTCGGCGGCACCGCATGAACCCGATGCAAGCGCCATGATCGCCAGTGCCCAAAAAGCTTTCATGCCGAAACTCCCAGCAGAGACTGCCAGAAATGAAACGCAATATCCGGGCCGCTCGGGGAATCGCCAAAATCCTCGACATTCGGACCGTTGATTTATACCGAATGCTCACTTTCAGAGCATTTCGAGCGACCGGAAAGTCACTTCTTATGCACGTGAAAATTTGATGATGTTTTGGGCATGCTGCTGCGCAACTAAGCATTTTCTTTGTATCTCCATGACGCCGTGATACGCGTTGTGAGAGAAAAAAATATTGGAGGTTTCGAATGTCACTCAGGTCCTGTCTTTCGATTACCATCGGCGCGGGCATGCTGTTCGCCGCGACGCCGTCCTTTGCGTCTCTTACCTGGCCAACCAATGATCTGGCGGCGCAAGGAGCCGCGAAACATTGCGCCGACGCTGCGACGGTCGCGATTGCCGACAAAGACGTGACGGATGCGGATGTGGCGAAGTGCACCAAGGCCGCCGAGCTCGTCGGTTTCGACGCCGACCGGGCCGCTGCGTTCAGCAACCGCAGCGTGCTGAATATCCAGCGCGCGGATTACAATGCGGCGATAGCCGACAGCACGGCGGCGTTGAAATTCGATGGCAGGCTCGTCGAGGCTGTGGTGAACCGTGGTGCGGCTTATCTCGCCATGCATCGTGCCGGTGAAGCCGTGGCCGATTTTGACCGGGCCCTGACTATGACCCCCGTGCATGCCGAAAAGATCTATTTCAACCGGGCAATGGCGCGTGAGGATATGGGCGATCTCAAAGGCGCCTATGCTGATTATGCCAGGGCGGCCCAACTGGCCCCGAAGTGGGATCAGCCGAAGCAACAGATGAATCGATTCACAATTCGCGACCGCAGGCCGATCAGCTAAAGCCGGAAACTCCTGCGATCGTTTGTCGGACCTGTAGAATTGAAAAACCCGCCCTGGCAACAGGGCGGGTTTTTTTAAGCGGGAATGCCTCTTGCGGAATTCACCCGCGCAGGGTCGGTTCAGCTGCGCTCCGTCAGTGCGCGCACCGCCAGGGCCGCGGCTGTGGCCCGGTTCTCGACCCCAAGCTTCACGAACACCTGTTCCAGGTGTTTGTTCACGGTGCGGGGGCTGATGCTGAGAATTTCGCTGATGTCGCGATTGGACTTTCCGGCCGCGATCCACACCAGCACCTCGGCCTCACGGCCGGTCAGCAAGAATTTCTCCCGCAGGATCGCTTCGCGGGCGCCCGCCTGTTCCTCTACCAATCGATAGAGGAATTCGTTAGGCCCCACGCGGCTCAGGTAGATGAAGGATGCGCGCCGCGCGGCAAAATCGAAGACGAAGGCATTGGTGCTGGTCTTGAGATTGCTTCTCAGTTGTTCCAGCTTTTCGATCAGGGTCGGGGGCAGGTCGTTCTGCCGCTTTTCGCCTGTGGCGAACATTTCCGCCAGCAGGCTTTCGGCTTGCGGGGTTGACCACAGCACCCGGCCGGTTTCGTCGATGGCCAGCAGGCTTCGCCCCGTCGCGTCCAGTGCGGTGCGCGCACCGTAGGCCAGGCGCGCATTCGTCAGATGAACCCGCAGGCGCGCCAGCATGACTTCCAGAACGATAGGCTTGGCGATGTAGTCGACGGCCCCAGCGCCCAGGCCCTGAACGACATGCTTGGTGTCCGTCAGCCCCGTCATGAAGATCACGGGCAGGTGGGCGGTCGCGATGTTTTCCCGCAGGCGGCGGGTCGTCTCGAAGCCATCCATTCCCGGCATCACGCCATCCATCAATACCAGGTCGGGGATGATCTGCTGCGTCAGGCTCAATGCGGCTTCGCCGCTTGTGGCGACCAGCGCGGTGATGCCTTCCGCCTCGAGGGCGTCAGCAATGAAGCTCAGCGTCTCTGCGGAATCATCCACCACAAGTACGCGATCCCTCCGTCTGTGTTCGTTCTCGTTCACGCGCAATACGCCTTCAAAAACCGGAAATAGTCGTCAAACTGAAACTGCCGCACATAGAGCCGCGCCTGGTTGGTCATTGGCTTGTAGGCCGCGTTTTCCGCGTCCAGCTCCGCCAGCTTGGCGTAGATGCCATGCACATAGCCGATCTGGCCAAGATGAATGAGCTGTTCGACATGATAGCGCGCGCCCGCTGGCATCGCCTGCGCAGGCGTCGTCTGCGCCGGGCTGTCCGCCTCTGCGGGTTTGTCCGCCTGTCGCGGCGGCGCCTCATAAATCCATTCCCGCTTGCACAGCAGCTGCACGCTTTCCAGCAGGCTCTGGATCGTGAAGGGCTTGATCAGGAACGCGTCGTGGATGGCATTGTCCCGGTCCACAGCCTGGAAATCGTGGGCGTTGCCCGAAACCATCATGATCTTCATCTGCGGCCGCATCAGGCGCAGTTGCGCGGCCACTTCCCAGCCAGTCAGGCCGGGCATGGTAATGTCCAGCAGCGCGATATCGGGAAGCTTCTCGGCTGCCTTGGCCACGGCTTCGGTGCCGTCCTGGGCGATGGCCACGGCAAAGCCCAGGGGCGACAGCGTGCGATGCACCAGGTCGAGATGCGAAGGATTGTCGTCGGCAATCAGGATCGACAGACGCTCGCCGATATAGCCGCAGATGTTGCGGCCCAGGCTTTCGTCCCTGGGCTCGGGCATCGCCGCGAACAACAGCATACGCACCGTAAAGCAGCTGCCTTCCCCGGGCGTGCTGGTAACGGTCAGATCTCCGCCCATCGCCTTGGTCAGAAGGCGGGTGATCGTCAGACCGAGGCCGGTGCCGGGTATGGCACGCGCATGCGCCATGCCGCCGCGTTCAAAGGGGTGGAAAATCATCTCCATGTCTTCGGGCAGGATGCCCATGCCGGAATCGGAGATCACAAATTCGGTAAGATGGTTGCGGCGGCGCACTTCCAGCGACGCATAGCCCTGCTTTGTATATTTGATCGCGTTGGACAGGAGGTTGATCAGGATCTGCCGCAGGCGCTTGTCGTCGGCGACGACGTACTGGGAAATGCCGGGATCGCAGCAGTAGCGGAATTCGATGCCGCGTCCCGAAGCCTGGATGCGAAACATGTCCGCCATCTGGTCCAGAAGGTCTGGCAGGCAGAATTTGGTCTGGTTGAGGTGCATGGTGCCGGTTTCGACGCGCGAGATGTCGAGCAGGCCATCCACGAGATTGGAGAGGTGTTCGACGCTGCGCCGTATCACGCGCACAGGATTCTCGCGCGCCAGTTCCGGTTCGCGTTCCAGAAGCTGGGCATAACCGTATATCGAATTCAGCGGGGTGCGGAACTCATGGCTGAGACCCACGATGTAACGGCTCTTGGCGAAATTCGCGGCTTCCGCAGATTCCTTGGCCTTTTGCAGCGCCGCGTCGGTGCGCTTGTGGGCCGCGATTTCCTCCATCAGCGTCGCGGTCTGGCGTTCGGATTCCTGTTCGGCCGTGCGCCGGCTTTCATGGGCCAACACCAGCAGCCATGCCGCGATGCCGGACAAGACTAGGAAGGTGAGGAACACGATCCACAGCGTGTTGGCCACCACCAGGCGCAGCGGCGCGGCCAGCTCGCCGCCATACTGGAAATAGATTAGGGCGAGCAGGCCGCCGGCCACGCCGGCGGAAAACGCGAAGAGAGCGCTGAATTGGCCCAGCCGGGTTCCGGAAAATGCCGCCAGCTGGCCGGGCAGAACCTTGTCCAGCACATAGGCGACCTGGTCTGCGACCCGGCTCTTGGTCTTGCACTGGTCCCGGCAGCGGGCTTCCAGGGTGCAGCACAGCGAACAGATCGGCGTGCCATAGGCAGAGCAGAAGGCCATGTCCTCGCGTTCGAAGACATTCTCGCACACCGAGCAGCGGGACGATCCCTCGGGCAGCTCGTGGGACTGGCGGGCGATGTAATATTTTCCCTTCGTGCCCCATGCAATCACAGGTGCGGCGACTAGGGCGACGACCAGGCCCACAAAGGCGCTCAAGGCCTGCGAGATCGGTCCGAACAGGCCAAAGAAGGTGCAAGTGGAGACGAGGATGGAAATGCCCATTGCACCCACGCCGACGGGGTTGATGTCATAGAGATGGGCACGCTTGAACTCGATGTGCGGGGGGCTGAGACCCAGGGGCTTGTTGATCAGCAAGTCAGCTGTCAGCGCGCCCAGCCAGCCGACCGCGAAATTGGCATAAAGTCCCAGGATGCTGCCGATGACCCGGAATATGCCGATTTCCATCAGCAGCAGCGCGACCAGAACATTGAAGACCAGCCAGACAACCCGGCCCGGATGGCTGTGGGTCAGGCGAGAGAAGAAATTCGACCAGGCGATCGAACCGGCATAGGCATTGGTGACGTTGATTTTGACCTGGCAGACGATGACGAAGATTCCGGTGAGTGCGAGCGCCACCCCGGGCGAGTGGAAAATCTCCAGGAAGGCGAAACGGTACAATTCGGCGGGCTGGGTTGCGCGGTCGGCGTTCAGCCCATGCCTGAGGGCCAGATAGGTGAGAAACGATCCGGCCAAGAGCTTGAAGCTACCCATGCCGACCCAGCCTGGACCGGTGGAAATGAGCGCCCACCACCAGCCCAGGCTGTTTTTGGGCGTCCGCACCGGCAGGAACCGTAGATAATCGACCTGCTCACAAACCTGGGGCAGCAGCGAAAGCAGGATGGAAGCCGCGGCCCCGAACAGCGGCAGGCTGATCGAGCCATCCTTGCTGCCCAGCGAGCCCGTGAAATGGGTCCAGTCGCCCAGCTGCGATCCGCCGTGCAGCGCGATATAGGCCAGTGGTGCAATCTGCAGCACCAGCCAGATGGGCTGGGTGGCAAGCTGCATGCGGCTGATATAGCGGATGCCGTAGACGGCAATGGGAATGACCACCATCGAACTGAAGATATGGGCGATCGCCAGGGGAAGACCGAAGACCATCTGCAACGCGATGGACATGATGCTGGCTTCGATCGCAAAGAGAACGAAGGTGAAGGATGCATAGATCAGGGATGTGATGGTGGATCCCAGATAGCCAAAGCCGGCGCCCCGCGTGAGCAGGTCGACGTCCACGCCGGCGCGGGCCGCATGGAATGCGATCGGCAAGCCGATCAGGAAGCTCAGCACGCCCACGACCATGATCGCGGCCGCGACGTTGGAAAATCCGTATGTCAGCGTGATCGAACCGCCGATGGCCTCGCAGGCGAGAAACGAAATCGCGCCCAGCGCCGTATTGCCGATGCGGAACGATCCCTGCCGGGCTTTCGTCGCGGTGAATCGCAGGGCGTAGTCTTCAAGCGTCTGGTTGGCGACCCACTGATTGTAGGCACGTCTTTCCAGAACGATGCGTTGTGGCTGCGCCATTATAAGTGCGTCAAACTCCTGCGATCAGGCTGATGCCGGCTATCACGATGGCCCCGCCGGCGAAGCGCGCAACAAAGTCGAGTCGCGTTCGCCGCAATCCCGCTGCAGCCAATAAGCCCGTCAAATGTAACATTATCGTCGCCAGCGTGAATCCGGCGGCAAAGTCCAATCCGTGTGCAGTGCGTGGAATTTCTGTGCCATGCGCATAGCCATGCGCCATGCCGAGAAGGACGATCAGCATCCCGCCAAGCACCAACGGCGCGCGCAAGTGCAGGGCTGTCGCAAGGCCAAGCACAAGAACCGACGCCAGAATGACCGGTTCCACCGATATGGTTGGCGCGTGGAGCATTCCTATGGCGCTGCCGGCGACCATGCTGCATACGAACATGGCCGGCCACAGCCACTGCCGGCGGCCGCCGCAAAGCCCGGCCCACAGCCCCACAGCGATCATGGCGAGCAAATGATCCATGCCGGATAACGGATGCTGCATGCCCGCGGCAAAGCCCGATATCGGCCCGTGGCCGGAATGGGCCGCGGCGGGCAGGGCGTTCGTCAGCAGCGCAGCCAAGGTCCAGCCCGCAGCCTGCACAAGCCTTGTCGAGTTACCTCTGATCGTCATGTCGATGTTCCTTTCTCGATAAGGCCGCCGGCCGTTTCGATGAACCGCGCCACCTGTTCGGCGCCGGTGTTTCGGATGCAGGTAAAAACGAACGGTCTTTCGCCCCGCATCTTGCGGGCATCGCGGTCCATGACGTCCAGATCGGCGCCCACATGGGGCGCCAGGTCGGTCTTGTTGATCACCAGCAGGTCGGAGCGGGTGATGCCCGGTCCGCCTTTCCTGGGAATCTTGTCGCCGGCCGAGACGTCGATCACATAAATCGTCAGATCCGCAAGCTCAGGACTGTAGGTCGCGGCCAGGTTGTCGCCGCCTGATTCAATCAGGACGAGATCCAGGTCCGGAAAGCGCTGGCGCATCTGGGCGATGGCCGCCAGGTTCGCCGATGCGTCCTCTCGAATGGCGGTGTGCGGGCAGCCGCCGGTTTCCACGCCCATGATGCGGTCCGACGCCAGGGACTGGGCGCGGGTCAGGAACTCCGCATCTTCCTTGGTGTAGATGTCGTTGGTGATCGCCGCGATTTCGTAGCGGTTGCGGAAGTTGCGGCACAGTGCATCCATCAGCGCCGTCTTGCCGGACCCAACCGGTCCGCCGATGCCCACGCGCAGGGGTCCTTGCATGCTCATGTTCTGAACAGCCTCGTATATTGGGTTTCGTGTAATATTGATGCCAGGTCCGCGAGCAGGGATGCGCCGCCCAGCGCGTCGAACGGATCGCCGTCCTCCAGCGCCGCCGCCCGTGCAACCGTGGCCGCCACCGCCGGACGCAAGCCTTCGAAGATGATCTGCGCGTCCGTCTGGCCCAGGGGTACGAGCCGCTGCGCTGCCGAAACCAAGTTGCCCGCTGCGGCATGAATGATGGCCGTCAGGGCCGAGTAAAAATCTATGGCATGGCCTGCCGCCATGGCGGCCACCACCACGGGGTATGACATCTCGCCGACGGCCGAGACGAAGAAGGCGGGTGCCGCGCCGCTGTCCAGCGCCATGCGGCGGAAGGCGGCACCCTGGGAAAGCTGTTCCAGCCGGCGTTCCGCGGAAGGATGGGTTACCTCGGCCAGTGCGGCGACGGCATCCAGCCTTTCACGGGACTGCGCCGCGGCCGCGCGATAGGCATAGGTGAAAAGCACGATATCGTTCCAGCCGCTGCCATGGTCAAGCCAGGCCTCGACCCAGATCTGGGTGGAAGCCCGGTCTGTCACCCATTGCGCTTCGACCGCCCATTCCAGTCCGCTGGAATGGCAGAAGGCGCCGACCGGGTAGGCCGGCGAAAGCCAGGTCATCAGCCGATAGAGCGCCTCACCCGCCATGCGCGTGGCCATCGTCATGCGCATGTCCATGGTGATGCCCATGATCATGACTGGCAGGCCCTGCATAGGCGCCGCCTTCAGGATCGAAGGGCGCCACGATATGGGCCACCGCCCCGCCCAGCCCCAGCACCATGTCTTCCAGGACGTGATCCTCCCGAATGCGCAGCGCGGTCCCTAGAAGCTGGGTGGGCAGGTGCCGGTTGCCCAAATGCCAGGATATGCGGATCAGCGCCGCCATGTTGTCTGCCGTGATCTCCAGCAATGGCTCGTCCAGGGCTTCCACGCCGATGACGGCGCCATCCTCCAGCAGCAGCCGGTCGCCGCCGCGCAGGTGAACCGCAGCGGGCAGGTCGAGCAGGATGGTTTCACCGTCCTCGGTCTGCAGGGTCAGCCGCCGGCGATGGCGATGGTGATGGTCCAGCCGCAAACGTCCGGCGATTTCGTGATCGCTGTGTTCGCCTGGGGTCAGAACAGTGGTCGCGCGGCGCATGTTATGTCCTAGAAAAGAAAATAGCGCTGGGCCAACGGCAATTCCTGCGCCGGCTCGCATGTCATGAGTTGGCCATCGGCCCGCACCTCATAGGTTTCCGGATCAACTTCTATGACCGGCAGCGCATCATTCAGCTTCATGTCCTTCTTGCCGATGCCACGTGTGCCGTGAATTGCCGCGATCATTCGCTTCAGGCCGAGCGTCGCGGGCACGTCGGCGTCGATCGCGGCCTGCGGCAGGAAGGTGACGCAACTGGCCGGCATGGCCAGCCCGAAGGAGGCGAACATGGGCCGCTGGTGCATGGGCTGCGGCGTGGGAATCGAGGCATTGGGATCGCCCATCAGGGCATGGGCGATGCTGCCGGCCTTGATGACCAGATCGGGCTTGACGCCGAAGAAGGCGGGCGACCACAGCACCAGGTCCGCAAGCTTGCCTTCTTCGACGGAGCCGACCAGATGGCTGATGCCATGGGCGATGGCCGGGTTGATTGTATATTTCGCGATATAGCGGCGGATGCGCAGATTGTCGTTGTCGTCGCCATCGCCAGCCAGGGTTCCGCGCTGGACCTTCATCTTGTGCGCGGTCTGCCAGGTGCGCGTGATGACCTCGCCGACCCGGCCCATCGCCTGGCTGTCGGAGGAAATAATGGAGAGCGCGCCCAGATCATGCAGAACGTCTTCCGCGGCGATGGTTTCACGCCGGATGCGGCTTTCGGCAAAGGCGATGTCTTCGGGGATCGATGGGTCCAGGTGATGGCAGACCATCAGCATGTCCAGATGCTCTTCGATGGTGTTGGCCGTGAAGGGCCTGGTCGGATTGGTGGACGAGGGGATGACATTGGCCAGCCCCGCCACCTTGATGATGTCGGGCGCATGCCCGCCGCCCGCGCCTTCGGTATGGAAGGCGTGGATGGCGCGTCCCTTGAACGCGGCGATGGTATCCTCGACGAAGCCGGACTCGTTGAGCGTGTCGGTGTGGATCATCACCTGGATGTCATGGGCGTCCGCCACGGTCAGGCAGCAGTCGATCGCCGCGGGCGTCGTGCCCCAGTCCTCGTGCAGCTTGAGCGCGCCGGCGCCCGCCCGAATCTGTTCGACCAGCGCCTCGGCGCGACTGGCATTGCCCTTGCCGGCCAGCAGGATGTTCACCGGCAGCCCTTCCACCGCCTGCAGCATGCGGCCGATATGCCAGGGGCCTGGCGTGCAGGTGGTGGCGTTGGTGCCGGTTGCCGGCCCCGTGCCGCCGCCGATCATGGTGGTAATGCCGCTGGCGATGGCTTCCTCGACCTGTTGCGGGCAGATGAAGTGGATATGGGCGTCGATCCCGCCCGCGGTCAGGATCTTGCCTTCACCGGCGATGACCTCTGTGCCGGGCCCGATGACAATATCGACGCCGCTCTGGATGTCGGGATTGCCCGCTTTGCCGATTTTCGTGATGCGTCCGCCCGTCAGACCGACATCGGCTTTCAGGATTCCCCAATGGTCGATGATCACGGCGTTGGTGATGACGGTGTCGACGGCACCTTGCGCGCGCGAGGCCTGGGACTGGCCCATGCCGTCGCGGATCACCTTGCCGCCGCCGAATTTCACCTCCTCGCCATAGGTCGCGCGATCCTGCTCGATCTTTAGCACCAGGGCAGTATCGGCCAGCCGCAGGCGATCCCCGACCGTGGGGCCAAACATGTGGGCATAGGCGCTTCGGCTGACGCGGGCGCTCATGACGTGGGCTCGCCGTCGAGCGGGCCCATGACGACGCCACGGAAGCCCACCACATGCCGCTTCCCACCAACTGGTACGAGCGTCACCTCGCGGCTTTGCCCGGGCTCGAAGCGCACTGCGCTGCCGGCCAGGATGTCCAGGCGGAACCCGTGCGCGCGGTTGCGGTCGAATTTCAACGCGGCGTTGGTTTCAGCAAAGTGATAGTGACTGCCAACCTGGATCGGCCGGTCGCCGGTGTTGGCGACGGTCAGCGTCCGCCTTTCCGCACCTTCGTTCAGCAGAATCTCGCCATCACTGGGCAGAAGCTCACCGGGAATCATGGCGGTTCACCGAATGGGCTCATGGATGGTGACCAGCTTCGTGCCGTCGGGAAACGTCGCCTCGACTTGCACGTCGGGGATCATCTCGGCGATGCCATCCATTACCTGCTCGCGGCTCAGAACGCGCGCGCCGGTATCCATCAGGCTTGCGACGCTTTGGCCGTCGCGCGCGCCTTCGGTGACGAAATCGCTAATCAGTGCGATGGCTTCTGGATAATTCAGCTTCACACCGCGCTCCAGGCGCCGCCGCGCCACCATTGCCGCCACCGCAACCAGCAGCTTGTCTTTTTCTCGCGGACTAAGATTCATGACCGCTTTTCACATCCCCCAGACACGCGGCAACGCAAGGTTGCCACGAATGATACCCAGTGCCTGTGCTACGGCTTGCCGCAGCGTCGCGCCGTCGCGCGCGACAAGGCGTGCAGACAGCATTCCGTTCCACGCGCTGGCGCCGCAAATGCATCCGCAGTCGGCCAAAAAGTCGCGAATGCGCTGCAATTCTGCTTCGGCCCGTGGACCGATATGAAGGAGGTTGGCGAAGGCCCGGTGGCCTTGCAGCGTTGGCGCACGAATGAGCAGTTCGCTCACATTGCCGCCCAAATTAAAGGCATCAGCATAGATCAGCCGGTCACCACGCCAGATGCGCCAGCAGTCACGCAGCCAAACTCTCTGGACCGTTTCGCCCATTTCCGCCCGGCCCAGCACGACGCTCTCGATCCCGGTGAAGGTCGCGCCGACCGCAAGCCGCACCTGCAGGTCGCGCTTAACCATTGCGCGGTCAAAGACAATTGTTTCCTGCGGTAACCATTCCGCGCTTGCGCCTTCCGCAACGCTCAGGGCGGTTTGAACCGTCGCGGTGCAGGAGGCCGCGCGATACAGCTTCTCGCACGCCGGGGTGGTGACGACCGCGTGCGTGGCAGGCCCCCAACGGATGTCGTGGAAAAGCCTGTCGCCGCCCACGACGCCGCCCGACATGTTGAGCAGAACAGCTTCCGCGCAATGCCGGGGTTCGGGTCTGAGCAGGCGCGCCTTCAGGCAGCCGGATTGATACAGCCGGTCCAGGACGGTCGCATCGCCGCGCCGCTTGAGCTCAAGCCGCAGAACGCCGCCGCTGCGCAACACAGATGTCGTCGCAACGGGTGTTTTGCAACTGTCCGCCTCGTCGGGGAGACGTGTTTCGGCCAGGGACAACGCTTTCCACTCCTTGAAAGCGAAGGGTACAGGCCGATGGAAGGCCGCCTCATGGGGCGTTTGACGTATTCCAACTCGGGCAAAAAGAACTCGCCCTGAGGACGGGGCGAGCCAAGTTGGGTCAATGAAGCTTACGCGAGCCTTACAGCCGGGCCATACGCAAATTGACGTATTCGACGCTGTGGTTGCGTGCCGATAGCTTTTGAGCATCGCTGACCAATCGCCACAGCGAAGGGGAGCCTGATAGACCATGGTATCTTATCTGCGAGCGCGAACGGGCCGTAGGTTGTCCATCACCACCTGTTCGGCAGTGGCGCTGACCCTGTCGGGCGCTTTCTTGACGCAGTCGACTGCGACACGTGCGCAGGCGCCGGCCGAGACGGTCATTCACAACGGTCTTATCATCAACGCCACCGGCAAGATGGCGGGCGACATCCGCATCCAGGGCGAAAAGATCGTCGAGATCGCGCCGCATATCACCGCTTCGCCCGGTGCAAAGGAGATCGATGCCTCCGGCATGTTCCTGATGCCCGGCATCATCGATACCCATACCCATCTGGAATTGGCTCCCCCGGCCAATCCTAAGTTCGGGGACAAGATCGATGATTGGACGACCGGCTCCATGGCTGCGTTGGCCGGTGGCATAACGACAATATCGAACTTCATTTCCATGAAGAGCGATGAAGATCCCAACGCATTCGCCGATCGGGTCATCAAATCGCTCGAGGCGCGTGCCATTGCTGACGTCTATCCGCGCGCGCTGGTCCAACCCACCAGCACCCCAAAGGGGGCTCCGCCGGATCCGCTGACGCAAAAGAAGACCTATGACGCGCTGGTCGCGCGCGGGATCGTCGGTACCGGCGAGGATCGGATGTCGGGAGAGCAATATGATAAGAACTCGCTGGCCTGGATGAAGAAATTCCGCGCCTCCGCTCAGGCCGGGGTGGTCAGCGCCATTCACGCCGAGGACTATTCGATTCTCGCCGAGGCGGTGGAACGTCTCCAAACAGAGGATGCCGGCACCGGCGGCACCATCCATAACTTCGGGCAATTCGCGCCTACCATTGGCGAAGTGCTTGCTGTGCAGCGCAGCGTTGCGATCGCGGAGGCCACGGGAGCGCCCATCCTGATCGATCACGTGTCATCGGGTCGTGCGTTGAAGGTTGCTGAAGACGCTGAACGCCGCGGACTCCCGGTCTATGTGGAGACCCGCCCGCAATATCTTCATGTGACCGCAAAAAAATATGCCGATCCGGACGCCGGTCTGTGGCTAGGCGGCCCGCCGATGCGCGATAAATGGGATCAAGACATGCTCTGGGACGGCATCCGCCGCGGCGTCATCCATACCATCGGAACAGACCATAGCGGCTTTACGCGGGAGGCAAAGGTCGACCCAACGCAAAATGTCGGCAAGAGACGCCAAGGGTTTCCCAACCTCCAGGAATATCCGCCGATGTTATTCTCGGACGGCGTTGTCAAAGACCGCATTACGCCCGAGCAATTCGTGGCGGTAACATCCACAAACGCCGCAAAGATCTTCGGCTTTTATCCGCGCAAAGGCGTGATCCAGGTAGGATCAGATGCCGATATCGTGATCTGGGATCCGGCCAAGAAAAAGATCATAAAGGACGCAGACATGTTCTCGGCGACAAAATTTTCGTCCTATGCGGGCTTTGCAGTCACTGGGTTTCCGAAGACGACGATCCGTCGCGGAGAGGTGGTGTATGACAATGAGAAAATTCTGGGGAAGGCCGGCACCGGAAAATTCATTGCAGGCAGCAAATTCCAACGCCCAACGCTACGTCCTATCAGCGACTGAACGGCGAATCGCTTCCTACACATTAAGCAGGCGCCGCCAGTTTTTTCCGCATTGCCAATCCGTCTCCACGCGAAAGGGAGCCAGGGAAATCATGGGGTCCTTATTACGAATGCGGCCCAGCCGCATAGTCTCTGTCGCGTCCCTCGCTTCTGCCGTTTGTTTCGCGACTGCGTTGTTGATGCAATCTGGCGCGACGCAAGCCCAACAAGCGGCCGCGGAGTTGGTCATTCACAATGGCCTGATCGTCAACGACACCGGCAAGATGGCGGGCGACATCCGCATCCGGGGCGAGAAGATCGTCGAGATCGCGCCGCATATCGCCGCTTCGCCTGGAGCTAAGGAGATCGATGCGAAGGGCATGCTGCTGCTGCCTGGCGCCATTGATACGCATACCCACCTGTCCCTGGAACCTGTCGTTGGGCCTGTTGTAATCGAACCGGGCAACAATGCCGGCGCGGTTGACGATCTCACGGATGGTTCGAAAGCCGCGTTGGCCGGCGGCATCACGACGATCAGCGACTTCGTCGCGATGAAGAATGATGAAGATCCCAACGCGTTCGCGGATCGCGTTATCAAAGCGATCGAGACGCACGCCATTGCCGACGTCTACCCGCGGGCGCTTGTTCTCCCCGTGAGCACCCCGAAAGGGACGCCGCCGGACCCGTTGACGCAAAAGAAGACCTACGACGCGCTGGTCGCGCGCGGGATCGTCGGCACTGGCGAGGATCGGATGTCGAGCGAGCAGTTTGATAAGAATTCGCTCGCATGGGTAAGGAAACTTCGCGCCTCTGCGCAGGCCGGAATCGTCAGTGCAATCCACGCCGAGGACTATTCGATCAATACTGAGGCGCAGGAACGTCTGATGAGCGAGAATGGGGGTGTCGGCGGCACCACTCACAACTTCGGTCAAGCCTTCCCGGTCATCGCTGAAATTTTTGCGATCCAGCGCGCCGTGGCGATTTCCGAGGCCACCGGAGCGGCAATGATTATCGACCACATATCATCCGGCCGGGCGCTGAAGGTTGTCGAAGACGCACAGCGTCGCGGACTTCCGATCTATGGGGAAGCGCGCCCCGAATATCTTCATGCGACCTCGCAAAAGTATGCCCAACCAGACGCCGACCTCTGGCTTGGCGGCCCACCGATGCGCGACAAGTGGGATCAAGACATGATCTGGGATGCTATCCGCAGAGGCGTACTTCATACCGTCGGCACAGATCACAGCGGTTTCCCGAAGAGCACAAAGCTCGTCCCGTCGAATACGGTCGTCAATCGGCGCATGGGGATTCCCAATCTCCAGGAGTATCCAGCGATGATGTTCTCAGACGGTGTTGTCAAAGAGCGTATCACCCTCGAGCAATTCGTGGCGGTAACGTCCACCAACGCCGCAAAGATCTTCGGCATGTATCCGCGCAAAGGCGTGATTGCCGTGGGATCCGATGCGGACATCGTGATCTGGAATCCGACGACGAAGAAGATTTTAAAAGATGCAGATATGCTCTCGCGCGCAGGGTACACGGCGTATGCGGGCATGGAAGTCACCGGGATGCCGATAACGACGATCCGCCGCGGCGAGGTGGTATATGACAAAGGGCAGATCGTCGGGAAACCCGGCTCCGGACGCTTTATCGCCGGCGCCAAATTTCAGCGGCCAATGCTCCGTCCTATCACCGATTAGCAATGAATTGCCATAACGCCTTGCGATGGGTCTGGCCTTCTTGTCGAGGCCGATCACGCAATGGGCCCTTTTGCCGCCTCCACTTGCGCGAAGCCTTACTACGCAGTTTGACGTATGTGGCGTCGCAGTATGTGCGACTAGCGTTTTTTGGGGCCACTCAATCTCCGCAGTGAAAGGGAGAATTATAGTCATGGGGAATTTTCTACGAACGCGGCCCGGCCGCAGATCGCCTGCCACCGCTGCGACATGTTCTGCCGTCGCATTGAGCATGTTGACTGCCGTGATGACGCAGTCCACCGCGACCCTTGCGCAGCAGCCCGCCGAGATGGTGATTCACAACGGTCTTATCATCAACGCCACCGGTAAGATGGCGGGCGACATCCGTATCCAGGGCGAGAAGATCGTCGAGATCGCGCCGCACATCACCGCTTCGCCCGGTGCGAAGGAGATCGACGCCACCGGCAAGTTCCTGATGCCCGGCGTCATTGATACGCATACGCATCTGCCCCTGGACGTCAGCATCGTGCCCGGCCCGAAAGCCAATCAAGACAATATTATCACGGGCGGCAGAGCCGCGTTGGCCGGTGGGATAACGTCGTTGGGTGACTTCATGCCGATCAGGAACGATGAAGATCCCAACGCGTTCGCAGATAAAAACATCGCATTGATCCGGAAGAATTCCATTGCCGACGTCTACATACATGCGAGCGTCAGGCCGGTGGACACCCCGAAAGGGAGCCCTCCGGACCCGTTGACGCAGAAGAAGACCTTTGACGCGCTCGCCGCGCGCGGGATCGTCAGCACCGGCGAGGATGCCATGACGGCAGAGTCATACGATAAGAACTCGCTGGCTTGGGTACATTTGTTCCGTGCCTCGGGCGAGGCCGGAGTGGTCAGCATGATTCACGCCGAGGATTACTCGCTCTTGACCGACGCGCAGGAGCAGCTGGCGATCAAGAATGGGGGCGCCGGACTCACCTTGCATAATTTCGCCCAGAGTTCGCCGATGATCGTCGAAGTGCTTGCTGTTGAGCGCTCCATGGCGATTGCCGAGGCCACCGGATCGCCGATCTATATCCTGCATACGACATCCGGCCGGGCACTGAAGGTCATTGAAGACGCCAAGCGTCGCGGACTTTCGGTTTATGTTGAATCACGCCCATGGAATCTTTTTGGGACCGACCAAGGGTTTCTGGATGCAAATGTCGGCATCCATATTGGCGGTCCGCCGCTGCGCCCAAAATGGGATACGGACGTGATCTGGGACGACATCCGCAGAGGGGTGATTGATACCATCGGCACGGATCACAGTGCCTATTCGCTGGCCGCAAAGCTCGATCCCACGCAGAACATTCTCGACAAGCGCATGGGTCAGGTTACCCTTCAGGATTATCCTACCATGATGTTCTCGGAAGGCGTTATGAAGGACCGCATCACGCCCGAGGAGATGGTGGCGGTAACGTCCACCAATGCCGCAAAGATCTTCGGCATGTATCCGCGCAAGGGCGTGATTGCCGTGGGGTCCGATGCGGACATCGTGATCTGGGATCCGGCGAAGAAAAAGATCATCAAGAATTCGGACGAGTTGTCGAAAGCGGGATACTCGACCTATGCGGGCAAGGAAGTCACCGGGCTTCCGATCACGACGATCCGCCGCGGAGAGATCGTGTGGGATAACGGAAAGATCCTCGGACAGCCCGGCTCTGGGCAATTCATTCCCGGCGCTCCATTCCAGAGGCCAACGCTTCGCCCCCTGAGCGACTGAGCGGCACGGCTGTCAAAAACGGCATTTGGAAGGGGGTTTCGAATGAAAACCGCATTGTAGTTGTACCTGGGGCCCTATACGGCGTTTGACGTATTCGGCGCTACAGCATGCGCAACTAGTTTTTGGTATAGCTGATTAATTGTCACAGTGAAGGGGTCAAAGAAGCCATGGGATCTTTTTTACGAGCGCGGACGGACCGCAGGTCGCCTGCCACAGCCGCTACATGTTCTGCCGTCGCATTGAGCATGTTAACCGCCGTGATGATGCAATCCACGGCGACCCATGCACAGCAGCCTGCTGAATTTGTCATCCATAATGGATTGATCATCAACGCCACCGGCAAGATGGCGGGCGACATCCGCATCCAGGGCGAGAAGATCGTCGAGATCGCGCCGCACATCACCGCTTCGCCCGGTGCGAAGGAGATCGACGCCACCGGCAAGTTTCTGATGCCGGGCGTCATCGACACCCATACCCATCTGCCCGTTGATGTCAGCATCGCGCCACCGGCGAAAGGCAACCAGGACAACATCATCACTGGCGGAAGGGCCGCGCTGGCCGGCGGGGTAACCTTGCTGGGTGACTTCATCGGGATCAAGAATGATGAGGATCCCAATGTCTATGCCGATCGCAACATTGCCCTCATTCAGAAGAACTCCATCGCCGACGTTTACATCCACGCCAGTGTCCAACCGCTGGACACGCCCAAGGACGCGCCCCCCGACCCGCTAACGCAAAAGAAGACCTTCGACGCACTCGTCGCGCGCGGCATCGTCAGCACTGGCGAGGACTTCATGGCGCGCGAGGCCTATGACAAGAACTCGCTGGCCTGGATGCACCTGTTCCGCGTCTCAGGCGAGGCCGGCGTGGTCAGCATGGTGCACGCCGAGGATTATTCCATCCTGGCCGATGCGCAGGAGCAGCTGGCGCTCAAGGACAATGGCGCGGGCCTCTCCATCAAGAACTTCAGTGCCAGCGCGCCGGTCATTGGCGAAGTGCTGGCCGTCGAGCGCACGATGGCGATCGCCGAAGCCACCGGCTCGCCCATGTATGTCCTGCACATGACATCGGGCCGTGCGCTGAAGGTGGTCGAGGATGCCAAGCGCCGCGGCCTGACGGTCTATGCGGAATCGCGGCCCTGGAACCTGTTCGGCACGGAACTGGGCTACACCAAGCCGGATGGCGGCATCTATGTCGGCGGTCCGCCGCTGCGTCCCAAGTGGGACCAGGACATGATCTGGGAAGCGATCCGCAAGGGCGTGGTGGACACCATCGGTACCGATCACACCGCTTTCTCGAAAGAAGCCAAGCTCGATCCGACCCAGACTATCCTGGACAAGCGCATGGGCCAGAACACCCTGCAGGACTACCCCACGATGATGTTCTCCGAGGGTGTGATGAAGGAACGCATTACGCCAGAGCAGATGGTGGCGGTCACCTCCACCAACGCGGCAAAGATCTTCGGCATGTATCCGCGCAAGGGTGTGATCGCGGTCGGTTCAGATGCCGACATCGTGATCTGGGACCCGACCAAGAAGAAGATCCTGAACGACAAGGATCAGCTGTCCAAGGCGGGTTATTCGACCTATGCCGGCAAGGAAGTCACCGGGATTCCCATCATGGTGATCCGCCGCGGCGAGATCGTGGTCGAAAACGGCAAGGTCATCGGGCAGCCCGGCTCGGGGAAATACATTCCCGGCGGCAAGTTCCAGCGGCCGACCCTTGCTATCCTCAGCAACGACTAGGCGGTGGAGCGCCTCGTGGAGGCGCCGCGTCCCACGGCGCGGCGCCTCGGCGGCCGAATACACTGCAACAACCCGCCTGCATACGCAGGCGGGTTTTCTGCGTCCGGCAGGTGTCACCGGTGTTTCTTGTGCGATTTCTCATAGGGCGAATCCGTCGCCATGCCGGCGATCGCCATTCGTCGGTGTCGGGCAAGCAAGCCTGCCAATAGGTATACGTCGAATACCCCATACCGTGCCGCGCGGCCGAGTCTAACCTCCTCTTTCCACTGGCCGAATGGCCAAGATCGGGATTGGAAGGGGATTTCGCTTGAACACTGCATTTTTCCGGATCACTGCTGGGCTTTTGGCCTCCACCATGCTGGGCGGCGCCGCACAGGCGGACGTGAAGGTCGGTGTGCTGCAATCCCTGAGCGGCACGATGGCGATCAGCGAAGTCACGGTGAAGAATGCCGAGATGATGGCGATCGCCGAGATCAACGCTGCAGGCGGTGTGATGGGCCAGAAGATCGTGCCGGTGGTGGAGGATGGCGCGTCCGACCCCGCCATCTTCTCGCAGAAGGCGACCAAACTGGTGCAAAGCGAAGGCGTGGCGACCGTCTTCGGCGGTTGGACCTCGGCCAGCCGCAAGGCGATGCTGCCGGTGTTTCAGCGGCTGAAGAACCTGTTGTGGTATCCGGTGCAGTTCGAGGGCAATGAATGCTCGCCCAACATCATGTATTCCGGTGCCCAGCCCAACCAGCAGATCGTGCCGGCGCTGAGTTGGGCCGAGCAGAAGGGCTACAAGAGCTATTTCCTGATCGGCTCCGACTATGTGTTTCCGCGCACCGCCAACCTGATTCTCAAGAAGCACATCGCCAAGGACAAGCTTGCGGTGGTGGGCGAGGAATATGTACCGCTCGGCGGCACCGACTTCAGCGCCGTGATCGCCAAGGTCCAGGCCGCCAAGCCCGCGATCATCTTCTCCACCCTGAACGGCGACAGCAACGTTTCCTTCTTCAAGCAGATGTCGGCTGCGGGCCTGCCGCCCACCAAGCTGCCGGTGATGTCGTTCAGCATCGGCGAGCAGGAAGCCCAGGCGATGGGCCCATCGCTGGTCAAGGACAGCTATGCCGGCTGGAATTATTTCCAGAGCTTGTCGGGCGACGCCAACAAGAAGTTCGTCGCTGCGTACCAGGCGAAGTTCGGCAAGAACGCCGCGATCACCGACCCCATGGTGCATGGCTATCTGGACGTCTATGTCTGGAAGGTCGCGGTCGAGAAGGCCAAGTCCTTCGATGTCGACAAGGTCCGTGCCGCCGCTGTGGGGCTGGATGTGCCCTCGCCCATGGGCGTGGTGAAGTTCGCCGCCAATCAGAGTCTCTATCAGCCCGCGCTGGTCGGCAAGCTCGACGCCAAGGGACAGTTCGCCATCGAATGGCAGTCGAAGGGCCCGATCGCACCCGATCCGTATGACCCGGTCGCCTTCCCGGGCAAGGTCTGCAAGCTGCATTGATCCACGGCGTCGCGCATTCTCCCCGGTCGCGCGACGCAAGAGGAAAGGAGCGGACCCCGATGGGTGAGTTGCCGCTGATCGCGGGCCAGGTCTTCAACAGCTTCAGTGTCGCCTCGCTGTTTGTGCTGGCAGCACTTGGCCTGGCTCTCAGTTTCGGTCTGATGCGCGTCATCAACATGGCGCATGGCGAGATGTTGATGCTGGGCGGCTATCTGGCCTATCTGGTGTTTCTCGCGGTGCCGGGGCCGCTTGCCATTTTCGTTGCCATGCCGGTGGCTTTCGTCGGCGCGGCGCTTGTGGGGGCGGCGCTTGAGGTGACGGTGATCCGCAGGCTTGCGGCGCGACCGCTCGATACACTGCTGGCGACCTGGGGTGTCAGCCTCATCCTGCAACAGGCGGCGCGCAGCATCTTCGGCGCCATTGGCGTGGGCGTCACCGCGCCGGCCTGGCTGAACCATACCATCGCCATCACAAATGGCCCGCTGGCGGGGCTCACCATTCCGGCGACGCGCATCTTCATCGTCGCCGTAGCAGTCGCCGTGCTGGGCGCGCTCAGTCTGCTTCTGGCGCGTACGCGCATCGGCCTTCTGGTGCGCGCGGTCAACCAGGACCGCGAAATGGCCGCAGCATCCGGCATCAATGTACGGCAAGTCGATCTCGCGGTGTTCTGCCTGGGCGCCGGCATTGCGGGGCTCGCCGGCGTGGTGCTGGCGCTGCTGGGGCCGGTAACGCCCAATGTCGGTCAAAGCTATATCGTCCCGGCCTTCCTGGTCGTCATCCTGGGCGGATTGGGCAGCCTGGCCGGCACCATGATTGCCGCGGTGCTGGCCGGCCTGGTATCGGCGCTGTCCCAGATTTTCGTCGATGTCAGTTCCAGCCAGGTTCTGGTGCTGCTGTTCGTCGTGTTGTTTCTCCAGTTCCGGCCGCAAGGCGTCATCGCGGTCAGAAGCCGCGCATTGGACGGTTGAGCCATGACCGCTGCACGCCCCCTGCTGCGCCATGTCTGGCTGGTGTTCTTGGCTCTGGCGGCGGTCGCGCCCTGGATCGTCTCGCCCTATGAGTTGAGTCTGCTGGGGCGGTTTCTCGCATTGTCGATCCTGGCCCTGGGGTTGGTGCTGGTTTGGGGCGAGGCCGGCATCCTGACTTTGGGTCAGGGCGTGTTCTTCGGGCTGGGCGGTTATGTGCTGGCCATGCATCTGAAACTGGCACCGCTGACCCCGGGAGAGATTCCCGATTTCATGACCTGGAGCGGCCGCAGCGAGCTGCCCTGGTGGTGGCAGCCTTTCACCAGCCCCAGGGTGGCGATGGCCGCCGTGATCGTGGTGCCGGGCGTGTGCGCGGCGTTGTTCGCCTGGGCGGTGTTCCGCCGGCGCGTGGTGGGTGTCTATTTCGCGCTCATCACCCAGGCGCTGGCCCTGTGCTTCGCCACCCTCCTTGTCAGCCAGCAGGAGTCCACGGGCGGGTTCAACGGGCTGACCGATTTCTCCACCCTGCTGGGCTTCGATCTCGCCGCAAAGGGCACGGTGTGGACGCTCTACTGGATCACGGTGGCGTTCGTTACTTTGTCCTTCCTGGGCCTGCGCTGGCTGATGCGCTCGCGTTTCGGCACGATGCTGCGCGCCACCCGCGACGGCGAGAATCGGGTGCGATTCCTGGGCCACAATCCCACGCCCTACAAGGTCGTCGCCTTCACCATCAGCGCCATGCTGGCGGGCATAGGCGGGGCGCTGTTCACCCTGCATGCGGGGGTGGTGTCGCCCGCGCTGGTGGGCGTGGTGCCCTCCATCGAGATGGTGATCTGGGTCGCTGTCGGCGGGCGGGGCAGCCTGTGGGGTGCGGTCGCCGGCACACTGCTGGTCAATTTCGCCAAGGACGAAATTTCCAGCGCACTGCCGGATGCGTGGCTCTATGTGCTGGGGCTGGTGTTCATCCTGGTGGTGACGCTGATGCCGCGTGGCGTGGCGGGCGTCATCGAGGATGTGTTCCGCCGCCTGCGCCCTGTATCGCCGGGAGGAAAGGTTGCCGCCATCACCTCGCCCGCAGGCGGCACGCCATGAGCGCGGTCCCGACTGCTGCCAACGCGCAGCTGCTGCTGGCGGTGGATGGCGTGACCGTTGATTTCGACGGCTTCAAGGCGCTCAACGGTTTCAGCATGACGCTGGACCGGGGTGCCTTGCGGGTGCTGATCGGGCCAAACGGGGCAGGAAAATCCACCCTCTGCGACACCATCATTGGCCGGGTGCGCCCCACCAGCGGCAATGTCTATTTCAAGGGCGAGGACATTACCCATCTGCCCGAATACCAGATCGTGCAGCGCGGCATCTGCCGCAAGTTCCAGACGCCCGGCGTATTGTCCAGCTTGACCGTGCTGGACAATCTGCTGATCGCGGCGCGCAGCGACCGGCGCTGGTGGCGTTCCATGACCGCCGCAGCGTCTCCCGCCGAGCGCGCGCGGGCCAACGAGGTGCTGGAGCAGGTGGGGCTCATCGAGCGGCGCGACATGCTGGCGGGCGAACTGGCGCATGGCGAGAAGCAATGGCTGGAGATCGGCATGGTGGTGGCGACCGATGCCGACCTGCTGCTGCTGGACGAGCCCACCGC
>Ga0105248_10001470_pt1 | contig 26223 bp, 32 predicted proteins | sample KBSS34metaG_FD_81524 | JGI IMG/M metagenome (GOLD analysis project Ga0105248, IMG submission 81524) | Switchgrass rhizosphere microbial communities from Kellogg Biological Station, Michigan, USA - KBS S3-4 metaG | ecosystem: Host-associated > Plants > Roots > Rhizosphere > Soil | place... | reverse complement strand
TTGGAGGCTGTTGACGTGCGTTGTCCGAACTGTGCCGCCGAGATCAGCGCGCTGCGCGATACCTGCCCGCATTGCGGGGCGTCGACCGACCGCGCGTTCGACAAATTGGCTCCCGGCGGGCGCGGGCGTTCCCCGCAGGAGCTGGCCCGCAATCGCAAGACCGTGCTGTGGATCGCGGGCGGCGTGCTGGCGGTGACGGTGGCGTTAGGGAACTTCCACCCCTTCGGGCGCCACGTGACTATGTCCCCGGGCGTGATCCATATCGACACCCACCGCGGACCGCGCGAGCCGGTGACGATCGGGGCGGCGCAGCTGTTCGAAGCCTATCACACGGACTCCGACGCCGCGGACCGCAAGTACGGCGGCCGCGAGATGGTGGTCACCGGAGAGTTCGTCCGCACCGTCCCCGACGGCTACGGCAGCATCGACATGCGGCTGAAGACCGGCCACCCGGACCTGCCGCTCGGAATCGACCTCGACGGCCATTCGGTCGACGCCGCGACCAAGCTGGCGCCCGGGCAGTCGGTGACCGTCAGCTGCCGCCGCGTCGCGGGCACGGGCGACGATCCGTGGCTGTCGGACTGCGTGCTCCAGCCTCCGGGCCAGGCCGAGGCCTCCGCGCCCTCCCCGCCCGCGGTGCCGGCCGCGCCCACGCCGCCAACGCCGCCTCGACCGCGCTAGCTCGCTTGCTGGAGCTGCCGTTCGGCGGCCGCCTTGTTGTTTTAGGTTCATGCGTCTTATTCCCCTAAGACGCGTTCTACTGTTGAACCCGCCGGCGCTTTCCGTGTGGGCACAGAGGGAATTCCGACATGACAGGCTTCACCAGATATCTCGCCGCGGCGGCGGCAATCGGCGCGCTCGCGGCCCCGGCGGCGGCGCAATATTACACGCAGCAGCCGACCTACCCACAGCAGTATCCGCAGCAATATCCGCAGGCTTATCCACAGCAGGCCTATCCCGGCACGCAATACGGCTATGGCTACAACCAGGGCACGACCGGCAACCCCGTCACCGACATCATCGATAGCCTGCTCGGCACCCGCTACAACGTGACCGATCGCCAGGCGGTCAGGCAGTGCGCCAATGCTGCGCGGGCCCAGGCGGCGCAGCAGGGCTACGGCGGCTACAACAACGGCTACGGCGGCGGCTACAACAACGGCTATGCCCGGCAGGCCTATGGCGCGGGGAACCTCCGCGTCACCTCGATCACCGAGGTCCAGCGCCGCTCGAACGGGCTGCGCGTGTCGGGAACGCTTGGCTCCGGAGCCGGGTACAACGGTCAGTACGGGAGCCAGTACGGCAACCAGTATGCGAACCAGTACCAGAACCGCGGCTATGGGTCGGCCGAGTTCAGCTTCCGCTGCAACGTCGACTATCGCGGTGCGGTGACCGGGCTCAGGGTGAGGCCCGCCGACGCCTATCGCGGCTGATTGTACGGCTCGGCGGTCGCGCGGGTGTGCGGCCGCCGGCCCCTCGGCGCCCTTGAAACCAACAGCCGCTTTTGTCGTTTCGTCTCCGAAAGCGGCTGCTCGCGCAGTCGCGCAAGAAACAGGGTTGTGTGGGCGTGGCAGGCTACAGGCTTTATGGCCTCGATGGGGTCAATAGGGTCGCGTCCGGCGAATGGATCGAAGCGGACGATGACAAGACCGCGATCGCGGCCGCGACAGAGATGATGGACGGGCACGACTGCGAGCTCTGGCAGGGCAAGCGGCTGGTCAAGCGAATCGCGCGCCGCGACTAGGCGCCCGCGCGCCTATGTTCCGGCGCTTTGCCGCCAGGATGTGGCTCACGGGAGACACATTCGCGGCTACTTGAGCTGCATCACGACCGGCCCGGAGACCGGGTCGGTGTCGCCCTCCAGGCAGTCGCGGAAGGTGTCGAGCGTCGCGATCATGTGCGGCCGCGCGGCGGCCATCGCGTCCATCGAATCCCACTCGCCGATGATGCAGTAGCTCTGCTCGCCGGTCTGGATCATGTTGACGTGCCTGAGGCCCGGCCAGTCGCGGTCGACCCTCTCGTGCGCGTCGAGGAACTCCTGGTTGCGGCCGGGCTTCACCTGGAACCGCACGGCGTTGAACGCAGTCATGGCTTGCCTCCCAGCTGTTCGCTCAGGCCCATAGCACAGCCCGAAAATCCTGTCCTACCGGGCCGCCGGCTCCATTCGTGGATGAATCGCGCGGCTCCCTTCGTTCTGATTCCCGAAGGCAAACAAAGGGTGGGGAAATGGGGACCTACAGGATCTATCGCCTCGACGGGGTCGGCCGCATCCGCAGCGCGGAGTGGCTCGACGCACTCGACGACCGCTTCGCGCTCGAGGGCGCGCGGGTGCTGGCGAGCTCGGGTGGCTGCGCTGGGGGATGCGAGGTGTGGCTTCGGGACCGCCGGATCGGCCGGGTACACGCCTGTCGTTAGGCGCTACTGCCGGTGGGGGTAATTCTTCATCCGGCGCTGACCGCGCGCCTTGAATGCCTGGCCGAGCAGGCGCTCGGACGTCTCCTCGGCGGCTTCGGGGGTCATTGCGACGTCGACGGCGTCGGGTCCATCGACCTCGACCGAGCCGTTGACCGCCGAGACGCTGCTCGGCTCGTCGTACACGGGATGCTTGTCCATGGTGATTGGTGTCCCGGCGGCAAAAGTTTCACGTAGCTAATTAAACGGGTTTTGGCTGAGCGCCGTTCCTGCTGTTCCGTGCTCTCAACGACGAAGCGAGCCGCCGAGTGGCTTGAATCGACGTCAGCGCAGCGCCGGACCCGGGCCAATGACGGCGCAGGCGATCTTGGGACCGCTGTTGCCGGCGGGCTGGCTGACATAGTCGTCGGCGTTCGCGTGGATCATGATCGACGATCCGTCGGCGTCGAGCAGGTCGGCCATGGCCGCGTGCGGCAGGACCACCGTTTCGGCGAGCACGCCGTTGGCGGCCACCGTGACGTTCGGCATGTCGCCGGCGTGCGGCCCGTTCGGGTTGTTGAGCCCGTGCTGCTTGCCGCCCGGGTTCCAGTGGGTTCCTGCGGTCGCAAAGTCCGGCGGGTCGCAGCGGCCGATCGGATGGACGTGGATCCCGTGGACGCCGTGCGGCAGGCCCGACGCCCGGATGCGGAAGCTGACGCCGCCGGGCGTCTGCCAGGCCACGACCGTACCGATGTTCTGGCCGGCCGCGTTGATCAGTGGCATCGGGGGCCCGCCCGCCGGCTCTCGGGCGGTTTCGCAGGCGCCGAGCGCCAGCGCTGCGGTGAGGATTGCGAGCATTCTCATCGCCTTCATGCTCCTCCTGAACTTCGCTCCGCCCGCGCCACTGCAAGACGCAGCCAGAGGGGGATGGTCATCAACGCGAACTGGCTAAGGCGGGGAACGAAGAAGGCGAGGATCAGTGCCAGCGCCGCGCCGGTGGCGACGCCCCAGCCACGGGCACGCGTCTTCGCGACTGCCACTGGGTCGGCATTCTCGTCGACCACCGGCGGGCTGGTCGCGAGGCGCACCAGGCGGATGTTCAGGAGGCCGGTGGTGAGCAGGACGATGTCGTACAGCACCGTTGGCACGCGCTGCCCCATGTTCATGCCCATGTAGGCCGTCGCGAAGGGCATGAAGACGATCGCCGCGAGCATCAGGATGTTCGGGCCGACCAGCCCCGGCGACCAATGCTTCGACAGGCTGAACGCGCGGTGATGACCGGCCCAGAAGGCGCCGATGACAAAGAAGCTGATGAAGAAGGCGACGAAATTGGGCGTGAGGTTGATCAGCGCGACGATGTGGTTCCAGTCGGTGGCGTGCCGGCCAAGCTGCGGCGGATGAACCTCGATGATCAGCAGGGTGATGGCGATGGCGAACACCGCATCGGAGAAGAAGATCAGCCGCTCGAGCGGGTGCGCGGGCGAGCCCTGATCTTCGGCCTTCATTCGGCGGCCTCGACCTTGACGAGGATGGTGCCCTCGGTGACCTGGGCGCCGGGCTTGGCGCTGAGCTCGGTGACCTTGCCGTCAAACGGCGCGGTCAGCGCATGCTCCATCTTCATCGCTTCGAGCGTGAGCAGGCGCTGGCCTTTCTCAACCCTTGCGCCTTTCTTGACTTCGACCGCGGTGACCTTGCCCGGCATCGGCGCCTCAATCTCGCCGTCGTGGAGACCGTGGGTGGTGCCCGTGCCGCGGGCGCCTCCGAAATCAAACTCGACAGCGCTGCCATCCGCAAAGATCCTTATTGGACCTTCATAAGGCGGGAATTCTGGGCTCGCGCCGTGGGTTGTCGGAAGTGCATCAACGTCCTGGAATTCAGCTCGCCCGTCGATCTGGACATCCCAGGTCCAGTCATCGCCTTCGACTACTGGTCGTAACTCGGCAACATGGCCTTCGCCATTCGCTGAAAATCTGAGTTGCGCTGGCCTCCTGTCGGAGTTGAGTCTGAAGCCGAAAAGGCCGGATGGAGAGATTCCGAAATCGCCGTCAAATTCGGCCCCCATGAACTCCTCGGCCCTCCAGCTTACCGCCGCAAGCAACGCCGCGGGACCGATGTGCTTCGCCGTTAGCTCCTCGGCATGTTTGCCAAGCAAACCCGTATCCACGTGGCCTGCCCTAAATTCCGAGAGTGAAAGAGCTCGGATGAGAAAATTCGCGTTGGTCCGGACGGGCCACACTTCTACGCCGTTGAGTATGGCCGCGAGTTCGTCGATCGCCTCATCTCGGCTTTCGCCGCTGGCTATCAACTTGGCGATCATCGGGTCGTAGAAGGGCGAGATCGCGTCTCCCTCCTCGACGCCGGTCTCGATCCGTCCGTCGACGCCAAGGTCGAAATGCTCAAGCTTCCCGACGCTCGGCAGGAACCCCTTGGCCGGGTCCTCCGCATAGAGCCGCGCTTCGATCGCGTGGCCGTTGATCGACAGCTCGTTCTGCCGCTTGGGCAGCTTCTCGCCGGTCGCCACCCGCAGCTGCCACTCGACCAGGTCCTGTCCCGTAATCTCCTCGGTCACCGGATGCTCGACCTGCAGCCGCGTGTTCATTTCCATGAACCAGATGCGGTCGCCGCGGAGACCCTCGGAGGCGTCGGCAATGAACTCGATCGTCCCCGCGCCCTCATAGTTTACCGCCTTGGCCGCGCGGACCGCAGCGCCGCACACCGCCTCGCGCGTTTCGGCGTCCATCCCCGGCGCGGGCGCTTCCTCGATCACCTTCTGGTGGCGGCGCTGGAGCGAGCAGTCGCGCTCGAACAAGTGGACGACATTGCCATGGCTGTCGCCGAACACCTGCACCTCGATGTGGCGCGGCGAGAGGATGTATTTCTCGATCAGCACGCGGTCGTCGCCGAAGCTGCTTCCCGCCTCGCGTTTCGCGCTGTCCAGAGCGTCGTCGAAGTCCTTGGCAGCATCGACCCTGCGCATCCCCTTGCCGCCGCCGCCCGCGACCGCCTTGATCAGCACCGGATAACCGATCGCGCCGGCTTCCTTCTTCAGCCGCTTCGGGTCCTGGTCCTCGCCGAGATAGCCGGGCGTCACCGGAACGCCCGCCTCGACCATCAGCTTCTTCGCCGCGTCCTTGAGGCCCATGGCGCGGATGCTGGCGGGTTTCGGGCCCACCCAGATCAGGCCGGCGTCGATGACTGCCTGCGCGAAATCGGCGTTCTCGGAGAGGAAGCCGTAGCCCGGATGGATCGCCTGCGCCTTCGTCGCCTTTGCGGCGGCGATGATCTTGTCGCCGACGAGATAGCTTTCGCGCGCCGGGCTCGGGCCGATGTGCACCGCCTCGTCGGCCATCCGCGCGTGCAGCGCCTTGGCGTCGGCGTCGGAATAGACCGCGACCGTTCGAATCCCCAAGCGCCGCGCGGTGCGAATCACGCGGCAGGCGATCTCACCCCGGTTGGCGATGAGCAGGGACTTCATCATCGGATTGGCGCTCCCGCCCGCGCGCCTTCGCTCAGCGTGCGGCCGTCGGCCACGGCATCCCCCTTGCTGACCTCGACCGGCACCAGGCCCGACCAGATGCCCTCGGGTCCCTCGTCGGTCGCAATGCCTTGGTTCACCTTCCCGACCGCTTCCTCGATCGGCACCAGAACCACCATCGTCCCTTTGAGATATCCGTCGGGGAGCGGAGGCAGGTGCTGCAGGCGCTCGGTCTTCACCAGGTGATTGAACACCTTGTGCATCAGCGCGAGCTTCTCCGCTTCGTCCTCGACCAGCGCACCGCGCCCATACACCGTGGCCGAGCGATAATGCATCGAATGATCCTCGGTGCGGCGGGCAAGCACGAGCGCGTCGATCATCGTGACGTTGATGCAGGCTTCGCCGCCGTTGGCGATGTGCGAAAGCAGCCGGTTTGTCGCGAGGCCGTGCAGGATCAGCTGGTCGCCATCGCGGACATGGATCATCGGCTGGACCTGCGGCTGGTCGTCGATGCTGACCGCGACCGAGGCGATCAGCGCTTCGTCGAGAATGCCATAGACCTGCGCGCGATCGTAGGTCGCCCGCTTCGCCTTGCGGCGCATGCGGGTTCGTTCGGTGACGGGAAAGTCGGTCATTGCGCGGGGCATCCGGCGATCCGCGAGGAGAAGGTCAGGTTCATCACCTTCCAGGCGCCGTTCTCACGCACCAGGTCGAAATGGTCGGACCCGCAATTGTAGACCTTGCCGCCCATCCGCACCACGAATGGCGCCCACACCATCGCCGCGTCTCCATCGATCTCGACCGCCGGATCGCTGATCGTTTCCTGGAAGGCGGCGGTTCCCGAGCGTTGCGTGAATTGCGTCCAGCTTTCCGAGCGAAGGCCGCTGCGGTTGGGAAGTGTGCCGACGCCCGTCACCCGGCCGTCGGGATAGACCCACCGGAGGATTTCGGCGGAATTGCCGGTGTTGAACGCGCCGAGAAGTGCATTGACCGAATTGAGCACAGCCTGCTCGTCACCTGTCGGCGGCGGCAAGGCTTGCACTGGCGGCATCCTCGTCGAAGTGGTTGGCTGAGCGAGCGCCAGCAGTAGGGCAAGCATCATCACATCCGGAACACGCCGAACTGCGGCCGTTCGGGGATCGGCGCGTTCAGCGTGGCGGCGAAGGCGAGGCCGAGCACGTCCCGGGTCTGCGCCGGGTCGATGATCCCGTCGTCCCACAGCCGCGCGGTGGCGTGCCACGGATTGCCCTGCGCTTCGTAATCGTCGCGGATCGGCTGCTTGAACTTCTCCGCCTGTGCGGGCGTCCATTTGTCCGCATCGCGGTGGACAGTCGCGAGGACGCTCGCCGCCTGTTCGCCGCCCATCACGCTGATGCGGCTGTTGGGCCAGGTGAACAGGAAGCGTGGCGAGTAAGCGCGGCCAGCCATGCCGTAATTGCCGGCGCCGAAGCTGCCGCCGATAAGCACGGTGATCTTGGGCACGCTCGCGGTTGCAACCGCGGTCACCAGCTTGGCGCCGTGCTTGGCGATGCCCTCCGCCTCATACTTCCCGCCGACCATGAAGCCGCTGATGTTCTGCAGGAAGAGCAAGGGCGTGCGGCGCTGACAGGCGAGCTCGATGAAATGCGCGCCCTTCAGAGCGCTTTCGCTGAACAGCACGCCGTTGTTGGCAAGGATCGCAACCGGGATTCCCCAGATATGGGCGAACCCGCAGACCAACGTCGATCCGTAGAGCGGCTTGAACTCGTGCAGTTCGGAACCGTCGACGATGCGCGCGATGATCTCGTGCACGTCATAGGGCGCACGGACATCGTCGGGGATGATGCCGTACAGCTCCTCGGCGTCGAACAACGGTGGACGCGGTTCGCGCAGCTCGATCCCTGCCCCGCTTTCCCGCTGCAACGTCGAGACGATGTCGCGAACGATGGTCAGCGCATGCTCGTCATTCTCGGCGAGATGATCGACGACGCCGCTTTTCTTGGCGTGGAGGTCGCCGCCGCCGAGATCCTCCGCGCTGATTTCCTCGCCCGTCGCGGCTTTGACCAACGGCGGGCCGCCGAGGAAGATCGTGCCCTGGTTGCGTACGATCACGCTCTCGTCGCTCATCGCGGGCACGTAAGCGCCGCCCGCGGTGCAGCTTCCCATCACGCACGCAATCTGGGCGATGCCCTTGGAGCTCATTTGCGCCTGGTTGAAGAAGATCCGGCCGAAATGGTCGCGGTCCGGGAAGACCTCGGCCTGATGCGGCAGGTTCGCGCCGCCGCTGTCGACCAAATAGACGCACGGCAGCCGGTTCTGCTCAGCGATCTCCTGCGCGCGGAGGTGCTTCTTCACTGTAAGCGGATAGTAGGTCCCGCCCTTCACCGTCGCGTCGTTGCAGACGATCATCACCTGCCTGCCCGACACGCGGCCGATGCCCGCGATCATCCCCGCGCCCGGGACTTCGCCCTCATACATGTCGCACGCGGCGAGCTGGCCGATCTCAAGGAACGGCGAGCCGGGATCCAGCAGCCGCTCGACGCGATCGCGCGGCAGGAGCTTGCCGCGCGAAACGTGGCGTTCGCGGCTCTTGTCGTTCCCCCCGAGCGCAGCCTTGGCGACGTCGGTGCGCAGCTTCTCGGCAAGCGCGCGGTTGTGCGCAGCCCTCGCGCGGAACTCCTCGCTGTCGATTGCGATTTTGCTCTCAAGCCGCGGTGCGCTCATGCCGCCAGTATCGTCCGTTAGTAGAAAAGCCGTGCCGCTGGCCTAGCCGCTGCTTGCGCCCTTGCAAAGCAGCCGCTTCAGCAGCTGCCGTCACGCCTTGGGAGAGGGAATACGCATGACCAGGTCCGCACTTCTGATCTTTGCCTCCGTGCTTGTGCTCGGCGCGTGCAACCGGACACCGGGAGGCGGGAATGCGACCCAAGCGCAGCCGGGTACCGCCATCGGGATCGAGACTGCCTGGATGGACAAGTCGGTGCAGCCTGGCGACGACTTCTTCGCCTACGCCGACGGCAATTATGTGAAGACCGCGCAGATTCCCGCCGACCGGACCAACGTCGGCGCGTTCAGCATCGCGCGCGACGCGGTGGAGAAGCAGAACCTCGACCTCATAGACTCTCTCGTCAAAGCGAATCCGGATGCATCTACCAACGAGGGCCGGATCGTCGCCTACTACAAGGCTTTCACCGACCAGGCCGCGATCGACCGCGCGGGCCTCGCGCCGGTCAAGCCCGACCTCGACCGCTTCGCGGCGATCAAGGACAAAGGTCAACTGAGCGAAGTGCTCGGCAGCCAGGTCCGCGCCGACGTAGACCCGTTCAACGCGACCGATTTCAGCACCGAGAACCTGTTCGGCATCTTCGTCACGCAAGGGCTGGCGACGCCGGGCGAAGTCGTCCCCTACCTCCTGCAGGGCGGAATTTCGCTGCCCGACCGCGAATATTATCTCTCGGGCGACAAGGAGATGGCGGACATCCGCAACGCCTATCGCGCCTATCTCCAGCACATCTTCTCGCTTGCCGGCTATGCCGACGCCGCGGCGCGCGCGCAGCGGGTCTACGACCTGGAGATGAAGATCGCCCGCGCCCATGCGACCCGCGAGGAATCGAACGACTATTCCAAGGCTGCGACGATCTGGACGCGGCAGCAGCTGCAGCAGAATGCGCCGGGCATCGACTGGGGACGCTTCCTCGGTGCGGCTCAGCTCGGCAACCAGCAGAAATTCGATGCCTACGAGCCGGGCGCGATCCGCGGCCTTTCCGCGCTGGTCGCCAGCGAGCCGCTCGACGCCTGGAAGGACTGGCTGATCTTCCACCAGATCAACAGCCATGCGGACGTCCTGCCGTCCGCGTTCGACAAGGCGAACTTTGCCTTCTTCAGCACGAAGCTGAACGGCCAGCCGCAGATGCTCCCGCGTAACAAGCGCGCGCTCGAGGCGGTCAACACCTATCTCGGCGACGCGATGGGCAAGGCCTATTCCGACAAATATTTCCCGGCCTCGGCCAAGGCCGAGATCCAGAACATGGTGGTCAACATCAAGGCGGCCTTCGCTGACCGAGTGAAGGCGCTCGGCTGGATGGCACCCGCGACCAAGACCGAAGCGCTCAAGAAGGTCGAAACGATCGAAGTCGGTGTCGGCTATCCCGACACGTGGCGTGACTATGGCGGGCTGCAGCTCGGCACCAACGCTTACGCCAACGAGATCGCCGGGCAGAAGGCCAATTACGCGGCGCAGCTGGCGAAGATCGGCAAGCCGATGGACCGCAAGGAATGGTGGATGACGCCGCAGACAGTCAACGCGGTCAACCTGCCGGTGCAGAACGCGCTGAACTTCCCGGCCGGAATCCTGCAGCGGCCCTTCTTCGATGCGAACGCCGACGCCGCCTACAATTACGGGGCGATCGGCTCGGTCATCGGCCACGAAATCAGCCACAGCTTCGACAACAATGGCGCGATGTTCGATTCGCGCGGCGTACTGCGCAACTGGTGGACGCCCGCCGACCTCGCCAAGTTCAACCAGGCGGCCGATGCGCTCGCCGCGCAGTTCAGCGCCTACGAAGCGCTTCCCGGGCTGCACCTCAACGGCAAGCTGACGCTGGGCGAGAATATCGCCGACGTCGCGGGCCTGGCCGCCGCTTACGACGCCTACAAGAAGTCGCTCGGCGGCAAGCAAGCGCCGGTGATCGACGGGCTGACCGGCGACCAGCGCTTCTTCATCGCTTATGCCCAGACGCGGGCGTCCAAGATGCGCGACGGCTATCTGCGCTCGCTGGTGATGACCAACGAGCATGCGCCCTCGCCGTGGCGCGCGCTGACGGTGCGCAACGTCGATGCCTGGTATTCGGCGTTCGGCGTGAAGCCCGGGCAGAAGCTGTACTTGGCCCCGGACAAACGGGTGAAAGTCTGGGGCTAGCCTAAGCGGCCGCCCCGATACGGAACACCCGGAACTCCCGGGTGGAATGATCCATTTGGCCTTCGATAAGAGGCGCGCATGCGTATCCTGGCGCGAACTGCGGCCATGGCGGCTGTCACCTTGATGCTCGGCTCTGCTGCGTCCGCGCGGTCACCGGCGGCACTGATGTTCCGCGACCAGGCGGCGGAAATCAGCAGCGCCGTCCGGCTCATCCGTGGATATGGCTTCGTCACCAGCACTTTCCGCACGGTCGCGCACAATCGGGCCGTCGGAGGCGTCCCAAACTCCTATCACCTGCTCGATCGCGCAATCGACATCATGCGGCTGCCGGGGGTCACGCACCGGCAAATCGAGTCCGTATTGAAGCGGGCTGGCTACAATCTCATCGAATCGCTCGACGAGCACGACCACAGCCACTTCGCTTTCGCGGCGCTGCCGGCCGAGGCGCCCGCGACGCCAACGCAGGCCCCTCCTCCTGCGCCCGTCAAGCTGCTGCCGCGCGTTGCGGCGGACGAACATGGAACGCTGGCGCTGGACCTGGCGGGTGAAGGCGCCGCCTCAGCCCAGGCCGCAGTCAAACCCCAATAAGTTCGCGGCCGATCAGCATGCGCCGCACTTCGTTGGTGCCGGCGCCGATATCGAGCAGCTTGGCGTCGCGATAATAGCGCTCGACCGGCCAATCCTTCGTGTAGCCGGCGCCGCCCAGCGCCTGCACGGCCTCATTGGCCACCTTCACTGCGTTCTCCGACGCCAGCAGGATCGCACCGGCCGCGTCATGGCGCGTGGTCTTGCCCGCGTCGCACGCCCGCGCGACCTGGTAGACGTAGGCGCGTGCCGAATTCAGCGCGACATACATGTCGGCGATCTTCGCCTGCATCAGCTGGAATGAGCCGATCGGCTTGCCGAACTGCTTGCGCTCGCGGACGTACGGCAGGACGACGTCGAGGCAGGCCTGCATGATCCCGATCTGCATGCCGGCAAGCACGGTGCGCTCATAATCGAGGCCACTCATCAGCACCTCGACGCCCTTGTTCTCCTCGCCGAGGACGTTCTCGGGCGGGACGAAGCAATCGTTGAACACCAACTCCGCGGTGGGTGAACCGCGGATGCCGAGCTTGTCGACCTTCTGGCCGATCGAGAAGCCCTCCATGTCCTTCTCGATCATGAAGGCGGTGATTCCGCGGCTGCCTTCGCCGGTCTTGGCATAGACGACGAGGGTGTCGGCCTCGGAGCCGTTGGTGATCCAGAATTTGGTGCCGTTGAGCCGGTAGCCGTTGCCGCTGCGCTCGGCCTTGAGCTTCATTCCGACGACGTCGCTGCCAGCGCCCGCCTCGCTCATCGCCAGCGCTCCGACATGCTCGCCGCTGATCAGCTTCGGCAGATACTTCCGCTTCTGCTCGGGGTTCGCCCAGCGCCTGATCTGGTTGATGCAGAGATTGGAGTGGGCGCCGTAGCTGAGGCCCACCGACGCGGAACCGCGTGCCACTTCCTCCTGCGCGACGACATGCTCGAGATAGCCCAGGCCCAGCCCGCCATCCTCTTCCTCGACGGTGATGCCGTGAAGCCCGAGTTCTCCCATCTGCGGCCAGAGATGGCGCGGAAATTCGTCCTTCTCGTCGATCTCAGCGGCGATCGGCTCGATCTTGTCCTTGGCGAAGCGCCGCGTCGTCTCGCGGATCGCGTCGGCCATCTCGCCGAGGTCAAAATCAAGCATCGCTTCGGTCATCGGAAATCCTCTCAGCCGCGCCGCTAGCAGAGAGGACCGGCGGTTTAAACCGCGTCAGGCCGTGCCGCGCTCCGGAGGCTTCGCGGGCGCCGCAGCCGGCGGCGGAGGCACCGTGTTCGGCGCGCCCTCCGGCGGGGCGACCAGCGGCTTGGTCGATCCGCGATGGCAGGTGTAGCAGGTGATCCTGGCGCTGGGGTCGCCGGTAATCCCCGGCAGGTCGGTATTGAGCCGGTGGGCCATGCGCAGCATGTCGCGCGCGATCTTCTTCTTTTCCTTCGCGTCCGACGCGAAGTCGAAGGTCGACAGCGGCTTTCCTTCCTCCCCGACGTGGCAATAGGTGCAACGCACGCCCAGCGACTGGGCGAACAGCTTCATGTTGGCGAGCAGGTCGGCGCGGCTGATATCCTTGGGAAAGACCTGGAGGTTCTTGAAGGGCGGCACCGCGAACGGGGGCTGGGCGGGCGGCGCTGGCTGCGCAGTCTGGGCCGCGGCAACCGACATGCCGAACAGCCCGGCAGCGGCGCTGAGGGCGAGAACGGGGGCGTTGAACCTCATGCGGATCTCCCGTCGTTGATCGGTCCATCAAGCGCGACCCTCGATGGGCGTCAACGGCGAATCGGCGAACGGTCGATCGACGCGTTTGAACAAGCGAGCGTGCAGTCTTATGTGCGCTGCAACATTCGACTCCGGAGATTGTCATGGCCACCTCGCCCGATTCCACCGTCATCCTTTCGATCGCACGCACGCCCATGGGCTCGATGCAGGGCGCGCTTGCCGACGTCTCGGCCACCGACCTCGGGGCTACCGCCGTCAAGGCCGCCGTCGAGCGCGCGGGGGTGAGCGGCGAGGACATCGACCGCATCTACATGGGCTGCGTGCTTCCCGCCGGCCTCGGCCAGGCTCCGGCGCGCCAGGCGGCGATCAAGGCCGGCCTGCCCAAGTCGGTCCAGGCGACGACGGTCAACAAGGTTTGCGGCTCCGGCATGCAGACGGTGATCATGGGCGACGAGGCGATCCGCACCGGCAATGCCGACGTGATCGTCGCCGGCGGCATGGAATCAATGACCAACGCGCCGTACCTGCTCAAGAAGCACCGCTCGGGAGCGCGGATCGGCCATGACACCGCATACGACCATATGTTCCTCGACGGGCTCGAGGATGCCTATGAGGAAGGCCGCGCGATGGGCAGCTTCGCCCAGTGCACCGCGGACGAATATCAGCTCACGCGCGAACAGATGGACAATTACGCGATCGAGAGCCTGCGCCGCGCGAAGGAGGCGATCGACACTGGCGGCTTCAAGGACGAGATCGTGCCGGTTACGATCCGGAGCCGTGCCGGCGAGACCCAGGTCGACACCGACGAAGCGCCCGGCCGCGGACGCCCCGACAAGATCCCGCAGTTGAAGCCCGCCTTCTCGAAGGAAGGCACGATCACGGCTGCGACCTCGTCGTCGATTTCGGACGGCGCTGCGGCTGTCGTGCTGACCAGCGAAACCAACGCGCGCGAGAAAGGCCTGCAGCCGGTCGCACGGATCGTCGCCACGGCGGCGCACGCGCAGGAGCCCGCGCAGTTCACGGTCGCCCCGATCGGCGCCATCGACAAGGTGCTCAAGAAGGCGGGCTGGAGCGCCCAGGAAGTCGACCTGTGGGAGGTCAACGAGGCGTTTGCCTGCGTCGCGATGTTCGCGATGAAGGACCTCGGGATCCCGCACGAGAAGATCAACATCCACGGCGGTGCAACCGCGCTCGGCCATCCGATCGGCGCCAGCGGCACGCGCATCATGGTGACGTTGATCAACGCTCTGAAGCAAAAGGGCGGCAAGCGCGGCGTTGCGAGCCTGTGCATCGGCGGCGGCGAGGCGACCGCCGTGGCGTTGGAGCTGGTCTAAGCCCCGCTTACGCGCTCCGATCCTCGAGGAACACCGCGGACGACAGGTTCATCCTGTCCCGCAACACTCGCCAGGGCACCATGAGCTTGCCGGTCGAACGGCGAGCCGAATAACCGGCGTGCAGCCACGGACTCTCTCCGCCAGCGTAGGGAAAGGGGTCCATGACGACCACCCACCGCTCGCCGGTGCCGCGATAATCGTCGTCATAGCCGGTGATGAGGACGGCGTGCTGGGCTTCTGCGGGATTGACCGGCCTCCGCCCGACCGAAACGCCGCCGATCACAGGATATGAGAGGTTGATGCTCCGCTTAATCCGGTCGAATTCCGGATAAGCGACATAATTGGGCCGTAAGGACAGCTGGCGGGCGGCCGGGCGGCTGTGCTTGGTCCGTTCCCGGTAGCGCTCCAGCAGTGCGACGAACGTGGACATCCGGTCGAGCGGCGTTTCGCAGCGAGTGCAATCATATTCACAGTCAGGGAACGCCGCCGCGACCACTCCGCACTGATAATTCCTCACAGGGTTGATGTCGGGAAAGCCCAGATATTTGAGAGCCATGCTGGCGCTGGCGGCCCAGCACCAAACGGGGCTTTGCTGGGTGATAAGTCCGACGTCCAGCTCGCGATGACGCGCAAGGGCAGGGTCCGCGAAGCCGGCCGCACAAACTGCGGCCAGCAGCAAAAACCGTCGATCCAATATCCTCTCCCCCACACTTGGGGAAAGTCACTAAATGGCGCCTGGATTTGTTCCTATGGCGGAGCTCCGGGCTTTCCCGGAGAGGAAGCGCCTGGCTGTGCTTTTCAATCGCCGAAACGAACGCCGGGCCGGGCTCAGGGGCGATTGCCCGCGTAGGCCTGGCATTCGACCTCGACGAGGCCGCCGAGCGCGAGGCCGTTGGCGCCAAACGCGCTGCGCGCCGGCAACGGCTCCTTGAAATATTCGAGATAGACTTTGTTGAAGTCAGGCCACTGCTTCATGTCCGCAAGCATCACCGTGCAGTGGACGACGTCGCCGAAGCCCAGGTTCGCAGACTTGAGGACTGCTCCAATGTTCTCGAACGCCTGACGCGCCTGCCCTTCCATCCCATCCGCGAGGGTCCCGTCATCGCGAAAGCCCATCTGTCCCGACAGATAGAGCATGTCGCCGACGCGAGCCGCCGAAGAAAACGGCAGCGGCTGGCCGTTCAGCGTCGAGCGCGGATAGAATTGGGGTGCTGAGCTAGCGGGCGTGGACATGATCAGGACTCCGGTTGCGATCGCGGCGAGATATTTCATGCTGCCCCCAATCAGTCGACGACTTCGCCCTCACTGACGCCCCAGATATCCGAGATGCCGATGTAGCCCTTGGCCTTGCCAATCTCGATCCGGCACCAGCCGTCGTCGCACTTGCTGATCCGCCCGACGACGCCGGGCTCCGCCATATATTGAGGCTTGGCGCCATCATAGGGGCCGACCCGAATCGGGCGCGCCGGTCCCGGCTTGACGATCGCCGTGCGGCGATCGCTGAGCATCGTCACCAGCATCCAGCCCTGCGCGCCGTCCGGGTCCTGGATTAGCCGCCAATTCTCATATTTCTTGACCACCCGGACGGGGAGGTCGCGGCGCTGGTAGAGCCACACGTTCGGGTAGTTCCGGCCCGGGCCCGTGTGGGTCATGGCCTGGCCGCTGGCGATCGAGGCCCAATAAGGCGGCTGCTTGTCCTGCGCCGCGGCAGGCGCCGCGACGGCAACGATCAGCAGTGCGGCAATCGCCCCCCGAGCAAGCATCACGCGCCGGTCAATATCCTGTCCACCAATTGCTTCACCGTAGGGATGAAGCCGTTCGAATAGAAGGGGTCACTCTTGAAGCGGAATGCGGCATGGCCAGCGAACATCAGGTTCTGCTCGACCGGGCCGCCGTGCGCGATTTCCTGGAGCGTCTTCTGGATGCAGAAGCTGCGCGGGTCGGCGAGGCGGCCGGTCGAATTCTTCTCATTGTCGGCCCAGGAAGAGAAGCCGCACTGGCTAAGGCATCCCATGCATTCGGCCTGGTCGACGCGGATCTGCTTCTCTTCCTCAGGCGTCACGAAGATCAGCGTGTCGTCGGGCGTTTTCATGGCATTGGTGAAGCCGCGCGCATGCCATTCGCGGGCGTGGATGAGGTCGCCCCTGGTGACCCAATAATTCTTCTTGGTGCCGATCCCGACGTCGAGCTGGAAGTGATGGTCGCCGATCGCCTCCTTGGTGTAGGCGATCTGCCGCTCGCTGCGCGCTTCTAGGTTGCGCAGGAACGGGTTGCGCACCGCCGACGAATAGAAGCCTGTCGGCGAGAACCGATGAAGCAGCACGTCCCCTTCCTCGAGCGTCAGGAGCCGCGCCTTCCATTCAGGCGGGATCGGGCTTTCCTGGGTGAGCAGGGGCCGCGTTCCGAACTGGAAGATGATCTGGCCGAGTTCGGGATTGTCGATCCAATGGTCCCACTCGTCGAGCCGCCAGACGCCGCCCGCCATGACGATCGGAACGCTGTCCGCGATCCCGTTGTCACGCATGGTCTGCCGGAGCGCGGCGACGCGCGGATAGGGATCCTGCGGCTTGCGCGGGTCCTCGGCGTTGCTGAGGCCGTTATGCCCGCCGGCAAGCCATGGATCCTCATAAACGACTGCCGCGAGCCACTCGGCCGCCTTGTGATAGGCCCGCTTCCAAAGCGCGCTGAAGGCGCGCGCCGAGCTGATGATCGGCAGGTAATTGACGCCGTACGAAGCGGCGATTTCGGACAGCTTGTAGGGCATGCCCGCGCCGCAGGTTACGCCGCTGACCAGGCCCTTGGTGCGCTCGAGAACGCCATGCAGCACCCGCTGCGCGCCGCCCATCTCCCACAGCACGTTGATGTTGATCGCGCCCTTGCCGCTGGCGATGTCATAGGCGCGCTGGACCTGCGCGACCGCGCCGTCGATCGCATATTTGATCAATTCCTCGTGGCGCTCGCGGCGGGTTAGCCCGGCGTAGATCTGGGGGATGATCCGGCCTTCCGGATCATAGCTGTCGGCATTGACCGCGGACACGGTGCCGATGCCGCCCGCCGCGGCCCAGGCACCGCTGCTGGCGTGGTTGGTGGCGCTGACGCCCTTGCCGCCTTCGATCAGCGGCCAGACCTCGCGGCCACCATAGAGGATGGGCTTGAGGCCCTTGAACAAAACGCATCTCCCAGGCGCAGCGCGCGCCCTCTCGCCGCGCCATATAGGAGCGGTTCTTCAGCAATGCGCTAAAAAAGTGAGCGGGGCCCCGGAGGTTCCGAAGCCCCGCTCCTTTCGAGCAAATCAGCTGGGAGCTAGCTTAGCAGCTGCTGGCGCCGACCACGCCGCCGAGGATGGCGCCCGCGACGGCGCCGACGATCGCGCCGTCATTGCCACGGTGATAGCGATAGCGACGATAGCCGTAACCATCGTGGTTGTTGCCCGCCGCGCTGCCGATTGCCGCGCCGGCAAGCCCGCCGATCGCCGCACCGGCGACCGCGTTGCCGCTGCACCGGTTGCCATAACCGTAGCCGTTATAGCCGTAACCGTAGTTGCTGTAGCCATAGTTGCTGTAGCCGTAGGCGGGATAGCCATTGCCGTAATTGCTGTAGCCGTAGGCCGGGTAGCCGTAGCTGGGATAAGCGTAGCCGTAGTTGCTGTAGCCGTAGCTCGGGTACCCATAGCTGTAGCCGTAGCTGCTGTACGCACGATGACGGTGGCCGTGCGCGTCGGCCGACGTCGCCGGAATTGCGACCATCGCGGCGGCGGAAAGCGCAAGAGCGATCTTCCTGAACATGTTCAATCCTCCGAATTCACAACTGGCCGTGGAGGGACTCGCGGCCATGTGAGGCGAGACCTAGGCCGGCCTTGCTGTCGCGGCTGTGAACGTTTCGGTCAGGAGATAATAAGCCTGGCTAGTGTTGCTCTTGCTCAGCAGGTGCCCTGCGCAATTCCGGCACCTGCAACGGCGCCGACCACGCCGCCGATGACCGCTCCTGCACCGCTATCGTGCGGGTGCCCGACAGCGCTCCCGATTACGGCCCCAGCAACTCCCCCAACGGCGGCGCCGACTGCTGGATTGGCGCAGTCGTAATAGCCGTAGCCGCCATACCCATAGGGATAGGCGGGATAGCCATAATAGGGTGGATAGGCATAGCCGTAGCCGTAAGCTCCGTACGGATAATAGCTGCCGTAGGCTGGATAACCGTAGACATAGGCGGGATAGCCATAGCCGTAGTCGTAGACGGGATAGCTATAGGCATAACCTCCATAGCCCCGCCCATAGCCGTAGCCGCCCCAGCGACCGCCGTGATAGCCGCCGCCGTGCCAACCACCACCGTGCCAGGCGCCGCCGTAACCGCGCCCCCCGCCGCCGCCATGCCAGGCGCCGCCGTAACCGCGCCCCCCGCCGCCGTGGCCGCCACCGCCGTGGCCTCCGCCACGCTGCGCCAGCGCGGTTGACGAGGTTAAGAGGACCAGAAGCGCTGCAAGGCCAATGCCGATTTTTTTCATGGGGTAGTCTCCGCGTACCCCTGCTTGCGCACCCCCTAAGCGCTTTTTGTGCCCGCGCCGCGATCGGAACGCCATAGGTGTAACTAGGGAGAAAGCCGCCGCGGCTTATGGAGTTAGCGAATAGTCGAGCCCGATGTCGACGGCGGGCGCCGACTGGGTGATCCGCCCGACCGAGATGAAATCGACCCCCGTTTCGGCAAGAAAGCGGATGGTTTCCAGCGTCACCCCGCCGGATGCTTCCAGAGGGACGCGCTTAGCGACGAGCGCAACCGCCTGGCGCAGCTTTTCCGGATCCATATTGTCGAGGAGGAGGCGATCCGCGCCGGCCGCAAGCGCCGGTTCGATCTGGTCGATCCGGTCGACCTCCACCTGGACCGGGAGCACGGTGTTCGCGTCCTTGGCCTTGCGCACGGCCTCGGCAACGCCGCCGCACACGGCAACGTGATTGTCCTTGATCAGGACGCCATCGTCGAGGCGCATGCGGTGGTTCTGGGCACCGCCCATCCGCGACGCGAACTTCTCGAGGATCCGCAGTCCGGGGATGGTCTTTCGCGTATCGAGCAGGACTGCGCCCGTGCCCTCGATCGCATCGACATATAGCCGCGTCAGCGTCGCGATCCCCGACAGATGCTGAAGCGTGTTCAGCGCCGATCGTTCGGCGGTGAGCATGGCCCGGGCGTTGCCCCTGAGGCGCATGAGCGTGGTGCCGTGTTCCGCCCGCTCCCCGTCCTGGACGGGGATGTCGACCCTCACTTCACGGTCGAGCTTTTCGAAGAACGCCCTTGCGATCTCGATACCGGCCACAACCAATGCTTGGCGTGCGTTCATCTCCGCGGTGAACCGCGCCTCCGCGGCAATCGTCGCGGCAGACGTGACGTCGCCGCCCTTGCCGAGATCCTCGGAAAGGACTCGGCTCACGAATTCGTCGAGATCGAACCCTTCGGGAAGCGCCATGAGCCTGCGTCTAGTGCGCCGGCTCCGTAGATTTCAATATGCGCCAGCGCCCTTCCTGCCATTCATAGCGCTGCGCGTCGTTTGGGCTGAACCGATCTCCCTTCCAGCCATGAACGGTAATCGTCGCGGTCCGCTCGGCGAGGTCGATCGTGTTGAAGCTCTGTTCCTGCTCGCGGACGCGCGTCGACGTCGCAGTCCCGGCCTGCACGACGAGCACGCCGCCGGCGCGGGTGACGATGTCACCCGCGTCCAGAGCCGATGCGTGGTGCGCATGGCCGGCCAGCACCACGTCGACGCCCGATTCCTCGACCGCGTCGAGGGCCAGCTCCTGCCGCCCGATCGCACGCTCCACCTCCCCGCCAACCGTAAGCGCAAACAGCGGATGGTGAGTCACGATGACGCGCATCTTTTCGCTGGGCGTGCGAGCGAAGGTCTCGCGGATGAACTCGACCTGGTCCTTGTTGATCCGGCCGTCCTTGAACGTCAGCGAGCGCGCGGTGTTGACCCCGAGAACGGCGACTCCGGGCAACTCGACGAACGGGCACAAGGTATCGTCGATGAAACGGCGATAGCGCGCGAGCGGCGAGAGGAAACGTCGAAGCACGTCGTAGAGCGGGACGTCATGATTGCCGGGAACGCCAAGCACCTCGTGGCCGCGTTCGCGAAGCCCCGCGAGGAACTTGCATGCCTCGCGAAACTGCTCGGTCCGCGCGCGCTGGGTGAAGTCTCCGCTGATCACCACCAGGTCGGGTCTCAGCGAGTCGACCTCCTCGGAGACAGCGTCCACCAGGCGCTCGTCATGAGCGCCGAAGTGCAGGTCGGAAAGGTGGACGAGACGAGTCATGGCGACCGTTGCCAAACGCCGTTCCCGCCATGGGGTTCAGCCGCGTCGGATCAGAAATTCAGGAGCAGCAACAGCTTGGCGTCGATGCCGAACCCTTCGGCGCGCTTCTGCTCGAGGAAGTTGGCGACATCCGCCCGCGCCACGAGGTGGACCTCGATATCCTCGCTGTCGTCGCCGCCTCCGTCTCCGACCTTCCGCACGCCGTGAGCGCGAACGAGCGTGAAGGCTTCGGCGAGCATCCCGGGCGATGCGTAGAAATCGCCCAGCCTCTCGACACGTTCGGCGGTGTAGCCCGTTTCCTCCTCCAGCTCCTTGATCGCGCTGGCCTCGATCGTCTCGCCGGGGTCGTGGTCCCCGACGAGCCCCGCTGGAAGCTCGACGCAATGACAAGCGGGCGCGACGCGCGGCTGGCTGACCAGGATCAACTTGCCATCATGCTCGGCAAGGATGACGACCGCGCGGATGTCGCGGGCGCGGCTCGCATATTCCCACTTGCCGCGTCGAAAGGCCCTGACGAACCTGCCCTCCCACATCAGCTCGGCGGGGGGCAAATCATCCAGGTTCATAGTTCGACCAGCTTGTCCGGGATCTCGTTGATGTCGTCGGCCGAGCGCGGGAAGTGCTCGGCAAGGACCGCTCCAACGCGCTCGATCGCCGCAACGATCCCTTCGGCCGGCCGGCCTTCGCGGACCTCGGTGATCAGCGCGGTCATCGCCTCGCCCCAGGTATGCTCGTCGGTGACGGCGAGGATGGCTTCGTCGGCAACGATCTCCGCGCGGCGCTCGGCCAGCGAGAGATAGATCAGGATTCCCGTGCGGCCGATCGTGCGGCGCTCGGCGGCCGCCTTGAAGACGGTGACCGCGCGCCGACGAACCCGGCGATGCTTGGTCCCGGCCGGAGTCAGCGCCAGCCGCAGCGGCATCCATTTCAAGATCAGCAGCGCGACGGTGAACTTCAGCGCCGCGAAGAACATCAGCAGCGTCAGCAGCTGGCTCAGCGTTGGATCGGGGGACCAGCCGCCGAACAGGAAATCGTACCACCAGACGAGCGCCGAGGGCCGCCAGGCAGCCCAGGCGAGCACAGCGAACAACGGGATGAGCGCCCAGTGCAGCGCGACGTCGTGATACGGATCGCTGAGCGGCGTCGCCACGGCGACGATCTCGCCATTGCTGCCTGCCTCGGCCGCCGAGATGGCGGCGCTGACCTTGGCGTGGTCGGCGTCGGAGAGTTGCATCACCATGAGCCGGACGCTCCGCCGCCGCCAAACGAGCCGCCGCCGCCTGAGAAGCCGCCACCGCCGCCGCCCCAGCCTCCGCCGCCGCCCCATGACGATCCGCCGCCGCCCCAGCTACTGCCGCGCGATCCGCGGCTGAGCTCGTTGAGGCCCCACAGGACGACCCATGGGCTGATGCCGCCGTGGCGGGCCCGGTACCGGCGGCCGCCCGCCCTCCGCAGGCGCGACAAGACGACGAAGCCGATCACCATGAGCCAGAAGATCACGGGCAAGGGATTGCCGCCCGAATGCTGGCGGCGCTGCTGCGCCTGTTCCGCGGCGGCGACATTTTTCTGCGCTTCCTCGGGCGGCAGGCTCATCTGCTTGATGATCTGGTCCGAGCCCTCCTCGATGCCGCCGCCATAGTCGCCCTTCTTGAAGTGCGGCAGGATCGACTCCCGGATGATCACGCTGGACACCGCGTCGGTCATGAACACCCGCGCGCCATAGCCGGTCTCGATCCTGACCTTGTGCTCGTTCGGCGCGACGAGGAGGATGACGCCGTCGTCCTTGCCCTTTTGGCCGATGCCCCAGGCGCGGCCGAGGCGATAGCCATAATCCTCGATCGTCCGGCCTTCGAGGCTGGGGACCGTCGCCACCACATATTGCCGTCCTGTCGATGCCTCGAGCGCCGCCGACTTGCTGGTCAGGTCCTGCACCTGCGCGGCGGTCAGCAGATGGGCATTGTCGACGACCCGTCCGGTCAGCGCCGGGAAGGTCTGCGCCGCGACCGGCGCGGCCATCGCAAGTAGGGCCAGCCAGAGCACGGCGACGACGCGTTTCATCCCGGCCAAGGTTCGTCCTTTCGCAACAGCGCGGGGCGAACAGGTTCCTCGCTAAGCTCCCGGTCGATTTCGTGAACGCCAGTTTCAATGCCCTGCTGCATATGACCGGTCCGGAATTGACCAACCATTGAGCGCACGATCGATGCGGCCTCGGCGTCGGTCAGCGCGCCGGCAATTCCGCGTCCCGTCTCAATCCGGACCTTGCGTTCGGACGGAGCAACCAGGACCAACACCCCATTGTCCTTTCCGCGAATACCCAGTCCCTCCGCGCGAGCGAGCTCCAGGGAGAATTCCTCAATTGGCTTCCCCCCGAGCGATCGCACCGTCACAACCTGAACCTGGTCCGTAGTCCTGCGCTCCAGCTGTGCGAGCTCCGAGGCGAGGCGGCTCTCGGCCTCGGGCGTCAGGAGGTCGGCCCGATCATCAACGCGTTGCAGCGATGAAGTTGGCGCAGTTTGGGCCTGCCCGCAGGCCGCGAGCGCGACGAGCGCCGACGCTAACAGCGATCGATCCAACTCAGCCGGCTGTATTCTGGTTGAAGTCCACCTTGGGCGCGGTCTGGGCACCTGCCGACGCTTCGAACGGCACCTTGGGCTTGGCGCCGTAGAACACCTTGGCACCGATCGCCGTCGGGAACGTCCGGATCAGCGTGTTATATTGGCGCACGGACTCGTTGTAGTCGCGGCGGGCGACGAGGATCGAATTCTCGGTTCCTTCGAGTTGCGCCTGCAGCGTCAGGAAGTTCTGGTTCGACTTGAGGTCGGGATAGGCCTCGAACGTCGCCAGCAGCCGTCCCAGCGAGCCACCCAGCTGGTTCTGCGCATCCTGGAACGCCTTGACCTTGGCAGGGTCGCTGAGGTCGTTGGCGTTGAGCTGGATGCTGGTCGCACGGGCACGCGCGTTGGTGACCTCGACCAGCACGCTCTTCTCCTGCTGCGCATAGCCCTTCACGGTCGCGACGAGGTTGGGGACGAGGTCGGCGCGCCGCTGATATTCGCTCTGGAGGTTGCCCCAGGCGGCGTTGACCTTTTCATCGGCGGTCGGGACGCTATTGAGGCCGCAGCCGGCCAGCCCAAGCGCGAGCAGCACGGCGAACAGGGCTCGCTTCAGCGAGGCGGCAGGCGTCGAACGGGCAAGCGCGGTCATATCTACTCCCCTTGAGAGCGCGTAACGTCGGATAGGTAGCCCCACAGCTGATGTGTTTCAATGCTGTCTTAATCCACCAATACAGCCGGGCGTTGCTCACTGAGACGAAACAGCGCTAGTCTCCGTCATCCGATGCGAGCCGAAGGGGGCAAGGATGCTGAAGGACTTCCGCGCATTCATCGCCAAGGGAAATGTGCTCAATCTCGCCGTCGCGGTGATCATCGGCGCCGCCTTCGCGAAGATCGTCACCAGCCTGACCGATGACATCATCATGCCGATCGTCGGCAAGGTCTTCGGCGGACTGGATTTCTCGAGCCACTTCATCCTGCTTGGGCCCGTGCCGGCGGACTACCACGGGTCGATGACCGACTATGCCGCATTGAAGAAGGCCGGTGCGCCGGTCCTCGGCTGGGGCCAGTTCGTGACCGAGTGCGTCAGCTTCGTGATCCTCGCGTTCATCATCTTCCTGTTGGTTCGCTGGGCGACCAAGGTCATGAAACAGCAGGACGCGGCTGCGCCCGCCGGGCCGAGCGAGGTCGAGCTGCTCACCGAGATCAGGGACGAGCTCAGGAAGCGCGCCTAGAGTTCGACGTTCATGACTTCTAAACCATGATTGTTCGCCAGCAGTTAAACCAGCCGGGTTAAACAGCTCCTGGCGCGAAACCCGCGCTGTCGACCCCTTGATGTTGCTGGAGGTCCTGTGCGTTCAAGTGCCGCTTCGTTGCCTGATAACGAGCTTCAAGTCCTGGAGGCCAGGCGTCTGCTGCCCGAGCTCCGGGATACTGCGGAAAGTCTCCAGCGATACCTCGCCGAGCTTGAAAGCGTCCTGGCAAAGCCGTCGTTCGACGCCGCCGCCCTCACCTCGGTTCGATTGAAGCTCGCTGGTCTTCGCCTCACGCGGGGGCCCCTGGTGGTTCGGGTTCACGATCTCTTGTCAGGGAATGTCGGCGAACGGGAAGATCGACTGCTCGCCGAGCTCCGTGAATCGCATTTGCGGTTGCTCAAGGCAGCCACGGCTCACACCGCCAGATGGAGCCTTGCCGCCATCGAGGAGGATTGGGAGGAATATCGTGCCCAAACCCGCAACTTGATGCGCAGCTGGATTACCAAGGCAAACCGCGAGCAGCGGCTGATCATCCCTCTGGTCCAGATGATCGCTAGCCAGGGCTAACGCAGCGCAAGTCTAAAGCCGGATCAGCGCCTCCGGGATCTTGTTTGAAGCGGCGCTGACGTCCCAGTGAAGCTGCCGCCCGACAGGATGCGGCGCGGCGCCGTCCTCGCTGTTGTTGGTCAGGATCTCGCCGTCAGTGACGATGGTGAAGCGCCCCTCGGCGCGTGAAACCGGGCCGCCTTTCCCCATGTCCCCCGCTCCTGCCGCGGCCGCGCTCATCGGCCCGGCTCCGCCGGTGAAGGCCGGCGCCGTTACGAAGACGGAGCCGTCGGCCCGGCGCCTCAATCCCACGAACGGGATGATCATGTTGTTGTCGGGAAGCGCCGGGAACAAGAAGTCCTGCGTCGCCCGCCCTTCCATATGATATTCGACGTTGAAGACGCCCTTTCCGACGTAGTTCACCGAACGCCAGCCGGCATATTTCATCAGCTTGGCGGCAAAGGCGCGGTTGGACGCATCGTCAAGCCCGGGCAGGCCGAAGGCCTTGGCCATCTGCTCGGCATCCTGCCGTTTCTTTTCATAGGCCGCCTTCTGGTCGGCAATCTCAGACGCGCGGCACGGGCGCGCCTTGCCGTCGTCCTCGCACTTCGCCTTCGAATTGGTCCAGGGCTGGGTGTTTTCATCCTCCGGCACCTGCAGGACCAGCTCGCCGCGATAATCGAGGACGAAGCTGCCGTCCTTCTTGAGCGTCAGGTCAGACGCGAACTTGCCCGGACCCCACAGGCAGCCGGTGAGCAGCAGCGGCGCCGCAATCGCGAACAGCTTCTTCATCGAATGATGCATGACGAACCCCCTTGGCGGGAGCTTATCGAACAACCGTGACCGCGGGAAGAAAGGTGGGGGACTTCTGTTGCCCGGCGTCCCCCGTGCCGCTGGAATCCCCTTCTGTTGCCCGGTGGGGTCCGACCGCGCTTTAGCTTTGTAACTTCAGTCCGTTAGGACGTCAGTTACGCGGCAAGAGCGAGCGCCTCGTTATCGTTGGCACTTGTGTGAATGAGCCGTCACGGTGGCCCGGTCCGATCGGCAATCGCGTCTTTATTGCACTCGTCGATCCTATTTCGCCCCCATCAGCAACGGCGCATCAGCGCGGCTGGTGGTGGAGGCGCCGGGGTACTGCCCCCCGGGTCCGAAGTGCCTATTCCACGCAACAATCTACCGACATAGCCGGTTGCCCGGC
>Ga0105248_10001468_pt1 | contig 26237 bp, 17 predicted proteins | sample KBSS34metaG_FD_81524 | JGI IMG/M metagenome (GOLD analysis project Ga0105248, IMG submission 81524) | Switchgrass rhizosphere microbial communities from Kellogg Biological Station, Michigan, USA - KBS S3-4 metaG | ecosystem: Host-associated > Plants > Roots > Rhizosphere > Soil | place... | reverse complement strand
GGAGCGCGGCGCGCACCCCCTGCTCGATCGTCACGCAGTTCTCGATATCGGGGTAGAGCGACCAGGGGCCGGGATAATCCGCCTTGTCCGAAATGCAGGGCCCGATCAGCGCGATCGACTTCAGCGTGCGCGAAAGGGGCAGCAGCCCGCCCTCGTTCTTCAGCAGCACCATCGATTTGCGCGCGCATTCCCGCGCCAGCGCGATCGCGTCCGGGCGGCGGACATCGCGCTTCTCCCGCGCCTCATCCAGCGAGCGGTAGGGATTTTCGAACAGCCCCAGCGCCTTCTTCACCGAAAGGACGCGCCGCACGGCGGCATCCACCACCGACATCTTCATCCGCCCGCTCGCCACCAGATCGGGCAGATATTTGTTGTAGAGCCCGCTCTGCATCGAAATGTCGCAGCCCGCCGTGAGCGCCAGCGCCGCCGCATCCGCGCCGTCCGCCGCGAAGCCATGCAGGATCATCTCCTCGTCGGACGTGTAGTCGGATACGACGAGGCCCTTGAAGCCCCACTCGTCGCGCAGAATGTCGGTCAGCAGATAATGATTGCCGGTGGAAGGCACGCCGGCAATGTCGTTGAAGCTCGACATGGTGGAGAGCGCGCCCGCATCGAACGCGGCCTTGAACGGCGGCAGGAAGGTTTCGCGCAGCGTCGTGTCCGGAATGTCGGCGGTGTTATACTCCATGCCGCCCATCACCGCGCCATAGGCCGCGAAATGCTTGGGGCAGGCGAGCACCGACGTCTCCGCCGCGAGATTGTCGTTCTGGAAACCCTGCACGCGCGCGGCGGCGAAGCGGGCACCGAGGAAAGTATCTTCCCCCGCCCCTTCCACCACGCGGCCCCAGCGCTCGTCCCGCGCGACATCCACCATCGGCGCGAACACCCAGTGGAAGCCCATGGCGCTCGCCTCCACCGCCGATGCGCGCGCGGTGCGGCGGGCGAGATCGGGATCGAAGCTCGCCGCTTCGGCCACCGGCACCGGAAAGCTGGTCTTCAGGCCGTGGATTACGTCTCCGGCGAAGATCAGCGGGATGCGGTGGCTCGTCTGCTCGACGGCGAGGCGCTGCAATTCGCGGCCTTGCGCCACGCCGATGCCGTTGAACAGGCCGGTGAGGCGGCCCGCCACGATATCCCCCTCCAGCTGCGCCATCGACTGCTGGGTGGCACCCGGATTGATCGCCGGCCCGCCAGTGCGGACGGGATCGCTGAAGATGGAGAGCTGGCCCGCCTTCTCCTGGATGGTCATGCTGTCGATGAGCCCCTCGATCAGCGGATCGCCGATCTTCGGCCGCTTCGCCCATAGCCGGGGCGGCGCCACGAAGGCCGCGAAGGCCGCGGCGGAAGCGCCCTTCAGCAGGAGGCGGCGGCTGGGGAGAAAATGGGTCATGCGATACTTCCGGCGGCGACGTCGATGATCGACATGTATCCGGCAGCCCCGGATGGACAAAGGGGGCGTGCGCGGAAATCAGGCCCAGCCCGGTATCGCGGCACGATTCAGGAGGTGCTGTGCGCCTTCCGCCGCAGCCGGCGCCCGAACAGGAAGGCCACCGAGATCCACAGGCCGGCCTGCCCGCCGGGCGTGCCGCCGGCCGCCTGCCAGCGGCTCAGCGCCTCCTCGATATCCGGGCGGCCGCGTTCGGCCTCTATCTCCGCAGCATAGCGGGTGACGATGTCCTGCATGGGCCTGCTCCACGATTCCGCGATCCGCCCTACCCGCCAAATCTCTCCCAAAGCTAAACGACGGCGCCTCCATCGATGATATCCCCCGGAATAGTGAAGCCCGCGCGCGCCGGGGCATGACATCATGCGCGGATGAGACCGATCCTGCCCGCCCTCGTGCTGCTGGGGTGCCTCGCCTGCGACAGCGGCGCGGCCGAGCCGGCCGATCAGCGCCCGGTGCGCCACTTCGCCACCCATTGCGATTATGCGGTGCTGCCCAATTTCGTGGCGCCGCTGAAGAGCATCGCCGCCCGCAGCGACCTCGCGCTCGACATGCACGCGCCCGATGCCGCCGACACGATGACCCTCGCCACCCTCGCCGCGCCGAAATCGCGGATCAGCGTGCGGTTCGGCCAGCCTCGCGCCAATGACGTGACGGTATCGCTCTGGGCGTGGGATCGATGGCCCGACCGCGCGGAAGAGAGCGCCTATGGCCGCATCGTCGCGCTGTTCCGCTTCTGCGACCAGACGTCGTAGCTTCGCCATGAGGCATCCTGCTCGAAATCTCACCCGTTCGCACTGAGCGACGTCGAAGTGCGTGCCGCCGGGCCGCGCCTTATAGGTGAGTCCTTCGACAGGCTCAGGACGAACGGAGCGCTATGAGGCCGCTCCATGGGCTCAGGAAATCGCTCTACCGCGCCACCGGCAGACAATCGAAACCGCCCGTCGCCGCCGCCGCGCACAGCTTCAGCGCCTCGTCCCGCCCTGCGGCCGAGCCGAGTTGCAGGCGCACCAGCGGGCTTGCCGCAACCGCCTCGTAGCGCGGCTGATACCGGGCGAGCGCCGGCAGGCGGGTCCGCACCCGTGCCCACGCCGCTTCCGCCGCTGCCCGGCCGGTGAAGGCGCCGAGCTGGATGCGCCATGTCCCGCCAGCGGCCGCCCCCGCACCGGCCACGGGCACGACACGGGCCGCCGCCACGACCGCCGGAGCAGGCAAAATTGTATCGTTTGACATAAACCCGCTCCAGCGAGCGAGTTCGCGCCGATAAGCAGCATAGCTTCGATAATAATCGAGGACCGGGGCTTCGAGCCGAATAATCGACGCTTCGGCAAAGCGCGGCAGATTGGCATCTGACATTTCGGTAATGTTTTGGGCCACGCCGGATGCCACGACGCAAAATCCGATCTGCGCCGGCGGCTGCGCGAAAAAGTTGTAGAGTTTGGTCATATGCTCATCGAGCGCGGATGGCGCCGCCCCCACGAACCGCGCTTTTTCCGCCGTATAAGCGGCCGCGAGCGCCGCCTTTCGGGTGGTGAGCAGCCTATTGTAAACTTGCACTATATCGCGGCCGCCCGGCTGGCGCCCGCACATCAGCGCCGCGACATTCAGCGCCGCGCGGACATGCCACAATGCTTCCTCGTCGCCGAGGCCGCTGTTGATCGTATGATAATGGCCGGCCTGATCCGGCTCGGGCAGAACGAGCCCCGGTGCGGCACCCAGGGGCGGCCGCGGCATTGCGGCAGGCGGCGCCTGATTATAGGAAATCGGCGTGTTATCAGTGTGATGATGGGCACATCCGACCATCAACAGGATCGCCGCATACACCACGGTTCCGCGCGGAATTCGCCCCCACATCCGCATCGCTCCCTCGCTGCGGACAATCTCCGCGCACATCGCGCGCCAAGTAAAGATGGCCGCGCCGGCGCGTGCCCGACATGCGCCGGATGAGGAAACGACCCCGATCAACGTTCTGATACTTGGGAGGAGCCGTCAGCCCATACGGATGGTGCGACGGGCACGATCGTTTATTACGGCTCCACAATGATATGATCAACCATCCGAGAAGTCATAGGCATATATTCATAACCGAAAAGATAGGTACTCTAGAAGCTGTCTAATCCTTAAGGTTACAGAGTCTTGAACTAGCGCCCTCAATGCGTAGATACGCCCACCCAAGCGGCGTGCAGTATCGGTCGCCGTCTAAAGCTGGCTACAGGAGAATTGCGCCGTGGTTGAAGAGATGAACAACGAACTGCTTAGCCTGACGGCAGATATCGTCGCCGCCCACGTTGCGAATAACCGTGTTGCCACCAACGAGGTCTCGGATCTCATCGCGCAGGTTCATGCCGCCCTTTCGGGCCTGACCGAGCCGAAGAAGCCGTCCGAGCCCGAACTTCAGCCGGCAGTGCCGGTTCGTTCGTCGATCAAGCATGACTATATTGTCTGCCTGGAAGACGGCAAGAGGCTGAAGATGCTAAAGCGCTACCTGCGCACCAACTACAAGATGACCCCGGAAGAATATCGCCTGAAGTGGAAGCTTCCGCGTGACTATCCGATGGTCGCCCCGGCCTATGCCGAGCAGCGCCGTGGTCTGGCCCGCGCGATCGGCCTCGGCCGCAAGCGTGACGACGAGATGGCCGACGTGTCCCGCAAGGTTCCGGCCAAGCCGCGCGTCGCCCGCCGCGCCAAGACGCAGGACGTCGCCGTCGAAGCCTGATACATGCTCGGCCTTGATGGTCGAGAATGATGCCAAACGGGCGGCCGCCGAGGCCGCCGTCGCCGAGGTCGAGAGCGGAATGCTCATCGGCCTCGGCACGGGCAGCACCGCTGCCTTCGCGATCACGGCGCTCGGCCGCCGCATCGCCCAGGGCCTCCGCGTTTCCGCCGTGGCCACCTCGCTTGCCACCGAAGTCTCCGCCCGCGCCGCCGGCATCCCCCTCCTCCCCTTCGAGGATTGCGCCGCGGTCGATCTCGCCATCGACGGCGCGGACCAGATCGATCCGCAATACCGCGCCATCAAGGGCGGCGGCGGCGCTTTGCTGCGCGAAAAGATCGTTGCTGCGTCCGCCACGCGGATGATCTGCATCGTCGATCCCACCAAGCAGGTGGCGGCGCTGGATCGCGCCTTGCCGATCGAGGTATTGCCCTTCGCGCGCGGCTTTGTGGCGCGGGCGGTGCGGGCGCTCGGCGGCGATCCCGTCCTCCGCCCGTCGCGGGAGGGGAGCGGCCCGGCGCGCAGCGATCAGGGCAATTTCCTGTACGATTGTCACTTCGGCCGCATCGCGAACCCGGAAGAGCTGGCCGCCCGGCTTGATGCCGTGCCCGGCCTGCTGGGCCACGGGCTTTTCCTCACCGAAATAGACGCGCTGTTCGTCGGCAAGCCGCACGGCGTCATGCGTCATGAGCGGGACTTGGATCTGTAGCGGAACCGTGGCTTGCGTAAGGCCGTTCGAGGATGCAGAGCATCCCCGAAAATTCTTGCGCAGCCAGGGACCCCCTTCTCATGAGCGACACCGCGACCGCCGCCCAGTCTTCCACCAGCCTGGCGGAGGACGGCTCCCCCGAACGGCTGGCGATCGATACGATCCGCACGCTCTCCATGGATGCCGTGCAGAAGGCCAATAGCGGCCACCCCGGCACGCCGATGGCGCTGGCCCCCATCGGCCACGAGCTCTGGACCAAGTTCCTCCGCTACGATCCGGCCGCCCCGCTTTGGCCGAACCGCGACCGCTTCGTGCTGTCGGTCGGCCATGCCTCGATGCTGCTCTATTCGCTGCTGCACCTCGCCCAGGTGAAGGAGGTCGACAAGCACGGCACGCCGTCCGGCAAGCTCGCCGTCAGCCTCGAGGATATCGAGAATTTCCGCCAGCTCGGCAGCAAGACGCCGGGCCACCCGGAATATCGCTTCACCACCGGCGTCGAGACGACCACCGGCCCGCTCGGCGCGGGCTGCGGCAATTCGGTGGGCATGGCGGTGGCCGAGCGCTGGCTCGCCGCGCACTTCAACCGCGAAGGTTTCCCCGTATTCGAGCATGACGTCTATGTGCTCTGCGGCGACGGTGACATGATGGAGGGCATCTCCGGCGAGGCGGCCTCCACCGCCGGGCACCTGAAGCTCTCCAACCTCTGCTGGATCTACGACAGCAACAATATCTCGATCGAGGGCGACACCGAAATCGCCTTCACCGAGAATGTCGGCGCGCGCATGGCCGCCTATGGCTGGAAGACGCTGACGATCGAGGACGCGAACGACACCGCCGCCCTCGCCCGTGCCATCGAGGAGTTCAAGGCCACCGACGACCGCCCGACCTTCATCACCGTGAAGTCGGTGATCGGCTGGGGCAGCCCCAAGGCCGGCAGCGAGAAGGCGCATGGCGAGCCGCTCGGCGCCGACGCGATCAAGGCCACCAAGGAAGCCTATGGCTGGCCGCAGAAGGACTTCTTCGTGCCGGAAGGCGTGACGGAGGGCTTCTCCGGCGCGATGACCAAGCGCGCGCAGCCGCTCCGCACGGAGTGGGAGGCGATGATCGCCCGCTACCGCACCGCGCACCCGGAACTCGCCGCCGAGCTCGACACCATGCTCGCCGGCAAGCTGCCGGAAGGCTGGGCCGACAAGCTCCCCGTCTTCGATGCCGACGCCAAGGGTGTCGCCAGCCGGGATTCGGGTGGCAAGGCGGAGAATGCCATCGCCGCCACCGTGCCGTGGCTGGTCGGCGGATCGGCCGATCTCGCGCCCTCCACCAAGACGCTGATCGCCGGCTCGCCCGGTTTCCAGCCGGGCAGCTATGACGGCCGCAACATGCATTATGGCGTGCGCGAGCATGCGATGGGCGCGATCGCCAACGGCATGGCGCTCAGCTATCTGCGCAGCTTCGGCGCGACCTTCCTCGTCTTCTCCGACTATATGCGCGCGCCGATCCGTCTCGCCGCGATCATGGAGCTGCCGACCGTCTTCGTGTTCACCCACGATTCCATCGGCGTCGGCGAGGATGGCCCCACCCACCAGCCGATCGAGCATCTCGCGTCGCTGCGCGCCATCCCCGGCCTCGACGTGATCCGTCCGGGCGACGCCAACGAGGTGGTGGAAGCCTGGAAGATCGCCGTCTCCTCGCACGAGACGCCGACCTGCCTGATCTTCTCGCGCCAGGCGCTGCCGACGCTGGACCGCTCGCGCTTCAACGCGGCGGCCGGGGTGCAGAAGGGCGGCTACGTCCTCACCAAGGACGCCGGCACGCCGGACCTGATCCTGATCTCCACCGGCTCCGAACTGAGCCTCGCGGTCGAGGCGGCCGAGGTGCTGGCGGCCGAGGGCAAGACCGTCCGCGTCGTCTCGATGCCGAGCTGGTATCTGTTCGAGAAGCAGGACAAGGCCTATCGTGACAGCGTGCTGCCGCCGTCGGTGCGCGCCCGTGTCGCGATCGAGCAGGGCCGGTCGATCGGCTGGGATCGCTATGTCGGCACCGACGGCGCGACCGTCACCATGTCGACCTTCGGCGCGTCGGCTCCGCTCAAGAAGCTGCAGGAGAAGTTCGGCTTCACCGTCGACAATGTCGTCAAGGTGGGCCGCGAAGTGATGGAGAAGCTCGCATGAGCGACCAGATCGATACCGTGATCGAAGCCAATCCGCTCCGCACGCTGGGCGAGGCCGGGCAGGCCGCGTGGCTGGATTTCGTCGACCGCAAGTTCCTGAACGAGGGCGGCCTGAAGGCGCTGGTGGAGAAGGACGGCCTGACCGGCGTCACCTCCAACCCCTCGATCTTCGAGAAGGCGATCGCGCAGTCCACCACCTATGACGCGCAGCTCCGCGACGATCTCGCCAAGGCCGATGCCGCGGTCGAGACCGCCTATGAGCATCTCGCCATCAAGGACATCGAGGACGCCTGCGACACGCTGCGCCCGGTCTATGACCGGATGGGCGGCAAGGACGGCTATGTCTCGATCGAGGTCTCACCCTATCTGGCGATGGAGACGGAGACGACCGTCGCCGCCGCCAAGCGCCTGTGGGCGACGATCGACAAGCCGAACCTGATGGTGAAGATCCCCGGCACCGTGCCGGGCGTCCCCGCCATCCGCGAGGCGCTGGAAGCCGGCATCAACATCAACGTGACGCTGCTGTTCGCGCTGGACGCCTACAAGGCGGTGCTGGAAGCCTATATCGCCGCACTGGAAGCGCGCGTCGCCAAGGGCCTGCCGATCGACCGGATCGCCAGCGTCGCCAGCTTCTTCGTCAGCCGCATCGATGCGGTGATCGACGCGAAGCTCGACAAGCTCGGCACCGCAGAGGCGCTGGCGCTGAAGGGCAAGGTGGCCATCGCCAACGCCAAGATGGCCTACCAGCATTATCTGGAGGTCTCCGCCTCGCCGCGCTGGCAGGCGCTGGCCGCCAAGGGCGCGATGCCGCAGCGGCTGCTCTGGGCCTCCACCGGCACCAAGAACCCGGCCTATTCGGACGTGCTCTATGTCGAGACGCTGATCGGCCGCGACACCGTCAACACCATGCCGCCCAAGACGATGGACGCCTTCCGCGATCACGGCCACACCGCCGAGACGCTGACCGCCGACATCGACGAGGCCCGCCATGTGATGGCCGAAGCCGATCGCCTCGGCCTCGACCTGAACGGCGTCACCACCCAGCTGGTGGAAGACGGCGTGCGCCTCTTCGCGGATGCCGCTGACACGCTCTATGGCGCGGTGGCGGACAAGCGCATCGCCCTGCTCGGCGACAAACTGAACGGCATGACCGCCGATCTGCCCGAGGCGCTCGGCCTTCAGGTGAAGGGCGTGATGGAGAAGGCCCGCGCCGGTGGCTGGTCGCGCCGTCTCTGGGCGAAGGACGCGACGCTGTGGACCGGCGGCGACGAAGCCCGGTGGCTCGGCTGGCTGGCGGCTGCCGGCGGCACGCAGGTTGAGAAGGGGGCGCTGGCCGCCTTCGCTGAGGAAGCCAAGGCCTATCAGGACGTGGTGCTGCTCGGCATGGGCGGCTCCAGCCTCGGGCCGGAAGTGATCGGGGAAATCCTCGGCTCGGCCTCGGGCTCGCCGAAGCTGCACGCGCTCGACAGCACCGATCCGGGGCAGGTCGCCACCGTCGCCGGTGCGATCGACTTCGCGAAGACGCTGTTCATCGTCGCCTCCAAGTCCGGCTCGACGATGGAGCCGGAGCTGCTGCGCGCCTATTTCTTCGATCGTTGCGAACAGGCGGTGGGCAAGGGCGAGGCCGGCAAGCGCTTCGTCGCCATCACCGATCCGGGCTCCAAGCTGGAGAAGAAGGCGAAGGAAGATGGCTATGCCCATATCTTCCTCGGCGATCCGGAAATCGGCGGCCGCTATTCGGTGCTGTCGGTGTTCGGCATGGTGCCGGCCGCGGCCATCGGCGTGGATGTCGCGAGCTTCTTCGCGGCGACCGAGACGATGGTCCATTCGGTCGGCTCCGATGCGCCGCCGGCTTCCAATCCGGGCGTGAAGCTCGGCGTGATCCTCGGCACCGCCGCGACCGCCGGGCGTGATAAGCTGACGCTCGTCCCCTCGCCCCGCCTCAAGTCGTTCGGGTCGTGGCTGGAGCAGCTCGTCGCCGAGAGCACCGGCAAGCTCGGCAAGGGCATCGTCCCCGTCGATCTGGAGCCACTCGGCGATCCGGCCGTCTATGGGCATGATCGCCTCTTCGTGCACCTCCATCTGGAGGGCGACGAGATGTCGGCGGATCATGCGAAGCTCGATGCGCTGAAGGCCGCCGGCCAGCCGATCGTCACCATCACGATCGCCAGGCCGGAGCAGATCGGGCAGGAGTTCGTCCGCTGGGAGATCGCGACCGCGATCGCCGGCGCGGTGATCGGCATCCACCCGTTCGACCAGCCCGACGTCGAGGATGCCAAGATCCAGACGCGCCAGCTCATCGAAGCCTATGAGCAATCCGGTGCGCTCTCGCCCGAGACGGCCTTCTTCGAGGATGGCGACTTCGCCTTCTTCGCCCCCAAGGCCATCGAGGGCGGCGATGCGGCGGCGATCCTGAAGGCGCATTTCGCCACCGCCAAGGCCGGCGATTATGCGGGCTTCCTGGTCTATTGCGAGCGCGATGCCACCAACGAGGCGGTGATCGAGGGGATGCGCGTCGCCGTGCGCAATGCCAAGCATGTGGCGACCGTCGCCGGCTTCGGCCCGCGTTTCCTCCACTCGACCGGGCAGGCCTATAAGGGCGGCCCGCGCACCGGCCTGTTCCTGGAGATCACCCGCGAGCCGGCCGCCGACGTGGCGATCCCCGGCAACCGGGCGAGCTTCGGCACGGTGGAGCTGGCGCAGGCGCGCGGCGATCTCGATGTGCTCGCCTCGCGCGGGCAGCGGGTGCTGCGCGTCCATCTGAAGAACGAGAAGACGGGGCTCGAGGCGCTGGCCCACACCCTCCGTTCGGCGATCGGGGGCTAAGGCGATGCGGATCGGAATCGTCGGCCTCGGCCGCATGGGCGCCAACATCGCGCGGCGCCTGATGCAGCACGGCCATGAAACGGTCGTGTGGGATCGCAACGAGCCGGCGGTGGCCGGCCTCGCCGGCGAGGGGGCGCAGGGCGCCGCCTCGCTGGAGGCGGTGGTCGCGGCGCTGGAGGCACCGCGCACCATCTGGGTGATGCTGCCGGCCGGCGGCCCCACCGAGGAGACGATCGCGACGCTCGGCACGCTGCTGTCGGCGGGCGATACGATCATCGACGGCGGCAACACCTTCTACAAGGACGATATCCGTCGCGCGAAGGCGCTGGCCGAAAAGGGCCTCCATTATGTCGACGTCGGCACGTCCGGCGGCGTCTGGGGGCTGGAGCGCGGCTATTGCATGATGATCGGCGGGCCGGACGAAACCGTCCGCCGCCTCGATCCGATCTTCGACGCGCTGGCGCCGGGGCTCGGCAACATCCCGCGCACGAAGGGCCGCAACGGCGCCGATCCGCGTGCGGAGAAGGGCTATATCCATGCCGGCCCGGCGGGCGCGGGCCACTTCGTGAAGATGGTCTACAACGGCATCGAATATGGCCTGATGGCCGCCTTCGCCGAGGGCTTCGACATCCTGAAGACCAAGAATTCGGAGCGTCTGCCGCAAGAGGAGCGCTACGATCTCAACCTGACGGACGTGGCCGAGGTGTGGCGGCGCGGATCGGTGATCTCCTCCTGGCTGCTCGATCTCTCCGCGCAGGCGCTCACCGAGAACCATGAGCTCAGCCAGTATAGCGGCAAGGTGGCGGACTCGGGCGAAGGCCAGTGGACCATCGATGCGGCGATGGAGGAGGCGGTGCCCGCCTACGTCCTCTCCGCCGCCCTCTTCGCGCGCTACCGCTCCCGCTCCGACAACACGTTCGGCGACAAGCTGCTCTCCGCCATGCGCGCCGGCTTCGGCGGGCATGTGGAGATGCCGCAATAATGGCGGCGAGCGCGGGACGCGGGGGCAGGGTCGCTCCGGGCGACCCCGCGCCGCCGGCGACATTGGTGATCTTCGGCGGCGCGGGAGACCTCTCGCGCCGCCTGCTCACCCCGGCGCTGGTCAACCTCACGCGGGATGGGCTGATCGGCGATGATCTCGACATCCTCGTCGTCAGCCACGGCGAGGATGAGGGCATACAGGACCAGCTCGCCGAACATCTCGAACTCGACGATGCGGATATCGCCGCCGCGTGGAAGCGGCGCCGGCCCCGCATCGCCTATCATCAGGGCAATTTCGACGATCCCGCCACCTATGAGGGGCTGGCGCAGCGGCTCGAAGGCAATGTCGCCTTCTATTTCGCCACCGCCGCGCGCTTCTTCGGGCCGATCGCGGAGAGCCTCGCCAAGGTGGGCCTGCTGGATGAAGCCAGGGGCTTCCGCCGCGTGGTGGTGGAAAAGCCGTTCGGCCACGATCTCCGCACGGCCCGCGCGCTCAACCAGACGCTGCTCGGCGTGATGCAGGAGAGCCAGATTTTCCGCATCGACCATTTCCTCGGCAAGGAAACGGTGCAGAACATCATGGTCGCGCGCTTCGGCAACGCCTTCCTCGAGGCGGTGTGGAACAACCGCTATATCGACCATGTGCAGATCACCGCCGCCGAGACGGTGGACGTGGGCACGCGCGGCTCTTTCTATGATGCCACCGGCGCGCTGCGCGACATGGTGCCGAACCATCTCTTCCAGCTTCTCGCCATGGTGGGCATGGAGCCGCCCAACAGCTTCGCCGCCGAGGCGATCCGCAACGAGAAGGCCAAGCTGCTCGACGCGGTGCGTATCCCGACGGCCGGCGAGGCCAAGCGCGATGCGGTGCGCGGGCGCTATACCGGCGGCACGATCGGCGACCGGAAGGTGACGCCCTATCGCAAGGCCCCCGATGTAGCGGCGGACAGCCACACCGAAACCTATGCCGCGCTGAAGCTGATGGTGGATAGCTGGCGCTGGGCGGGCGTGCCCTTCTATCTCCGCACCGGCAAGGCGATGAAGGCGCGCGACACCGAGATCGTCATCCAGTTCAAGCCGATCGCGCTCGCCCTGTTCCGCAATGCGGACCTTTCCAAGATTCCGCCCAACAAGCTCATCATCCAGATCCAGCCGAACGAAGGGATCGACTTCCACTTCGTGGCGAAAAAGCCCGGCCCGGTGATCGACACCGCCGAGGTGATGATGGACTTCCGCTATGCCGATACCTTCCAGCTCGGCCACCGCACCGGCTACGAGACCCTGCTCTACGACATGCTGATCGGGGACCAGTCCCTCTTCCAGCGGGCCGACATGGTGGAGCGCGGCTGGGCGATCGTGCAGCCGATCCTGCTGCAATGGGCGAAGGACGGCGAGCCGGAGGAGTATAAGGCAGGCTCCGAAGGCCCCGCCTCCGCCGACGCACTGATGGAGCGTGACGGCCGCCAATGGCATCCGATCGATTGAGGGCGCGCGCATGACCGAGAAGCCGATCCGCCTGTTCGTCTCCGATGTCGATGGCACGCTGGTGCGGCACGACAAGAGCCTTGCCGAGGCCACCGTCGCGGCGGCCGGGCGCCTCCGCCATGCGGGTGTGCCCATGACGCTCATCAGCGCGCGGCCGCCCTCGGGCATCCTGCCGCTGGCGAAGGCGCTGGGGCTGACGGCACCGCTCGGCGCGTTCAACGGCGGCACCATCGTCATGCCCTCCGGCGAGATCGTGAGCGCCCATCATCTCGCGGCCGAGGCCAGCCGCGCCGCGCTCGCCACGCTGCAGGGGACGGGCGCCACGCTCTGGCTGTTCGCGGACGGGCGCTGGTTCGCCTCCGATACGGACAATCCGCATATCCCGCGCGAGAAGCTCTCGGCGATGGTGGAGCCGGTGTTCGGCGCCGACCTCGCCACACTCCACGGCCGCATCGACAAGATCGTCGCCGTCACCGACGACCGCGCCCTGATGGAGCGGCTGGAGGCGGACGCAAAGGCCGCGCTGGGCGACAGCGCCGAGGTATCACGCTCGCAGGCCTATTTCTGTGACATCACCCATCCGCTCGCCAACAAAGGCGATGGCGTCGCGGCTCTGGCCGATGCGATCGGCGTGCCGCTGGATGAAGCGGCGGCAATCGGCGACATGCCCAACGACATCCCGATGCTCGCCCGCGTCGGCCGCCCCATCGCGATGGGGCAGGCGCCGGACCCGGTGAAGGCCGCCGCCAGTTGGATCAGCGCCAGCAACGAGGAAGACGGCGTCGCCCGCGCGATCGAGCATATCCTGCTGCCCGAGGTGGCGCGCCACCGGCTGTAGGAGCGCTTCCGCTCCCTCGCCCCATCCACCCCCGTTCGTCCTGAGTGAAGTCGAAGGACGTGCTGGCCAACCGCCGCGCCTGTGGCACGCACTTCGACAAGCTCAGTGCGAACGGGTCCAATTTCGAGAGCGGGGAACCCGGTACGGCAAGGGCACTCGCCCGCCGGCTATGGCCGGATCGTACGTTTGCGGTTAGGCTCCCCGCCTGCCGATCCCTCAAGGACGGCCGGCGGCCATTCCGCCGATGCAGCGTCTGGTGCGCGATTCCGGCCGCGAGCGGGGATCGCGATCGCGTTCATCCCACCCTGCAACGATCGACGATCATAGGAGAGGCGTCATGGCAACGACTGAAGGCAGCTTCGTCTGGTATGAACTGATGACCGGCGATCCCGCAGCGGCGGAGCAATTCTACACCGACGTGGTCGGCTGGCGCATGACCGATTCGGGCATGCCCGATATGCGCTACACCATCGCCAATGCCGGCGATCACCCGATCGGCGGCATCACGGGCTTCCCGCCCGACATGCCCGATCCCCACCCGGCCTGGACGGGCTACGTCCATGCCGACGATGTGGATGAGGTGACCGGGCGCGTGCAGCGGGCCGGTGGAGCGCAATATCGCGCGCCGGCCGATATTCCGGGCGTCGGGCGGTTCGCGGTGGTGGCCGATCCGACAGGCGCGGTGTTCCTGCTGTTCCACGGCAACGGGCCTACCCCCGATCCGCTTCCCATGAACACGCCGGGCCGCGTCGCCTGGCACGAGCTCCACACCACGGACTGGGAGAAGGCCTTCGCCTTCTATCAGGGCCTGTTCGGGTGGGAGAAGGACAATCCCATGGATATGGGCGAGATGGGCACCTATCAGATCTTCAAGATCGAGGGCGTCCCCTCCGGCGGCATGATGAACAACAAGGATGCGCCGGCGCCCTTCTGGCTCTATTATTTCGTGGTCGACGATATCGACGCGGCGGCGGAACGCGTCACGGGCCACGGCGGCAAGATCATCCACGGCCCCTCGGAAGTGCCCGGCGAGATGTGGATCATCAACGCCTTCGATCCGCAGGGCGCGATCTTCGCGCTGGTCGGCCCTCGCAAGTAACGCTCACGCCGGTCGCGCAGCCGCCGCTCAGGCGGCCGCGACCGGCTCCTTCCGGCTGCGCCCGCGCTGCACCGCCCTCGCCCGCCAGCGGCGGCCGCGCAGCCACATCAGCAGGCCCGTCACGCCCAGCACGGTGGGCGCGAGGCCCCACGCCACCATCAGCACCCGCCAGCCCCAGCCGATCAAGCTGCCGTCATGGATGTGGCGCATCGTATCGGCCAGCGTCGCGGCACGGGCGGGAGCGGGCGTCACCGCCGCGCTATCGTCATCCACCTTGAGCGACGCCGGCCCATGCGCCGTCGCCATCACCACGCGCCACGTCGCATCATCCTTCAGCGGCCAGTTGATCGAGGCCGGCGCGCCCGATGCCGCCGCCCGCGCCGCGCCCAGCGCCGCATCCGGCGACAGATGCGTTTGCGCCGCCGGCACCATCTTCGCGCGGATCATGCCGGCGCCGGGCGCCGGTGCGCCGCGCACCACCGCCATCATCTGCGGCCAGGCGATCCACACGCCCGTGCAGGCCTGCAACGCCAGCGGCAAAGCGATCCAGAAGCCGTAGCGGTGATGCAGGTTGGTATCCAGCCGCCGGTCGCCCCGCTGCCAGCGCAGCCCCTTGATCCAGCTTCCGATCGGCGGCCACCACAGCCACACGCCGCCGATCGCCATCAGCGCCATCGCCACGCCGAGCAGGCCGATCAGCGCGCGGCCGAAGCCGGGCACGAACAGGCTGCCGTGGAAGGCGTGGGAGAGCGAGATGATGTCATTCCCCCGGCCGCGCTGCATATCCAGCACATGGCCGTCGGCGGGATCGAGCCACAGGGTGGAGCGCTGCGGCATCCCCGCGCCCTTGCCGCCCCTGCCCTTGTCGCCATGCGCCTTCTTGGCGTTGTCGTCGCGCACCTGCGTGATCGTGACGATCACCGGCCCGTTGCCCTCATCGGGATAGCGGATGCCGACGATCCGCTCGTCCGGCTTCAGCCGCGTCGCCGCGACCTGCGTATAGGCCGAGGGGCCAAGCACCGGAGCCCCGCTGACCGCGTAGCGCTGCGGATGGATGACATGATCGATCGCATCATCCCAGGCCAGCACGATGCCGCTCAAGCCCAGCGGGATCAGCAGCACCATCAGGAACAGGCCGACCCATTTGTGAATCTGCCACCATGCTTTGCGCCACGCCTGCCGGCTCGCCATCTCGCCCCATCCAACCCGAGTCCTGTCGGGAGGGATCGCTCGCATGTCCGCTATTGCAAGTCAATCGCATAAGAATGACGGTTCAGCGTCAAGCCTCGGCCCAGCGGCGCAGCAGATTGTGGTATAGCCCGGTCAACTGGATGATCGCCGGGTCGCCCTGCCCCCGATCGGCGGCGAGCGTCTGGATCGCCTGATCCAGCTCGAACAGGTGCCGCCGCGCCTCGCCGTCGCGCACCATGGACTGGATCCAGAAGAAGGAGGCCACCCGCACGCCGCGCGTCACCGGCTCCACCCGGTGGAGGCTGGAGGCGGGGTAGAGGATCATGTGCCCGGCCGGCAGCTTCACCGCCTGCGCGCCGAACTGCCCCTCCACCACCAGCTCGCCGCCGTCATAGCTTTCGGGATCGGAGAGGAAGAGCGTCGCGGAAAGATCGCTGCGGATGCGGAAATCCGTGCCGCGCTTCATGCGGATCGCATTGTCGATATGGGTGCCGAAGCCCTGCCCGCCAGCATAGCGGTTGAACAGCGGCGGGAAGACCTTGGCGGGCAAGGCCGCCGCGATGAACAGGGGGGTGCGGCCCAGCGCCTCCATCACCAGCGCGCCGCCATCACGCGCGACGGGGCTGTCTTCCGGCAATTGCTCGTTCCGCTTGGCGAGGGCGGACTGGTGGCCGGAGGTGGCATTGCCATCCACCCACTCGCCCTCGTCGATGATCGAGCGGAGCCGCCCGACATGGGCCGCATCCAGCACATCCGGAATGGCGATCATCATCGTCCGTCTCCCCTCACGCCGCTGTCGTTCTGGGAGACGGACATGCCGGCATCAAGTTCAGAAATTGTAGAAGAGGCTGAAGGTCGCCGAGCGCAGCGAGCCCGGCACCGCCCAGCCATTGTTGCGGATGCTGGTGTAATAATGCGCGTTGGTGAAGTTCTGCACGTTCACCTGCGCGGTCATCCTCGGCGTGATCGGATAGGACAGGAAGGCGCGGTGCAGCCAGTAGTCATGCGATTCCGGATACTCGCCGTTGATCTTGGCCGAAGGATTGGTGACGATCGCGAACGCCCCCTGATAGCTGAGCCCGTAGCCGAGCTGCAGCCCGAATGGCAGCGTGTAGGTGGTGAAGAGGCTGCCCGAATTCTTCGGCGTCTGCTGGATCGGCCCACCCGCCTCCGGCGCGGCGGCGATGATCGTGGCGCAGCCGGGGCCGGCCGGGTTGCTCACGCAGCGATCGGGCGCGCCCTGCAACACCTTGCTCTTGAGGTAGGTGTAGTTGGCGAAGATCGTCCACGCGCGGGTGATGTTGCCGCTGGCGCCGAGCGCCAGCCCGTCCACCCGTGAGCGGCCGTCCGGCACCTGGAGCGAGATGTTGCCCAGTGAAGGATCGTTCGAGGCGACGCGGAAATTGCTGCGCTCGTTGCGGAACAAGGCTGCGGTGAGCTGGAGGCGATGGTGGAACAGGTCCGCCTTGCCGCCGATCTCGTAATTGCGCGCCTTCTCCGGCTGGAAATCGCAATAGTTGACGAAGGTGGCCGTGCCCACCGTACCGGTGGTGCAGCCGCCGTTCACCGTGGAGATGGAGGGCGTGCGGGAATTGCCATAGGCCACATAGAGACTGGTCGATTCCGTCGGCTTGAACACGCCGCCGACGCGGTAGGAGAAGAGATTGTCGGCATTGTGCTGGGGCACCGTCGTAGCCAGCTGGCCGAAGGTCGCGCCGGGCGTGGTGCTGTAGTTGTAGGCGGTGAAACCGCCCGCGCTCCGTTCCCACCGGACGCCGAAATTGATCTCGAAATAGCGGCCGATCTTGGATGTATCGAAGAGATAGGCCGCATAGTCCGTCCGGTCGCCCACCGAGAAGCTGGAGCGGGCATAGTTGACCGGCCCCGCATAGAAATTCCCCTGCGAGGGATCGGCGATGTTGATGAGCGGCAGGCCGGTGACGGCGAAGGGGTTGCTGCCGTCCGCGTTCAGGAATTCGCGGCCGGTGTTGAGGCTGTAATGCTCCCACGTCGCAGCACCGCCCAGCACCACTTCATGCTGGATGCCGCCCGTCTCGAAACGGGCGCGCAGATCCACCTGATCGTAGAGGAGCTGGTTGCGCGTATCGCGCAAATTGCCACGCGGGCCGCCCGGCAGATAGAAGCCCTGCGGCACGGTGATGTTCACCGCCGGCTGCCCCGAGGCCGCGATATTGACGGTGCAGCTGCCATTGGCGGCAGCCGGCACCACGCCGGTATTGGTGAGGCACTGCCCGTTCAGCGCATAGACGCCGGCCTGCGGCGGATCGACGATGGTGAGCTGCCGCACATTCTCGTAGCGCGCCAGATTGCGGATCGACAGCGTATCCGAGAAATTATGCTCGAAGATGCCGGTCAGCTGGTTGATCGTCTGCCGCTGGGTGTCGATGTTGCGATAGCCGTAATAGCCGTCATAGGGCACGCCATCGGGCTTGCCGCCGGCCGCCGGATAATAGGGCACGCCATATTGCGGCACATTGTCGTCATGCTGGTAGAGATACATCAGCGTGAAGCGGGTGGGTGAATCGATCCCGATCGTCACGGCGGGGGCGATGCCCCAGCGCCGGAACTTCTCCACATCGCGGCCCGGCACGTCGTTCCTGTGGTAAACGGCGTTTAGGCGGAAGGCGATCAGGTCGTTCACGCGGATGTTGGAATCCACGGTCGCCCGATAATAGCCGTCCGTGCCGATGCTCGGGCTGACGACCCTCAGGCTCTTCGCCTGCGGCAGCTTGGAGACGAGATTGATCGTGCCGCCGACCGATCCCGATCCGTTGAACACCGAATTGGCGCCGTTATAGACCTCGATCTGCTGGAGATCGAAGGTTTCGGTGCGGCTGTACTGGGCGCTGTCCCGCACGCCATCCAGCGTGATGTCGGTGTTGGCGGCATAGCCGCGCAGGTTGATGCTGTCGCCGAAGCCGCCGCCACCCTCGCCCGCGCCGAAGGTGATGCCCGGCAGGGTGGAAAGCGCATCCCGGAGCGTCAGCAGGTTCTGCTTCTGCAGCGTGACATTGTCGATGATCGTGATCGTCTGCGGCGTATCGAGCAGCGGCGCGGTCGCCTTGGCGGAGGCGACGTCCGGCTGGGCGTAGCGGGCCTTCACCAGGATGAGGTCTCCCCCCTCCCCCGCCGTGAGTGCGCCCGGCGCATCGCCGCCCTCCGGCGTGGAGGCTGGCGCGGTCGCCGCAGTCGCCGCCTCCGGGCACAGGATCGCGCCCACGCAGGCTAGCGCCAGAAAGGCTGACGCGGTGGAAGGCCGCGTTTCGGATGCGGACGGCAACATGATGATCCCCTGACGGATGATTTTTCTGAGAATGCTACTGCGAATGATTCGCATACATGTCAACAAAGAAACAGACGGAGGCAGGGGAGCGCACCACCCCCGCGCGCTGCCGATCTGTGCCGCGAGGGTTATATTAAGCTTTGGAAATCTTTGGCCTGACCCGAGAGGGTAACCGAACTGTCAAACGCCGCCCCTATCCGCCGCCCCAAGCGGGTCGCTTAAAAGGGATTAACATGCGCTCCATCCGTACTGCCGCTCTTCTGTCCGTCTCGGCGAGTTTTGCCTTCGGCCTTCCTGTCCAGGCCGCCACGACCGGAAATACGGCAGCCAACACCATTGCAGACACGACATCCGACACCGCGACCGGCGTTACCGCCGCCGCCGTGACGGAAACCGTGGATGACAGCGCTATTGTCGTTACCTCGCGCCACACGCGTTCGGTCGTCACGATGGACGGCCCGGAGATCCAGAAAATCCTCCCCGGCGTCAGCCCGCTGAAGGCCATCCAGACGCTGCCGGGCGTCACCTTCCTCACCGCCGATCCGTGGGGCAATAACGAGCAGAACATCTCGCTCTTCATCCACGGCTTCAACGCGCAGCAGCTCGGCTACACGCTGGACGGCGTGCCGCTCGGCGACCAGACCTACGGAAATTACAATGGCCTCTCGCCCCAGCGCGCGATCATCTCGGAGAATGTCGGCCGCGTGTCCCTCTCGTCCGGCGCGGGCGATCTCGGCACGCCTTCCACCAGCAACCTCGGCGGCACCATCGACACCTATTCGAGCGACCCCACCAACGAGCAGGGCGCCTCGATCCAACAGACCTTCGGCAGCTTCGATGCCCTGCGCACCTATGCGCGGATCGATTCCGGCCTCTTCGGCGACGGCAACAAGCTCTATATCTCCGGCGTGCGGCAGGATGCGCGCGCGTGGGATTATAACGGCCATCAGGGCGGCTATCAGGCCAACCTGAAGTTCGTGCACGAGGATAGCGCCGGCAAGCTGACCTATTATTTCGCCTATTCGGACAAGACCGAGCCGAACGAGGACGCCACCGTCGTCAACCCGTCCAAGGGCGTGACGCTGGCCAACGCGCCCTATACCCGCCCCTTCCTCTATCCGAACTTCCAGCAGGCGCTGGCTTACTATCAGTCGCCCGCTTATGCCGCCGCCAACGCAGTCGGCAACTATCGCAACTATTACAGCGATGCCCAGCGCACCGATTATCTCACCTACCTGAAGTATGACTGGAACATCGCCAGCAACATCACCTGGAGCAACACGGCCTATTATCATCATGACGACGGCGTGGGCGTCGTCGCCGGGCCGATCACGGCGGCCAGCCTGCCGCAGCTCTTCTCCTTCTACTTCCCGAACCCGGCCGATCCGAACGCCAACTCGCCGGCGAACCTCACGCGCCTGTCGAACATCTTCGGCGGATCGGGCCTCGCCACCCGCACCACCGAATATCGCATCGATCGCGGCGGCGTGACCTCCACGCTGAAGGCCAATTTCGGCAACCACGATATCGAGATCGGCGGCTGGTACGAATATCAGAGCTCGTCCGCCTATCGCCGCTGGTACGCGCTGGACGTCAACAACCCGACCTCGCCCTATGAGCGCCCGATCAGCCTCGCCCAGCCGCTCATCACCCAATATGGCAGCCAGGTGCGCGTCAGCGAATATCAGACGCACGTGCAGGATTCGTGGCACGTCCGCCCGAACCTGACGATCCAGGCCGGCTTCAAGAGCGAGTTCCAGGATGCCGAGCAGCGCGTGCCGGTGCAGCCGATCCCCGGCTCCTTCCCGGGCTCGGTCGCGCTGCCGCAGGGCAAGCTGAACACCAGCGAGGCCTTCCTGCCGCAGGTCGGCGCGGTGTGGGAAGCCACCTCGCACGAGCAGCTCTTCTTCAACATCCAGAAGAATATGCGCCAGTTCCAGACGTCGGCGGCGGCGGGCCTCTCGCCCTTCGCGCTGGGCAGCCAGGCGGCGTTCAACCTCTTCAAGCAGACCGTGAAGCCCGAGACGAGCTGGACCTACGAAGTCGGCGCCCGCACCCAGCACAGCTTCGATCTGGGGCCGATCACCGGCTTCGAGGGCCAGATCAGCTATTACCATGTCGATTTCTCGAACCGCCTGCTGGGCATCAGCCCCAACCCGACGGTGAACGCGATCGTCAGCGGCGCAGCGATCATCGAGAATGTCGGCAATGTGACGACGGACGGCGTCGATCTCGCCGGCACGCTGCACTTCGGCCAGCATTTCTCGCTCTACGATGCGATCTCGTACAACAACTCGGTGTTCGACGATAACTACACCAGCGGCACCGCGCTGGTGGCGACGAAGGGCAAGAAGGTGCCGGGCTCGCCGGCGTGGCTCAACAAGTTCGTCGCCTCGGCCAATTACGGCATCTTCGACGCGCAGCTGATCGGTGACTATCTCGGCAAGCGCTACGCCACCTATCTGAACGACCTCTCCGTGCCGGGCTATTTCACCATGTCCGCGCGGATCGCCGCCGATATCCCGCTGCCGGCGGGTTCCCTCCTCCACAAGATGACGGTGAGCCTCAACGTCACCAACCTCACCGACAAGAAGGCCGCCTCCACGCTGAGCATCGGCGCGGCATCGGGCACCTACAGCTTCTTCCCGGTGGCCCCGCGCGAGGTGTTTGGCACCATCGGCTTCAACTTCTGATCGGGAGGGACGGCTTTATGGTCGACATGAACCGACGCGATGCCCTGCTGGCATCGGGTGCCGCCCTCCTCGCCTCCACCGCCGTCGCGGGGCGCGCTGCGCCCCCGGCGGCGGGCGGGGAGCGGCAGGTGCTGATCTACGGGCACCGGGGTGCCTCCGCGCTCCGGCCCGAGCATACGCTGGCCTCCTACGCCAAGGCGATCCAGGACGGGACGGACTTCATCGAGCCCGATCTGGTCATCACCAAGGACGGCGTGCTGATCGTCCGGCACGAGAACAACATCATCGAGACGACCGACGTCGCGAGCCACCCCGAATTCGCTGATCGCAAGACGGAGAAGGTGATCGACGGGCAGAAGCAGGTCGGCTGGTTCACCGAGGACTTCACCCTCGCCGAGCTGAAGACGCTGCGCGCCAAGGAGCGCCTGCACGCCATGCGGACGCAGAATGCGGCGATGGACGGCTGGTTCGATCTGGTGACGTGGCAGGAGATGATCGACTTCGCGGCGGCGGAATCGCTCGCGCGCGGGCGGCCGATCGGCCTGGTGCCGGAGCTGAAGCACTCCACCTATTTCCAGAGCATCGGGATGCCGCTGGAGGATCGCTTCCTCGATAGCATCGCGCGCCACCATTACACGCGCACCGCGCCGCTGGTGATCCAGTCGTTCGAGACGGCGAACCTGCGTTACATCCGCCAGAAGCTGGGCCGCCCGGCCAACACCAAGCTGATGCAGTTGACGGTGCCGATGGATATCGTGCCCGCCGACATCGCCAAGGCCGGCGGCAAGACCACCTTCAAGCAAATCATGCAGCCGGCGGGCCTCGCCGATCTGGTGACCTATGCCGACATCGTGGCGCCCGAGTTGCGCGGCGTGATCCCGCTCAAGGCAGATGGCTATCTGGACAAGCCCAGCCCGCTTGTCGCCGACGCGCACAAGGTGGGCCTGCTGGTGCAGTGCTGGACGTTCCGGCCGGAAAACTACTTCCTCGCCAAGGATTTCCAGAACGGCGACGGCCCGATGGCCCGCAACCCCGCCGGCTCGCTGGCGGAGATCAAGACCTACATCGCCGCCGGCATCGACGGCTTCTTCACCGACGACCCCGGCATCGGCCGGCAAGCCGTCGGCCACCCGCCGATGGGGGCGTGACGCGCTGAGGGGAGTGAGGCTGAGGCCTCACTCCCACTCCTGCATCATCCCCGGGCGGGCTCCGGTGTCCATAGGCACGGCGCATATGGCTGATGTCGTGCTTATGGATTCCCGCGTTCGCGGGAATGACGGGGGTTGGTGGTCAGAAGAACGACCGCTTGTAGGATAATCCGCAGCTAAGCCGTCATTGTAGCGGAGTAGCAAAATGGGTGGCGAGTTCATCCTCTGTCTCGCCGTCCATCCAGAGGAAGACTTCCTCCAACGAACCACCGCTCCCATGGCCGGTTAGCGCGAAGCCGCACCCGGTGCCGTGAATGTTCGGCATGATTGATACGGATGAATAATTTCCCCGAACACTCGCGAGAATCTTTGCAGGCGTTGGACCTGATTTAGAAGAAAAGACAACAATGGCAGTATTTTTCAACGACTTTGAACTTATTGGGCGCATCAATGCCACAAACATTTGCCCGCGCGCTGTGTAAATCGGCCAAGTGCCGCGTGTGACATATCCTTCAAGAACAGGCCGCGCACCGACCTGATCCGCGGCGGTCAATCCCGGCGGCGCTTCAGGTGGCTGATCGGGTCGATAAAACGTGATTTCGCCACGTTCCAGAGGTTTTCGTCGCGCCGCATCATATCCACTGGGGACAAAAATCTCATATTGGCAAATGCTGCTTAGTGATTTCTCGACACTCTCGACCACCTCGGGAAACCGTTCGTCAGACGACAAGAATCGATATCCGTTTCCCTGATAAACAAGTTTCCCAATTTGATAGGTTGGTGATCCCCAAGAATTATTGGGTTTAATGACCTTAGCATTAGAGTCGAGACTCTCCGCAGAGATTTGCTCGATTTTTACCTCAATGGGCTGCGCGGATCGTGAGGCGAACGCCTTACAGTCGATCGCACCCGTGCTCGCACTTGCGAGCGCCAGTAGCGAAAGCATGATCGAACTCCCTGGTACTGATGTCGGCTTATGGCATCTGCATCCGGCTAATCCAATGGCAGAGTGTGGAGCGATTCCTGCCATTCGACGCACTATCTTGACATTGTGAACCATATAGGTTATATGGCGCGTCAACCGCTGAACCTCTGATCAAGGTAAAGCGTCCAGCATCCGGCCCCCGTGAATGCCACACGGACAACCCGGACGCGGCCGGCACGAGACTTCTCTCCACCGGGCCACTGCATCGGCTCCTTCGTAGCGGAAGGCCCCCGATGCAGCCGCCAAACCCATCAGGGCACCGCCACCGCTCTTCCGAGCCCGGCAATCGCCCGAGCCCCCTTCCGTCTGGCTTGAAGACGGACATCGTGCCGGCCGCCCCCTCTTTACGGGTCCGCCTCGCTTCCTTCGCCATAGGACAGGTGCGCCTGCAAATCCTACAGCAGCACGGGTGTAGGGATACGATGCTTCCCGCATGAGAAACCTCCGTTCGTCCCGAGCGTAGTCGAGGGACGCGAGGCGGGCGCGGCACTTGGGGCACGTCCCTCGACTACGCTCGGGACGAACGGGGAGAGAGGAGGGTGTGCCCTATCTTCCACCCTTGACCGCCACATTCACCATCACCCCCAGCCCCACCCTCTCCGTCGTCATGCCGGACTGGGCTCCGGCATCCCGCTCACCTCACGCGATGGAGCCCGAAGAAGAAGCGGGATGCCGGGTCGAGCCCGGCATGACGGGGGACGGGGGACGGGGGTCTCAGCCCGCCGCCTGTGCTGTCGGGCAGATCGAGCCGGCCGGGTCCGCGTCCAGCTTCAGGCCGACGATCGAGAGCGTCAGCGCCCCGTCGCTGCCCAGCACGAACGGCGCGGAGACGTTGGCCACGTCCGCCCCCACCGCCTTGAAGCAGCTGAGCGGCAGCTTCACGCTCGCCCACTCGCCCACCGGCGCCGTCGCGAACAGGCTGGTCACGTCCACCGGCGCGCCCTTGTCGCCCACCGCCATCGTCACCTTGCCCGCCGGCTTCGCGTCCACCCGATAGTCGATGCGGAGGCTCAGCTGCGCGTTCGTCTGCCGCGAGAGATCGACCGTGGGGCCGCTGACGCGCACATGGCCGGCGCCCGTGAAGGCATATTGCCGCGCGCCCTCCTGGCGGCCGCCGCCATCGACATTATGCTCGGCCACCGCCCCGTCGACGGAGAGCTTCCACGGCGCCACCGCCTTGCCCGGCACATAATAGATGGAGGTGTTGGCGAGCGACGCATCCACGCCCGACACCTCGCTCAGCTGCGCCACGGTGGTGCGGCTCGCATAGGTGAGGCCGTAGCCATAGGCGAACAGCGGATCATAGCCCGTCTGCCCGACATTGTTGGAAAACTGCCCCGCCGTCTTCGGCCAGCTGAAGCTCAGGCGGCCGCGGAAATCCTTGTTCGGCGCGCCGTCCTTCTTCGCCACCAGCACATCGGCCACGCCCTCGCCCTCGGAGCCGGGGAGGAACGCCGCCACGAACGCATCGGACTGGTTGAGCTCCGGGTTCACCCACAGCGCGCGGCCGGAGATGAACACCGACACCACCGGAATGCCCGCCGCCTTCAGGGCCTTCAGCTCGGCGAGCGCCTGCTTGTCGCCCGGCTGGAATTCCAGCGTGGAGATATCGCCCACCATCTCGGCATAGGGTTGCTCGCCGAACACGACCACGGCGACATCGGGCTTCGGCCCCGTCACGCTGCCGTCCGCGCTCAGCGTCGCGGTGCCGCCGGCCGCCTCGATCGCGGATTTCAGGCCCGCCCAGATCGTGGTCGCACCGGGGAAGTCGCTATTCTTGTTGCCGGTGCCCTGCCACGACAGCGTCCACCCGCCGGACTGCATGCCGATATCGTCCGCATGGCTGCCCGTCACCAGCACGCGCTGACCGGGCTTGATCGGCAGCAGCGCGCCGTTGTTCTTCAGGAGCACCAGCGATTCCGCCACCGCCTGCCGCGCCACCGCGCGATGCTCGGGCGCGCCCAGCACGGCCTCGCGCTCATAGGGCCGCGCCGGATCGAACAGGCCCAGCTTCACCTTCACGCGCAGGATGCGGCGCACGGCATCGTCCACCCGGCTCATCGGAATGGTGCCGTTCTCCACCTCCTTCACGGTGTTGTCGTACAGCGCCTTCCAGTCGGACGGCACCATCGCCATGTCGAGCCCGGCGTTGAAGCTGGCCGGGCAATCCTCGGTGGTGCAGCCGGGCACCTGCCCGTGCGCGTTCCAATCCCCCACGACGAAGCCCTGGAAGCCCAGCCGCTCCTTCAGCACGCCGGTCAGCAGGCTCTTGTTGCCGTGGTTCTTCACGCCGTTCCACGACGAGAAGCTGGCCATCACCGTCAGCGCGCCGGCATCGATGCCGGAGACATAGCCGGGCGCGTGCGTCTCGATCAGCACCTTCTCGTCGATCTGTGCGTCGCCCTGATCGATGCCGTCATGGGTGCCGCCATCGGCGATGAAATGCTTGATCGAGGCGGCGACCTTGCCGTTCTGGATGCGGCCGGTGCCGGGCACGCCCTGCAGGCCCTTCACCATCGCGGCGGCATAGAGGCGGGTGATGTCCGGCCGCTCCGAATAGCCTTCGTAGCTGCGGCCCCAGCGATCGTCCTGCGGCACCGTCACCGTCGGGCCGAACGCCCAGTCGAAGCCGGCCGCCGCACTCTCCGCCGCCG
>Ga0105248_10001467_pt1 | contig 26242 bp, 17 predicted proteins | sample KBSS34metaG_FD_81524 | JGI IMG/M metagenome (GOLD analysis project Ga0105248, IMG submission 81524) | Switchgrass rhizosphere microbial communities from Kellogg Biological Station, Michigan, USA - KBS S3-4 metaG | ecosystem: Host-associated > Plants > Roots > Rhizosphere > Soil | place... | reverse complement strand
CGTTGGCCTCTAACTGGCCTACACGGCCGGCGAGGGCGATCAGCGCGTCGGAGAGCGGATCTTTCACGTCGTGCGGGTCGGTGATGAGGACTCGCTGGCCATTGCGGTAGACAATGTGCGCGGGAACGCCAACAACGGTCGAGTTAGGCGGCACATCGGTCAGCACGACGGAGCCTGCGCCAACGCGGGAGTTTTCGCCGATGGTGATGTTGCCGAGAACATTGGCGTTGTTGCCGACGAAGACGCCGTCGCAGAGCGTAGGATGACGTTTTGGGTCGCCGGGCCTGCTGCGAGAGTTGCTGCCAGTGCCGCCCAGAGTGACGCCCTGATAGAGCGTGCAATCGCTGCCGACGATGGCGGTTTCGCCGATGACGACGCCCATGCCGTGATCGATGAAGAGGCGGCGGCCGAGGAGCGCTCCGGGGTGGATTTCTACGCCGGTCCAAAAACGGACGACTTGAGAGAGAACGCGTGCGATCAGACGAAGCTTATGACGCCAGAGCCAATGGTTGACGCGATGCGCCCAGACAGCATGGAGACCCGGTGAGCAGAGAAAGACCTGCAGCGTCGAAGTGGCCGCTGGATCGTTCTTCATCACCGAAGCGATGTCTTCGTGAATGCGCGTCAACCATTCCATAGGGAACCCGAGCTTCTCGCCTCCAGCTCAAAGCTGAAGGCGGGAGCTGCCGTTGCTTTACAGATTGACTGGTTGGGCTACCAGAGCCGCAACCTCTGCACGTGTGGACTCGAAGAGGATGCTGGAGAGGTAGCGTTCGCCGAAGCTGGGGATGATGACGACGATGCGCTTGCCTGCATTCTCGGGCTTTGCCGCTACCTTGAGAGCGGCGAAGACGGCAGCACCCGAAGAGATGCCTACGAAGAGGCCTTCTTCGAGGGGCAGGCGCTTGGCGGTGGATACTGCTTCGTCGTTGGTGACGGTGACGATCTCATCAATGAGGTCAGTCTTGAGGATCGCAGGTATGAAACCTGCGCCGATGCCCTGAATCTTGTGCGGACCGGGCTTGCCGCCGCTGAGGACGGCGCTATCGGTCGGTTCGACGGCGACGATCTTGATATTGGGATTCTTTTCCTTGAGATAGCTGCCCGCGCCGGTAAGCGTGCCGCCGGTGCCGACACCCGAGACAAAGATATCGACTTTGCCGTCCGTGTCTGCCCAGATTTCAGGGCCAGTGGTGGCGTAGTGGATGGCCGGATTGGCGGGGTTGTCGAACTGACCGAGGATATGGCCGTTGGGTGTCGCAGCGAGCAGTTCGTTTGCCTTGGCGATGGCGCCTTTCATGCCGTTCGCGCCGGGCGTGAGAACGAGGTCGGCACCGAAGCTGCGCAGGACGATACGGCGCTCCATGCTCATGGTCTCTGGCATGATCAGAATGAGTTTGTAGCCTTTGACGGCCGCGACGAAGGCAAGGCCGATGCCGGTGTTGCCGCTGGTCGGTTCGATGAGGACAGTTTCGCCGGCCTTGATTTTGCCGTCGCGCTCGGCGGCCTCGATCATGGCGAGACCGATACGGTCTTTCACGCTGCTGACGGGGTTCTGGCTCTCAAGCTTGGCTACGACTTCGCCGGGAAGGCCTGCGGCTATCTTGTTCAAACGCACCAGTGGAGTCTTGCCGATCAACTCCGTAACGTTCGCTGCAATGCTCATAGATAACACCTCATCTTCAATTTTCGAGATTTGCTTGGACTGTTGATTCGGGAGTGGGCTTTAAGCGAGAGCGTGAACGGTTCTAATGTATCGACGCACAAAATCCTCGGCAAAGCACCAGACCGGTACTAACGACATCGAGGCATGGCCAAACTGTATCCCTTGAGGCCCGGTCCACGCAACCGGGTGACCTGAGAATTGCAGGATTTTTACAAGTTTGAGGAGGCTGCTTCCGGCTCAACGACCTCATCGGAAACTACATAGAAATTGGTGAGGGTCGAGGTGCCGAAGGAGGTCAGGAAAGCTACGTCCGCCGCGTCGCGGCCGGTTGCCATGAGTACGCGGCCGACGCGGGGTGTGTTGTTGCGCGCGTCAAATGCCCACCACTTGTGATCGAGATAGACCTCGAACCAGGCGCTGAAATCCATGGGCAGGCGGAGCGGGACTCGGATATCGCCCAGGTAGCCAGCTACGTAACGCGCTGGAATATTGAGGCAGCGGCAGAAGGCTACGGCGAGGTGCTGAAAATCGCGGCAGACGCCGACGCGTTCTGTGAAGACGTCGAGGGCTGTTTTAGTAGGGCGGGTCATGCCGTAGTTGAAGGTGACTTTGCTCTGTACCCAGTCGCAGATGGCCTGCACGCGGCCCCAGCCCGGAGGAACGCTGCCGAAGAGGTCATAGGCGATCGGGGCGAGCAGGTCGGTCTCGCAATAGCGGCTGTTGAGCAGAAAGCGCAACACATCGTCGGGAAGTTCGTGGGCGGGAATCTCTTTGGCACTCCAGTCCGATGGGTCGACCTCGCCGGAGTCCTCAATGAGGGTGGAATTGGTGATTTTCAGATGCCCTGCGGGTGCAGTGAAGCGGGTGCAGAAGTTGCCATACGTATCGATATACTCGTGGGAAGGAACTTCGGTGGTTTCGTAGAGTCCGCTGGAGTAGTTGTAGCCGGTGCTTTCGATACGAAGAATGTCCGGCTCGCGCAGATCGGCCTGACGGGAAGAATGCACGCGAAGCTGAGCCACATAGGCGAGCGGTGCGGCGATGTCGAATTGAATGTCGTACCCTAAACGAATGAACATGGTCACTAAGATGCCCCTGTATTTCCGTATGTTGTAAGCGCGGGTTGGAAATCGGAGTGCGACGGGTGGGGCCGCAGAAAACGGGGAGCAGATGACCTACTGTTTAAGCATCATGACACAGGAAGGACTGGTCATGGCGTCCGATTCGCGCACCAATGCGGGTTCGGACGATCTGAATGTCGCACGGAAGATGCATATCTTCGCGCAGCCGGGCGAACGGATCTTCGTGATTCTCTGCAGCGGCAGTCTCTCCATCAGCCAGTCGGTGATCAATCTGCTGCGGGCCAGCTTTGATGCGGGCGAAGGCATGGCCCAGGCGAAGTCGATGTACGAGGCGGCGCGTGAGGTTGGCCAAACCGTGCGGCACGTCTCAGAGGTGGATCGCGCAGCACTGGAGCGCGACGGCTACAGCTTTAACGTGCACCTGATTCTCGGCGGGCAGGTCCGTGGCGAGGCGCCGCAGTCCTTCCTGATCTATCCGCAGGGGAATCCGCTGAGCGCGACGGAAGACTCGCCCTATCTGCAACTGGGTGAGACGAAGTATGGAAGGCCGATCCTGGATCGCGGCGTGGTGTATGAATCCACAACACTCAAGACCGCTGCGAAATATGCTTTGCTGTCCTTTGACGCGACGATGCGTTCCAATGTGACGGTAGGTCCGCCAATCGAGCTGCTGCTCTATACCAAAGACAGCTTTCACCTGGACAACTACCGGCGATTCAAAGATAAGGATCCCGAACTGGCGACGATTCACGCGCTGTGGGAGCGGGCCCTGCGGCATGCCGTCGAAGATTTGCCGGATATCAGCTTTGAGCCGCATCCTTCGGAGCAGAAGCAGACGGTGCTGATTTAACGAGCAGTCATTTCTGCGGCTCGCTGGTAGCCACGCCAGACTTGACGTCGATTGACCAGGGCCGAGGTTTGGGCAGCCACATCTTGCCGTCTCCGATCTCCAGCGGCATCCAGATGTAGCGCGAATCCCACAGCTCTTTGGGCTTCCAGCGATCTCCTATATAGATAACGGTGGTGGCCTTAGCTCCGGTCACTTTGAGCAACATGCTGGATTGCGAGTCGTACGTGTTGACCTCCGGCGGCGCTATGTTTTGCATCTCGGTCCACGGGCCGTCGAGAGTTGTGGCGGTGGCGTAGACGTTTGGATTTGCTGCCCAGCCGGTGAGATGCGAGCCGACGGTATAGTACAAGCCCTTGTAATGTACGATGGCTCCGCCTTCGAGTGGCGTATTCACAAAGCTCATCATGTGGTCGACATTCATGTAGTCATCGGAGAGCTTGGCGATAAAGAATCCCTTCGTCGGGCGTGCCTCGAAGATGAGATACGCTGCTCCATCGTCGTCGATGAATTGACCGATATCGCGGCTCTCCTGCCCCAGAGGGCGAAAGCTTTTCACGTAGTTGTAGTCGCCGTCGACCGTGTCGCTGACGGCAATGGCGACGCGGGCTTCCTTGTAGCGGGGGCCGTCGAGGTGCATGTACATCACGTACTTTTTGGTTTTGGCGTTATAGAAGACCTTGGGCCGCTCGAGGACGTAGCCTGGGCCGAGATTTTCGGGGTCGGCGATGGCCAGCACCTGGCGGTGGTATTTCCAGTGAGCCAGGTCCTGTGAGGAGTAGCAGGCGACGTAGCGCTTCGCGGGGTCATTGGTCTGGGAGCGGTCTTCTCCGAACCAGTACCATGTGTCTCCCAGGTGAAGAATGCCGCCGCCATGCGCCTGAATCTCAATGCCGCGGTCATCGAGCCAGCGTTCGCCGGGCTGAATGAGGGCGGTCTTTTCCGCGAGTACAGCGCTTGGAAATCCTGAAGCCCATGCGATCAAGCCGGCTACCATCACCGGAAATACAACCTTTGCGATCATCCTCATCTCCCTGTTGTACGCACCACACTACCGTATTACACAGCCTGCCCAACCGATCCGGTGACGTGCAACAATGTCAGCACTCGTGCGGAGGATTGTGATGACCCATCCAGCGATTCCTGCTTCTCTTGAAGCGCTCTTCGCAGAATTTTCTGACGGACGCTCCGATTTGGTATTCGAATTGGTTGCGCAGGGCTGCGCGGTCGACGCGCGGGATCAGCAGGGAGTTTCTCTCGTCGAGCACTGTGCCTATTTTGGAGATGTCAGCGCGATTCGCTTCCTTTTGTCCAAAGGAGCCTCTCTTGCGGTTCTCGGGGATGATCTCGGGCTCAACGGAGCGGCGTTCCACGGCCATTGGAGGCTTGTGAAATTCCTGATCGAGAAGGGAGCGGACGCCAACTTCACCGACTCTGCGACAGGCGAAACCGTCCTTCACTCTGCGCTTGTCAGCACCGACAGGGTGAAATATGACCGGGTGCTGAGGATCCTGTTGGCGCATGGCGCCGACCCCAACCGCTCGACCGTGCCCGGCGTCGAAACCGGTGCGTTCATGCGGGACTGCCGCACCAAGGGCGAAACGCCATTGCATCGTGCAGCGGCCTTCGGGCAGGCGGAAACGATCCAGATGCTGCTCGAGGCCGGGGCGGTGCTGGATGCGAAGGATGCTTACGGGGATACTCCGCTGGGGTGGGCCAGCTGGTATCAGCGGCCAACGCCGATCTTGCGGCTGTTGCTGCATGGCAATTTCCGGATTCACCCGAAGAACCGGGGAATGCAGGAGAACCTGCTGGGCGACCCGAGAGTGTAAGCCAGCATGTCGAGATAAAGCTGGTGTTCGAGACCAATTACTTCGGCCAATGAAACGCTACCGTCAATTGGTACACTTTCTGCCATGAAAAGGACTAGAACCAATCTTCTGGGGATCGTGGTGCTGCTGCTGTTCGCTCCTTGCGGACATGCACTGGCACCGGCGCAAACTGAGATGCCGGCAGTAAAGGCCGCGTTAACTTCTTTCATCGAGGCTTTCGACAATCTTGACTGGGATAAATTCCGCTGCTCCTTCGAGGACGATGCCACGGTCTTTTATCCGAGGGCATTTCCTCACCGGGCCTCGGGACGGGAGGAGTTCGAGAAGACCTTCAGGACGGTCTTCGAGCAGATTCGCGGGTCGCAGACGCACCCCCCATACATGCATATCAACCCGATCGATTTGCAGATTCAGCTGCTTGGAGATATCGCTATCGCGACTTTTCACCTGGACGATCGGCCAGGGATGCTGAATCGCCGCACACTCGTTTTGCATAAGACCGAGTCGGGTTGGAAGATTGTGCATCTGCATGCCTCTGAAGTCGCCGTAGGGCCTCCAGCGAAGTGAACCGGAGCAGGCTGGATTAGACCAAAGCAGCAATCTTCATCAACCGTTGATGAGCCGGGAGCATGGCAAATTCCTTGGAAAACAGCGAAGCTGGTAGAATGTAGAAATGCCGCAGTGTGCGGCTGCTCTCCGCTTTTCCGTACCGATGCACTTGTGCCTTGCGCGTCAGCTTTAGAGCAAAATCAGCATAGGTATCCCCGTTTTGGGATGTGGGAAGTCGGCTTTTCTTCGATAGAAAAGCCGGTTCGACATCACCGCCTCTGGGTAACGTTGTGCGGATTCTGCTCCAGGGGCAATGCAGATGGATTCGGCCGCTGGTGATTCTGCGGCCGCCTGCACGCCCGACTGGAAAGCGCGAATGGCTATCGGAACGGGAACTCCCGTCGAGACAAACTTTTTGTTTTCAACCATTAAGGAACAGATACACCTGTGAGCCAGACCATCCGTAATATCGCCATCATTGCCCACGTAGATCACGGCAAGACCACCCTTGTTGACGCCATGCTGCGTCAGTCCGGTACGTTTCGCGCTAATGAGCAGGTCGCCGATCGCGTCATGGACTCCAACGATTTGGAGCGCGAGCGCGGCATCACCATTCTCGCCAAGAACACGGCCATCTTCTACGAGGGCGGCAAGATCAACATCATCGATACCCCGGGCCACGCCGATTTTGGCGGCGAGGTCGAGCGCGGTTTGAAGATGGTGGATGGCGTGATGCTGCTGGTCGACGCTGCAGAGGGCCCGCTGCCCCAGACCCGCTACGTGCTCGCCAAGGCTCTCGCCGCCGGCCTCAAGCCCATGGTCGTCATCAACAAGATCGACCGTCCAGACGCCCGCGTCCAGGAAGTTCTGAACGAAATCTACGACCTCTTCATCGACCTCGACGCCGAAGAAGACCAGCTCGATTTCCCCGTGCTCTACTGCGTTGCCAAAAACGGCACAGCCACTACGGATATGGCCGTCCCCGGCACCGACCTGCAGCCCCTCTTCGAGGCCATCGTCAAGACTATTCCGCCCGCCACTGGCGACCCCGAAGCACCGCTCCAGATCCTCGTCACCAACCTTGACTACTCCGAATATTTCGGCCGCATCGCCATCGCCCGCGTCTTTCAGGGCACTCTCCGCGCCGGCGACGAGGTCATGCTCTCCCGCCGCGACCTCTCGCTCCAAAAGGTAAAGATCACCAAGCTCTTCACTTTCGCCGGCCTCAAGCGCACCGAGACCACGGAAACCGAGATCGGCGACATCGTCGCCATTGCCGGCGTCGAAGGCATCACCATCGGCGAGACCCTCACCAGCGTCGAAAACCCCATGCCGCTGCCGCTCATCATCATCGATGAGCCCACCATCGCCATCCAGTTCTCGGTCAACAACTCCCCCTTCTGCGGTAAGGAAGGCAAGTTTGTCACCAGCCGCAACCTGCGCGAACGCCTTGACCGCGAACTGCTCACCAACGTCTCGATCCGAGTGGAAGAAACCGGCAGCCCGGACAGCTTCAAGGTCCTTGGCCGCGGCGAAATGCAGCTCGGCGTGCTCATCGAAATGATGCGCCGCGAGGGCTTCGAACTCATGGTCGGCCGTCCTGAGATCGTCGTCAAGACCGTCGACGGGGTCAAGATGGAGCCCGTCGAGCACCTCACCATCGACGTGCCGGAAGAGTTCACCGGCGTGGTCATCGAAAAGCTCGGACCACGTAAGGGCGAAATGACCAAGATGCACAACCACGGCTCGGGGCGCGTCCGCATGGAGTTCCGCGTTCCCTCCCGCGGCATCATCGGCCTGCGCAGCGAAATGCTGACTGAAACGCGAGGCACGATCGTCATGAACACTCTTTTTGACGGTTACATGCCCTATCAGGGCGAGATTCCGCAGCGTCTCTCTGGCGCTCTCATCAGCGACCGCACGGGAACTACGACCACCTATGCGCTCTTTGGCATGCAGGATCGTGGCGTCCTCCTCGTCAGCAGCGGCGTCGAAGTCTACGAAGGCATGATCATCGGCGAGCACTCCCGCGACAACGATCTCGACGTCAACGCTGTCCGCGAAAAGAAGCTCACCAACATGCGCGCTTCCTCATCCGACGAAGCGCTCCGCCTCGCCCCGGCTCGCCTCATGAATCTGGAGCAGGCCATCGAATTCATCGCAGAAGATGAACTCGTCGAGGTAACCCCCAAGTCCCTCCGCCTGCGAAAGAAGATTCTGCAGGCCAATCAGCGTCCCAAATCCCGCAAGGGCGGCGGCGAGTAGTTCTTATTCGAGTGAATCGCGAAGAGGCCTCCTCCGGGAGGCCTCTTCGTATTGCAGGCCTGGGAACGGGGTGCGCCGGTGGCGGGTTTTCGGCCATCCGAGGTGCGGCTATGGTACCGTTCCTATAAGGCGCTGAAGAGGTTGGCTCCTAAAAAACCGATGCCTAAGCCAGTGCCGCCCAACGCGTTTTTTACGGCTTCTAAGCCAGTCGAGCCGCAGAGCCAACAACCGATCGTGTCGACCTCCGCTACCAATCCGTCCCCGATTTCCCCGGCAGCGCCTGTTTCAGCGCAGCCTGAATTGCGTAAGGAGCCGCCGCCGCCGCGTATCCCGCGTTGGCTGCAGCAAGTGGAGCGATTTCTCCGCGTCATCGTCCGTATCTACCTTGGACTATTGGTCTGTTTTGCGCCCTGGTATCCGCCGGCCTGGGATAACAATCCGCTTTTCATGAGTTCACCGACAGTGATGGGCTGGGTGACGAGTGGAGCGGTACGCGGGATTGTGAGCGGCCTGGGCCTGTTGAATCTGTGGATTGCGCTGCGGGACGCGATCCAGCCGCCTGACTCACCTCAGCGATAGCATTTCGGCCACCTCGCGCTGTGTCAGCCTTTACACTCAATTCTCAGCCCTTTCACGGGAACCGAGAGATGAGCATGAGCGACCAGATTCCAGAACTCAACGCCGAAAATCCATCCGCGCCGGGTGTACCAAGCCTGCCTACCCCCCCTGTGCTCGACCGTGCCCCGCTAGCCTATGAAAATCCGGCTTTCCTGAACAGCGCAGATGGCCGTCTGATCCGTATTCTGGCCGAGTACACCGAGCCCCTTGCACGGTTTAGGCGGGAACGGATTCAGGACACGATCGTCTTTTTCGGCTCGGCCCGCTTTCACGGAAAAGAAGCAGCGGATCGCGCGCTGGAGCTGCTGGACAATACCGGTTCGGCCCAACTGGCGCCTCCCGAAGAACAGCCGGCGACGATTCCAGAGATCGTGGAGGGCACGGCCTCTGACCTGGGACGCAAACGCGCCGTGGCTGCGGTCGAGATGGCCCGGTACTACGAGGATGCCCGCAGGCTGGCGCACATGGTTACAACGTGGGCGAAGACGCTGCCACACTCCGTCGCTGCCCGCCACCGCTTCGTCGTGACCTCAGGTGGAGGGCCGGGCATCATGGAGGCGGCCAACCGGGGCGCTTACGAGGCAGGCGGCAAGAGCATCGGCCTCAACATGCGGCTGCCGCTTGAGCAGTGCCCCAATCCGTACATCACCCCGGCGCTGAACTTTGAGTTTCATTACTTCTTCGTGCGCAAGCTCTGGTTTGCGTATCTGGCCAAGGCGCTGGTGGTTTTTCCGGGCTTCTTTGGGACCATCGACGAGATGTTTGAGGTGCTCACGCTGGTGCAGACGCACAAGCTGGCCAAGAACATCACGGTGATCGTTTACGGGACCGAGTATTGGCATAAGGCATTAAATTTTGAGTGGCTGGTGGAAACCGGGGCGATCTCTCCCAAGGACATCGACCTGTTTCAGTTTGCCGACACGCCGGAGCAGGCCTTTGAACTGCTCAAGGCCGGGCTGATTGCCAACCACCTGCATGCGCTGCATCCGGACGATCACGACCATGTGGGTACAGAGATCGTGCCGGGGCTGAATCTCGAAGACCTGCTGGGGCCGGAGTTTGCTCGTACGCTGTAAGCTCTTCCTCAAAGTCAAGAGACTGACCCGTATATCAATTTGGTACGAAACAGCCATGTCAGGCTGAATTGAACCCACATTCGCACTGCTTTCACAGCATATTTACGGCTTCCGGCCATACTGACGCCAAGAACTACCCAAAAAGTTCAGTGGACAGGAGACCGAATGCCCACATCCACCATCTCGTATCTTTGGCGCGACCAGAGCGCAGCGAAACCCTTTCAAACTGGAATTTCGCTGCACAGCCACACCAACCAGTCGACTGAGACTCTGGATTTTGTGGCGAACTGGAGCGCCCAGTTCAAGCTGGTGCGGCCTCTGATCCAGCGCCTGGAACGCCGTTCGGAGGAAGTTGGCGGCATCAAGATCAACTGGAACACCAGCTACTGGACCCCGCCGTTGACGCCCAAGCTGGCCTTTGATCTTGAGAGCGGCCAGATCGAAAAGCTGGGGCTGGCGGCATTGGTTTCCGTTTCGGACCACGACAATATCCATGCGCCGCTTAAACTGCGGGCGATTCCCTCGGCCCGCCACACACCGGTTTCGGTCGAGTGGACGGCTCCCTATGCCAACGAGCAGTCCTTTCATCTCGGCATTCACAACCTGCCAAGCGCCCGGGCTACGGAGTGGATGGCTACGCTGGCCGAATATACGGCCAATCCGAGCGATGCGCGGTTGACTGAGATTCTCGTCGCTCTGAATGCGGAGCCCAATGTGCTGGTGGTCTTTAATCATCCACTGTGGGATCTGTATATGATCGGCCAGGACAAACACGAGTTTCTGGTGAATCAGTTCCTGCAGCAGAACGGCAATTACATGCACGCGCTGGAGTTGAACGGTCTGCGTAACTGGGAAGAGAATCGCGCGGTGCGACGCCTCGCCGAGCAGTGGAACATGCTGCTCCTCTCTGGCGGCGACCGCCATGGCGTGGAACCAAACGCCAATATCAATCTGACCAACGCGACCAGCTTCAACGAGTTCGTGCATGAGGTGCGTAAAGAGCGTCGCAGCAATGTGCTTTTTATGCCGCAGTATGCCGAGCCGTGGAAGCATCGCATCCTGCAGTCCACGATGGACGCGATTCGCGACTACCCGGAGTTTCCGCAGGGTTCGCGGACATGGGATGAGCGGGCTTATCACGAGGATGCGAATGGCATGATCCGGCCCCTGAGCGAGCTTTGGCCCTATGGCCGCCCTCCTGCCGCACTGCAAGCCGTCATCAAGATGGTGCGGATGCTGGGAACTGGACCTTTTTCGAGCAGCCTGCGCTATGCCTGGAGCGACTCGAGCCAGCTTCGCTTTGCCCTTGGCGATCACCAAGAAGCATAGACTCGTTTGGTCCCCTAGCCCCCGCTGCGTAATATTGCGACGGGGGCATTTGCATTCTGTTCATCCCGCCGCGGTGGCGACTACGTTAAGCTCGAGGAACGGTAGATTTTCCTTCGTATGACGCAAACCCAAACCCCGCTTCCGTCTCAAACCCCGCCCCGGGTGGCGTACTTTCCCGACTCCTTCCACGAAGTGAATGGTGTGGCGCATACCAGCCGCCATTTTGAGGCGTATGCGCGCAGGTCGGGGTTGCCGTTTCTCTGCATCCGCGCCGGGGACCGCACCGAAAAGGGTGCTCCTGCATTTCTTGAGGAAGGGAACCTGTGGACGCTTGAGCTGCCGCGGGGCATCTTCTCGTTTGCGCTGGAGAAAGATCTGCGCTTCGATCCGGCCTTTCCCCGGCATATTCCGTTGATCGGCGAGGTGCTGGACCGCTTTCGTCCCGACCTGATCCACATTACCGGCCCGAGCGAGGTGGGGATGCTGGGTGCTGGGCTCGCGCATCATCGCAGCCTGCCGTTGGCCGCCTCCTGGCACACGAATGTGCATGAGTATCTGGCACGGCGTTCGGACTGGCTGCTCAAGCTGTTGCCTGAGAGGCACGCGCAGTCGACCGGCAAGAAGATCGAAGATCTGACATTGGCGACTGCGGCGCGGTTTTACTCGATTGCCAAAGTGCTCTACGCGCCGAACATCGAGCTGTGCCAACTACTCGAGTCGGCCACCGGACGCACCTGCTACCGGATGCCGCGCGGGGTGGACACTGAGCTGTTCTCTCCGGAAAAACGTCCGGATGCGGCGGGGAAACCCTTCGTCTTTGGTTTTGTTGGCCGCCTGAGCGTGGAAAAAAATGTGGCGCTTTTGGCCACCATTCAGGATGAGCTGACCGCCGCCGGGCACAGCAATTTCCGGTTCCTGATTATCGGCCATGGAGCGGAAGAGACATGGCTGCGTGAGCGGCTACCCAATGCCGAGTTTGCCGGAGTGCTACACGGCGAGGCGCTGGCCAGTGCTTACGCGAGCATGGATCTGTTCGTCTTTCCCAGCCACACCGATACCTTTGGCAACGTGGTGCTTGAGGCGCTGGCCAGCGGAGTTCCGGCGATCGTCACCCCGGATGGTGGGCCACGGTACATCGTCGAGGATGGCGTGACCGGGCGGATCGTGCCAGACGACGGGTTCTCGGCTGCGATTGCAGAACTGATTGCAGACCCGGATCGGCACCGGCAGATGGCCAGAGCAGCGAGAGTCTATGCGCTCACTGCTTCCTGGGATGCGGTCTTTGCGGGTGTCTATGCCGGGTATCGGACGATCCTGCCGGAGCTGCCCGGTGAAGAACGTACCGAGCAGGCAGAGAGCCAGCTAAGCCGCTAGCCTACTGCCCAGCGGCCCAGGCAAGGCCATCCGAAAGCTTGCCGACAGGAATGAGCTGCTTGACCGTCCATGAGGCGATGTCGATCTCCGCTACCTGACCGCTTTTGTCGCAGGAGACATACGCAGTCTTACCGTCGGGCCGCATCACGACTGCCTGCGGCGTGGCTGCTACGTCGATGGTCTTCACTACGGTCATCGCCTTCAGATCGATCACAGCTACCTTGTTCTCGTACTGCAATGCCACCAGCAACCAGCGCCCGTCCGGTGTGGATGCGCTTCCATAACCCGTGCTCGACAGCGGAATCCATTTCGCAACCTGGTTGGTTTTGGTGTCAATGACAGCGAGCTGGGGTTTGGTCACATCGCTGGTAAAGACATACCGGTCGTCATTCGAAATCGAGATGCGCTGGACGTGTCCAGCGACTGGAATGATGGCGATCGGCTTCGCAGATTTTCCGGTCAGGTCAAGCACGGAGACCGTGCCGGGGCCTACATTGGCCGTGTAGCCGCGCTTGCCATCGTGGGAGACGGCAAGCATGTGCGATTCCGGCTGACCGGTGGAGATGGCGCCGACGATCGTCATGGTCTTGGGATCGATCACCGTGACGGTCTGATCGAGCTCCGTCGTAACGTAAAGACGGCCATCGGGGAAGCCAGCCGAGGGCGGCCCAAGGACAGGCAGATGGGGCCGCACGGGATGGCCGAAGTCGATCCGCTGCACGATCTTCTGCGAGGCAATATCGATCACCTCCATCATGCGGCCATCGGAGCCGGGCTTGCCTACGCCAGAATCGCCATAGATGGGCACGTAGGCCAGCTTGCCGTCGCGTGAGGCAGCGACCTCGTGGCCAGTGTCTTTGCCTGGCAGCTGGCCTTCCGAGATGGAGACGACGGAGGGGCCTTTGGGGTCGACAACGCCCAGGCTCATGGCCCCTTTTTCGGTGACCAGAAGGCGACCACCATTCTGTGCGTTGCCGTACATTGCCGTGCATCCCAAACCAGCCAGAGCCAAAGCCAAGCGAATCTTCATCCAACGCCTCACAGGCCGCAAAGATTGCAGTAAAAAGCGGCCTCCGCCAAACTAATCGATTTAGGCGCGGTTTGTATACAGATTCGACAGCGCCATGGCTGGCCTCAAGGCTGCTTTGCCTGTGGCCTTGGAGCTGCGTCGGCGGGCGGACTGGAGGGCTGATCCGGTGTGCGGTCGGTCTTGCCGAGTCGGCCAAAGTCTACCCCAAATTGAGGATCTTTCCGGGTTCCCTTCACGTGGATAGGAACATCGGTTCCCGCGCCGTTTTTCTTGAGCAGGCGGTCGGCAGGCTTGAGCAGAAAACCCTTCCACCCTCCAACGATCTGAGAGAGTGCAGCGTCCAGCTTGGCGTCGCCCTCGAAGTTCATGGCGCCATCGCGCAGCCCGTAGGTGCCATGGGCGACGATCTCCGCTCCAGGAACTTGGTAATCCAGGTCGGGAAGCTGCAGTGTGCCTCCACCGAGGGTGAAGTGGCCCTGCATCTCCGAAGCAATCTCAGAAGAATCGGTCTTCTTCACCTCGCCGGGCTTGCCCTGGCCGCGCAGGCTGAGCTGTTTGATCTTGTCCTGCATGGAGTCGTTGGTGAACTGCGCCTCACTCAGGTGGAACTGGCCGTCGAGCTGCAGCTTGTCCCAGATACTCTCTTTGCCCGGGGGCTGGTGATATTTGGTCTTGAGGGTGAGGTTGCCGGTCATGAAGGGCTTGTCGGTATCTGCGGCAATCTGCAGAATGTCGTCGATGCGGCCTCGATCGATGGTGACGTCGAGGATAATATCGTGCCCATGGCCGTTGCCGTCGGGGTTATCGGTGCGAATCACCTGGCCCGCGGCGAGAATGTGCGTCCGGCCCAGCATGGCATCAACAGGCTTGAGCCAGGTATCTCCGTTTGTGCCGTCTACGGTGGCGTGAAAAGTCGTCGTCAGCAGAACTCCGGTGCCTTTCTTGACGCGCTCCAGGCGGAAGTCGGGCGTGCGCGTCTGCCCATGGCACTCGATCTGGCTCAAGGTGCCCTGGTAGTGGCCCGTAGAGCTCAGGATGCCCTGGATGCCCTTGATGGTACCTAGGTCTGCATTGTCGAAGCTGTAATCGCCGTCTAGCGGCAGCGCATGGGGGTCGCCTGCCACCCAGGGGCCAAAGTGTCCGGTCGTGTGAATCTTGCCCACCGGTCTGGCATTGATCATGTCCACGTCAAAGGCCACGGGGCCGCCCCTGCCATCCGGAGTGAGCACTACTCGCGAGAACTCAAAATCCAGTGGAGGTTTATTCTTGCCCGGCTCCTGCTTGCGCTCGATCAGCAGGACGGCGTCTTTCGATTCAATGCGCTTGATCTCGATGGGCGGGATCTTGAAGAGGCTTCCTGATGGACCGGATGCCGGGGCTGGCTGAGAAGACGTTGCCGGGACAGTCGTGTCGGCTGGAGGCGGCTCGGGCTGCTTGCCCTTATCGTCCTTGCCGGAAAGCGATAGCTTAGGCCGCTGTGCCTTGGGCGGCAGCACGACACGCACGCCCTCGACGTGGATGACGGCGACAACAATGGGTTTGCCGGGCAGGACGCGGCCCGACGTGCGGAACCACATATGGTTGACGGTAATCCACGGCTCTGAGTGGCGCTTGGCCTGCGCCGCCGCTTCTCCCGTCAGGCCTTCGGCTTCTGCTTCCTGTTCCTGAACCGCTTCGGGAAGCCAGATGCGCAATCCATGTGCTTCGACCTTGAATCCGTCCGGTACTGAAAAACTGAGGCCGTCCAACTCGACACGGGAGTGAAAGCGGCTCTGAAGTGTTTGAATCAGGCTGGCGCGGATCGTGGGCTCAGCGCGGTTGAAGAGATAAGTCGCGACACCCGCAACTACGAGCGCCCCGACCACGAGTATGCCGAAGATCCAAAGCATCCATTTTTTTGCCCGGCTCAATTTGCGCCGAGGCCTGACCGCAAGGTCGGGCGTCTCCCCGGATTTGTTCATGAAAGTTGGCTGCTCCCCGGTCAGCTAGTCGCCGTTTCCCCGTCTTGATAGGAAGCAGCCAGGCCCCAATTGGCTGCCTCAGCATGGCGGCCTATACCTGAACGAGCTTCGACTCCGCAATGTGGCTGGTCATGACAGCGTGGAACTTCGCCAGCCAGGCCGGGTGAGCGGGCCAGGCCGGGGCAGTAACTAGCTTGCCATCGGTTACGGCATCGGTCACGGCGATATCGGCAAAATTGCCGCCGGCGAGGATAATCTCAGGCGAGCAGGCCGGGTAACAGCTGACCTGGCGGCCCTGCACCACGCCTGCCGCAGCCAGAATCTGCGCCGCATGACAGATGGCGGCCACAGGCTTGTCGGCTGAAAAGAAATACTTCACTATGGCGATCACTTCAGGGTTGAGCCGTAGATACTCGGGTGCACGGCCGCCAGGGATCACCAGGCCGTCGTAGCTCTCGGCCTTGACGTCGGCAAAGGTGGCATTGAGGTGGAAGTTGTGTCCGGGCTTCTCCGAATACGTCTGATCGCCCTCGAAGTCGTGGATGGCGGTGCGGACGGTCTCGCCCTTTTTCTTGCCCGGGCAAACGGCATCGACGGTATAGCCGACCATCTGGAGTGCCTGAAAAGGGACCATCACCTCGTAGTCCTCAACATAATCGCCCACGATCATCAACAGTTTACCGCTCATCGCAATTCCCCCTATGCCTGCATGATAACCCCGTTCAAGCAGCGGGCTTGCTCTCAAACGGACCTATTGCGCAAAAGTGAATCAGCGGCAATTTTCCATCCACAAACCATTGCAACGCCCTTATCCGCAATCTTGAGATGAGCAACGTGGAAATAGCCTCCGAGTCCCCCGGACGCGTAGTGAGCGAGTGGATAACCAAAAAATCCAGCCGCGGTGTCTAACACCATAGAAATGAATTTGGCCTGCGGCTCCCGAACTATGCCTGAATGTCCCTTAGGCCAGCCGCAAGGTATACCCTGAAGGCTAGAACATGCGTACACTCTGCATCTCCGCACTGCTTTTGCTCATCGCCACCGCAGGGGCCAGCGCTCAGGCTCCCGGCCCTATTCCAGCCAATACCAAAGTGACCTCGGTCATGGTGGCCAAGCCAACGGTGAAGGCTGCTTCCAAACCGGCAGCAAAAGAGCCGGCAAAGCCTTCTAAACCCGACGCCCAGCTGCTGCCTGATTCTTTCTCGGGCTGGGAGGCGGCAGCGCAGGCGAAGCCTGTCAAAGACGCAGCACAGGCTGATGCAGCCAATGCCGAGGCGCTCAAGGAGTACGGCTTTACCGACGCCCTGCTGAGCGACTACACGCGCGGCGGAGAGACCCTGCACGTAAAGGCGCTGCGCTTCACCGACGCCAGCGGGTCCTATGGCGCATACACCTATTACCGGCATTCGGGATGGCCGAAGGAAGATATCGGCACCGGAGCAGCCTCTGACAACAACCGCGTTCTTTTCTGGGTAGGGAACGTCGTCGTAGATGCACAGTTTCCGCATATCTCGGCGATGTCCGGTGCGGAGATGCGGGAGCTGGCGAAGTCGATTCCTGTGCCTGCGGGCAACAAGACCCTGGCGCCGCCCATTCTGGGCAATATGCCGCAGGGCGATCTGGACCCACAGACGACGCACTACGCCCTTGGCCCGGCCGGGTATGTCGGCTCCGGCGGAGTGTTGCCTGTATCGATCGTCGGTTTTGATCGCGGTGCCGAGACGGTTACGGCTACGTATTCCCTTCGCTCCGGCCCTGCTACGTTGACGGTCATCAACTACCCCACACCACAGATGGCCGCGGCGCAAGAGAAGCGCATTGCGGACTACATCAAGGGCGGCGACAAGCCAGATAGCCCATTTACCAAGCCGCTGCTCGATTCAAACCAGCCCTCGCTTGAGGTTCGCCGCAGTGGGCCGCTGGTGGCAGTTGTAAGTGGAGACGCGATCCAGAGCGAGGCGCACAAGCTGCTGGCATCCCTGCACTACGAGGCAGACCTGGCCTCGATTCCACAGCCGGTCGACTCCGAGGTCAAGAAGACGGCGCAACTGCTGCTGTCGATCGTGACCCTGGTGGTCGTGATGTTTCTGGCTGCGGTTCTGCTGGGATTATTTCTCGGCGGCGGCCGGGCTCTCTACCGCATCAGCCGGGGCAAGCCCATCTCTTCGATGAGCGATGAAGAATTTACCAAGCTGGATTTAAGCTGAGACGGAGTGCTCCGAGCGGCATCGGCGGGGTGCGTCCTGTGGAAAACAAGGACGAAACCCCGACAAATTCCGCTTGAAACCGAACAAACCCCAAAGCTCAATGGCGAAGGAAAGGAAAAGATTTTGTAAAATTTCCTTCGAACTCAATTTTGTAAAGTGTTGATATGAAATGGTTTATTTCTCGCTGGATTTTGCCTTGACACCGCCGCCACCCGCACTTAGGATGCAGCCAGAAAGTTCTGATGGCCTTGCCTCCGTTGGAACTATTCTCCCTGAGGGAAAAGCCGCCCGGCAACGGGCGGCTTTTCCCGTTTCTGCCTGTCCCGAGCTTTACGTCAATGGCACATCACGGGTAAAATCACGTCTGGGGTCGCCGACGTAGCTCAGTTGGTAGAGCAACTGATTCGTAATCAGTAGGTCACCGGTTCAATTCCGGTCGTCGGCTCCAGTTACATTTCCAAAAAATACACATATATCCTCACCTCCCCACAGACTTTCCCCGGTGCCAAAAGCGTTTTGAGGCCCTGTTCCCGGCAGGGGCCTAAGCGAAAACTTTCTTCGTCAAAAACCGGTTGGCAAACACGTTTGCCCTCGACTGCCAGCCAACGGTAGAGTGAACCGATGCCTCCGCAGCCATATTGGACAAGCCGGAAATTTTCAAGCGCCGTAACCCCTCGGTGGCATCTTTGCCCGGTTGGGATTCTGGCGGCTTTGTTCCTCTTGGCTGTGTCCGCGACGGGCAGTGCGCAACAGGCGCGGCAGGGATACGCGGGCGATGAGAGCTGCCTGAGTTGCCATAAGGAGACCGGCAATTCCTATGCGCATACGGCGCACCACTTCACCTCCCAGTTGCCGACTTTGGCCTCTGTGCATGGTTCCTTCAAGGAAGGGGCCAACCTGCTGACGATCATCGATCCCGCGAACAGCGCCGGGGAGCCTTCGCTGCAGTTCCGCATGGATAGGGAAGGGGGCCGGTTTTTCGAGACAGCGCTCGCCGGGTTCAGTCCTCACTTTCAGCAGAGACGCGAAAGCATCGATATCGTGACCGGTTCTGGCAAGCGCGGGCAGACCTTTCTGAACTGGCAGGGCGACCAGTTGTTTGAGTTGCCGGTGAGCTACTGGAGTGATGGACAGCGATGGATCAATAGTCCTGGCTACGACAACGGTACTGCGAATTTTTCGCGGCCCATCTATCCGGCTTGCATGGAGTGCCATGCCAGCTACCTGCGCCCTCTAAGCGAGGAAGCCACCTCAAACCGCTACGAGCGTAACAGTCTGGTACCGGGGATCGGTTGCGAGACCTGCCACGGCCCGGGAGCGGCCCATGTGGAGGCACGAACCTCCAAGCGGAAGGCTGCCCAGCCGGGAGACGGTGAGATCCTCAATCCGGCGCACTTCTCGCGTGATCGCCAGGTGGATCTCTGCGCTACCTGCCACAACGGCACGTCGCGCGAATCTTTGAAGCCAGCGTTTTCGTACATTCCAGGCCGCCCACTCGGCGACTATTTCAAGCCAATCGTGATAGCTGCGGTGGAGCATCCGGATGTGCATGGAAACCAGGTAGGGCTGCTCCAGCGCAGCAAGTGCTATCTCTCGTCTCCTACGATGAGTTGCTCGACCTGCCACGATACCCATTCGCAGGAGCGTCCGGCGGCGAGCTACTCCGCCCAATGCCAGAGCTGTCACCAGTGGCAGAGCTGCGGTGTAGCCAAGCGGCTGGGCGTGAAGATCAAGTCCAACTGCATCGACTGCCACATGCCGGTGGAGCAGACCACGGTAATCGTTTCGCACACGGCCGGAAATGAAGTCCGGGCGACGATGCGGAATCACTGGATCAAGGTCTACCCCGAGGCGCACCTGCCTTAGCAGTTTCAATGACTCGTAGCAGGGGGGCTGTTCACCTTCTGGGTGAGGGCTTCAGCGGCTTGCTTGTTGAGCCTGCTGGCTGCGGCTGATTCTGCCTTGGCCTCGTCGATCCTGCCCATGGAGCGATAGATGCGGGCAAGGTGGAAGTGCGTCGAAGAGTCCTGGTTGTCTAGCCCAAGAGCCTGCTCCAACGCTTTTACGGCCAGATCATTGCGCCCGGTCTGGGAATAGACGATGCCCAGATCTCGGTGGGCCATCATCAGCTTGGGGTCACCGCCGATGGCCGCCAGCAGTTCGGGCTCAGCTTTGTCGAACTGCTCAAGCTGGAGATAGGAGTTTCCGAGATAGGCATGAGCCTGAACCTGGCTCGGATCATTGTCAGTTTCGGCCTTGAACTGCTCCGCAGCTTCAGCGTACTTGCTTTGCTTCCAAAGCAGGTAGCCCAGGCCAAAATGTGCATTCGGCTCTTTCGAATTGGCTTTGACGGCGGCGCGGAACTGCGCGATGGCGCCATCGAGATCGCCCTGTTCATCGAGAGCCTCGCCGGCCAGCATGTCCGCTTCAGGAGAGTCCGGATTGAGCGCGAGGATCTCCTTACCAACGTCGAGGACGCACTGGTACTGCTTGCTCCACAGGCAGCTATGAGCCATGGTCAGCCGGATGGCGAGGTTGTCGGCGTCATGCGCCGCAGCCTGCTGCAGGTAAGGGATGGCGACCAGATAGTCGCCCATGCCGTAGTGGCTCATCCCGATTAGGATGGTGAGCCGCTGATCGCCTGGATGTTTGCGAAGTTCGGTCTGGAAAGCGGGGATAGCCTCAGAAAAGCGCGCCGCCTTGAAGAGGGCTAGTCCGAGGTTGAGCTGGAGCCCGGGCACGTCAGGATTGATCGACAGCGCCTTCCGGTCAAATTCGATGGCGGCATCGTAGTGTTCCTGCCGGGCCTCGAGCAGGCCGAGATGCGCCAGCGCTTCGGCGTTTTTCGGGTCGGCTTCAACGATTGCCTGCCAGACTCTCTCTGCGTCGGTAGTTTTTCCTTGCTGCTCAAGCGCTAGCGCCGTAGATATGTCAGGTGTCTGTGCACCTGCGAATTGGCTGATCCACAGTATGGATGCCAGGGGCGTCAGCAGGAAGTAGCAACGCAACCTCGTCAAGAATTTCCTCCGAAAGTCCACACTACGCGGTGAAAGATGCATCGGCAAGCTGCAGGAATGCGGTCGTTCAATACAAAAGAAAAGGCGCGGCAGAATTGCTCTGCCGCGCCAAGGGTTGGAGGTGATTCTAGAAGATGAACTTGCCGCCAAACTGCAGGCTGCGAGGATCAAAGTAGGAGCTGACCTGACCGAAGTCAGAGTTCCCAAAGGTGTTCTTCAGACCGTTGGGTTGGGTGTGGTTAAAGGTGTTGAACGACTCAGCACGGAACTGGAAGCTCATGCCCTCGCGGATGGCGAACGACTTGTAGACGGAGGTCGTGAAGTCGACGCGTCCAGGTCCCACAATCGCATCCTTGCCTGCGTTGCCGAAGCCCTGGTTCGCGCCGCCCGCCCACGCTGGGGTGGGAAGCTCGAAGACCGAGGTATCGAACCACTCGCTGCGCTTGCCGATATTCTTGACCTTACCGGTAATGTTTGGACGGTTGTTGTAGCCGCCGCCCAGGCCAATAGGATCGTAGCTCGCCGAGAAGCGAGGAGTGATCGGCAAACCGCCTTCGAAGATCGCCGTACCTGCAATCGTCCAGCCGCCAAGCGTGGAGTGAGCCAAGCCGGGCGTTTTAAAGAACGGCAGATTGTAGATGTAGTTGGCGCTCAGGATATTGCGGCGGTCGTAGGAACCCGAACCCTTGTTGTACTTAATGTTGAAAGGGTTGTCCACGCCCGCGAGATCGCTGCTGGTGATGTCGATTTCGTGGGAGTAAGTGTAGTCGAGTTCACCGCTTAGGCCCCAGCGGTTCTGGACGCGGAGACCGGTCTGGAAGCCGTTGTAGTTGCCGTTGGTCGTGTTTTCCTGCTGGTTAATCCCGCCAAACCCTTTGAACTGACGCAGTTGGTCTGCCACAGGGATGGAGTGATGATCCGGGTTGGTGCCCGAGTTGTTATTGGGATCGCCTGCATTTGCACGGGTATAGTACGCGTAGTTGTTACCCAGGCTGGCGTCAGTATTCGGGTTGATCAAGGGTGTATCCAGCGAGTAGTTGTTAATTTGGCGGTCGATGTTCTGATGCCAGGCAATATTGCCTACATACTGAATGACCCAGACAACCGACGGCGCAACCTGATGCTGCACGCCGAGGCTGAATTGAGCCACAGCGGGCGCCTTGTAGGTCTGAGCGATGGTAGTGCTGCCCTGAGCAAAGGTAGGAGCAGCAGCAGCACCGCCCGTCACCCAGCTTGTACCCGGGTTAGTTACGTAGACGCTGTTCGCAGAAGGTGTATTGGCAAACGGCGCGGCGGTTGCGGCGTTGTAGATGTCGTTACCCTGAATGCGTTCGTAGAAGGTACCGAAGCCTCCACGGATAACCGTCTTGCCGTTTCCGAAAATATCTTCGGAGAAGCCAACACGAGGCTGTAGCGTGGCATAGTCATTGGTGACCAGTCCGTGGGGTACCCCCGCCTGCCCGGCGATATCTACACCGTTCAGATAGAAGCGAGCACCATTTACAGTCTGGAATCCAGGGCTGTTTGGATCGAGAGCACCGCTCTGACCGGCACCGTTGAAGAAGGTAGGTGCCTGGCTTGCCAAGTACTTGCTGGGGTTGAAATTGCCGATCAGATTGTTGATTTCCGAGGCATGCGGTAGCGCGTCATAGCGAACGCCCAACTGCAGGCTCAGATTCGGTGTGACGTGCCAGGTGTCCATCACGTACGCAGAGGTTGTACGGTTGATGTAGTGACGGATTGGAGCTTCCTGAGATTGCGAGTAGCTGCTGGCCAATCCGAGCAGCATGTCGAGGAATGGATCCTGCGTCTGGGTGTTGAAGACATAGTCACCCTCGGCATCGAGGAAGAGCTTCTGGTTCTTGTCGTACTGGTTGTAGCTGAAGCCGTACTTCATCTGATGCTTGCCCTTGGTGTAAGAGACATCCACTTTAGGCGAGTAGTCGTTGGCCGCATTGTGCCACGGTGCAGAGCCTGGCTTTTCTTGAACGCCGTAAACACCGTTCCAGTTGACGCCCGGAACCGAGGTTGAACCATTGCCAAAGAACGGATTCGTCGACCAGCCAGAAGGCAGTTGGCCAAGTGCCGAGTTCACGATATCGATCTTGTTGCCGTCGTAATTCATGCTGGCTTCGACAAGCAGGTTGCTCGATAGGCTTGCCGTGATCTTGATTGCAGCGCTGGTCGAGGGGTTCGTGAAGACGCTGGTGATGGTCGGCCACGTACCGCCGCTCCAGCCAATCATCGGAGCTCCAGAACTCTGGCTCACATCGTCGTGCATGTAGTGGCCAAGAATCGTCCACTTGTCGTTGAAGCGGTGATCGATACGAACAACATCATCACGCACCTTGATAGGCAGGCTGGCCTGACCGGTGAACTGGTCGCCGCTGGCATTTGGTTTGGGAACAATGCCTGAGTTGAGATACAGCACGGCATTGGAATCGAAGAGGTTGGCAGGAATAACGTTGTTTGGGAAAGGCTGTCCTTGAACTAATCCATCTGCAGCAATTTTGGCTGCGAAGACTGGATCGCCAACTAGCGGAACAGTCGGAACCAGCGGGGTCTTCGCAAAAGCAGGCGAAACGTAGGTGAGGTCTTTGCCTGCAGTCGGGAAATCAGCTGTAGGGAGGGTATTGTTCTTGCTGCCGCCGCTACCCTGGATCAGCTTGCGCCATTCTTCATTCCAGAAGAAAAAGGTCTTCTGCCTATCGGTGTTGTAGGCCTTCGGAATGAAAAGCGGTCCACCGATATTGAAGCCGTAGATGTTGTAGTTCAGCTTGCTGCGAGGGGTCTTGTTCTGATTGTTGAGGTACGAGTTCGCGTTGAAGACGGTGTTGCGGTTGAATTCCCAGAGCGTTCCATGGAAGTTCTTGCTGCCGCTCTTGAGCGAGAGGCTGATCGTCGCGCCGGAGGAGATACCGTAGTCCGGAGGATAGTTCGAAGAGAGAGTTTCGATCTGGGCGATTGCGTCCTGCGAGGGCTCGATCGAGCTGCCGCCTGCGCCGCCTCGGTCATCCGCTTCACCGCCGTCGATCAACCAGATGTTGTGGCTCTGGCGAAGGCCGTTGACGCTGAACGATGCGCTGGAGCCGACCGAGGTGGGTGTGTTGTTGTCTGGTAGGTTGGAGCTGACGCCCAAGCCGAGCGCCACGAGGGCCGCGAAGTTACGGTTCTGGGTAGCGATTTCGCTGATCTGGTCGGAGCTCACGAGCGTGCTGACCACGTTGGAGTCGGTCTGCACGGTGAGCTGATCGGCGGTGACTGTTACGGTCTGGTCGACATTGCCGACTTCGAGCGTGGTGTCGACGTGGAGATTCTGCGAAACGTTGACCTGCAGGCCGGTTGAGACATAGGTCTTGAAGCCTTTGGCTGAGACCGAAATGTCATAAGCGCCGGGGTTGAGGGCGGGGAAAGTAAAGTATCCGCTGTCGTTGCTGACCGCCTTCGATACATAGCCGGTAGAAGTTTGGGTCAGGGTGACTGCTGCTCCGGGTACTGCTGCACCGGCTTTGTCTTGCACAGAGCCGCTGATCAGGGAGTTCTGCTGCGCAAATGCGCCTGCGCATGCCAGCAGCAGAACTAGTGGGATCAAAAACCATCTTGCATTGAATTTGGGACTGGCCTTCATCATCAAATTACCTCAGTTGTCTTTCTCGGAGCGTCTGAATTGACCACTCCGCATCCCAATCTGCCGGGCTATGCGAATGCCACTAAGATGATTCACTGAATCGCTTTAGCAGCCGCAAAAATCCCTGGAATCGGTGTTGGGCGAGAAAGATATCTGTATTTGTTGAGCCTTGTCAATGAACCTAAAGGGTCTTTTTTCGGAAAACGTTTTACCCAAAACTCTTTTAAAACCAGCTATTTCCGTGACTGTAGCGCTTACTCCCAAATAAATACCGTTTTCTCCTAAAAAGTCAGTCTGGAACCAAAATCGACGCAACTTTTCTGCCTTCGGAGGCGTCAAGCAAGGCATTTTTAGCAGACGTCCACCGTTTCGAGAGATGGGACAGGCTCTCACAAATAGCAGAATGTAAACGTTTTACATCGACTCTAATAGTTATATTTATGTCTTAAACAGACCTGCCTTCAGCTCCAGGTTGCACTCTTACGGATCAACAGGCCGCTCAATTCCTGCATCTTGGATCGCCGATTGACTGAACGCGTCCAAAAGTCTGTGTTCCAGGGAGAGCGGCAAATCCTCCATGCCTCATGGTATTTGCCGCTTTGAACCAGATTAGGCACCACTTATCCACGATTTTCTTCAAACGGCGGTTGTTCCAGCGACGATATCCACGGAGAATAACGGCATAATCGCCTCAGTCCCCAAGTTGGATTGAGTTCGATCCAATCCGGCCGAAGGGTGGACGCCCAATCGTGACACGCTCCGAGACACGTTCCGTAACCCGCACCGAGATCGATTCCGTGAACCGAGTATTGGCCCCATACAGCCGACAGCAAGTCCTGAACATCCTCAAGATTAGTTCTCGCCGTCTGCAAAGCTGGGAGCGGGCTGGCCTTATCTCTCCGCTCGAACACTACAGTTTCGCTGAGCTGGCGCAACTGCGCACCCTGCGCGAACTGCAGGGCCTGCGCATGAGTCCGCGTTCGATCAGCAATTCTGTGCAGGCGATGCGCGCGGTCTCTGGAATCAGCAATCCACTGCTCGAGTCAGCTATTGTACGTACCGGTACCCGGCTCGCTTTCCGTCATTCGGGAACGATGTTCGAGCCCATCAGCAGGCAGCTTCTCTTCGATTTTGAATCGACCAATGTGCCTGGCATCCGTTCCGGGCCGGTTTCCATGCTGCCACCGGCGCGCAACGCAAGCAGTCATGATCGCGAACTGCAAGCGCTTTTCCTGGAGGCTGTTCAGGCCGAAGAGCAGGGGCGCAAGCCTGCCGCGATGGAGCTGTACAGCCAGATTCTTGCGCTCGACCCCTCCTATACCGCGGCGCTCATCAATCTCGGCACATTGCACTATCATCTGAAGAATTTTGAGCGTGCCGAGCAGCACTATCGCCGGGCTACCGAGGCCGATCCCAGTTACGTGCTGGCTTTCTTCGATTTAGGCAATGTGCTCGACGAGCTGCAGCGGCCCGATGAATCGATCGGAGCTTATCGTCGCGCACTGGCGCTGGCGCCGGGATACGCAGATGCGCATTACAACCTTGCTTTGGCTTTCGAACGCAAGGCAGAGCGACGCCGCGCGCTGCATCATTGGCAGATCTATGTGCGGTTGGATAAAACCGGGCCGTGGGCTGACCATGCACGTGGGCAGATTCGGAAGATACTGAGCCGGGAAAAGCTGACCATCGCTCATCGCACAGATAGTTTTTGTCCTCCAATGCGACGCATAGTCTCACACCTGACGCTGGTGCCTGCACCCG
>Ga0105248_10001466_pt1 | contig 26259 bp, 18 predicted proteins | sample KBSS34metaG_FD_81524 | JGI IMG/M metagenome (GOLD analysis project Ga0105248, IMG submission 81524) | Switchgrass rhizosphere microbial communities from Kellogg Biological Station, Michigan, USA - KBS S3-4 metaG | ecosystem: Host-associated > Plants > Roots > Rhizosphere > Soil | place... | reverse complement strand
TATGGCTTCAACATCTCGGAGCCCGCCTCCAATGCGCGAGAGGCCGTGCAGTGGTTGTATTTCGCTTACCTTGCTGCAGTGAAGGAACAAAACGGAGCCGCCATGTCGCTTGGCCGCACGTCGACGTTCCTTGATATCTATTTCGAGCGGGACCTCGAAGCAGGAAAGCTCAGCGAGCAACAGGCGCAGGAGATCATTGATGACTTCGTCATCAAACTGCGAATTGTTCGATTTCTACGCACTCCTGAATACGACGATCTCTTCGCAGGCGATCCGACGTGGGTAACCGAGTCGATTGGCGGTATGGGGGATGATGGGCGGCCGCTCGTGGCCAAGACGAGCTTTCGATTTCTTCAGACGCTGTACAACCTCGGCCCGGCGCCAGAGCCGAATCTAACCATCTGGTACTCCCCACGGTTACCGGATGGGTTTCGAGATTTCGCTGCTAAAGTGGCAATCGACACCAGCTCAATTCAATTCGAGAGTGACGAAATCATGCGCCGTTCCATCGGAGACGATGGAGCAATCGCCTGCTGTGTGTCACCGATGCTCATGGGCAAACAGATGCAGTTTTTCGGCGCACGCGCCAACCTCGCGAAGTGCCTACTCTATGCCATCAACGGCGGGCGGGATGAACTTACGGGCGAACAGGTGGGGCCTATGCTTGGTGCCGTCGCCGGAGACTACCTTGGTTTCGACGACGTACTCGACAAGTACGAAACGATGATGGACTGGCTCGCCGGTGTCTACGTCAATGCTATGAACATCATCCACTATATGCACGACAAGTACGCTTATGAGCGACTTGAAATGGCGCTTCACGATTACGCCCCGCTGCGAACAATGGCCTTCGGGATGGCTGGCATGTCTGTAGTTGCCGATAGCCTCTCCGCTATACGCTACGCGAAGGTCAAGGCGATTCGAGACGAATCCGGGCTCGTCATCGACTACGAGGTTGAAGGCGAATTTCCTGTTTTCGGCAATAACGACAATCGTGTTGACCAGATGGCTTCCTGGGTCGTGAGCATGTTCATGAGCAAGCTCAGGAAGTATCCGACATATCGAAACGCAGTGCACACCCAGTCGATCCTGACCATTACTTCGAACGTGGTCTACGGTAAGAGTACCGGCAACACTCCCGATGGAAGGCGTCGCGGAGAGCCGTTCGCTCCGGGAGCGAATCCAATGCACGGGCGCGACAAGCACGGCATCCACGCTTCAGCGGCTTCAGTCGCTAAAATCCCGTACCGCGATGCTGCCGATGGGATTTCTCTCACCACCACGTTGCTCCCACAAGGCCTCGGGAGAGTTGCGGAGGACCGGGTCACCAATCTGCGAAGCATGCTTGACGCATTCTTCAGCACTACGGGATATCACATGAACGTGAACGTGTTGAACCGTGACACGCTCTTGGACGCAATGGATCATCCGGAGAGGTACCCGCACCTGACCATCCGTGTCTCGGGATATGCCGTCAACTTTGTTCGTCTGACCCGTGAGCAACAAATGGATGTAATCAGCCGCACGTTTCACGGAAGGCAGGCAACGATATGAGTGGAAATCCGCAACTTGTCCCCTTGGAGGCGAAAAGTCCTTTTGAGCTGCGCGTCCATCTCGGCAAGGGGGTGTCCGACACGGACGTCCGGACAGCCCTTGCCACTGGAGACATGGGTTTTCTTCATTCGTTCACTACCGGATCAACGGTAGATGGGCCAGGGGTGCGCGTTGTTGGATGGACAACTGGTTGCCATTGGCGATGCCAGTACTGCCATAACCCGGACACCTGGACTCTGAGCAATGGCATCCCCGTAACGATAGATCGCGCAACTGAGGAACTGAGCAAGTACCGTCACGGGTTGAAGATTATGTCTGGAGGATTCACCTTGAGCGGCGGCGAACCTCTTATGCAAGATCGATTTGCCATTAAGTTGTTTACATCCGCTAAGAAGATGGGGATCCACACGGCACTGGACACCAACGGCTCCCTCGGCAGCCGCCTCAGCGATGGAGAGTTGGAGCAGATTGACCTAGTGATACTGGACATTAAGATGTGGGATCCACAGCGCCATCGCCAGCTTACGGGCATGGATAATGGCCCGGTTCTGGATTTCGCACGCCGGTTGGCCGAGCGGGGAAGGTCGATGTGGGTCAGATTGGTGTTGGTCCCGGGACTAACTGACGATGCCGAAAACGTAACACAGATTGCTAAATTCGCCGCGAGCCTGGGAAACGTGGAACGAGTGGACGTCCTACCGTTTCATCAAATGGGCCGATTCAAATGGAAAGAACTCAAACTCAACTACACCCTTGGCGATGTTGAACCTCCGAGTGTCGAAATTGTGGAACGTGCTTGCTCGCAGTTTCGTTCGGAGGGCCTCAAGGCTGTTTGATGAAGTCGAACCGCTCGCGTTACCCAATTGCGGGTGTGCGTCCTATGTAGAAGTGTGGTTACGATTTCTTGATGCACGGCCCATCCAGCCGGAGTCTGCGTTATAACTATCTCGCGGAGAAGCGCGTGAATCAGATCGATCTGAACGGTCGCCACGCAGTTATTACTGGTGGCGCACAGGGACTTGGATTTGCCATTGCGGAACGCCTTGCGGCGTCTGGAGCTTCCGTCTCGCTGTGGGACAGGGATGAAGCAATTCTGCAGAGTGCGTCAAAGCAGCTAGCGAAATCTTGCGCGGTGACTTCTGAAGTCGTGGACGTTTCCGATGCCGCGAACGTAAACGCCGCTGCGGCGCGTACGATCGAGCGCCATGGAGCTATCGACATCCTCGTCGCCAGCGCAGGAATTGCGGGACCGAACTTCAAGACCTGGGAGTATCCCATCGATGCTTGGCGACAGCTGATGGAGATCAATCTTACAGGTGTATTTCTGTGTTGTCGGGCGATTGTCCCCCACATGATTGAACGCAACTACGGGCGCATCGTCAACATCTCCTCGATTGCCGGCAAAGAGGGAAATCCCACGGCTTCGGGATACAGCGCATCGAAGGCGGGTGTGATCGCGTTGACGAAGTCGCTCGGCAAGGAGACTGCGACTTACAACGTGGCCGTGAACTGCATTACTCCGGCAGCCGCGAAGACCCGCATCTTCGAGCAAGTAAGCCAGGAGCACATCGACTTCATGCTTTCCAAGATCCCTCGCGGACGCTTTCTCAAAGTGGAAGAGGTAAGCGCTATGGTGGCGTGGCTTGTATCGGAAGAAAACTCATTCACCACTGGCGCAGTCTTCGATCTGAGCGGTGGGCGCGCAACGTACTAGTTCCTACTGGAGGGTCGGCTCGGGAACATCTGCAGGATGAGCCAAACTGTTCATGGGATCGACCAGCAACCACGACAGTGCGCCGATAACCGCCAGCCCAGCAGCAGTGAAGAATGCCGATTGCCAGCCTAGACGAGCAGCAAGGAACGGGGTGAGAGAAGTTGCAATGGCGCCTCCAACTTGCGCTCCCATGTTCATAATTCCAGAGGCGACACCGGCGTACTCGCCTGCAAAGTCGGCCGTGATTGCCCAGAAGCAGCTCTGTGCGACATAGAGAACGCCTGCGCCGAGCGCCAGGACAATGCCGGCCGTGCTTGCCTGTTCCGCGCGTGATCCCACGATGAGCAAGCCCGATGTCGTGGCCATGGCGAAGAAGGGAAGGAGGCAGCGCCCGGTGCGCAGACTGAAGTGCTGAACGAGCCAGTCGCTGGCGAAGCCACCTCCCATTGCTCCTATGGTCATTCCAACGAAAGGAAGGATTGAATATATAGCGCTGGCTTTGAGGTCGAGGCCACGAGCTTGGGCTAGATAGATATAAAACCATCCGAAGAAGACCCAAGCGACATATCCGTAAGCAAGATAGCTGAGGGTGAGAGCCAAAATTTCCTTGCTTGAGAAGATGCGCCGCCATGGAACGCGTCTCGTGGCGGAAGGGGTGTGTGAAGGACCGCGGCCGGCCCGAATCAGAGCGAGCTCGCCTACTCCGACCTTCAGATGTTCTTCGGGAGTATCTCTGGCGGATAGATACCACGCTATTCCGGCGATAATCCCACAGATGGCGCTGAACCAGAAGGAGGCCCTCCAGCCGAAGTGGAGGATGATGGCTGTGACGATCGGCGGAGTGAAGCCGGAACCGACGCCTACTCCACCAAAGATGATGCCGTTAGCTTTGCCGCGCTCGGGAATGGGAAACCAGCGCTCAACGAACTGGCTGGCCGCGGGATACATGGTAGCCTCGCCTGCCCCAAGCATGAAGCGCACGAGGATAAGAATGGCGACGGCGTTCCTAATGGTTGGAGGAACCAGCGTGGTCAGAACCGTGAAAATGCCCCACCATACTACCGCGAAGGTGAGCAGGCGTCGCGATCCGAAACGATGTGCTAACAAGCCAGCTGGAATTTGGAAGACAGCGTATCCGATCAAGAAAGCGCTGAAAACCCAACCCAGGTGGGTGTTGTCAATCGCATACTCCTTGCCAATCTGGATTCCAGCGATCGAAATGTTCGTGCGGTCAAGATAGGCAACGGAACTGAGTAGAAAAAGAAGCGAGACAAGAAGATAGCGCATGGGCAGAGCGGTTGTGGGTTTCCGGGTCTGTATCATGCGCTATCTAGTCTCATTCTTGCGGCTGCATTAGACGTTGTTGATGCTTACCAATTGGTGATCGAACCATCGGGACGGAAATAAGTTTGTGCTCGCGCAGTGACTGGCTCCGTGATCTCTGCGATCTGTGTCAGCTGTTTGAAATCTAACTCAACTCCAAGTCCGGGCCGTTCGTTTGGAAACAACTTCCCGTCTTTAAAGTCCAGGCAGACGGGGAGATGGGGCAAAGTCCGACCCTGATAGTTGTATTCCATCAGGACCGCTCCTGAATAGGTCCCGAGACAGTTGACGAGCGCCGCCGTAGCGATCGGACCGGTAAAGTGAGGCACAATTCCGATGAAGTGAGTCTCGCAGAGAGCGGCGATCTTCATCATCTCGGTGATGCCACCGACATTAGGCAGCGTAGCGCGCACGTAATCGATGTCATGTTTTTCTACAAGCGGATTGAAGTCCCAGCGGTTACCCCACTCTTCGCCTGCGGCCAACGGAACGTTGACCTTGTTGCGCAGAATGGGAATATCTTGCAAGAAGGCTTCCGTGCGGACCGGGTCTTCAACAAATAATGGGTTGAATTCCTCAATCACGTTACAGCCGCGTATGGCATCGGCGAGATCGAAGCGTTGATGAAAGTCGATGCACCAATCGCCGTTCTTCCCTACGCCCTCGCGAACTTGCGCGCATTCGTCACGCATGTGGTTGATACGCTCGCGTGTGTTGAACGTAGTATTCGCAGGCGTGTCGGCTGCGCCGAAGCGAAAGGCCCTGTAGCCGGCCTCGACAGTGATACGTGCGCGATCCTTGACCGGCATTCCCTGCGTGATGCCAGGGATGATTCCAGCAGTGTTGTAGCACTCCACGTGCTTGCGAACCATGCCGCCGAGCAACTCATGTACGGGCAGCTTCAGCACCTTGCCCTTAATGTCCCAAAGGGCGAGATCGAGTGCCCCGATAGCGTCAGTCTTCTCGCGGCCTGCGGGATAGAAGAAAGCACGGTTCATGTCTTGCCACAGTTGTTCGATGTACTGTGGGTCTCGCCCAATTAGGCGACCAGCGGACTGCGCCAAGGTGTCCTTAGATCCACCTTCTCCAATACCCATGATGCCCGCGTCGGTCTCAATTGTGACAACGACGTCGCTCTGATTGAACAAAGGGTTAGGATTTGGTGGGAGATAAGCTCGCACACGCGTGATCTTCATCTTCGGAATTGAGCCGAAGGCGGGAAGGCTCCCCGCTGCTACGGAGAGCATGGAGGCAGAAAGGGATTGAAGGAAGGTTCTGCGGTTCATGAAATCGTTGCTCCTGCTGGGTTACGTGGTTTTCGTTGGAAAGAAGATTTGAAAGTCAGACAAGCACTCCTCGTGCCGCGCCATTTCCTGCCGCGACTACAGGAGGGCGCATGCCTGCTTTGGCGAGAACAAGATAAATGATGAAGCCCACAACGAAAGAGTACAGACTGGCAGGGTTGTCTGCCTTCAGAAGTGATGGAGGCAGACCGGGTATATGTTCAGGAACGCCCACGAGAAAGCCGACAAGCCACGCGATGTAGCCTGCCCAGTTAACGCCAATACGAGGGCCGCTCCAGCGCCCTCCTGCAAGCAAATAATCCGCAGCCATTGCGCCGCAAATGGGTCCAAACGATGCTGCGACTAAGCTGAAGAAGCCTACGAGGTTATTGGCAACGCCGGTCGTCGCAAGAATAACGCTGATCGTAAGAGCGATGAGCGTCGAGACCACTCGAGGAATCTTTGGCAGCATAGTGCTGAAGCTGTTCGAAGCGATGAAGGAAGAAAAGCAGGTGGGCACCATCGAGGCGATGGCGAAGAGAAAGAACATGACTGGCGCAAGAGCGCCAACGCTTGCAATCGCAGCTGTGTAGTCGTAACTTACCGGGCCAATGCCGCGTCCGAGGTAGCCCGCGACGGAGAGAAGGGGAAGACCCCCGGCAACAAGTGCGCCTCCGACGATTCCAAGCGAGCCGCCCAGCACAATGTCCTTTCGGTTGCGGTTGTTCATGCCGAAATCCGCGCCGGCGGCTCCGGCAGTTGCGAAATAGCCGATGACGATACTCAGGACATTAAAGAATGCCGTCTTTGTCTCCTGATGCGCTGGCTGGTAGTTCGTGATGCCGTTGCGATTAGCCCAGAAGACAAGAAAGATCATAAAGAGAGGAACCCAGTTCAGGATCTTTGCCACACGTGCGACATGATGAATGCCTTTGATCGCAACCCAGCCGAGGCTATAGATCCATACAATTACCAACATGCAGTACAGAGGTCGGGACGTGAGGTTTAGGCCCTTGAGGATGAAGTCCGCAGATACTGCGCCTATCACGGCTACCCAGCCAATCTGAAGAAAGCCCATCATGAGTCCCGGGATCAGGTAGCCTCCAGAGGTTCCAAACGTCGACGTGCCAATGACGTAAAGCGGACGTCCGCTCTGCATGCCAAGCATCGCCGGAGCCCAATAGTACAAAGCGAAACAGATCAACCCGGCAACCAGGAGACTAAATAGGCAGATACCGACACTCGCAAACCCGATTGTCGGCTCTGCAAGCTTCAGATAGAAACCCACCCAAAGAAAAATTCCGAAATACGTCGGAAAGGTGCTGCTATACCAGGGTACCCGGGCAGCTTGCGGTACCGGAATAGAACGAGAGACATAGTCAGGAACTGCAGGCTCCATTAACGGCCTCACCTTGGGTGCGCATTTCTAATGCAGTTATTACACGGCAGTGTAGCCTGCGACAGAAAAGTTCTCGCACTGATCTGCAATGAGTGGCCAGACCTCCTGATGCAAATCAGTTGCTACCCATTTCTGCTGCGAGGCTTGCTGATCGAAGCTCAGACACAAGCGATAGTTCGTGTCGTTATCATTAGACCGCAGAACTTGTGCAGCTACGAATCCGCCCTGCGCTGATACCGCCGGATAAAAACGATCGAGGAAGGTCTTTTCGAGGCTTGATTGCAGACCGGACTTAACCTTCAGTTCAATGTGCAGAACGAACATGGTTCTCCTTACCACTTCAGGTTGAAGACGTCGACGGCGGTCTCGCCCATCACCTTGTTGTAAACCGTGGGCTCAAGATCCAATGCGCGGTACTTTGCGAACTCCACTGGGACATTGCTCGGAAGGTCGGCGCCCATCATTACACGATCGGGACCGATAGTGTTGATCATCCAACGAATATCTTCGCCAAGGCACCAGGAAGTCTCAAGATACAAGTTTCCGCAGATGGATGCGGCGACCTGCGCCTCCGCAGAAACGATGCCCCCGCCAGCATGTGCAAGAACAATCTTCAGGTCGGGGTATTTGTTCGCTGCCGGGATGCAGAGCGCTGGCAGTGAAAAGGGAATCCCCGCGCCCGTATGGACCATGCAGGGTATACCAAGCGCGTGCGCCGTCGCGAAGACTAAGTCACCGTCTTCAGTCAAAGGATTAACGCCATGACCGATCGTGTGCAGCTTTACACTGACAAACTTTAGCTCCTTGATGCATCGCTCCACCTCACGCTCGTATTTATCGCGGCCGACGTGCGGGCTTAGACTCGCAAGTCCGAAAAACCGTCCCGGATGCTTGGCGCACAACTCCGCAATCTCGTCGTGCCGGTGAACGTAATCTCTGGCGCCAGGAAAGGGCTGCACGATGGTGGCATCCACGCCACATTCGTCCATGCGGCGAATCATGTCTTCCTCGGTTCCATAGAGACCGAAGACGCAGCACTCACCGAGATGTGCATGGGTGTCGATAACCTTGGGCATGGAGAGGCTCCTTTGATCGTTGGGCTTATTTTCTAGCTGTTGGAATGAGGCCGGTCATCCCTGTCGGCGATGTCATGTACGCTTCCTTGGCTGCGAGATCGCGCGCGATTCCGAAGACCATGAACTCGAGCGGACCGGAACCGGTACTGACGAACGATTTAGTCTCTCCGAGTCCGGCCGGGATAGCGTCTCCCGTATGGATCGCAGCTTTCTCGCCGTTGAGGGTCACCGTACCCTCGCCAGATAACACGTAGTAGACCTCACTCATATCCGGTTGCGCGTCCGGGCCAACCGACGTGCCCGGTGGAAGCAGAAGGTGATCGACATAGGACCAAGTCGAGAAGAAGACGCTGGGATCGAGTGCGCGGCGATATTGGACCGTACCAGTTCCACCGTGCATGCCTTGAACCGGTTTTAGAAGCGCACGGTCAAGATGCATCGTGATGAAGGTCGGAATTGAATCAACCGGGACGCCGACGCGGGGATCATCAAGGTTGAATGCGTCGTAGAAGCCCTTCGTCAGGCCGATGTTGATGTTCATCCACTGTACGGTCTTGCCCGAACTATTTGAGATCGCATGCGAATGACCAAGCCGAACAGGAGCTCCGGCTGGTCCCTTCAGCGTTGAGGTCCGACTATCGATGGTGAACTGCGATTCGCCATCGAGGATAATGAACATCTCCTCACAATGATTGTGGAAGTGTGCTCCGATTCCACCGTTGGGAGGAAGTATTCCACGGTGCAGGAAAAAAAGGTTTGTCCCAAGATCGAACTGCGCCGACTGTGGATTCTTGACGTCGAACAACGGCATGTAATCCATTGGGCCGGATCCGTTATGCACCGCGGGCAGATGCTGATACTTAGATGGATCGGTATGGGCGATGCGCCTGGCGAGCTGAGCCCTAGTCTGCGACGAGGCGGCGATGCCAATGAGAGAGACGAGTGCGATTTGCGCAAGACCGCTGGTCAGCATGCTTCCTCGCTTCCTGGAAATTTCAGCGTGCTGGGGGAGCACCAAGCTCTGTGTCGAGCGCATTCTTCTGCGTCGAGACGCCAACGACCATCAGTTCAAGATCGCCCTTGCTGTTGTTCATCAACGAGTGTGGTTCGTTCAGGCGAACTGGGATGCCGTCGCCCTTATGGATATCAGCGGTTTCGTCATTAACTCGCACTTGCCCGTCGCCGTTGAGAACGTAGTAGATCTCCTCCACCCCGCGATGACGGTGCAGTCCTTCAGATGCGCCCGGAGGAATAAGCAGATGATCAACATAAGCCCAGTTCGTCAGGAAGACATCAGGGTCAAGCGCGCGCCGATAGCGAACCGTGCCCTCGCCTCCGTTATAGTTCTTGATCGGAGCAAGCGTGGCCTTGTCGAGCTTCATCGTCATGAAGACAGGAATCGCATCCTTAGGGGCGCCAACGCGAGCGTCGTCGAGGTTGAAGGCATCGTAATGGCCCTTAATGGAAGCGATATTGATATTCATGAACTCGACTGGCTTGTCGGAAGGGTTATAGATCGCGTGCGAGTGCCCCATCCGGACTGGCGCGCCAACGGTTCCACTCAATACTGAAGTGCGACCATCAACAGTGAACTCGGCCTGACCGTCGAAGACAATGAACATCTCTTCGGTGGAGTTGTGAAAGTGATGGCCGACACCTCCACCAGGCATAATCTGGCACCGGTGCATGAAGTTGAGATTTATATTTAGCGCCGTGGGGGGGACTAGCAGCTCACAGGCCATATCGCCTGCGCTATTGTGTGAGCGGCTGTGCTTGTACTTGCTCGGGTCGGTGTGGCCGACCCTGGAAGCAAGGGGGGTCTGAGCGATGAGGCTCGACACCGTCAATGCAGAAACGGCAAGCAAAGCGAGAGACCGACCAGACATCCGCATCACCTTTGAGAAGAACCCTTTAAAGATTCTCGCGAGGCCTGACTTCGCGACAGCGGGACTTTATAGGCGATGGATTAGGAACGTCAAGAGAAAACCGCAACAAAATTCTAAAAAGTGAAATATCTACCGGAATATGAATTGCAATCGAGCACCAAGCCGATCTTAGTTAAGTCCATTTATGCGTCCTGGAGATCGCGAGCCAGAGTCGCGGCCGTACTTTGTAGCGCAGAAATGATCGATTCTTCATGCTCCGTACCTCGCAAACGGAACTTCGGCATCGATAGGCTGATGGCGGCTGACACTTCGTCGCCTGTCCCAAAGATAGGGACTGAGAAACAGATGCCGTCGTTGGCGCATTCCTCACGGTCCACGGCAAATCGCTGTTCACGTATGCGCGCGTATTCATTGGCGAGGTCGCGCGGATCAGTAATAGTGTGCTCGGTGAAGCGATAGATTTTGAAACTGCGCAGCAATCTCTCGCGCCCAATGGATGGTTGGAAGGCAATAATGGCCTTTCCCAGTGAACTGGCATTCGGTGGCAGGATATGTCCAACGACGTTGCTCATGCGAATGACATGGGGGCTCTCGATAACAGCGACAACCTCTATCCGGTTTTCGAACAGTGCGGCCAGGCTTACTGTTTCCGTCGTTTCATTGGTAAGTGCCTGCAGATGGGGCACAGCCACGCGAACCAGTTTGCTGAGCCATTGAGTAGGGGTTACAGCGTGTATGCCTGGTGCCAGTTTGTACTGTCCGCGTCCGTCCTGAGCCACGTAACCGGTCGCCTCCAGTGTCTTGAGCAGGCGAAAGGCAGAGGTCTTGGAGAGCTGCAGTCGATGGGCGATCTCGTTCATAGACATGGAGTTCGCTTCGTTTTGTAGGAACTCCAGTGCTTGCAGGGCTTTGCTGACCGCACGAGAAAAGTACTTGTCGTGATGCGTGGAGTCGTCCACGCGTTTCGCTGCTACCAACTTTCGGACTGTCTTGGGCTTCAACATAAAGGGCGCTCGTTCTGCTTGTACATCTTATCCGAACGAATGTTGACGGTTCGTTTGGACGCGTACAGTAGGCTTTTTAGTCTACTCATGTCAAATTACGAAACAAATTTCAAAAACTGTTGCTTTTTTGGTTTTTTACGCTATAGAGTGATCGGCGCACTGAACTCAGCATTCCCTAGCGGTACGAGATGAGGAGAGCCGAAGTGTTAAAAACTGCGTGTTTATTGACATTAGTCACCATGATGAGTCTGCGGTGTGCGGCCCAGGCAACGTCGGCAGAGATCAGCGGCTCCATAACCGATTCATCCGGAGCTGTCGTTCCCGGGGCCACGGTGACCGCTACCAATGTGGAGACCGGCACGTCGCAGAACACCAAGAGCGAGGACAACGGCGATTACGTGATCACCAACGTGCGGCCGGGAACCTATACCGTCACGGCTGAGGCGGCCGGGTTCAGCAAACTGGTTCAGTCTGGATTGAACTTGCAGGTAAACCAGCAAGCGCGGCTAAATCTCACTCTAAAGGTTGGTAGAGCGTCCGAGACCGTGGAAGTGACGGCGCGGCCACCACTACTCGAGGGCGAAAGCTCCTCGATTGGAACCGTTGTGAACCAGCAGATGGTGAATCAGCTTCCACTAAACGGCCGCAATTTCACGCAACTCGCAACGCTGAGCCCCGGGGTCACCGGTGTCGGGTCATCAGCCACCGGAACAATCCAGAGCGGAACTCGACCTGACGATAAGCGCCCCGGATCGGAGATATTCTCCAACGGTAACCGCGAAGGCGATAACAACTTCCTCTATGACGGTGTGGATGACAACGAACGGCTCACGCTTTCGGTTGTGCTTCGCCCGGCGGTAGAAGGCGTGCGCGAGTTCAAAATCCAGACCAACCTTTATAGCGCAGACATCGGCCGCAACTCCGGAGCCGTTATCGACGTGATCTCCAAGTCGGGAACCAATTCGCTCCATGGCAGCGCATTCGAGTTTATCCGCAACTCCGCAGTCGATGCGCGCACGTACTTCAATAGAGCGCCTTCGGCCTTCCCGTCTCTCAAACTCAACCAGTTTGGGGGCTCTTTCGGCGGCCCTATCGTAATTCCGCACGTCTATAACGGCCGAAACAAGACATTCTTTTTTGTTGATTACGAAGGCTCGCGACGGAGCACGCAGGCGTTCATTCTGGGCAACGTGCCTACCGTGCGTATGCGCAACGGCGACTTTGGCGAGACAGCCACCATCTACGATCCACAGACGACGATACCGAATCCAAACGTCAGCGGAGGTTTCCTTCGCACTCCGTTCACAAACAATGTCATCCCGGTTGGTCGTCGCGATCCGATTGCGATGAAGATGATCAATGCATACCCGCAGCCCACAGGCTCGGGTAGATTCAACAACTACTCGTCCAACCAGACGATCATCACAAACTCTGACTCCGGCGACGTGCGTGTGGACGAGCAACTCACCCAGCGCGACATACTGTTTGCCCGTTACTCCATCCAAAATTCGCTGAATGTCGCTCCCAGCACCTATCCAGTAACAACGATCCCCGGTGTTTCAACTCCTGTTCACCTCAGCGACGAGGCATCCTTTGCCGGCAGCTCGAGCGCGCCGGTCCAGCATGTGGCCACCAGTTATACGAGAGTCTTTACACCTACGATCGTGAACGACTTCCGTTTTGGGTTTAGCCGGTACCGGCTGGACTACACGCCAGTAGACTTTGTCGCGGGCGGGGGCCTGGGCAATCAGCTAGGCGTTCCTAACTCGAACGTCACGCCGCGCGAGCAGAATCTGCCGATCTTCTCTCCAGCGTCCTATCTCGGCATCGGTCAGACGCGATCTCTGCCGCTCTATCGCCGTGAAAATACCTTTCAGGAATTAGACAATCTGACCTGGACGCACAATTCGCACACACTGAAGTTCGGTGGCGACTTCCGTCGGCGGCAACTCACGATCTATCAGACCAACCAGGGCAATGGACGGTTTAACTTCAGCGCCGCGCTAACGGACTCGCGCAATCCGGCGGGTACGGGTGGCGACAGTCTTGCGAGCATGATGCTTGGCCTGCCAACCCTGATTGCGCACGACTACACATTTCCATTTCCCGGTATTCGCCTCAACGAGTACGGTTTTTACGCAGCAGACGACTGGCGCATGACAAAGAAGCTGACAGTCAACTATGGACTGCGATGGGACTACTTCAGCCCGCCGAGCGAGGCGCACAATCAGTGGTCAAACTTCAATCCGAAGACTGGCAAGATGGATATCGCGGAGCGCAATGGTGTCAGCCTGACCTCCGGTGTGCTGCCATGGAAGAAGGGCTTCGGTCCGAGGTTGGGCTTCGCCTATAAGGTCTACGATACGACCGTAATTCGCGGAGGCGTTGGGTTGTTCTACAACGCTTCCGGAAGCGAGAGTATCAACATGCGGCTGGCCCGCAACGTTCCCTTCGGTTTGACCATCAGCAACTCGCAGAGCGACATCACCCCGGGCGGAACTATCAGTCAGGGTTTCCCCCCGGCTCCGACAGTGGACTATACCTTGGCGGATAATCCGAGCGGCGCGCAGTCTTCGGTCGATCCCAACTTCCGTCCCGGCTATGCGGAACAGTTCAACCTTGGTATTGAGCAGGAATTTGTCCCGCTCGATATGGTGTTGAAGGTCGTTGGCGTCGGGAATTTGGGCCGAGCCATATACCTTCCATATAACGCTAACCAGGCGATTCCGGGTGCGACTGCGCTCAACACAAGGCGTCCCCTGTTTGGGATCAACCCGAACCTGAGTGACGTGAACTTAGCGACCTCTCAGGGAAGCGCGAATTACTATGCACTTCAGGTGACGTTGGATAAGCGCCTCAGTCACGGTGTCAACTTCTTGATGGGGTATGCGTGGGCGCACTCCATAGACAATGTTCCGCTCGAGTTCGGTGGCGGCGCCGCAGGATCAACACCGCAGGATCCGCGGTTCCTTTCAAGGGAGCGCAGCAATTCCATCATCGACCAGCGTCAGCGACTGACATTGAGTTACCTGTGGATGCTCCCATTTGGCAAGGGCCGGGAGTTCATTAACGTGAGCGGGCCCGCGGATTGGATTTTGGGAGGATGGCAGACGAACGGCATCTTCTTCACCCAAACAGGCCTGTTCTTCTCACCGGTGCTCAATACATCAACAACGAATACTGGTACCGGTAGTCGACCAAACCAGAATGGTCCGGCGATCTATCCAAAGACGCTGACGAACTGGTTCAGTCCATCCGCCTTTAGCATCCCTGCCCAGTACACCTACGGCAATGCCGGACGTAACTCGCTGATCGGCCCGGGAAGGACAAATCTTGACATGTCACTGTTGAAGACTTTTCCGGTCCACGAACAAATGTTGTTTCAGTTCCGCTTCGAGGCATTCAACATCTTCAATCATCCGCAGTTTGGATACCCGAATGCGAGTATCGGAAACGCCCAGGTCGGTCAGATCACCTCGATCGTAGGTACCGCGAGAAATCTGCAAGCCTCGCTGCGATTCCAGTTCTAACGCAGACAGGAGAGCGGAGGGCCAGAACTAAGCCTCCGCTTTCCCATCGCATAACTTATCTATCAGATAGACCTACCCTTGAAGGCGGAGAGCAAATGATATCGACCAGCCCATTGAAGATCCTTAGGTCCTTTCCTGTTGTCTGTGCGCTCGCCATGACAATGGTCGCGCCCCCACAGGCATGGTCAGCAGACAAGAGGGATCTGCAGATTTATTTCGTGGACGTGGAAGGAGGTCAGGCCACACTCTTTGTTACTCCCGACAAGCACTCCCTTCTCATCGATACCGGATGGCCCGGCAATGAGGGCCGCGATGCGGACAGAATTCTCTCCGCCGCCAAGCTCGCAGGCATAAACCGTATCGACTATGTTCTGCTGACTCACTACCACGACGATCATGCCGGGGGTGTTCCTCAGCTCGTCGACCGAATTCCAGTCGGGACCTTTCTTGATCACGGGGAGAACATCGACACCAAACCTGACGGTCGAACCGTTGAGGTCTGGAACGCTTATCAAAAAGTAATCGCAACTGGAAAGTACAAGCGAGTCTCTGCACACCCGGGCGATGTGTTTCCGGTTGGCAGCATGAAGGCCACAGTGGTCAGCAGTGACGGCAATGCGATCGATCACAATCTCCCCGGAGGCGGAGAGAAGAACCAGTCCTGTGATGTGGCCGAAAAGAAGCCAAATGATCGCAGCGAGAACTCGCATTCTTTGGGTGTGTTGCTGACCTTTGGCAAACTGAAGATCCTCGATCTTGGCGATCTCACGTGGGAAAAAGAGCGAATGTTCATGTGCCCGGTTAATCGCATTGGCAAAGTAGACATTCTAGTAGTGTCTCATCACGGATTCATTCCCAGTTCGAGTCACGCTCTCGTCGATGGCATTCACCCGCGGGTGGCGATCATGGATAACGCAGCGACCAAGGGCGGCAACATTCCCGTGCTTGATACCATTCGCAATACGCCGGGACTGGAAACGTTGTGGCAGCTTCACTACTCCGAGGAGGGCGGTGCGGATCATAATACTGCCCCTGAGTACATTGCGAATCCACAGGGACCTGATCAGGGAAACTACATCGTCGTGCAGGCAAGCCCGAAAGGCAGCTTCACCGTCTCAAACTCCGGAAACAAGCAAAGCAAGACGTACGCTGCTCGATAACGCTAGTTCGTGGTCTACGCGAGAATTACGGAAGTTTCAGAGTCACCCGAGTGTGCGTTCTCGATCGTAAGCCCCGCCCACTCCTTATCGGGAGTACACCGCTTTGAAGATCGTCGATATCAAGACATTCATCGTGCCTCCCCGTTGGCTCTTCGTAAAGATTGAGACCGACGAAGGTGTCAACGGCTGGGGTGAAGCCGTGCTCGAAGGGCGTGCTCATACGGTCGCAACTGCAGTAAGCGAACTGGCGGACTATCTGGTTGGAAAGGACCCCTCTCCGATCGAGGATCACTGGACAGTCCTCTACCGTGGCGGCTTTTATCGGGGCGGCGGCGTTCACATGAGCGCGCTGGCGGGAATCGATCAGGCCTTGTGGGACATCAAGGGCAAAACGCTTGGCCTCTCAGTCGCGAAGCTCCTTGGTGGCCCCGTCCGCGACAAGATAAAAGTCTACTCTTGGATCGGTGGAGATCGCCCCGAACACCTCATTGAGAATGCAAGGCAAGCCATCTCGCGCGGTTTCCACGCCGTAAAAATGAACGGATCCGAGGAGATGCAGTACATCGACTCCAACGCGAAGGTCGACGCCGCAGTTGCCAGAGTGGCTGCTATTCGCGAAGCCTTAGGCTACGAGCTGGGCATCGGTATCGACTTTCACGGCCGTGTGCACCGTCCGATGGTAAAGACTTTGTTCAAGGCGCTCGAGCCCTTGCGACCGATGTTCATTGAAGAGCCGGTGTTGAGCGAGCACGCCGACGCATTAAGAGATGTTGCAGCGAATACAAGTATCCCGATCGCGCTTGGAGAAAGGCTGTTCACCCGCTGGGACTTCAAGGACATCCTTCGTAACGGATTTGTCGACATTATTCAGCCGGATCCATCGCACTCGGGTGGTATCACCGAGACGAAAAAGATCGCCTCTATGGCGGAGTGTTACGACGTGGCCCTGGCGCTCCACTGTCCACTCGGACCAATCGCACTGGCGACGTGTCTGCAAATCGACGCAGTGTGCCACAACGCAACCATCCAGGAACAGTCGCTCGGAATTCACTACAACGAAACGAACGACCTGCTGGACTATCTGGTCGAACCGAAGATCTTTGACTATGTAGATGGATACGTCTCCATCCCCGACGGCCCTGGTCTGGGAGTCGAAATCAACGAGGAGTATGTTGTCGACCGGGCACGCTCCGGACATCGCTGGCGCAACCCGGTCTGGCGTCACTACGACGGGAGTTTCGCAGAGTGGTGACATCACCAGCGGCGGCGAGCAGGCGACGATTGGTCGTTGTATTGATGCTGTTTGTCGTGGTCGTCATCAATTTCCTCGACCGGACAAACATTTCGATCGTCGCGCCATCCCTTGAAGCAGATTTAAAACTAACCCCCTTGCGAATGGGCTTGGCCTTCTCCGCTTTTGGCTGGAGCTACGCATTGCTTCAGATACCTGCAAGCCGATTCGTCGACCGCGTCCATCCACGGATCCTTTATACGATTGTCCTTGGCGCGTGGTCGCTGGCCACTGTCGCGCTGGGGCTGGTTCACAGTTTTGTTGCGCTTGTTGCCTTGCGCATCATCATAGGTGTCTTTGAGGCGCCCTCCTATCCCATCAACAACCGCATCGCCGCTACATGGTTTGGCGAAAATGAGCGCGCCGGAGCAATAGGCTTCTATACCTCGGGTCAGTTTGTCGGCATCGCATTTCTCGCTCCGCTGCTTACGTGGATACTAATCGAGTACGGATGGCGAGCAGTATTCATCTTTACTGGCGCGGTGGGGCTGGCATGGGCTGCAGTCTGGTTCGCGTTCTATCGCAATCCCAGGGAGTTTCCTGGAGTGAATCAGGCAGAGATCGAATGGATTCGCAGTCATAGGGGCATGCCGGAACTGAGCGACCGCCCTCCCGCAAAGAAGAGCATTGTGTGGGCCGACCTCAAGACGGTGCTGAGCAAACGTCCATTGTGGGGGATGTATATCGGCCAGTTCGGTGTGGTGTCGACACAATGGTTCTTCCTTACATGGTTTCCTACCTATTTGTACAATTCGCGTCATCGTGGATTCGCGAAGTCGGGTCTGCAGACGGCCATACCGTTCTTCTTTGCTTTTATCGGAGTGCTGGCCGGAGGTTTCTGTTCCGACTGGATGCTCCGGCGCGGCATGGGCCTAACCTCGGCACGCAAATTTCCCATCATCGCCGGTCTGTTGCTCTCTACCAGTATCGTCGGAGCAAACTACGCTGAAAATCAGGTATGGCTGATCGCATTTTTCTCTTCTGCCTTCTTCGGAAGCGGGTTTGCCTCCATCACCTGGTCCTTGGTTGCCACCATGGCGCCGGCGCACCTCATCGGACTTACTGGGGGAGTCTTTAATTTCTTCGGCAATCTCGCGGCAATCGTAGTCCCGATCGCCGTCGGAGCGCTTGTGCGCGGATCGGATTTCAAGCGGCCACTAATATTCGTAGCGGCGACGGCGCTTGTCGGGGCGCTGTCATACCTTGTACTTGTAGGAAAAATCGAGCAAGCGCCCGCAACAAGCGAGCCGTGATACACGCAGACTCTTTGGCGATCGTGGGTTTGTTTCAGTCGAGAAGGTTACGGGAGGCAGGAATTGATCGGGGTTGACTGGGGCACAAGCAACTTCAGGGCGTTTCGTCTCGATACCGCCGGCAAGGTGATCGAACGCCGGTCCTATCCCACTGGCGTACTCAAGGTGCAGGAAGGAAAGTTTGCTGAGACCTTGCGAGCGCAGATCGGGGATTGGATCGCGGCTGGCGAGACACGTGTTCTTCTCTGCGGCATGGTGGGGAGTCGTCAGGGATGGGCAGAAGCAAACTATCTACGTTGCCCCGTAAACATTGAGGACTTCGCTCAGGCGGTGGTCAGGATTCCCTTCGCTGGAGCGGAAGCCGTGCTGATCCCAGGTGTCATCGGTGAGGACTCAACGGGGATCCCCGAAGTGATGCGCGGAGAAGAAACAGAGGTAATGGGAATTGTGGATAGCTGTGAAGACCAGGGTTTAGTGTGCCTCCCCGGCACCCATTCAAAGTGGATTGAACTTCGCAGCGGCTCTATCGTTCGTTTTTTAACGTGCATGACCGGCGAGATGTTTGCTGCCCTGCGTAAATGCACCATTCTTTCTAAGCTGATGAACTCAGACATAGCTGTGGACGACGCAAGTTTTCTGCGGGGCGTAGCCCGCTCAGCGGAGATCGGCGGTCTGTTGCACCATCTGTTCAGCGTGCGCACGCTGGTTCTGACCGGTGAACTGAAGGAAGAAAACTCTGCATCCTACCTCTCCGGCCTGCTGATTGGCCACGAAGTGCGCGCAGCGATGCCGGTTAACGCGAATGTGCACTTGGTTGGAGCGGCGCAGCTGTGCAAATTGTATGGCACGGTAATCGGAGCCTGCGGAGGCACGTTTACTCTGGAAGATGAAGATGCAGCTGCGCGAGGTCTTGCAGCAATTGGAAGGAGAATAGATTGGCTGTAGATACCATCGACATACGGGCCTGGATGGAGCGCTGCCCGCTGATAGCTATTCTTCGCGGCATTAAGCCGGTGGAAGCTGAATCTATCGGTGATGCGCTGGAAGAAGCGGGCGTCAGGATCCTGGAGGTGCCACTCAACTCGCCGGATCCGCTCCAAAGCATCGCCACGCTCGCTCGCGCTTTTGGCGATCGCATGCTGGTTGGCGCGGGCACGCTAACCGAAGCTGCGCAAGTCACGCAGGTGGCTGATGCTGGAGGAAAGCTCATCGTGACTCCTCACGCTGAACTTTCGGTGGTGCGCGCCGCGAAGGAGGCCGGCCTCTTTGCTGTGCCAGGCTTCTTCAATCCTACCGAGGCCTTCGCGCTTCTGAAGGCAGGCGCAGATGCGATAAAGTTGTTCCCCGCGGAGGTACTGGGGCCGCCCATGTTGAAGGCTCTGAAGGCCGTTCTGCCGAAGGGGACACTGGTAGTCCCCGTGGGAGGAATTAGCGAGAAGAGTATCCCTCAGTGGATAGCGGCAGGTGCGAACGGCTTCGGTGCGGGGTCATCTATATATGTGCCTGGCGACGACGCAAAGACGGTGTTGCAAAAGGCGAAACAACTGCTCGATGCCTTCAAATAAGAGTCTCTTTTCGACCGCCGGGGCCGATTGTGAAAAACGACTCGTCTTTTACTAAAACGTGATAATTCAAGGATTTCGTATCTAAGTAGCAAACCCCGCCTCTTGACAGAGGTATCTCCTAGGCTTGTTAATTGTTGCCGCTTGGTATTAATGCGTTTTTTCCTTGCGAACGAATTGCCCTATCCATCTGCGCCGCATTTTCGTCAAATGAGCGCATGCAAGTTCGGGGAGATTGCAACAGAAAGCACTGCAACTCTCACGCCAGCAACTCAACTGCACAGTTTTGGAGGTATCTTGATGCAACACACCTATTGGAGAAGCTGGAGCATTCTTTCGCTTGCAGTCGCACTCCTCATCTCTCTCTCCGGTTCGAACGCGTACGCTCAGAGCAGCTTTGGTCAGATTTCAGGAGTAGTGACCGACCCAACAGGCGCCGCCGTTCCCCAGGCAACCGTCACCATCACATCCGCCAACACCCAGGCGAAGCGTGTCATCATCTCCGATTCGGAGGGCGACTTCATTGTCACCAACCTTCCCATTGGGGACTATTCCATCTCCGTTTCCAAGACCGGCTTCCGCACTGCTCAGCAGTCCGGCGTAACCATTACCGCCGACGCTAAGATAACCTCGAACTTCGTCCTTCCGCTTGGCCAGGCCACTGAGGTTATCGAAGTTCAGGGCGGCGCCATCGAGTCGCTCAACACCACCTCAGGCGAAGTCGCCCGCGTTATCGACTCCAAGCAGGTAGAAAATCTCGCTCTCAACGGACGCAACTACACCCAACTCCTTACACTTGTGCCTGGTGCAGTCGTAACCAACCCTGATATCTTCGCCGTCACCACGTCGCTCGCCTCCACCAACCAGACCATCAATGGAAACCGGGGCGACACCGGAAACCTCACCGTCGACGGCGCATACAACCAGGTCGCCGGATCGAACGGATCGCTGATGAATAACGTCGGTCCCGACTTTATTCAGGAGGTTAAGATCGACACCTCTAACGCATCAGCGGAATATGGCCGTACCTCCGGGCCTTCGTTCAACATAGTCACGAAGTCCGGAACCAACGCCTTCCACGGAGGCGCCTTCGAGATACTTCGCAACAACTACCTCGACGCTACCAACTACATCGCCCGCAAGAAGACACAGCTCATCTTCAACGACTTTGGCTTCTACGTCGGCGGTCCCATTATCAAAGACAAGCTTTTCTTCTTCGTCGGTGAAGAGTGGAAGCGTCTGCGCCAACAGGCAACGGCGACTACGTTCACGGTGCCGACCACAGCGATGCTCAATGGTGACTTTTCCGCGGTCTGCACAGGTGCGGGTGGAAGCTTCAACTCTGCTGGCCTTTGCTCCAACACGGCGGGTCAGCTGTACGTTCCGGGAACCGCAACCCCCATCGCAAATAACAACATTGCGTCTCGCATCACGCCCGACGGCCGCGCGATTGCTAACGTCTACAAAACCATCTCCGCCGCTGGTCTCAGCTTCCGAGACGGTGGCCTCCCAAGCAACAATCTCACTCTCGCCCCTCCCAATCCGCTCGACTTCCATCAGGACCTGATCCGATTCGATTACGTCATTAACCAGAGACATAGTATTTACGGTCGCTGGATCCACGACCAGAACACCCTCACCGATCCCTTTGGAACCTTCTCCAACGCCGGCATTCTGAACACAACCCCGACAATCCGTAATCGCCCCGGGCAGAGCTATCTGCTCTCCTATACCTGGGCAATCAGCCCCACACTCATTAACCAGGCTCAGGCGAACACCAGTTGGGCCGCCCAGCGCATCCCGCCGACAGGTAACAACTGGAAGCGTGAGACCTTCGGATTCCAGTTCGCCAAGATATATCCAAATGCCGGCACTTATCCCAACGGCATTCCCCAGGCGAACATCACCGGCTACGCGGGTATGCAGGGACCGAACTTCGCCCTGCTCTCGCCCTCAACCGACATTCAGGTGGCCGATAACATCACTTGGATCAAGGGCAACCACACCCTCAAGGCTGGCGTCGTCGTCATCCGTGACCGCGTAGACCAAAATGGTCGCGCAAACTACACCGGCACCGCCAACTTCCAGCCTGCTAGCGGTAACTGCAGAGCGGCAACTGCAAACACCACCTGCTATGGTCTGTCCGACGCCTTTCTCGGAAACTTCAGCAGCTACTCCGAGGCCAGCGCCGATCCCATGGGGCACTTCCGCTTTACTCAACCCGAGGCGTTCGTTGCAGACTCATGGAAGGCTACCCGCAAGCTTAGCCTTGAACTAGGACTTCGTTGGCAGGGTGTGTTTCCGTGGTACACGCAGGGCAATAACATCTCTAACTTCGATCCTGCCGTCTACGCGAGCTCGACGCCAGTCACGATCCTGCCTAACGGCAGAATCGACACCACCAAGGGCGGCAACCCATATGCCGGCCTTGTGCGCGCAGGCGACGGCGTTCCCGCGGACCAGCAGATTCGCGTTCCAAACGTGAACACCGCTCTCTTCCCGCTCATACCTGCCGGAGCGCCCCGCGGCTTCTACAAGATGCACGGCGCCTTCGGACCGCGGTTTGGGTTCGCGTATTCGATGGACGACAAAACTGTGATCCGTGGCGGTGTCGGCTTGTACTACTACCGCGCACAAGGCAACCTGATCTTTAGCCAGCTGAACATCGCGCCGTTTCTCTCCAACACAAACCTGGACTTCGGCAATCTGGCGACCCTCAACAGCGTCCCTGCGGCTGCCACTACCCAGGGAGGCATCAACGCCATCGATCCACTGACGAAGAACCCCTACACTTATCAGTACAGCTTCGGAGTTCAGCGTCAGGTCACCCGCACCGTGCTGCTTGAGATGAACTATGTCGGCAGTGTGGCTCATCACCAGCTGGCCACCCCGAACGTCAACTTTCCTAGCCTGTCGGTCGTCTCGGCTAACCGGACCGCAGGTATTACTAACACCACCTACTCCAATCCCTACAGGGGCTTCACCTCTATCGGCATGAATCGCTTTGCGTCGAACTACAACTACAATTCGTTGCAGATCTTCGCATCCAAGCGTGCTGGCCGCATTACTTCCACTCTCGCCTACACCTTCTCAAAGGCCCTCGGCGACTCCAATGGAAACAATCAGACGCTCGAAAACTGGAGCAACCTTAGCTATAACTACGGCTATCTCTCCAACGATCGGCGGCACGCATTCGTTGCCACCTTCGTCGTTCAGGGACCGGACTTCAATGGAAGCAACATCGTAGTCCGTCAGGTCGTGGGCGGATGGCAGGTTAGCGGCGTCGCTCGTCTTCAGAGCGGAGCATACTTCAACGTTCAGGCGAACTCCGCTTTGGGTGTTGGCAACGTTCGCCCGAACTACACTGCAGGGTCTAAGATCGTCGCTAACAATCACGCCGGACTCAATGGTTACGTCTGCGGCGGTGGTGCCAGCGGCTGTCCGAACCCCTTCACCGTTCCGACCGGCGCAAACTACGGCAACGCCCCGTATGGTGCTGTTCAGGGACCAGGTCTCGCACAGACTGACGTCACCCTGTCGAAGTTCTTCCCGATCGTCGAACGCGTCCGCGTCAAGTTCCAGGCCGACGCATTCAACGTCCTCAACCGGACGAACTTCAATGGCCTGAATCTGACAACCACTAACGCTAACTTTGGAACAATCTCCTCAGCCTTCCCGCCGCGGCAGCTTCAGCTCGGCCTCAAGGTACTGTTCTAAACAACCTGTCCATCAACAAAAGAGGGGAAGCAGCTTAGACTGCTTCCCTTCTTTCTTGTATAGAACCGATTACTCAGCCTTGCCTACGCTGTGCTCCTTGTACACCTTCTGGAACTGTTCGAAGGCGAGCTTCTTCTTCCCATCTTCCGAAATCAGTCCCTTACGGTTATACCCATCCTGAAGCTTGGGAATGTTCCGCGTCGGAGAGCGGAAGTCCATCAGGACCCAGGGAATAAGACCGCGCACCTGCGGAATCCTCTGGATCATCGCGAACTGGTGCTCGTAAACATTCACCTGCTGCTCCTCAGCCCAGCGGTCGCTCTTTCCTCCATGATTGCCATACTTCGCCTCGGCACCAAACTCCGACATCAGGATCGGCTTCTCAGGAAACGTCCAATGTATGGTGTCCGCATCCTCCGGTCGCCCTTCATACCAACCGATGTACTGATTCTGTCCCACGACGTCCAAAGCCTTCATCAGTGGATCGTCCTGGACCATCTCGTTTCCCTTCGGGCGCGGCCCAATCAACGCCGACGTAATCGGCCGCGTCGGATCCAGCCTGCGAGCCTCGTTCGCCAGGTTCGTCAGGAACTCCGTGCGAGTCGGATTATTTGGAGTCTCGTTCGAAACCGACCACATAATCACCGACGCTTTATTGCGATCGCGCCGGATCATCTCACCAACCATTCTCGTCGCCTTCGCATACACCTCGGGCTTTTCATATGAGATACGCTGCCATACCGGAATCTCGGACCACACCATCACGCCTTCGCGATCGGCTTCACGCTCCATGCGTTCGTCGTGAGGATAGTGACATAACCGTACGAAGTTGGCGTTCAGGTCCTTCAGAAATCCAAAGATGTTCTTGACGTCCTCATCCGAATAAGCTCGGCCTCCGCGGTATGGGGCTTCCGCGTGCATATTAGCTCCTTGGAGAAAAATCGACTTTCCGTTCAAGAGAATGCGTGTTCCCTCTACGCGGATATCTCGGAAGCCAATGTCATCGGTTAACCTGTCGTCTCCGGTGCTCAACTCCACCTTGTACAACTTCGGTTGCGCAGGTGACCAAAGCGTGAGCTGCTTCGCTTTTACCTCGAACGACGCCTTACCTTCGGCGTCCGTCTTTATAGTCGTGTCGATGCCCGCCTCTGGAATGCGCAGTGTTACACTCGTCCCCGCCGATGCTCCCTCTACATGCACATAGCCCGCAAGTGTGGTTGCATTCGCTGCGCTGAAACTCGACTCGTGTTTCAGATGGACGTCGTAATCATCCACAAACATCTTCGGCACTGTCACTAGCGAAACGTCACGCGTCAGGCCTCCATAGTTGAACCAGTCGATTCCAACCGAAGGAATCCCGTCCACGTCGCGCGTCGAGTCCACCGCAATCACTACAAAATTAGTTCCGGGCTTCAGCGCGGCCGTCACGTCACAATCGAACGGCGTGAAGCCCCCCTCGTGATCGCAGATGCGCTTCTGATTTACCCACACAAACGACTTGTAGTTCGCCGCTCCAATGTGGAGAAACGTTCGCGTGCCAGCCTTCGGCCGAAAATCAAAATCCCGCTGATACCAAACCACGCCTTCATAACGAAACAGGGTTGGCTCCTGCGTATTCCAGTCGCCCGGCACTTTCAGCGTCGGAGCGGTCGCGAAGTCATATTCCTCGTTGTGCGGCCCGCTGCTGATATTGGGATGTGTGTTCATCGCATAGCCATTGTCGCGAACCTTGCCGCCTGCTGCGTACAAGCCTCTCGCCGGCGGCTGGTCGACAAGATAATGCCAGTCTCCGTTAAGCGATGTGACCACACGGTGATCGACACCTACCAGGAGCATCTTCTGAGGTTCCTGCGCAAGGCCGGGTAAAGCGACAACGCTGCAGGTAAGAGAAGTGAACGCGGCGCTACGAAGTAGGCTTCTAACTGCGAAGATCGGGAAACCTGTCATAACTGCACAACCCTCTCTGTATCAATTGTGGGAATTTAGAGCGAAGGGCATGAGCAAACGCAACTGCGCAGCCGGGTTGCCAATACTGTCCCTCAGGACTTTCCAAGCAATCCTACCAGACCGCAACGGCGCGAATGCTCGCATTAAGTCAGAGTTTTGGAAGCTGCGAAGTGTCCCATCCTCCCCCGAGTGCCTTGATAAGTAGAACGCTGGCCTCAAGCCGCCGCCGGGTTATATCAATGCCGTTTCGCTCATTTTGAAGGAGGGCTGTTTGCGAAGTGACTACCTGCAAGTAGGTATCAACCCCTCCCTCGTAACGTATGTTGAAAAGGTCAAGCGACTGTTGTGCCGACGCTGTGGCTGCGTGCTGTTGCGAAGCTTCTACTTCAAGACCGTGCAGCGCGTTCAGATTATCTTCGACCTGCTGAAATGCAGTCAGCGTTGTCTGTCGATAAGATGCGACGGTCGAATCGTAGTCTGCAAGCGTGATGTCAGAAGCCGCGCGTCTGCGCCCATGATCTAACACCGTCTGAGAGAGTGTTGGCCCCACGGCAAAGAAT
>Ga0105248_10001464_pt1 | contig 26304 bp, 24 predicted proteins | sample KBSS34metaG_FD_81524 | JGI IMG/M metagenome (GOLD analysis project Ga0105248, IMG submission 81524) | Switchgrass rhizosphere microbial communities from Kellogg Biological Station, Michigan, USA - KBS S3-4 metaG | ecosystem: Host-associated > Plants > Roots > Rhizosphere > Soil | place... | reverse complement strand
TACAAGCTGGCCGCCCACGCCGCCGACCTGGCCAAGGGCCATCCGGCCGCGCGCGCCTGGGACGACGCCATCTCGCGGGCGCGGTTCGAGTTCCGCTGGGAAGACCAGTTCAACCTCGGCATCGACCCGGAGACCGCGCGCCAGTACCACGACGACACCCTGCCGAAGGAGGCGTTCAAGACCGCCCACTTCTGCTCGATGTGCGGTCCGAAGTTCTGCTCGATGAAGATCAGCCAGGACATCCGCGACGCCGCCCGGTCGCAGAACGACGTGGCGGCCGCGCAGGATCTCGAAGCCAACCTTGACGAAATGGCGCGGAAGTTCCGCGAGTCCGGCGGCGAAATCCTGGTGCCGGTGGCTGGCGGCGACTGACTGCCGCCATTTGCTGCACAGCGGTCACAGTCCTAAACGCAGAGACGATATTTCGCGTTTGCGAAAAAAAGCGCGAGACAAGCCCCGCCGATTTTGGTGTAGGGGACCCCTGGCCGTAGGCCCGAGGGGTTAAGATTTTCCATTTCAAGGGGAAGACAATGAAGTTCCGTCTCACCGCAGTGCTCGTGGCCGTCGCCGCTGGCGCGATCGCCACCGGCGCGATGGCCGAACCGGTCGTCGCGAAGCTGCAGACCGCCGCAGCTGGCGCTGCGAAGCCGGTGGCCGGCGGCGCCGTGTTCGAATGCCTGGGTGACGTCTGCGCGGCGCGCACGCCGTCTACGGACACCGCCTCGGTCCGTGGCTGCAAGGATCTCGCCCGTCAGATGGGCGCAGTCAGCACCTTCGGTCCGGCCTCCAAGCAACTGACGCCCGAGCAGGTCGCCAGCTGCAACGAGTCGGCGAAGAAGTAGGTTTCGCCCCCGGGGCCGCGGCCGCGGCCCGTCTGGGGCCCGTCTGGGGAATGCGCCTGGAAAAACAAGAACGCCGGCGCGAGCGGGCGTTCTTTTTGTTTCAGAGATCAGCGGGGCGGCGCGGCGCGCCGCGCCCGCGTCAGCCTAGTCGCGACGCGATGAGTTCGCCGCCTGGGCCTTGGCCGGCCAGATGCGGATCACCACCGCCACCGTCACCGAGCCCAGCACGGCCGCGGCGGCGCCCGCCCACTGCACCGGCGTCATGCCGAGCGAGGCGTAGTGGCCGGCCATGGCGCCCGAGGCGAAGACCATGATGGCCGAACCCCATTCGGCAGCTTCCTTGGACGAGATCATGGTGGCGGCGCTCCCTGTAGCGGGCCAGTAGGCGATGTGGGCGTGAAGTTAATCTCCTAACTGTTTCGATCGCCGGGCGCTATGCGGCGCGCGCGCACAGGGCGGAATTTTCGCTGCGCTGCATCATAGGATTTGGCTATCCAAATTTCTCAATAGATCGATTGGATCATCGGGAAGGGGTTCGGGCATAGATCCTCGCGTCCCTGGGGCCGGTCAGCCCGGTCCGGGATTTTCCAGATGGATGGCCATCTGCGTGGAGGAATGATCATGCCGGACGGAACTCAGCCCCAGTCCCCCGAAGAGCCCGGCCGCTCGGCGCCGCTCACCAACCGCCAGGGCCATCCGGTCTACGACAACCAGAACACCCGCTCGGTCGGCGACCGCGGGCCGCTGCTGCTCGAGGACTACCAGTACCTGGAGAAGATCACCCACTTCGACCGCGAGCGGGTCCCCGAGCGCGTGGTCCATGCGCGCGGCGCGGCGGCGCACGGCTGGTTCGAGGCCTACGGCACGGCCGGCGACGCGCCGATCGCCGACTACACCCGCGCCAAGCTGTTCCAGGAAAAGGGCAAGCGCACGCCGGTCTTCATCCGCTTCTCGACGGTGGTGCACGGCGGCCATTCGCCGGAGACCCTGCGCGACCCGCGCGGCTTCGCCATCAAGTTCTACACCGAGGAGGGCAACTGGGACCTGGTCGGCAACAACCTGAAGGTCTTCTTCATCCGCGACCCGATCAAGTTCCCGGACATGGTCCACGCCTTCAAGCCGGACCCAGTGCACAACCGCCAGGATCCGAACCGGGTGTTCGACTTCCTGAGCCTGACGCCCGAGGCGACCCACATGGTCACCTGGGTGTTCTCGCCCTGGGGCATCCCGGCCGACTACCGGCACATGCAGGGCTCGGGGGTGAACACCTACAAGCTGGTCGACGCCGCGGGGCGGACCCGGCTGGTGAAGTTCCACTTCCAGCCGCAGCAGGGGGTGAAGAACCTGACGTCCGTGGAGGCCGCCGAGATCCAGGGGCGCGACTTCAACCACGCCACGGGGGATCTCTATGACGCCATCGCGGCGGGCGACTTTCCCGAGTGGGAAATGTCGATCCAGGTGATGAGCGACGACGAGCACCCCGAGCTGGACTGGGATCCGCTGGACCCGACCAAGCTGTGGCCGGAAGACCGTTTCCCGCTGCTGCCGGTCGGCCGCATCGTCCTGGACCGCAATCCGGCGAACTTCCACGCCGAGGTGGAGCAGGTGGCGTTCGGCACCGGCGTGCTGGTCGATGGGGTCGACTTCTCCGACGACAAGCTGCTGCAGGGGCGGACCTTCGCCTACTCCGACACCCAGCGGCATCGGGTGGGCGCCAACTATCTGCAGCTGCCGATCAATGCGCCCAAATGTCCCTATGCGACAAACCAGTCGGGCGGCCAGATGGACTTCCGCGGTTCGGAAGGCGCGGCGCGCGGGGCCAACCCGCACGTCAACTACGAGCCCTCCAGCCGCAACGGCCTGACCCAGCAGGCGCCCGCCGGTCCGCCGCCGCGTCCCTACGTGGCCGGCCACGTCGGTCGCCAGCCGCTCAGCCGGCCCGACAACTTCACCCAGGCCGGCGAGCGCTACCGCGCCTTCGCGCCGTGGGAGCGGGACGAGTTGGTGAAGAACCTGGTCGACGCCCTGTCGCAGTGCAACCGCGACATCCAGGAGCGGATGGTCAGCTATTTCGCCGCCGCTGACGCCGACTATGGCGCGCGGGTTGTGGGCGGCCTGGGCCTCGAGGCGCGCGCCGCCGCGGAATAGGGCGCTTTCGTTTGTCACGGGCGGGAGCCATGCTCCCGCCCGTTGATCTTCCTCAACCAGGAAGGCTCTTCTTCAACCCGGAGGGAATGGGCGATGATCCGCAAGGCGAACGTGGTGTGGAAGGGCGACGGCCGCACCGGGACCGGGGCGATGACCACCCAGTCGGGCGTGCTCTCGGATAATCCCTACGGCTTCAAGACGCGTTTCGAGAACGAGCCCGGGACCAATCCGGAAGAGCTGATCGCCGCGGCGCATGCCGGTTGCTTCAGCATGGCGCTGGCCTTCGTCCTGCAGGCCGCGGGCTTCACCGCCGAGGAGATCCGCGCCGAGGCGGCGGTCAGCCTCGATCCCGACGGCGACGGCTTCAAGATCAGCCGCTCGGCGCTGACGCTGCGGGCGAAGATACCGGGCATCGCCGAGGCCCAGTTCCTGGAGCTCGCCCACGCGGCGGAGAAGAACTGCCCGGTGTCAAAGGTGCTCAACGCCGAGATCACCCTCGACGCCCAGCTGACGCCCAGCTGAGGCCTGGCTGACGAGACCGTCCGGCGCGGGCCTAAGGCGTCGTCGTCGGCTCGCTCGCCGGGTTGACCGGCTGCGCCGTCGCGCCGCTGGGCGTGGTCGTCGTGGGCGAGGGCGGGGTCACCGGGTTGACCGGACCTGCGTCCATCGCAGGCGCGGTGGCCGGCGCGGGCGTCGGGGCCGGGGTGGAGATCATCGGCGCGGTGGCGCCGGCATTGACGCCGGCCTCCATGGCGCTGCTGGGCTGCGCCGGACGGACCCGCGGCGCCGGCGCGCGGGCGGCGAGCGTCGTGTGGGTGCGGTGCGGAGCGACCGGCGCCGTGGCGCGGGTGGTGGTGGTCGTCGTCCTATCGCGCACGGGCGCGGTCGTCGTCCTATCGCGCACGGGCGCGGTCGTCGCCGGCGGGGCCGTCGCGGCGGCGTGCGGCAGGTTCACGGCGAGCTGGCTGGCGGCGGGCGCTGCGGCGGTCGGCGCCGTCGCCGGGCCGGTGGTCGCGGCGCCGGGCGTCAGCTCGGCCAGGCCGCTGTCGCGCGGCCGGGTGGCGTACCAGCCGATGGCGGCGATGGCGGCGATCGCCACGACGCCGGCGGCGACCGCCCCGGCCGAGCCGCGGCGGCGCATCTGCATGCCCTCGGGAGCGATGGCGGGCTGGGTCTCGTAGACGACGTCCGCCGGTTCGGCGGCGCCGCCGATCGCGCCCGCACCGGCCTCGCCGGCGTCCATCGCCGGGTCGCGGACGGCACGGCTCGCAGCGGCGCGCCGGTCGCGGCGTCGCTTGGGGTCGCGGTCCCACAACGGCGTCGGCGCGAACATCGACTCTTCGTTCTCCGCCTTGGGGTCGCCGTCCTTGGGCTCGTCGTCGGGAGCGTTGAAATCCACAGGCATTTTCAGGTTCTCCCTAATAGTCTTGGCCAGTCGAACGGTTCGTCCCGGCGGAGGTTCCGGGGCGTTCCCGGGAAAGGGGAGCTGTCGCCCACTTTGCCGGCCGAGATGTTTCTCCTGCGAATACTCGCCGTCGTGCGGCCAGGTTGCGGTCGAGATTGAGGGCCAGGATCTCGTCTGTTCGCACGCCGAATTCGCCTGTGGCGCGACTGAAGGTGAGCGTTCAGCCAGCTGTCCGGCGTCGGCAGGTTTCGCGCCCGGCGGCGGCGGCTGGCGCTTGACCCGCCGGGCCACGCGCCGCCAAGCTCCGCATCCAAGTCGGAGGAACGGATGCGCCTGAAGGCAAGGCTCCAGCGCGAGTGGCGTTTTCTGCGCGGTCTGGCCCGGACGCTGTCGCGCGTGAAGTCGATAGACCCCGGCTCCGACAACCTGCTCTGCGACGATCTCGAAGCCGCCGTCGCCAAGTGGCGCAACCGGCCGGCGATCAGCTTCGAGGGCCGGACCCTGACCTATGGCGAGCTCGACGCCCTGGCCAACCGGTTCGCCCACTGGGGGAAAAGCCTCAACCTGCGGCGTGGCCAGACGGTCGCGCTGTTCATGCCCAACCGGCTCGAATACTTCGCCATCTGGTATGGCCTGTCGAAGATCGGCGTGATCACCGCCCTGATCAACAACCAGCTGGCGGGCCTGCCGCTAGCCCACTGCCTCAACCTTTCCGGCGCCAGCCATGTGGTGCTGGACCCCGAGACGGCGCAGGTGTTCGACGCCGCCCGGCCATTGCTGGACAAGCCGCTGCCGCAGTGGGTGCTGGGTCATGTGCGCGGCGGCCAGCGCGACCTCGCCCAGGCGCTGAAGAGCTGCAGCCAGCTGGCCCCGGACCGGCGGGTGCGCGAGGACCTGCGGGCGCGCGACACCCTGCTGCTGATCTTCACCTCGGGCACCACCGGCATGCCCAAGGCGGCGCGGATCACCCACGTCCGGGGCCAGCTCTACATGCGCGGCTTCGCTGGTTCGACCCATGCACGGGAGAGCGACCGGATCTATGTCGCCCTGCCGCTGTATCACGCCACCGGCGGGCTGTGCGCCCTGGGCGCGGCCCTGCTGAACGGCGGCTCGGTGGTGCTGAAACGGCGCTTCTCGGCTAGCCATTTCTGGGAGGAGGTGGCCGCCGAGGGCTGCACCATGTTCGTCTACATCGGCGAGCTCTGCCGCTATCTGGTGAACCAGCCGGCGAGCGAGCTGGAGACCCGGCACAAGCTGCGGATGGCCTTTGGCAACGGCCTGCGTCCCGACATCTGGCCGGTGATGAAGCAGCGCTTCCGCATCCCGGAGATCCTGGAGTTCTACGGCTCGACGGAAGGCAATGTCAGCCTGTTCAACTTCGACGGCCGGGAAGGCGCGGTCGGTCGCGCCCCCAAGTGGCTGCGAGGCCGGTTCAACGTGCGGGTCATCCAGTTCGACGTCGAGGCGGAGAAGCCGGTCCGCGGCGCCGACGGATGCTGCGTCGAGGCCGCGCCCGGCGAGGTCGGCGAATGCATCGGCCGGATCGGCCGCGACGCCCGCGCCGAATACACCGGCTACGTCGACAAGGCGGCGTCCGAGAAGAAGGTGCTGCACGACGTCTTCGAAAAGGGCGACGCCTGGTTCGCCACCGGCGACCTGATGCGGATGGACGCCGACGGCTACCTCTACTTCGTCGACCGGATCGGCGACACCTTCCGCTGGAAGGGCGAGAACGTCTCCACCAACGAGGTGGCCGAGCGGCTCCAGGCCGCGCCCGGCGTGCTGCAGGCCAACGTCTATGGCGTGGCGGTGGAGGGGGCGGAGGGCCGGGCCGGCATGGCCGCCCTGGTCGTCGGCGAGGGCTTCGACATCAAGACTTTCGGCGCCCACGCGGCCCAGCAGCTGCCGCTCTACGCCCAGCCGCTGTTCGTCCGCATCCTACCGGCGATCGAGACCACCGGCACCTTCAAGATGCGCAAGATGGACCTGGTCGCCGACGGCTACGATCCGGCCAAGGTGCGCGGGCCGCTGTTCTTCCACGACCCGAAGCGGGGCTATGTGAAGATCACCAGGCTGATGTACGAGAAGATCGCTTCTGGCCTGGTGAAGGTCTGACCCGGCGGGCGTCGGGCCTCAGGATCGGGCCTCAGGACCGTGCGGCGTGCTCGGGTTTGCCCTTGCGACGGGTCGAAGCCATCTTCTCGAGCTCGGCCTCGCTCATCGATTCGGCCATGTGTTTCGACGGCTCGCGAGCCTTCGATTTCGGCGTCTCGCCGCGCTTGATGGACAGGGCCGCGCCGGCGGCCTTTTGCTGCGACTTGGATTTGGCGGGCATGGAACCGCTCCTCTCTTCGCCGGCACAAACGGCGGGCGCGGAGAAGGGTTTCAAGCGCGGCTGCGCCGCCGAGGCGCTCAGGCGGCGGCGGGGGCGGCGAAGAAGCCGTCGCGCTCGGAGGCGTGGAAGTGCCAGCCGAGCAGCACCGTCAGGGCGATGGTGCTCCACAGCACCGAGGCCACGACGGCCGCCAGCCGGGCTGCGATCGCCGCGGCGATCCAGCCGAGGTAGAGCCCCGTCTGCCCGAACGACGAGATCGCCCCGCCCCAGCAGAGGGCGAAGGTCGCGGCCGCCAACAGGCCGATGACGACCCGGCGCAATTTCATGAAGCTCATTGGACTCAAGCCTCCAAGCCTCCAAGCCTGCAGGCCGATTACCCGAAGCTAGCGACGCTTTTGTGTAGCAGCCGCGACCGGCGCGCGGGCCGGCGGCTCAGCGGCCCTTCCAGGCGGCCGGGCGCTTGGCGGCGAAGGCTGCAGCGCCTTCGACCTTGTCCTCGCTGGCGGCCTGCGCGGCGAAGCCGGGATAGGTCGCCTGGGCCTTCAGGGCGGTCGCCAGGTCCGGCTCGTCGAGACTGCGCATCAGGGTCTCCTTGGAGGCCGCGATCGCCAGCGGGGCGCCCTTCAGGATGTCCTGGCACCAGCGGTCGGTCGCAGCCTGGAGTTCGCCCGGCGCGACGACCTCGTTGACCAGGCCCAGGCGCCAGCCGTCGGCGGCGCTGATCCGCCGCGAGCTCAGCGCCAGGCCCATGGCCTGCTTCAGCCCGATCTGCCGCTGCAGACGGTGCAGGCCGCCGCCCAGCGCCACCGTGCCGACCAGGGGCTCGGGCAGGCCGAAGCTGGCGGTGTCGGCGGCGACAATGAGGTCGCAGGCCAGGGCCAGCTCGAAGCCGCCGCCCAAGGCCAGGCCGTTGACCGCGGCGATCACCGGCTTGGCCAGGTCGAACCGCTCGGCCAGGCCCGCATAGCCGCAGCGCGGATAGGGCCGGACCTCGCCCGCCGCCATCGCCTTCAGGTCGCTGCCGGCGCAGAAGGCCTTCTCGCCCGCCCCGGTGACCACGCAGACCCGCTGGCCGTCGTCGGCGGCGAAGGCGTCGAACGCCGCCTGCAGGTCGTGGTGCATGTCCGCCGTAAGGCTGTTCAGCGCCTCGGGACGGTTGAGGGTGACGGTGGTCACCTGGTCGCGACGGTCGATCGTGATGAAGCTCATGACCCGCATGTTTCCCGTCTACGGCGTCCCATTCCCCCCCCCGCCGGCCGGCCGGATCTGGCCGGCGCACCAGATCAACCCAAGGGGGCGGTGAAACAATTAGCGGCTTCGATCGTTTGTCGCACCACGTCAACGTGAAGAGACACGCCATGTTAGAAATCAATACAGCAGCCGCATCCTCGATGAGGGGCGCCCGGCGTAAGACGATCTTCGCCGCGCTCCTCGCCTCGGGCGCCATGACCTTGGCCGTCACGACCCCGGCCCATGCCGACAAGGCGGGCCGCGCGCGCGAGGCCATCGCCGCCGCGGAGGCGAAGATCCACACCGCTGAATCGATCGGCGGCGCCTCCGCGGCCCCGAGCGAGACGGCCGAAGCCCGGGCCGCCCTGGCGACCGCCAAGGAAAACCTGGCGTCCGGCCACAAGTCGAGCTCCATCGAGGCGGCCATCCGGGCCTCGGCGCTGGCGGACACCGCCATCGGCGCCTCGCAGCGGCTGAAGGATGACACCGTCGCCGCCGCGCAGGACGCCCAGCGGGAAGGCGTCTCCACGGCCCAGCAGCAGGCGGCGACCGCCCAGGATCAGGCTGCCGAAGCCAATGCCCGCGCCGCCGCCGCCCAACAATCGGCGGCCACTTCGGCGGCGGAAGCTGCAGCGGCGCGTAACGCCGCGGCTATGGCTGCACAGGCGCCGCCCGCCCAGGTCGAGACGACGGTCACCACCCAGCAGCCGGGCAGCACGCGTCGTTCGACGCGCACGCATGTGACTCGGCGCGCGACAACTCCGGCGCCGGCCGCTACGGGCGAGGTGACGACCACCACCAAGGTGACCCCATGACGCCCAGCGCGCTGGTCTAGCGTGTTAATTTAGTGTGCTGGAGCGTAAGCGCGGCCGTGCTCGCATGGCCGCCCGAGCGCGCTCGGGCCAGGCTCAGCCCAGCGCCACCTCAAAGGCCGGCTGGGTCTTGGCCTTGATCTCCTCGAGGGTGACGCCGGGGGCCAGCTCGACCAGGGTCAGCGGCCGCCTGCCGCGGTCCAACTGGAAGACGCCGAGATCGGTGACGACGACGTCGACTACGGCCTTGCCGGTCAGCGGCAGGGAGCAGGCGTTGAGCAGCTTGGGCGCGCCGGACTTCTCCACGTGCTCCATGACCACGACCACGCGCTTGACGCCGGCCACCAGGTCCATGGCGCCGCCCATGCCCTTGACCATCTTGCCGGGCACCATCCAGTTGGCCAGGTCGCCGTTGGCCGCCACTTGCATGGCGCCCAGGATGGAGAGGTCGATATGCCCGCCGCGGATCATCGCGAAGCTGTCGGCGGAGCTGAAGTAGGACGAACTCGCCAGCTCGGTGATGGTCTGCTTGCCGGCGTTGATCAGGTCCGGATCGGCCTCGCCCTCATAGGGGAAGGGGCCCATGCCCAGCATGCCGTTCTCGCTCTGCAGCGTCACCGTCATCCCGGCCGGGATGTAGTTGGCCACCAGCGTCGGGATGCCGATGCCCAGGTTTACATAGAAGCCGCCGCGTAGCTCCGTCGCCGCGCGCGCGGCCATCGCGTCACGAGACCATCCCTTTTGGTCCTGGCCCTTTTGGTCCTGGCCCTTTTGGTCCTGGCCCTTTTGGTCCTGGCTCATCAGACTTGCTCCCCGGCGGCGGTTTCGCGCGGTCGCGTGGTGACCCGCTCGATGCGCTTTTCGAACTTGGCGCCCTTCAGGATCCGGTCGACATAGATGCCCGGCGTGTGGATCTGGTCGGCGTCGAGCGCGCCCACCGGCACGATATCCTCGACCTCGACCACGGTCGTCCGGCCCGCGGTCGCCATCATCGGATTGAAGTTCCGCGCGGTCTTTCGGTAGACGAGGTTGCCCGCGGCGTCGCCCTTCCAGGCCTTGACGATCGCCAGGTCGGCGGTCAGGCCGCGCTCCATCACATAGAGCTCGCCGTCGAACTCGCGAACCTCCTTGCCCTCCGCCACCAGGGTGCCGACCCCGGTCTTGGTGAAGAAGGCCGGGATGCCGGCGCCGCCGGCGCGGATGCGCTCGGCCAGGGTGCCCTGCGGATTGAACTCCAGCTCCAGCTCGCCGGAGAGATAGAGCTGTTCGAACAGCTTGTTCTCGCCCACGTAGCTGGAGATCATCTTCTTGATCTGGCCGCCGGCCAAGAGGATGCCCAGGCCGAAGTCGTCGATCCCGCAGTTGTTGGAGATGACCGTCAGCTCCTTGACCCCGCTGTCGCGGATCGCCGCAGTCAGGTTTTCCGGGATGCCGCACAGGCCGAAGCCGCCGGACATGATGGTCATGCCGTCGAACAACAGGCCCGCGAGGGCCTCGACCGCGTTGGCGTGAACCTTACCTGTCACCACTTGGCTCCTTGCCCTGGCCTCGCGTCCTGGAGGGTCGCAATATCAGGGCCCATGTCGCATGGGAACGTCCACGGCGCGGCTGTGATGCGATTTCGACCTTGTCGCCGCCTGCACGGGCGGCGGCCCCGAGGGAAGACATGACCAGCAGGGATTGCAACTACCAGTTGGCGCGCGCCTATTTCGCGGCCGTCACCCATGGCGACCTGATGAGCTGCTGACCCCGGACATGACCGGCTGGATCACCACCGGCGGGTGATGGACAAAGCCAGCTACCAGCGCCTGGTCCGGCTACTGGCGGCGATGTGCGCCGGGCCGCTGAGCTTCACCATCCATTCGCTGACGGCGGACGAGGACCGGGTGGTGGCCGAGGCGCAGTCCGAGGGCGTGCTGATCAATGGCGAGACCTACCGCAACACCTACGTCTTCGTGTTCCGCATCCGCGACGGCCGCCCCGCCTCGGTGGCCGAGCACTACAACGCCCTGATCGCACAGGAGAAGCTGGTCCCGCTGATGAAGGCGGCTGCGGCCAGGATCGCCGGATAGCGGCTGGCGGCTCGATGTCGAGATGGCGAAGGCGGGGCGAAAAAGGGGCGGCTTTAATTGAAAAAGCGGCGGGCCGTGGTTTTCAACAGCATACGCATCATCTGACAATTAAAAGTTGCAATCTTTGTTAACCTCCCGTAAACAAAGGCGCGCCTCATAAAAAATAAGGGGCTGCGGGGGAGGCGACTATGCCAACGACGACGCCCAGCGGACTCACGGATGCCGCCATCCTTAACGGCTACGTCAACAACGCCCGTGACACCGCCAGCCAGGCGCTGACCGGCGTCGCCGACGCCGGCGTCACGGTCCTGGTCTATGACGGGACGACCCAGCTCGGGACCACCACCGCCGACAGCAACGGGGCCTGGAGCTATACGCTCGGCCGGCTGCTGGACGGCACGCACAGGCTGACCGCGGTCGCAAGCGACGCGGGCGGCCACCTCAGCGCGGCGAGCGAGGCCCTGGTCTTCAAGGTCGACACCCGCCCGCCGTCGAAGCCCGGCGCGCTGGCCGACGCCAGCATCGCGCAAGGCTTCGTCAACGCCGCGCACAACACCGCCGACCAGGCCCTGACCGGCAAGACCGACGCCGGCGCCACGGTCGCCATCTACGACGGCGCGACCCAGCTTGGGACCGTGACGGCGGGCGCGACCGGGGCCTGGAGCTTCACGCTCGGCCAGCTCTCGGAGGGCGCCCACAAGCTCTCGGCGACAGCCTCGGACGTCGCCGGCAACACCAGCGCCGCGAGCGATATCCTGTCCTTCACCGTCGACACCCTGGCGCCCGGCGCGCCCGCCGGGCTCAACGACGCCAAGATCGTCGGCGGCTACGTCAACGCCGCCCATGACGTCGCCAACCAGGCGCTGACCGGCCAGGCCCAGGCCTACTCTTTCGTCTCCGTCTACGACGGGGCGACCAAGCTGGGCGTGGTCCAGGCCAGCGGAACCGGCGCCTGGAGCTATACGCTCGGCCACCTCGACGACGGTGATCACAGTCTCACCGCGACCGCCGCCGACAAGGCCGGCAACATCGGGCCATCCAGTGCGGCCCTGGTCTTCACCGTCGACACCCAGGCGCCGCCGGCGATCGTTTACTTCGCGTACGAGAGCGCGCCGGGAACCGTCTTCCTCGTCGGCGGAACCGAGCCGGGCACGGCCATCACCATCTCGGAAGGCGCGACGACCCTGGGCGCGACCGTGGTCGACGAGAACGCCAACTGGAACGTGACGCTGTCGGGCCTGGCCGACAGGCCGCACGACTTCAAGGTGACCGCGACCGACGCGGCCGGCAACAAGTCGACGACGATGCTGACGCTCTATCACGGCGGAGAGATCGTCTTCGCTGACGGCGACATCGTTCTCAGCGACCACGCCGTGTCGACAGGAGCAACTGTCGACCATAACGGCGACGCCGCCATCTCCCGCCTGGTGACCTTGGTCGGCGACGTGGATGGCCTGACGGGCCATGCGCGGGGCGGGGACGACATCCTGTCGCTTTCGCACAACTCTGCGCCTGGGGACGGGTCTGCCGCCACGGCGATCGGCGATGCGCTCTACATCACGGATTACGCCGCCGGCGGCGATGACCAGGTCTTCGCATTCGCCGGCTTTGGCGCGGACGCCATAGCGACATCGGTGGGAGACGCCGCAAGGCTGAGCGGCCACGCCACGGGCGGCGACGACACCGTGGACGGGCTAGGCATCAGCCTGACCGTCGGCATCGGCGACGCCAACACCCTGACGGACTATGCCCGCGGCGGCGACGACATGGTCGTGCTCAGCGGCGGCGGCCCCCACGGATCGCTGACCTTGGCCTATGGCGACGGGGAGACCATGAGCGGGCATGCCGTGGGCGGCGACGACACGGTGACGGCCCACACCGCCTATGGCGACGCCCAGACGCTAACAGATTACGCCCAAGGCGGCGACGACCTGGTGGCCGGACGGGTCGACTTTCCGAATTTTCAAAGCGCGCTTTACGGCGATGGCGCGGAGCTGTTGGGCCACGCCCAGGGCGGCGACGACACGATCGTCGGCACCGCCTACGCGCCCGACCTGATGTGGGGCGACGCCGCGACCGTCGCCGCCACCGCGACGACCGGGGCCGATCTGTTCGTCTTCCACCTGAACGACCGGGAGGACCAGATCATGGATTTCGAGCCGGGGAAGGACCGGATCGAGCTCGACGGCCTCGGCGTCGCCAGCTTTGCGAACCTGTCCAGCCATTTCCAGACCACGCCCGACGGCGTCTTGATCAGCTTCGACCCGACCGACGGCGCCGCCAACAGCATCCTCGTTCGCGGGGTGACCGTCGCCCAGCTGAGCGCGGGCGATTTCGTCTTCGCCTAGGCGCCGATCAGCTCGCGTCCGATCAGGAAGCGGCGGATCTCGCTGGTGCCGGCGCCGATATCGTAGAGTTTGGCGTCGCGGGCCAGGCGTTCGACCGGATAGTCCTTGGTGTAGCCGGCGCCGCCGAGCGCCTGGATCGCCTCCAGCGAGACCCTCACCGCGTTCTCGCTGGCCAGCAGGATGGCGGCGGCGGCGTCGAAGCGGGTGGTCTGGCCAGCGTCGCAGGCTCGCGCCACCGCATAGACGTAGGCGCGCGCCGAATTGAGCGCGACGTACATGTCGGCGACCTTGCCCTGCATCAGCTGGAAGGCGCCGATCGGCTTGCCGAACTGCTTGCGCTCGCGAACGTAGGGCAGCACCACGTCGAGGCAGGCCTGCATGATGCCGAGCGGCCCGCCGGCGAGCACCGCGCGCTCATAGTCCAGCCCGCTCATCAGCACGCCGACGCCGCCGTTCAGCGGCCCGACCAGGTTCTCCTCCGGCACCTCGCAGTCCTCGAACACCAGCTCGGCGGTGTCGGAGCCGCGCATGCCCATCTTTTCGAGCTTCTGGCCGACCGAGAACCCCTTGAAGTCCTTCTCGATCAGGAAGGCGCTGACACCGCGGCTCTCGGTCTTGGCGTAGACGAACAGCACGTCGGCATGCGGCGCATTGGTGATCCAGAACTTCGTCCCGTTCAGCACATAGCTGTCGCCGCGGCGCTCGGCCCTCAGCGTCATCGAGACCACGTCGGAGCCGGCGTTCGCCTCGCTCATCGCCAGCGAGCCGACATGCTCGCCGCCGATCAGCCTGGGCAGATAGCGGCGCTTCTGCGCGTCCGAGCCCCAGCGGCGGATCTGGTTGATGCAGAGGTTGGAATGGGCGCCGTAGGACAGCCCCACCGAGGCCGAGGCGCGGGAGACCTCCTCCATCGCCACCACATGTTCGAGATAGCCCAGGCCCAGGCCGCCGAACTCCTCCTCGACGGTGATGCCGTGCAGGCCGAGCTCGCCCATCTGCGGCCAGAGCTCGCGGGGAAAACGGTTGTCCGCGTCGATCCCGGCGGCCAGCGGAGCGATCCTGTCGGCGGCGAAGCGGGCGGTGACGTCGCGGATCGCGTCGGTCGTCTCGCCGAGGTTGAAATCCAGCGCGGGGGAAGCCGTCGAGGGCATGAGTTCTTATCCCTTACGCCGTAAGCGGCATTCTTTTGGCGGCTCACGAGGCTGAAGGTAGCACATAATCCTTCATCCGCTCGCGCAGCGTCTTCTTCTCGATCTTGCCGGTGGGCCCAAGGGGGATGTCGCCGACGAAGACGACGTCGTCGGGCATCCACCAGCGGGCGATCTTGCCCTGCAGGAAGTCGAGGAACTCCTCGCGGGTGGCGCTGTCGCCGGGCTTCAGCTTGACCAGCAGCACCGGCCGCTCGTCCCATTTCGGATGGCGCACGCCGATCACCGCGCAGCTCTCGGCCTTGGGGTGGGCTTGGGCCAGGTTCTCGATCTCGATCGAGGAGATCCATTCGCCGCCGGACTTGATCACGTCCTTGGCCCGGTCGGTGATCTGCATGAAGCCGAAATCGTCGATGGTGGCCACATCGCCCGTGTCGAAGAAGCCGTCCGGATCGAGGATCCCCGCGCCGGCTTCGCCAAAGTAGCTGCGCACCACGAACGGGCCCTTCACCTTCAGGTGGCCGGCGGTCCTGCCGTCGTGCGGCAGGAGGCGGCCGGCCTCGTCGGTGAGCTTCATCTCGATCCCCAGCGGGGGACGGCCCTGCTTCATCTGCTGTTGGAACTGGTGTTCCGGGTCGAGGGCCAGGGTCCTGGCGGTCGGCAGCGCCGCGGTCCCGAGGGGCGAGGTCTCGGTCATCCCCCAGGCGTGGGTGACGACGACGCCGTAGTCGTCCTGGAAGGCCCGCACCAGGCACTCCGGCACGGCGGCGCCGCCGATGCACACCCGCTGCAGGGTCGAGAGCGTCCCCTTGGTCTGCCGCAGGTGATTGAGCAGCATCTGCCAGACGGTCGGCACCGCGGCGGAGAAGGTCACGCCCTCGGTCTCCAGCAGCTCGTGCACCGAGGCGCCGTCGAGCCTTGCGCCGGGCATCACCAGCTTGGCGCCGACGGCGGGGGCGGAGAAGCCGAGCCCCCAGGCGTTGGCGTGGAACATCGGCACCACTGGCAGCACCACGTCGCGGGCGCTGATCCTCAGGAGGTCGCCGCCCAGGGTCACCAGGGTGTGCAGGACGTTCGAGCGGTGGGAGTAGAGCACGCCTTTCGGCGCGCCGGTGGTGCCCGAGGTGTAGCAGAGGCCGGCGGCGGTGTTCTCGTCGAAGCCGCCCCAGGCGACGTCCGCCGAACCCTCGGCGATCAGGGTCTCGAAACAGAGCGCGGCAGGATCGCCGACGCCGGCCATCGACGCCTCGTCCGTCATGACGATCAGCCGCTCGACCGTCGGCATCCTGTCCCGATGGGCCAGCAGCACCGGCGCGAAGGTCAGGTCGGTGAGGATCACCTTATCGGCGGCATGGTTGATGATGTAGCAGAGCTGGTCGGGGAACAGCCGCGGGTTCAGTGTGTGGCAGACGGCCCCGACGCCCATGATGGCGTACCAGGCCTCGATGTGGCGCGCGGTGTTCCAGCCCATGGTCGCCACCCGGTCGCCGGGCTGGACGCCAAGGGCCAGCAGGGCGCTGGACAGCCGCTTGGCCCGGTGGTGGAGCTCGGCGTAGGTGGTCCGCACGATCGGGCCTTCGACCGAGCGGGTGACGATCTGGCTGTCCGCGTGCCAGGTCTTGGCGTGGTCGAGGATCTTGTCGACCGTCAGCGGCCAGTCCTGCATCAGACCCAGCATCGAAACTCCTTGGAATTCCGCCGGCGTGGTCGCGAACGGGCGCCGCGACGCCGCTCGAGGCTCGCACATTCGCCGACCGTTGTAGAGGGCGCCTGCAGAACGCGGACGCCGGCTCAGCGGGTGAAGATCCAGCCCTCGGGCAGGCTGGCGGCCTTGACGCCGCGCAGCACCAGCCGCGCGCCGTCGAGGGTGATCACGGTGTCGGCGCCTTGCTGGCGCACGGCATAGGCGGTGTTGCGCGGGATCTCCACCTGGTCGCCCTCGGCCGCCGAGAAGTCGGTCGCCAGATCGTCGCCAAAGCCCGGGGCGATGCGGAAGATGTCCGCGCCCGGCCCGCCCGAGAGGGTGTCGTCGCCGAGGTCGCCCGAAATCCAGTCCCGGCCGCGCCCGCCGGACAGCCGGTCGTCGCCGCGGCCGCCGCGCAGCACGTCGTCGCCCCACAGGCCCTCGATGCGATCGTTTCCGGCGCCGCCGTTGATGGCGTCGCCGCGCAGGGTTCCGCGGATCACGTCGGGGCCGGCGGTCCCCTCGATCCGGTGGGTCGGGGTGATCACCTCGGTCGAGGCGGCGCGGCCGGGCGGCGGCGGCGTCAGGCGGTGCGGCCTGGCCAGCGCCTGGTCGATTCGCGCCCGCGCCGCCGCCGGGGCCGGCGGCCCGTCGGCCATGATGAAGGGCAGGCCGCTTTCGATGACCTCGGAGATCACGACGTCCGGCTTGAAGCGCGCGACGAGGTCCGGCCGCCATCTGCCTTCCTGGTGGTGGACCAGGACGATGCGACTGAAATGGCCCTCCAGGAATGGCAGCAGGGCCAGGCTGAAGGAGTCGCGCACCATCAGCAGCACCGGCTTGCCGGCTTGGCCGGTGTCGATCACCTGCGGCGCGGTCCACACCTGTTTCGCCGTGAGCCAGGTGGTGTTCGGCGTCAGCGCCGGATCGAGGAATTGCGGATAGTCGGCGTCCACGAAGCTGGCGATCCCCAGCATCCGCGACAGGTTGCGCGGTTTCGAGGGGGTGTCGGGAAGCTCGCGGAAGGCCTCCAGCGGCCGCGGACCGCCGGTCACGCCCATCGCGGCGAGCCGCTGCATCACCTGGACATAGGCGAAATAGGCCCCAAGCCCGGTCCAGTGGGTCTCGTACGGATTGTAGACCTGCAACCCCCAGTGCGCCTGCTGCTGCAGCACCGGCCCCGGATAGACCAGGTCGCCTGCCTGGGCGGCGTCGTTCAGCCGGGTGAGCAGCGTCGCCGGACGATTGAGCTCCGGCCCGGCGTACCAGGCCGGTCCGTGCCCGGCCTCGATCACCTCCTTGTCGGGGCCTGCCAGCACCAGGTAGCGGACGCCGCGCGCCTTCAGCCATTCGGTGCGTCCGGCGAGCTGCTGCAGCCACAGGCGGGCGTCGGCGTCGGTGAAGACCGGCACGTTGCGCGCCGGGCCGAGGTGGTCGCCGCCCTCGTAGAACAGCCAGCCGTCCCGGCCGATCAGCACCCGACCCGATCCGCTGACCCCCGCCCGGTAGCGCAGGTAGTTGAGCGTGGCGATCAGCTGCTTTCGCGCCGGGAAGTTGTCGGAGACATAGGCCTCCATCGCCGCGGGCCAGGCCCCAAGCGCGGCTAAGGTCCGCGGCGGCGGCGGCGGCGTGGCCAGGGGGCGGTTCTCGTCCACCGCCGGCTCGCTGACGGCGAACGGCAGCAGGAAGCCGGCCGCCAGCACGGCGAGGCAGGTGAGCGTCAGCCGCCGCCAATGGCGCTGCAGGTTGATGGAACGCGGGGGATCGAACGCCATCAGAAGCGGAAATAGAGGAAGGGGTTGAGGCTCGAGCCGGCCAGCTTGGCCAGGCTGAGCGCCAGGCCGGCGGCCAGCACGGTCACCGACAGCACGTGCACGCCGTGGGTGTCGAGCCGCGCGGGCAGGTGGGGCGAGGGCGACAGGCGCGGCAGCCGCAGCCGCTCGCCCAGCCAGGGCAGCAGCGGCATGGCGAACACCGAGCCGAGCACCAGGGCGGCGATCATCTCCTTGTCCAGCAGCAGGCGCAGGCCGACGTCGGGCGGCTGGGCCGCGCGCAGGTCGGCCATCGCCTGCCAGTAGTGCAGCGCCTGGCCGAGGCTGTTCGCCCGGAACAGCACCCAGCCGACCATCACCGCCAGCAGGGCGTAGCCGTGGGCGATCGGGCGCGGCGCGCGGTGCAGCGCCTTGCCGAGGCCGAACCGCTCCAGCAGCAGGAAGCCGCCGTGGTAGAGGCCCCAGGCGACGAAGTTCCACGCCGCCCCGTGCCAGAAGCCGGTCAGCAGGAAGACCACCAGCAGGTTGCGGACCGTCTTCAGCCGTCCGGCGCGGTTGCCGCCCAGGGGGATGTAGACGTAGTCGCGGAACCACGACGACAGGCTGATGTGCCAGCGCCGCCAGAACTCGGTCACCGACCGCGAGACGTAGGGGTGGTCGAAGTTCTTCGGGAAGGTGAAGCCCAGCAGGAAGGCCAGGCCGATCGCCATGTTGGAATAGCCGCAGAAGTCGAAATAGATCTGCAGGCTGTAGGCGAAGGCGCCGAGCCAGGCGGTGGTCGGCTCCAGTCCCGCCGTCGGCAGGCCGAAGGCGTGGTCGGCCAGGGGCGCGACGGTGTTGGCGACCAGCACCTTCTGGCTAAGACCGACGATGAAATACTGCAGGCCCAGGCCCACCTGGCCGGTGCGCCGGCGGTCGGCGTGCAGCTCGTCGCGGATGTTGGCGTAGCGCACGATCGGGCCGGCGATCAGGTGCGGGAACATCAGGATGTAGGCGGCAAAGCGGGTCAGGCCGCGTTCCGGCGCGACCGCGCGCAGATATACGTCGGCCAGGTAGCTGATCAGCTGGAAGGTGAAGAAGGAGATGCCCAGCGGCAGGGCCAGGTCGATCTCCGGCAGGCCCTGGCCTGGCAGCAGGGCGTTGAGGTTGTGCGCCAGGAAGCCCGCGTATTTGAAGACGCCCAGCACGGCGAGGTCGAGGACGATGGCGCCGGTGAGCAGTACGCGGCGGGCTTTCGCCGCCTGGGCCCGCTCGATCGCCAGGGCCGCCGACCAGTTGACCAGGATCAGCGCGCCCAGCAGCAGGACATAGGCGCCTTCGCCCCAGACGTAGAAGACCACGCTGCCGGTCAGCAGCGCCCCGGTGCGCCAGCCGCTCAGGTAGTAGCCGAGCAGGAAGACCGGCAGAAAATAGAAGATGAAGAGTATCGAGCTGAACAGCATGGGGCCCGCAAACCCCGCCGATTCATCGCGGGTCGGCCGCACCATGGGCAAGCCGGGCGGGCTCCGCAACCGCGCGTCGGCGGTCAGGCGTCCGGCGATGCACGGCGCCCGCCGCGGCGCTCAGCCTACGCAATCGGCTTCCACGATTTCACCTTCTGGCCTCCGGCGGCCGCATTTGCGTCGCCGGCGTGCGGTTCCCGACAGTCCTGCCATTTCGCGTGGCCGACCGTAACTTGGCCGATACGAACGCCGCGGGGCGGGCGCTTTCGAGCCCTTCTCCCGACGCGAACACCGCAGAGGCTTCGCAGATGCAGCGCTCAAGGAGACGCGTCATGCTGGCATCCGCTTTCGAAGTCCCGCCGGCGTCCCCGGCGAAGGGGCGGGTGACCTTGCGCTTCACCCCCGCCGAATGGCGCTGTCTCCTCGAGGACGTGTCGTTCCTGCGCGATCGCGACAATTCCTATGCGCCCCGCCGGCTGATGGGCCTGCCCGTCGAGATCGTGCCGGATCACCGCTTCGGATAGCGTGCGACCCCCGCCCCCCTGATCGGTCGGATTCGCCCCAGCCCGCCGCAGGGCGCTGGCGGCGCCCTGCTTCTGCGAAGCATTCTTATTGCCAAGTCTGACGCTTGCAATTAAGAGCCAGTCGCAACTGGATTGGTCGGGAAATTGACATGCGTCGGGGTTCGGGGATCGTGGCTTATCGGCAGAAGCGCACCTGCGCGGCGGTGGCGGCGCTAGTGGGCGCAGCCAGCCTGGGCGGCGCGGCGCATGCGGAGGACGCGGCGGCCGCCGCCGGCTCAGCCGAGTTGCAGGTGTCCGCCATCGACGTGAACGGCCGCACCCGGCCGCTCGACGAGCAGGTGCAGCTGTCCGTCATGCCGATGTCGATCCAGGACACGCCCCAGGCGGTCAGCATCATCGACGGCGCCAAGCTGAAGGCCCAGGGGATCAACACCCTCGAACAGGCGCTGCGCAACGTGCCCGGCATCACCGTCGCCATCGGCGAGGGCGGCACGCTGAACGGCGACCAGTTCAAGATCCGCGGCTTCGACTCCAAGGACGACGTCTATGTCGACGGCCTGCGCGACTTCGGCGTCTACACCCGCGACAGCTTCAACTACGAGGAGGTCCAGGTCCTCAAGGGGCCGTCCGGCGCGCTGTTCGGGCGCGGAACCACCGGCGGGGCGATCAACACCGTCTCCAAGCACGCCAAGCTCGGCTCCTTCAGCAGCTTCGACGCCTACGCCGGCAATGGCGATTACTACCGGGGCCTGGTCGACCACAACTACCAGACCGGCGAGACCTCGGCGGTGCGGATCAACCTGATGCGCAGCTATGCCGGGGTGGTCGATCGCGACACCGTCAAGTCCGACCGCTGGGGCGCGGCGATCTCGGCCGGGGTGGGCGTTGGGACCGACACCTCGTTCATCGTCAACTATCTGCACCAGGACGACCGCCGTCGCCCGGATTACGGGATCATCGTCGTCCAGCGGCCGGGCGACATCATCGCCAAGCCGGCCAGCGAATACGACGTCGGCGTGGAGCGTTCGAGCTTCCTGGGCTTCGACAACGACATCGACCACACCAAGGCGGACATCTTCAGCGCCCAGTTCGCCCACAAGTTCTCAGACCATCTGAGCCTGACGTCGGACACCCGGGTCGGCTTCTACAGCCGCTACTTCCAGTACAGCACGCTCGACCAGTGCACGACGGCCTGCACCACCGCGCTGTTCGACGGGAACCCCGCGACCGAAGCCTTCGGCGGCATCGGCGGCTCCAGTCCTTACGACATGGACGCCTCGGGCATCCAGAACATCACCGCGGCGCGCTACGACGGCGAGTTCGCCGGCTTCCGCCACCAGACCATCGTCGGCTTCGACATCTCCAAGCAGGTCAACGACAAGCTGTTCTACGCCTACACCCTGCCGGCGGGGATCACGACGCGGCCGAACATGCCGCATCCGATCGTCAATCCGAACCCGGAGTTCCCGGCGGGCTACGGCGTCTTCCGCGCGGCGCCCGGCCAGAACATCACCTGCCCGGCGACCGGCAACTGCACGCTCACGGGCACGAGCACCTTCACCAACGTCGCCGCGACGGGCGTCTACAAGAGCCACGGCGTCAGCACCGACCTCGCCGCCTTCATCACCGAGCGTGTCTGGCTCACCGACCAGGTCTCGGTGATCGGCAGCCTGCGGCTCGACCGCTACATCGCCGAGCTGAACAGCACGACCTACGCCGGCGTCGCCAGCTCCCTGAAGGTGGAATCGACCCTGCGCAGTCCGCGGGTGAACCTGCTCTGGGAGCCCGCCGCCGACCGGACCTTCTACGCCTCCTGGGGTCAGTCGGAGACGCCGCAGGGCACCTCCATCGTCGGCTCCGGCACGGCGCTGACCGTCGCAGCCCAGGATCTCGAGCCGGAAAAGAGCCAGATGTGGGAAGTCGGCGCCAAGGTCGGCATCCCGCACACCCAACTTTCGGCCACGCTCTCGGCCTTCCAGATCAAGAAGGACAACGCCCTGCAGACCGACCCGGCGACCGGCTTCCTGCAGGCCCAGTCCGGCGAGCGGCAGGAGGTGAAGGGCGTGGAAGTCGGGCTGGTCGGCCAGCTCACCCCGGCCTGGCGGTTCGACGCCGCCTACACCTACCTCGACGCCAAGATCAAAGAATCCTTCTCCAACTGCGCCGTCGCGACCAGCACGACCGGGACCCCGACCAACATTGTCTGCCCGGTGGGGGTGACCGCGGCGATCCCGGTCCTCAACACCATCGCCGTCGGCCGGCAGGTCGCCTTCGTGCCGAAGCACTCGGCCTCGCTCTATTCGACCTATGACCTGAGCGACCTGGTCCCGGGCCTGTCGATCGGCGGCGACGTGATCTACCAGAGCAAGCTCTACTTGACCTACACCGCCCGCAGCCTCAGCTACGCCGACCGCGGCGCGCTGACCGCTGCGCGGGTCGGCGAGGCGCCCGACAGCCTGACCTTCGACGCCTTCGCCACCTACAAGCGCGGCCCCTACCGGTTCGGCGTGAATGTCTACAACATCGCCAACCGGCTGAACTACACTCAGGTCCAGTCGAACCGCGCCGTTCCGGCGGCGGGGCGGACGGTGATCGTCTCGGTCGGAGCAAGCTTCTAGCGATGTTGGCCCATGTCGAATCGGTGCTGAACCCGGACCAGGTCGCCCTGTGCCGTGAACGGCTCGCCGCCTCGACCTGGGTCGACGGCCGCATCACCGCCGGCAGCCAGTCGGCGGCGGCCAAGCGCAACCTGCAGGTCCCCGAGGACTCGCCGACGGCGCGCGAACTGGGCGAGCTGATCCTCGGCGCGCTCGGGCGCAACCAGGACTTCGTCTCCGCCGCCCTGCCGCTCAGGGTGTTTCCGCCGCTGTTCAACCGCTACGACGCCGGCATGGCGTTCGGCGCCCACGTCGACAACGCCATCCGCTTCTCGGGCCCGGTGCGTTTCCGCACCGACATCTCCTGCACCCTGTTCCTCAGCGAGCCGGACGAGTACGACGGCGGCGAGCTGATCATCGAGGACGTCTACGGCGAGCATGCGGTCAAGCTTTCGGCCGGCGACATGATCCTCTATCCGGCGACCAGCCTGCACCGGGTGGCGCCGATCACCCGCGGCGCCCGCTGGGGAGCCTTCTTCTGGACCCAGTCGATGGTGAAGTCGGATGAGCAGCGCACCCTGCTGCACACCGTCGATCGCAACGTCCAGCGCCTGAGCGCCAAGCTCGGCCTCGGCGACCCGGAGGTGGTGAGCCTGACCGGCGCCTACCACAACCTGCTGAGGATGTGGGCCGAGGTGTGATTGGGGGCGGGGGAGCTTGAGCGCGCCCGGTCGTCGCCCATCCCCATTCCCCGTCCCCCCAAACCTTCCGTCATGGCCGGGCCCTGTCCCGGCCACCCATGAACGTCGACGGCGCCGGAGGGCCTCCGTCTTCCGGTGTGCATGGGTTCCCGGCACGAGGCCGGGAATGACGGCGCATGGGGGAGGGAAGGCGAAGCTGAACTTTCTCCGTCGCCGCCTTCGCCCCCGGCTAGCTCCCCGCGGGCGGGGCGATGCCGTGCGCCTGTTCGATGGAGGCCTGGCTGCTGCGGATGCGCGCCAGCGGGTTGGGCCTGGGCTCGCCGACCTTCAGCAGGGTGTTGCGGTCCTGGTGGCGGAAGGGCTCGGCGCGTCCGCGCACCTGCATGGTGAGGTCGGAGAGATAGCTCCAGCTTCCGTCCGGATTGAAGGTCACCGTGAACTCGTAGACGTCCGAGCGGAACGCCTGGTCCAGGAAGTCCGTCGAGCAGATTCCGTAGCCCGGCTCGCCACGGTCGGCCCGGACGACAAGCTTGGCGGCGTCCGGCGCGGCCTGGCCGCGGGCCAGCGCCACCTGACCGCGGGGAATGGCGAGGGTCTGCATGATCAGGCCGCTGGCCGGCTCCCACAGCCAGTAGCCGACCTGGTCGTGGAAGGTTGAGTCCTCGTCGGTGGCGATGATGTGGACGTGGTAGCGCAGGCCGTAGAGCAGCTGCGGCCCGTTCGCCTGGGGGTCGATCGGCTGCATCTCGATACGCTCGAGGAATTCGCGGCGCTCGGGTCCCTCGGCCTTCGGGTTCAGGTCCACGCCCTTGCGGCCTTCCCAGACGCCGGCCAGCCGGCGCAGCGGGCCGAGATTGGCCAGGGTGTCGGGATCGACATCGTCGGGTTCGGTGAAGATGTCGTCAGGAATGTCGGTCATCACGCCATGCTCCGGCCAAGCTTCATGCGGCCTGGACCGGCGGTCTTTCCCCGTCAAGCCGTAATCAGGTCCGGCGGCGCGGCGAGGTCGGACGAAGGCGGCGAACAACCAGCGAGGGCGCGGCCTGCTCAATTGCAGCCGGTCGCCACTACGCGCGCAACGAGAATTATCGCGTTAATCGCAACTTAAAGCTTCTAATGAATAGATTTCGACGTCAACCGAGAAAAAAGGCCCCTCGGTCACCCTGAATAAGTCGGGATTGTCAGTGACAAGCGCTTCTGCTGGCGTCGCAACGATAGAATTCGTTGGCGAGCTTACTATAAGAACGATCGCGTCGCTGCGCGAGCGGCTGGTCGATTTCCTCGCCGGTTCGACTGCAGTGCAAGCGCGTGTCGCCCCAGACGCCACTGTCGATCTCACCTTCGTCCAACTCCTGGAATCGGCGCGGCGCACCGCGCGCGAGGCCGGCGCGGCGTTCGCCCTGGCCGAACCGGCGGCGGGTCAACTGCGCGAAACCCTGGAGCGGGGCGGCTTCCTGGCCGCTGCGGACGACCGCAATTTCTGGCTCATGCAAGCGGAGGATCGCTGATGGCGTCCGTGCTCACCGTGGATGACTCGCCCAGCATCCGCCAGGCGATCAAGATCGCCCTGACGTCCGCCGGCCACGAAGTGGTCGAGGCGGGCGACGGCGCCGAGGGCCTGGCCAAGGCCAACAGCGGCGCCTTCGACCTGATCATCACCGACCTGAACATGCCGGTGATGGACGGGCTGACCATGATCAGGACCCTGCGCGCGCAGCCGGCCCACGCCGGGGCGCCGATCCTCTTCCTGACGACGGAGAGCGACGACGCGATCAAGGCCCAGGCCAAGGCCGCCGGCGCCACCGGCTGGGTCACCAAGCCGTTCCATCCCGATCAACTGGTGCGGATCGTCAACAAGGTGCTCGCCGCGTGAGCCAGGGCGATCCCGTCGCGATCTTCCGCCAGGAGGCGCAGGATCTGCTGGAGCAGATCGAGCAGGGGCTGCTCGATCTCGCCCATCGCCCCGGGGATCGCGATCTGGTGGATGCGGTGTTCCGCGGCCTCCACACCCTCAAGGGCTCCGGCGCCATGTTCGGCTTCGACGCCCTGGCCGCCTTCACCCACCACTGCGAAGGCGCATTCGACCGCGTCCGCAAGGGCGAGGCGCCGGCCAGCGCCGAGCTGGTCGCCGCGGTTCTCGCCGCCCAGGATCACATGCGCACCCTGGCCGAAGGCCGCGAGGCCTCCTTCGAGGATGGCGAGGTGCTGCTGGCCCAGCTCCACGCGGCCGTCGCCACCGGCGGCGGCGACCTCGTCGCGGCGTCCGCGCCCGGCGAGACCAGCTGGCGGGTACGCTTCAACTTTCCGGCCGACGCCTTGGCCAATGGCACGCGGCCGCTGCCGCTGCTCGACGAACTGCGCGAACTGGGCGCCTGCCAGGTTCGCGTGATCACCGACCAGGTCCCGCCGCTGGCCGAACTCGCCCCGGCCGAGTGCCGCCTGGGTTGGGAGGTCGTGCTCACCACCGCCCATCCGAAGTCGGCGATCGAGGACGTCTTCATCTTCGTCATCGACGACATGACGCTGGAGATCGAGGCGCTCGACGGGGCGGAGCCCGCCCAGGCGAGCCCAGGCGACGCTGCGCCGGACGAGGTCTTCGAGGTCGCGGCCGAAGCCGCCGCAACGCCTGGCGGCCCCGCCGCCGCAACCGGCAAGCCGGCGCGCGGCGGCGAAAGCGTCCGGGTGCCCGCCGAGCGTCTGGACGAACTGATGGACCGCGTCGGCGAGCTGGTCATCGCCCAGTCCCGGCTGACCCAGGTCGCCTCCGGCAATCCTGACCCGCACCTGCGCAGCGTCGCCGAAGAGATCGAACGCCTCGCCGCCGAGCTGCGCGACGCCATGATGGTGGTGCGGATGGTTCCGGTGAGCCAGCTGTTCAGCCGCTTCCGCCGACTGATCCACGACCTGGCGCGCGACACCGGCAAGCAGATCGAGCTGGTCACCGAGGGCGAGACCACCGAGCTCGACAAGACCGTCATCGAGCGGCTCGCCGATCCGTTGGTGCACATGATCCGCAACGCCGCCGACCACGGCCTGGAGCTGCCGGAGCAGCGCCTGGCGAGCGGCAAGCCGGCGGCCGGCCGCATCACCCTGTCGGCCCGCCAGGCCGGCGCCGAGGTGCTGATCACCATCACCGACGACGGCCGCGGCATCGACCGCGCCCGCGTGCGGGCCAAGGCGGAGGAGAACGGCCTGATCACCGCCGAGGCGGTGCTGTCCGACAACGAGCTGCTGCAGCTGATCT
>Ga0105248_10001461_pt1 | contig 26336 bp, 16 predicted proteins | sample KBSS34metaG_FD_81524 | JGI IMG/M metagenome (GOLD analysis project Ga0105248, IMG submission 81524) | Switchgrass rhizosphere microbial communities from Kellogg Biological Station, Michigan, USA - KBS S3-4 metaG | ecosystem: Host-associated > Plants > Roots > Rhizosphere > Soil | place... | reverse complement strand
TTCTCGGGGAGCTTGCGGGTCGGTTGGGCTTGGCTGCTGCGGCTGGTGGTGAGTTGGACGAGTCGGTGGTGGAGGAGTTGGCGGCGATCAAGACGGTCGACGGGATCGTCGACTGGATCGTCGAGCACACCGCCGCCTCCGCCGCGGCGCAGACCGCCGCCGCCCCGGCGGCCGCCGAACCCGGGCCGGCCCGCATCCCGCTGCGCCGGTTCGTCGTCGAGCCAGGGCCGCTGCCGGCCCTCGGATCATGGGGCTCGCTGCTGCCGGCCGCGGGCGGCCGGCTCGCGGGCGGACGCTTCGCCGTCGTCGACGGCGGCCTCGGCATCGGCCTGGAGATCGCGGACCTGCTCGAGCAGGCTGGCGCGGCCGTCCGCCTCCTCGACGCCGGCGCGGCGGACCTCGCCGAGGCCGTCGCCGGCGGAGTCGCCGCCGACGGCCTGCTGTGGGTCGCCGCGCTGGACGCCGCGCCCGCTCCGCAGCACTCCTCCTGGCTCGGCGGCGATCCCGCCGGCACCGACGCCGCGGTGGCGGTCGGTTCCGCGGCCGAGTTGCCCGGCGCGTTCGCCGCGCTGCGGGCTGCCGCGCTCGGCGGCACCCGCCGGCTGGTCCTCGCCAGCGGCCTGGGCGGCGACTTCGGCCGCCGCGGCGCGGCCGGTGCCTACCCGGCCTCCGTGGCCGGCGCCGGCTTCGCCGGGCTCGCCAGGACGGTCGCGCACGAGCTTCCGGACGTCACCGTGCGGGTCGTCGACGTCGACTCGAAGGAGGCGCCCCGCCGGATCGCCGAGGCGCTGCTCGGCGAGCTGCTCTCCGAGCAGCCCCCGGTCGTCGTCGGCTACCGCGACGGCGCCCGGGCGGGGCTGCGCGTGCTGCCGGCCGAGCTGGCCGAACCGGCGCCGCAGGGCTCGGCGCCGGTCGAGCTGGACGCGTCGTCGGTCGTGCTGCTGACCGGTGGCGCGCGGGGCATCACCGCCAAGGTCGCCCTCGAGATCGCCCGCCGGCACGGCGCGCACATCGAGCTCGTCGGCCGGACCGCGCCGCCCGCCGGTCCGGAGGACCCGGCCACGGCCGCGGCGGCGGACGCCCCGGCGCTGCGCCGGGCGCTGATCGCCACCGGCCTGCGCCGGCCAGCCGAGATCGAGCCGCGCGTCGCCCGGCTGCTCGCCGAGCGCGAGGTGCGCGGCACGCTCGCCGAGCTCGCCAGGACCGCGGCCAGCGTGCGCTACCACGCCGTCGACGTCCGCGACGCCGCCGCGGTGCGGGTCGTCGTCGCCGACGTCTACGCCCGCCACGGCCGGCTCGACGGCGTCGTCCACGGCGCCGGGGTGCTGGAGGACCGACTGGTCCGGGACAAGACGCCCGACTCGTTCGCCCGGGTGTACTCGACCAAGGTCGACGGGGCGCGGGCACTGCTCGCTGCGCTCCGCCGCGACCGCGGCCCGGCGTTCGTCGTGCTGTTCGGCAGCGTGGCCGGTGTCTTCGGCAACCGCGGCCAGGTCGATTACGCGGCGGCGAACGACACCCTGGACACGCTGGCGCACGCCCACGCGGGCGTCTTCCGGACGGCCCCGGCGGCCGGCACCCCGGCCGGCCGGGGGCCCGCGAGCCGGGTTGTCAGCGTCGACTGGGGCCCGTGGCGCGCGGACGGCGGCGGGATGGTGTCCGCCGAGCTGGAGCGCGAGTACGCCCGGCGCGGCATCGGCCTGATCGAGCCGGCCGAGGGCGTCGACGCGCTGCTGCGCGAGATCGCCTCGCCCGCGGGCCCGGCACAGGTCGTCTACATGTGCGGCGAGGCGGACGCTTTCTAATGGTTGACCATCCCAGGGCCGGGCATCCGGGCGGCGCGAGCGGCGACGAGCCGATCGCGATCGTCGGCATGGCGGCGCTCTTCCCTGGCGCGGGGGGTCTGGACCAGTACTGGTCCAACATCGTCGGCGGCGTGGACGCGATCCGCGAGGCGCCGCCCGGCCGGTGGGACGACGAGTTCCACCGGCCGGAGGCGGCCGCAGCCCCGCCCCCGCCCGGGACGCCCAGGGCCGACCGGCTCTACACCCGGCGCGGCGGGTTCGTCGACGAGCTTGCCACGTTCGACCCGACCGAGTTCGGCATCATGCCGCTCGCGGTCGAGTGGGCGGAGCCCGACCAGATGCTGGCGCTGCGGCTCGCCGCCGAGGCGATCGCCGACGGCGGCGGCACCGACGCGCTCGGCGACCGCGAGCGGGTCGGCGTCGTGCTCGGCCGTGGCGGCTACTTCGGCCCGGCGTTCGCCCGCATCGAGCAGCGGGTCAAGACCGCCCGGCAGGTCGCGGTGACGCTGCGGGAGGTGCTGCCGGACCTGCCCGAGGAGGCCGTCGAGCGGGTCCACGCCGCGTTCGTCGAGAAGCTCGGCCCGGAGCGGCCCGAGGCGGCCATCGGGCTGGTACCGAACCTGGCCGCGTCCCGGATCGCCAACCGCCTCGACCTGCGCGGCCCGGCGTACACCGTCGACGCGGCCTGCGCATCGTCGCTGATCGCCGTCGACGCCGGCGTGCGCGAGCTGCGCCTCGGCCGGGCGGACACGATGATCGTCGGCGGCGCGCACATCGTGCACGAGCCGACCTTCTGGAGCACGTTCGCGATGCTGCGGGCGCTCTCGCCGTCGCAGCAGATCCGCCCGTTCGACCGGTCCGCCGACGGGGTTCTCATCGGCGAGGGCGTCGGCGTGCTCATGCTGCGCCGGCTCGCCGACGCGCGCGCCGCCGGCGACCGCGTCTACGCGCTGGTCCGCGGCACCGGCGTCGCCAGCGACGGCCGCACGTCGTCGCTGATGGCGACCGCCTCGGTGGGCCAGTCGCTCGCCGTGCGCCGCGCCTGGGCGGACGGCGGCCTCGACCCGCGCGCCCCGGGCGCCGTCGGGCTGATCGAGGCGCACGGCACCGCCACCCCGAACGGCGACGCGGCCGAGCTCGCCACCCTGGCCGACGTGTTCGGGCCGCCCGACCCGGCGCTCGGGGCGATCGGCGTCGGCTCGGTGAAGTCCATGATCGGGCACACGATGCCGGCCGCCGGCGCCGCCGGCCTGATCAAGGCCGCGCTCGCGCTGCACCACCGCACGCTGCCACCGACGCTGCACTGCGCCGAGCCGCACCCCGGCTTCGCCGGCACCCGGTTCGCCCCGGTGCTCGCCGCCTCGCCGTGGGACGAACCGGTCGGCGGCGGCCCCCGGCGTGCCGGAGTGAACGCGTTCGGCTTCGGCGGCATCAACGCGCACGCCGTCCTGGAGGAGGCCCCGGACCGGGCCGCCGCGACGCCCGCGGGCACGTTCCCCGCCCCGGCCGTCGTGCCGGCGGCGGCCACGGCGGCCGGGCCGGCGGCCGCGGCATCGGGCGCGTCAGGTGCGACGGCCGTCGCACCTGTCACCGAGCCGGTGGCCGATCCCGCGGCGGAGCCGGTGCTGCTGCTCGCGGCGGCGACGCCGGCGCAGCTCGCCGCCCAGCTCGCCGTGCCAGACGAGGAGCTGCTGGCCCGCGACGACGCCGCCACGCCGCCGACCGGCGGCCCGTGCCGGCTGGCGCTGGTCGCGCCGACCCCGCGTCGGCTCGCGCTCGCCCGCACGATCGTCGCCCGCGGCACCCCGTGGCGCGGGCGCAACGACCTCTGGTTCACCACGGAGCCGCTGCTCGCCGAGCCGGAAACGGCCGACGGCCCGGACGGGGGCACGCAGACGGGGCGCCTGGCGTTCCTGTTCTGCGGCCTCGAGGACAAGTTCGAGCCGCGCATCGACGACGTCTGCGCGCACTTCGGCCTGCCGCTGCCCGACCTCGGCGAGACGGGCGTGCTCGGCGGCCACGGCCGGGCCAGCGTCGAGGTCGGCCGGATCCTCGACGAGGTGCTGCGCCGGCTCGGGATCGTCCCCGACGTCGTCGGCGGCCACAGCATCGGCGAGTGGAACGCGATGATCGCGTCGGGCATGGTCCCGAACGAGTTCGTCGACGCGTTCCTCGGCGGGTTCGACCCGGGCTCGGTCGAGGTGCCCGGCGTGTGCTTCGGCGCGGTCGGCTGCGGCGTCGAGCTGGTGACCGAGGCGATCGCCGGGCTGCCGGACGTCGTCATCTCGCACGACAACTGCCCGCACCAGTCGGTGATCTGCGGCCGGGAGGCGAGCGTCACCGAGGCGCTCGCCCGGCTGCGGGCCCGGGGCGTCATCGGCCAGGTGCTGCCGTTCCGGTCGGGCTTCCACTCCCCGTTCCTGCGGCCGTACCTCGACCTGGAGAACTCGGCGCTGGCGACGATGCCGCTCGCCCGGCCGGCGCTGCCGGTCTGGTCGGCGACGACGGTCGCGCCGTACCCGCCGCAGGCGGCGGCGATCCGTGACCTGACCGTGCGCCACCTGCTCGAACCGGTCCGGTTCCGCGCGCTGACCGAGCGGCTGCACGACGCCGGCGTCCGGATGTTCCTGCAGGTCGGCGTCGGCACGATAGCGGGCTTCGTCGACGACACGCTGGCCGACCGGCCGGACCACGTCACGGTGGTGTCCAACTCGCCGAAGCGGTCCGGCCTCGACCAGCTGCGCCGGGTCGGCGCGGCCGTCTGGGCCGAGGGCGGGGCACCGCGCCTCGATCTGCTGCCCTGCCGGCACCGCCCGACCTCGCCGGGGGCCGCCGCTGCGCTGTCCGCCGGGCCGGTGCAGGCCGCCGCGCGCGCGCAGGCCGCTGCGGAGCCGGCGCCGCCCGCGACCGTCGCCGCCGGCTCGGCCGCGCCGGCGACCCGGCGCGGCGGTCGGCCGATGCTGCTGCGGCTGGGTTCGCCGATGGTGCGGCTGGGCGCGGACGCCCCTGCGCTGCTCGCGGACGCTGGCTCGGCCGCGTTGGTGGCGCGGCAGCCCGTACCGGCAGTGGATCTACCGGTGGCCGTGCCCGCGGCCCGCACGGGCCCGGCGGCGCATCCGGTCCTCGCCGAGTTCGGCCTGGCGGTCGCCGAGACAGCCGCCGTGCTCGCCGACATCCAGGCACGCTGGGGCGGCCGCGCAGCCGGCACGCCCCGCCCGCTGGACGCGACGGCCCGCGCTGGCCGGTCGGCTGGCCGCGACGCCGGCGTCGCCCTGGCGCCGGCCCCGGGAGCCTCGCCCGCGCGGGCGCTGCCATCCTTGCCCGCGAGCGCGTCGCCCGCGGCCACGGGGTCGCCCGCCGCCGGCCGCAACGGCGCCGGCTCCCAGCACGACCTCGCCGGCACTGCCGCCGGCGGCACGGCCCTCGGCGGTGGCGCCGGTGTGGCCGGTGGCGGCGGAGCGGGCGGTTCCGGGCCGATCACCACGACCGTGCGCCGGTCGCTGTCGCTGGCCGAGCTGCCGCACGTCATCGACCACTGCTTCTACCGGCAGCCCCCGGGCTGGAAGGACCTGTCCGACCGGTTCCCGGTGATGCCGATGACGGCCGTCCTGCAGATGATGATCGACGAGGCGCGGACCTTCCACGCGGATCGGATGGGCGGCCACGACGCGGGCCGACGGCCCGCGCAGGTCGTCGCCGTCCGCGACGTCCGGGCGCTGCGCTGGGTGGCGATCGAGCCGTCGGTCGAGGTGACGATCTCCTGCACGACGCTGCCGGACGGTGCGGTCCGGGTCTCGATGGACGGCTTCGCCCGGGTCACCGTCGTGTTCGCCGACGCCTACCCGGCGGCCCCGAGCCAGACGCCGTCGACGGCGGACCTCCCGCCGGACGGGAGGCTGCCCGCGGAGACCCCGTCGCCGCACCAGGCCGCCGAGCTGTACGGCGGCCGGTGGATGTTCCACGGGCCGAGCTACCAGGGCATCACCCACGTCGACGGCATCGCGCCGCTGGGCGCCCGCGGCCAGCTCGTGGTGACCGGCGCGCCCGGGGCGCTGCTCGACACGATCGGCCAGCTCTACGGCTACTGGGCCACCCAGCACCTCGACGTCGACTCGCTGCTGCTGCCGCAGGCCGTCACCGAGATGCGCTTCTTCGGGCCGGATCCCGGGCCGGGCGAGCGGCTGTCCTGCGTGGTGCGGATCCGGGACATCGCGGCGAAGACGGTCACCGCCGACCTGGAGGTCCGGGCCGCGGACGGCACGGTCTGGTGCGAGGTCACCGGCTGGACGGACCGCCGGTTCACCGCGAACGCGTGGCTGTGGCTGCTCATGCGGGACCCGGAGCGCAACACGGTCGCGGAGCCCCGCCCGGACGGCTGGGTCGTCGTGCCCGACTACTGGCGTGACATCGCCTCCCGTGAGCTCGTCGTGCGGCACTTCCTGGATGCCGAGCGCCGGCGGGTGCTCAGCGGGAAGAACCCGCGCGCGGCCAGGGAGTGGCTGCTCGGCCGCATCGCCGCCCAGGACGCGGTCCGCCGCTGGCTGTGGCGGGAGGGCGCCGGGCCCGTGTGGGGCATTGAGGTCGCCGTCGACAACGACGAGGCGGGCCGGCCGTTCGTCGCGCGCCTGCCGCAACGCCCCGGCATCCCCGCCGGCCGGCCACCCGCCCTCTCGATCGCGCACAAGGTGGACCTGGCCGTCGCGCTCGTCGACACCGAGGGTGACGTCGGCATCGACCTGGAGACCGTGGCGCCGCGGACGTCCGGCGTGCTCGCGGCCGGCCTCACCGCGGCCGAGCGCCGCCTGCTGGCCGCGCTGACCAGCGGCGCGGGCGACCCGGCGAGCGCCGCCGCCGTGACCGCCCTCGGCGGCGACCCGGCTGGCGGGTACGACACGGCGGCGGACGAGACGGCGTCGGACGACGCGACCGCCGGCGAGCTGGCCGACGCCGACGAGGCCGGGCAGCTCGCGCGGGCCGCCTGGTTCGCCCGTATCTGGGCGGCGAAGGAGGCGGTGTCCAAGGCGGACGGCACGGGCCTGCAGGGCCGGCCGCGCCGCTACGTCGTCGACCGGGTCGTCCCGGTCGGCGCCGGGGCGGTGGACAAGGACGCCGACCTCGACGTCCTGGCCGTCCCGGTCGAGGAGCGGTCGGGGCGACACGCCTTCGGGCCTGACCAGGTCACGGCCGAGGGCATCAAGTCGCCCCCGCCGCGGCCGGCCGACGTCGGCCCCGCCGAGCCGCCGTTGCTGCTGCGCGTCACCGTGCTCACAGAAAGCGGCCCGGTGCGCCGCCGCTGGGTCGCCGTGCGTACGGTCGACGGCATGGGCCGGGTACGCCGAGAGACCGGTGGCTCCGACCTGGTGCGCCTTGGTGACCACGTCGTCGCCTGGACATCGCCGTCGGTCGAGCGTGCCGCCCGTACTCGCCTGCCCCAGGACGTGGCCAGCTCGTTCGTGGCCACGCGCCCCGCCATCGACGCCGGGGTCACGGCCGACCCGACGAACGAGCCGGGCCCGCTGGCCCGGACCCCTGACCTGGATCCGTCGCGCGCGGCCTCACCGTCGTCGCGTCAGGGTTCGCCCTCCGTCGGCGAGGCCGGCGGAGCAGGCCCGCTGTGACTGTGCCCCTGCCGCGGGACCGAGCACGAGTGACGAAGGACACGACATGACCATGCAGGACACCCTGAGCTCGACCGAGCCGACGCAGGATGCCCTCGAGGCGAAAGTCCTCGGGGAGATCGCCGACATGCTGCGCGCCGTCATCGGCGAGGAGTACGTCGTCGACATGGAGATCACCATGGAGACCTCGTTCAACGACGACCTCGAGCTGGAGAGCATCGAGTTCGTGACGCTCGCGGACCGGATGCGGGTGACCTACGGCCACCAGGTCGACTTCGTCGGCTTCCTCGCCGAGATGGACGTCGACCGCGTGATCAACATGCGGGTCGGTGAGGTCGTCCACTTCATCGCCGACTCGCTGCGGGCTGGCGCCACGGTATGAGGCAGGCGGCTGGGGGGGCGCGGTTGGCCCGGCCGCTCGTCGGCGGGATCAGCCGAGCTGGTACGAAATGGTGCACGCCCGACGTGCCCCCGCGGCTGGCGCCGGCGGTGGGCCTGGCTGGGCCGTCGAGGAAGGAGACCGGACGTGGCTGAGGTCGTCGCCAACGGCGTGCGCCTGCATGTCCAGCGGCTCATGCCGCCGCGCGGGCCGCGCCCCGACGCCCCGGTCGTCGTCATGCTGCACGGCATGGTGATCGACAACCTGGCGAGCTTCTACTTCTCGCTCGGCAACGCGCTGGCGGACGCCGGTTGTGAGGTCGTCTGCTACGACCTGCGTGGCCACGGCAAGAGCGAGCGCACCCCGAGCGGCTACGGCATCGCCACGGCGATGGGCGACCTGTCCGCCCTGCTCGACGAGCTGGCCATCGACCGGCCCGTGCACCTCGTCGGCAACAGCTACGGCGCCACCCTCGGGCTGACGTACGGCGTCGAGTTCCCCGAGCGGGTCGCGAGCCTCACCCTGATCGAGCCGCCGTTCCGGATCGAGGGCCTTGGCGAGGAGATGGCCCGGTCGCTCACCCAGGTGCTCGCCGCGATCTCCGACGAGGAGGTCGAGGAGTGGCTCACCTACAGCGCCGGCCGGGCCGTGGGCCGGATCATGCGGTCGGCGCAGTCGCTGCTGCGGGACACCACGATCGCCGAGGACATGCTCGCGACCGAGCCGTTCTCGCCGGACAGGCTGCGCGCCCTGCCGGTGCCGGTGCTCGCCGTCTACGGCGGCAACTCGGAGATCATCGGGCAGGGTGAGGGCCTCGCGCAGCTCGTGCCGGACTGCACCTTGGTGGTGCTCGAGCGGCACACCCACATGGTGCTGCGGGAGGCCGTCGACTATCTGCGCGAGCTGTTGCGCTGGTGGCTGCTGCGGCGCGACGAGCCGACGCCGCAGTACGTCCACAACGGCGGCAAGAAGTTCGAGCTCGCCGACTGGGTGCTGTCCCGGACCGTCCCGGCGGACCTCAACGCCGAGCGCCGGGCGGCGGCCGACCAGGAGGCCGCGGGGCCGCAGGGCGCCTCCGCAGCGACCCCGGTGGCCGCGGGGGCAACCTCTGCGGCTCCCGGAGCAGGGGTTCCTGCCGGATCGGCGGAGCCGATCTGGGAGGTTCGTTCCGGGGCGTCGTCGGGCGAACGGTGACGTGCCGGATCCTCGGGGAGTGATGAGGACGTGGGTCGCATCCTGTTCGTCGTGCCGCCGCTGGCCGGGCACGTCTACCCGGCCGTCGGGGTCGCCGGCGAGCTCGTCGAGCGCGGCCACGACGTGGCCATCGCCGGGCACGCGAGCGTCGTGGGCCCGCTCGTGCCCGCGTCGCTGCGGCTGATCGAGCTGCCCGAGGAGATCACCGCCGGGGAACGCGCCGAGATCGAGGAGAAGTCGCGCCGGCAGCGCGGCACCGGCTCGTTCAAGTTCCTGTGGGAGGACTTCCTCCTGCCGCTGGGCACGGCGATGGCCAGGGACCTGGAGCCGGTCGTCGACGAGTTCCGGCCCGACGTCGTCGTCGTCGACCAGCAGGCGGTCGGCGGCGCGCTGCTCGCCCGTCGCCGCGGGCTGCGCTGGGTCACGCTCGCGACGACGTCCGCCGAGTTCGACAATCCCTACGGGGTGATCGCCGTCGTCGGCCAGTGGGTCGTCGACCGGCTGCGTGAGTTCCAGCTCGCGGCCGGCGTTCCCGCCGCCGAGGCGGCCCGCGGCGACCTGCGGTTCTCCGATCGGCTCACCCTGGTGTGCTCGGTGACCGAGCTGTTGCGCACCGCGGAGGCCGCCGCGGCGCTGCCGCCCGCCACCGTCTTCATCGGCTCGGGCGCGGGGCTGCGCCAGCCGCCCGCCGACTTCCCCTGGGCGTGGCTGGACCCGGCTCGATCGAAGGTCCTCGTCTCGCTGGGCACCGTCACGCGGGAGGCTGGCGGCCGGTTCCTGAAGGTCGCGGTCGAGGCGCTCGCCGGGATGACCGACCGGGTGCAGACCATCGTCGTCGCGCCGCCCGGCATCGTCGACGACCTGGCCGCCGCGGCGCCCGCCGACATCCTGGTCCGCGACAAGGTTCCCCAGCTGGAGCTGATGGGCCACCTGTCGGCCGTGGTCTGCCACGCGGGCAACAACACCGTGTGCGAGGCGCTGTCCCAGGGCGTCCCGCTGGTCGTCGCGCCCGTCCGCGACGACCAGCCGGTGATCGCCGAGCAGCTCACCAGGGCGGGCGCCGGGATGCGGGTCCGCTTCGGCCTGGTCAACGCCGCCGGGGTCGGCGCCGCCGTCTCCGCCGTCCTCGACGACCCCGCCTACCGGGCGGCCGCCGGCCGGCTGCGCGACGCGTTCGCCATCGCCGGCGGGGTGGCCTCCGGCGCGGCGCACATCGAGAAGCTGCTGCCATGATGGTGCCCGCGCTGGTCCGAGCGGCGAACAGCCAGGAGGCTGGCCCGCCGGCAGGGAGATAGCCGTGGGGTCGCTGCTGTGGTGGGCGCCGATCCTCGTCGTCGCCGGACTGCTGGTGAACGGGGTGCGGCTGCGCGGCCGTCTTCGCCGGCTGGACACCCTGCCCGCCTCCGGACGGCCCGTCGACCCCGACCACCTGTTCATCTGCGCCGCCGGCGTCCAGCTCACCAAGGCCGCGCGGCGGGCCGCGAGCTACCACGCCGCGCGGGAACGGCTCGACGTGCTCGATCTGGTGCCCGCCGACCTGACCATCGAACGCGCGCTCGACGTTGCCCGGATGGTCGACACCCGGACCTACCGGAACGACAGGCTGGCCCCGGGGAGAGGCGCGTTCCAGGCGCTGCTGGTCCGCGCCGAGGTCGCCCATCGCGCCGGCGTCGAGGTCCGCGAGGACTACACCCCGGTCGAGCTCGTCGAGATCACCGAGCGGCTCAAGCGGCACGCGCCGGCGAGCACCGACCTCGCCGTGCTGCCGGGCCTGCGGGCGGCCCGCGACGACGGCGCGACCCGGGTGCGGGTGCAGCGGCGGGCGTGGAACGCGATCAAGCCGATCAACATGTACCTGCCGACCCTGCGTGACGTCGCGACCGGCATCGGCGTCCACCTGAACCGGCCCTGGGGACTGGCCGCGACCGCGCTGTTCTGGTGCCAGCCGTTCTTCGTCTGCGCCGGGCGGGTGCCGGTCGCGCCGCGGGACCTGATCCGCAGTCCGATCGTGCGGATCACCGCCGGGCTGGAGTACTCGGTCAGCACCGTGCGCGCCTGGCGGCGCAACAAGCGCACGGCGGCCGAGGCGAAGGCCGTCGGGCGGCCGCCCGACCCGGTCAAGGCGGCGGCGAAGGCGGCGGCCGCGGCGCGCCGGGAGCGCTACCAGCGGGCGTTCGCGGACGGCCCGCGGGCGTACCTGACCGATCCCCGGCCCGACTGTCCGTGGTGCGGCTCGTTCGACCTGGCGGTCCGGCTGGTCGGCCGCGACCTGGAGCTGCGCAAGCCCGGCCGGTTCCAGCTGGACGAGTGCCGCGTGTGCGGGCACGTCTTCCAGAACCCGCGGCTGACCCCGGCCGGCCGGGTGCTCTACGAACGCGACCGCCAGGACGGCATCAACGAGACCCGCGCCCAGGCGGCCGTCGCGGCGGGGGCGGCGCGGCTGCGGGCCCGGGCCGAGGTGATGCGGCCGTTCGTGCTCCCGCGGGCGTGGCTCGACGTCGGCGCCGGCGTCGGCTCGTTCTGCAACGTGGCCCGCACGGTATGGCCGCGCACCGTGTTCGACGGGGTGGGGCCGGCGGAGACGATCGGGGAGGCCCGCCGGCGCGGCTGGGTCGACCGCGCCTACCCTGCCACCTTCGCGGACATCGCCGAGACGGTCACCGGCCAGTACGACGTCATCAGCATGTTCGGCTACCTGGAGCGCAGCCGGGATCCGTCCGAGGACCTCGACGCCGCGGCGAAGGCGCTCGGGCCGGGCGGTTACCTGGTCGTCGAACTGGTGAACCCGTCCGCGCTGGGCGCCCGCTCGCTCGGGCGGCTTTGGCGGGGCTGGGGGGTGCCGGGGGTGCGCCAGCTGATCCCGATCGACAATCTGGTCGCCGCGCTGGAGGACCGCGGGATGCGCACCGTGCTGGTCCAGTTCGGCGAGGCGCACGAGCCCGGTGACCTGCTCGCCGCCGTCGGGCTCGCGATCCAGGCGGTGGCGCCGAGCCCTTCGCTGCCGTGGCTGCCCGGCTCGCCCGGCTCGCCGGTGCGGTGGCTCGCCCGCGGCGCCGTGTTGACGGCCTGCGCCGTGCCGGCGATCGTCGCCGGGCTCGTGGGCGGTCTCCTCGTGCCCTACCTGCGGGGCGGGGAGCGGTCGAACACCTACCGCGTCGTGGCCCGGCTCGAGGCGTAGTGCCGCTCCGCGCCGACGTCGGGCCGCCTACCTGATCGCCGCTTGCGCCCCCGGGTGGTAGTGCATCGGCGCTGATCGCGACCACCACGGGGCACAGACGCCGATCATGAGAGCCGGCCGGACGGGGCCGACCTGCCGGCGGCTGCGCCAGAGCGCGTCTCGGGTGCGCTCGGCCGTTCTCGGCTGTCTCGGCGGCCGGCGGGCCGGTTGGCAAGATCTGTTGCTTTCCGTTGGTTATCCACAGATGTCTTGTTGGACTTGATTGCCTGATTCGTCGTCTTCATCGTGCTTCTCATGACTACGGACCGGGCCGGGCGCGCCCAAGCTCTCCACCACGACACGGCTCTCCAACATAGCACGGATCCTCAGCAGGGCACCGCCCCGCAACGGGGCACGTCCCACCACGACGACGCGTCGGTCGTCGCCATCGGCTCGGCGGGTGCCGTCCGCCCCACCGGCGCCGTCGGTGCGCCGCCCGGCCCGCCGGTCCCCGCGGAGCCCGCCGGTGAGCCGGGGGACGAGCCGGCCGTCGACCTCGCCGCCGCTCGTGCCGGTGTGCTGACGATCAAGGAGGCGCTGGCCGCCGGGCTCACGCGGGCCGAGATCCGCCGGCGGGTCGACGGCGGCCAGTGGCAGCTGTACTCCGGCGACGTCGTCGTCACCCAGCCTGGCCCGCTGACGCTGATCCAGCGGCTCTGGTGCGCGCTCGTGTCGATCGGGCCGGACGCGCTGCTCGGCGGCGCGTCGGCCGCGGCGCTCGGCGGCCTGCGGGGCTGCGAGGAACCCTGGTTGACCGTCCTGCTGGCGTCCGGGCGGCGGGTGACCCCGCGCCCCGGGGTGCGGATCCGGGCGACCGCCCGGCTCGACGAGGAGGACCTGCACCTCGACACCTGGCCGCCGCGCACGGCGCTGCCGCGCTCGGTCGTCGACCTCGCGGAATGGTCGGGCAGCCATCACGAGGCCAGGTCCATCCTCGCCCTCGCGGTGGCCAGCGGGATCGTCGAGTCCGACGAGGTGCGCGCGGCGCTCGGCCGGCGCGGGCCGATCAGCCGGCGGCAGGTGATCGGCGACGCGCTCGACGACCTCGACGCGGACGCCCCTTGGGTGCCGGAGCTGCTCTACCAACGGGTGGAGGACCGCTTCGGGCTGCCGCCCGGCACGCGCGCCCGGCCCGACGCCCGCGCACCCGGCAGGCGGCTCGACATCGGCTACGAGCCGTGGAACGTCGGCGTCGAACTCGGCGTGATCGCGGCGCCGGGCATCCGGACCGCCGCCCTGCCCGCCGCGCCGACGACCGTCGTCGGCCGCCGGTCGGGCCGGGCCGCCCCGCTGGGCATTCAGATGATCGCCCACGCGGGCCGGGTCAGCCGGCCGCCGGGGCGGCTCGTCCTGCGGGTGCCGACGCGGATCCTGCGGGAGGACTCCCGCCGACTGACAGCCGTATCGTACCCACATGGACATCTCCACCATCCCGGGCCTGTTGGACCTGACCGCCGCGTACCTCCGCAAGTCGTCCGACCGGTCCGGCTTGTCCGACGTCCCAGCCCAGCGCGAGCACCTGACCCTGTGGGCGCAGGAACAGAAGATCAACATTCGGCAGTGGTTCGTTGACAACAACGTGAGCGCGGGCAAGGCGGCCGAGAAGGTTGGCCGTCAGGGCTACCTAGATCTTGTCGAAGCGATCAAGGAGGACAAGGTTCGGACTGTCCTCGTGGTGGAGCCGTCGCGGGTCGCCCGCGAGTGGGGGGACGGCGGTCTGTTCCTCCGGCTCATGGCCGAGAAGCGGGTGCATGTCGTGGTCGTGTCCGCCCACCGGGAAGTCAGGGTCTACGACGCGGACCAGTTCGCTGATCACGTTTACACGTCCACCCGCTACAGCCGTGAGCAGACCGAGCGGATGACCAACTGGCGAGCCAGGAAGGACCGGGCCGGCGAGCATGCCGCAGGCAACCCCTATGGCTGGGTGCGAGAGCCGATCATCGTTGATCGGCAGATCAAGACTCGATGGACTCACCATCCCGAGCAGTACGCGATCTGTCGCCGAATCGTCGATGAGCTGCTAGGGGGAAGCACGCCGGGGCAAGTCGCCAACGCGCTCAACGTCGACGGCATCCCCGGTCCGGGAAGCGAGCACCACAAGCGCGACGTTCAATGGACGTCGCGCACCGTCCGGCAGATGGTCTCGATGCCGCGCTGGGCTGGCTGGTACGGCAGGCCGATCGACTCGAAGCGGTACATCGACTACGAGATGGTCAGGCCGTCGGACGAGTTCCCGCCGATCTACCGCGACATGGACGAACGAGACGCCGTCATGGCGATCCTTGAGAAGGGCCGTAGGAGGGTCGGCTACAGCCCGAAGAGTCACCGACTCCTGTCGGGCATGGTCCGTTGCGCACGGTGCGAGGCCAAGCTGATCAGCGAGGGTTCCGGCGGGAGCCGAACCTACGTCATCCGTCATGCGGGCCGGAGCAACGCTAGGCGCACCAACGGAACTCCCTGTACCGGTCCCCTGTCCATCGACGGGCAGGACGTCGAAGATCTCGTGACCATCGAAGTCGCTGCCTACATCGCGCGTCGGGGTTGGGAACAGACCAGCCAGGGCGAGGACACGGCGAAGCTGGAGACGCAGCTACAGGAAGCCTTGTCGCGACGAGCTGCCCTCGTCGCCGAGATTGCGGCCAACCCGAAGCGGGCGAGCCTGCTCTACGCGGCGGCAGACACGGTCGACGACGAGATAGCCGACCTTGAACGGCGAGCTGAAGCGGCACGCAAGACCGTGCGGCACATCGACGGCACCGACGCGGCCCGCAAGTGGGCGAGCGACGACATCGACGAACGGCGGTCGGTCCTGGCGGATCTCGTCGACTGCGTCACGATCGAACCCGGGCCAATGGTCCGGCGAAACGGGATGGTCTGGGAGCGGCTTCCGTTCGATCCCGAGCGGGTCCAGGTCCGCTACCACGGGTGGCGCGACGAGCGGTAGCGCGAGCCGGGGGACTAGACCGCCGCGAGCCGTTGCGCGGCAGTGGAGCCGAGAACGGCCTTGACCGTGGAAGCGTGCCAGCGCTTCCCACCCTGAGCAGTCGCCACGGCGTCGGCGGTCAGCGCGTCGGCGATGACCCGAAGGGACTTCCCGTCAGCTCGCGCAGCGAGGATGCGCCGGATGACGTCGTCAGGCAGCGTGGTCGGCCGACCCACGTGGACACCTTCAGCCTTCTTCTGGGCCATGCCCTCACGGGTGCGGACACGGATCAGCTCGCGCTCGTACTCCGCGGCAGCGGCCAGCACGTGAGCGGTGAACTTGCCCGAAGGGTCCTTGGTGTCCAGGTCGGGCGAGAGTAGCCGGACGTCCCAGCCACGGCGTTGAGCCTTGGCGATCAAGCCTGAGAAGTCGGCCACGCTCCGCGAGATCCGGTCAAGGCGTACGGCGAGCAGAACGTTAGCCTCGCCAGCGTCTAGACGGCCTAGGGCTGCCTGTAGGCCCTCCCGCTCCAGGTTCTTCGCCGAGACGCCTTCGTCTTCGATGATCTCGATGTCCCAGCCGCGACGGGTGGCTTCCGCGATGAGGGCTGCGCGCTGAGCCGCCAGCGAGGCACCTTCATTCACCTGCTCGTCCGTGCTGACTCGGACGTAGCCAAGTGCCAGGGGCTGAGTCCGCTTCGCGCGCTTTGTCGTCACGCTCCCAGCGTACAGCAAGGGGTCCCTTGGTGTACGGACCTGTCTCACGTCACGCACAACGAGAGCGATCAAGCGTGATGCGCGGGTCCACTACGACGGCAGCCTCTTGCCAGATGGCATGTGCTATGCTATAGACGTCAGCTCGGTCCGGACACGCCGGACCTTGCTTCGGACCGGCCAAGCGGGCAGCCGTACAGAGTGCCCGACCCCATCGGCAGCGGGGAAAGCCTGCCGGCCTTCGAGTCGACGAGACTCCCCACCCTGCACGTGGGTCACGGGTGCAGGATCGCGGGGCACTCCCACGGCCACGATGACAAAACGGCCAATCGTTCAAGCGCACTTTGACGATTGGATCACTCCCGCCCGTGGTTCTCGATCTTGACTTCCTCCTGTCTGCTGTTCCGGAGCTGGCTCCGCTGGTGGACCGTCTAGGCCGCGACGTCGCGGCCTTAGCCGTCTCGCGTGGTGTAAACGCTCCTGACGTTCCCGCTTCCAATGCGCGGCGTGCTGCGCGCTCGCTGTGCGGGTGAGTGTGGACGAACTCGACCTGCAAACACAGATCAACTTGGCAGCACAGCGCATCCAGCGGGACGCGAGCATGAAACGCATTGAACTGCCAACGGTCATGCCCGCGCCGTCTCGACGACGACCGAGCCGTTCACGCTCCGACTGGTCGAAGATCGACCAGATGCGCTGAATCCCTAACCCGTCCGCCTACGGCCTTCAGAAGAGGCCGCAGCTCGCCCATTTGACATTCATGAGAGGACCAGAAGTTGACAATACTTCGACCACATACCTACTACTCCGCCCGGGACTCTAGTGCCGAACGGTTCATCATCGACGGGCTGTTACACCGACATGCTACGGCGATCGTCGGCAGGCCGAAGGCTGGGAAGTCCACCCTTGCCGGCGCGATGGTCGCGGCGGTTGCCCGGGGAAACGGCGAGTTTTTGGGGAGGCCCGTCAAGGCTCCCAGCGGTCCCGTGGCTGCGATCGTGACCGACCCCGGGGACGATGAGGCATGGTCCGCGCGCCTCGCCGCGCTAGATGTTCCCGACGGCTCTGTGTTCGTCGGACCGTACGAGGGCTATCGCCAGACTTTCTGGGACGATCTGATCGTCGAGATCAGAAGTGCCGGAGTGGGTCTGTTCGTCTTCGATAACGCCAGTGGCGCGGCAGGGGACGACGTCCGGTCGAACGCTACCGCGAGACTTCTGCTTGACCCAATGTCTCGGATACACGCTCTCGGTGTTCCGGTGGTTCTCGTGGCCCACACGGCGAAGACTCCGTTTGAGGGATCAGGCGCCGGTTTCAGCCGGTCCCCGATGGGGTCCACTGCGTATGAGGCGTGGGCACGTCACCTAGTTGCCGTGGAATCAACCGGCCCGGGGACGGTCCTCGTTGCGACGTGGGGGAACCATGCGCCGTCAGCCGAGCTGACAGCCAGCGTCAACGTCGATGGAGACCGTGTCTCGTACACGCTTATGACGGAGAAGGTGCGAGTTGACCGGCGGCCGCGGGCCGCCGAGACCCATGGCAGACGCTTGGATCTCGCCGAGTTGGTACGGCACCACGGCTGGGACGGCCTACCGAACGCCGAGATCGGCCGCAGGCTGGCAGGTGAGTACCCGGACCGCTGGCCAAGTCCTGACGCGGCACGGGTGGCCTACTCCCGAGCGAAGGGCGCTGCCGGAGCCTGAACGCCTGAACGCCTGAACCCCTCCCCCTAACCCCCACCCGCGTGTTCAGTGTTCACTCCAGCCCTTGCGGGCTGGGATGCAATGGCGGAGGAAGTGAGCGGCAGCGAACGACCGGAGCATCTATCAAAGGGTCGGGCCGCTGGTCCGGCCCTCCCATCGTTTACACGTTCGGCGTAGGCGGCAGCCGGAGCCCGGGTAACGCTGGCCGGAGGGCCTTCCCGTAGGCCAGCACGAGAACACTATGAACGCGGCTCCGCTGGGAGCTACGCCGCTGCTACCAATCTGCTCGCCTACCGGCTCGCCGTAATCACTAAGCGCCAGCCGTCAGAGCTGGCGCGTTTACACACTCGCTCGCCGTAGGGCTCGCTCATCGCTGGGGCCACGGCTTCGCCCTGGCCTACGCTCCCACGTTCTCGATCTCGCGGCCCTGAGCGATGGCCGCTCGTCCCACAAAGGAGAGTCCTATTCCGTTACTGCTCTGCTCATGGACAGGCTGGAGCTATGCGGCCGACGGTGCTCGTCGGCCTGTTGTCTGTGGCAATCCCGTTAGCCAAGGCCGTAGCCGATGCCCTCAACACGCCAGCCGGTCAGTAAACCAATCCTCGAAGTCGTGGCGCGGGGGGTCAACCCGCGCGTGGCGCACGGTGCGAGCTGCCGTACTCGTACGCGACCGATACATCTGCTGGCTATGCGGCGGTCCTGGCGCTGACTCAGTGGACCACGTGACACCACGGTCGCGTGGTGGCACAGACGACCCGAACAACCTTCGTGCCGCGCACCGAAGGTGCAACAGCAGGCGCGGCAACGGCGTCCAGTGAGATACGGCGCGAGCCGTGAACCCATGAGGGGGTGGCCCGAAAGTATAGGCCAACCTCCCGGACACCCCGTGCAATCGGTCTGTGTGCGCGTCTCCAATTGACGCAACCTGTCACCGGCCGTGATCGGCCGATCCAAGGAAAGGGTATGAGTAATGGCACGCCGCACGAAGCCAACCGTGTTGAAAGTGCTCCACGGCGATGACAAGGTTCATCCGGGCCGTGTAAACGCTCACGAGCCGAAGCCTGACTTACTGCTGAGTATGGACCCGCCGATGGAACTGGACTCGATCGCCCGTGAGGTATGGGACCATTTCGCGCCGATGCTCCACCGGATGCGCCTACTGACGGAAGCGGACGTTCTGAGCCTCGCTGCCATGTGTACGAGCTGGAGCACCTACCGCCAGGCTAGCGCTACCGTTCAGCGCGAGGGAACCTTGACCATGGGAGCCCGTGGCCAACTAGTCAGGAACCCGGCCGCGCTCGTGGCCAAAGATGCCCTAGCCGACTACATGCGGTTGGCCTGCGAGTTCGGGTTAACCCCTTCCTCGCGTGCTCGGATCGTCCTGCCCGTGGAGGGCGTTTCGGACGCGCTGGACGACCTGTTAGAATACTGACGCGCAGGCCGGCCCTTCGGGGCCGGCCTTGTCTCGTGGGTAGTCGCTCTCGATACTGGGAACGTCTAATCTTTCTAGCTATCCCTGCCGCTCCCGCCGGTCCAGCGCCAAGTGATTGTCTGGTGACTCTCGTGAGGCTGTCCGGCCTCATCAGTCCAGCGGAAGGTTAGCAGTTCTCCATAGTTAGGTCCGCTCAAGCGCTTCAATTTGTATGCGACTTCAGTCCCTGGCGGCAATGCTGCAATTGGCAGGAACTTCGGGCTGCGAGAATAGTGCTTTTTGTTTATCCATTTCGACGACTTGCCTTCGCTGGCTTGCGTTACGTCGAATTGGAGGATTTCTCCCGCGCTGGCGATGTCGACATTGAAGGCTGTCGTGCCGCCACGGTTAAGGATTATTATCATCGACGAATCATAGTCATCTTCTACTCTACCAATGATCTCGGCTGGTCCCCTGGACGTCGCGAGGCTGAATTCTTCGGAAAAAGAACGCCCCCTCGAAGCGAACGCGGCGCCAATCTCTCGACGGGTCATCGGCTTGTTGTGGGTGCCGACGCGATGGAGGACCCGACCAGCTCCCGTACTTATGTGCGGAGTGCGATCACTCGGGTGGACTGCCACGACGACGAACCCCTTACCGGGATCAGCCGAAGTCGGGATCGGTATCACGTCGACAGTCAGCGATTCGTCAACGCCTTCGCGAGCAGCCTGCACCGCGAGCTGCTCGACCGACTTTAGGTCGACAGGGTGGATCGTTGATGCCCGCTCCGTCTTCCTGTCCACGCCGATGCCGATGACGAGTACACCGCCGCCGCTGTTGGCGAGCGCGGACAGGTCGTCCGCCAGGTCGTCCCTACCGTTGAGCTGGCGCTTGAAGTCCAGCCTTCGGGACTCGCGCACACCGTCCTGGACTGCTTGGGTGATCCAGGCAAAGGTCACCAGGTCATCGGGCAACCCCAGTTGCGTTAGCAGCTTTGTTACGTCGTCCTGGCGCACGTGATCTACGATACTGGTCGCCGGCTGCGTCGGGATCGCCTGCCGATCTTGGTGGTCGTGCAGACTGGCTGTAGAAGATCGTCGTAGGCGGTCGCGGCTTTCTGAGGCACTGCACAGGCCGCCCGCTATGGCCCCTCAGAGCCACGCTGACGTGTCAAATCAGACGTCAGGGCTCCCACCTCCCCGCCGTCGTCTATCGAGACGTCCGCGAACGGCGATTCGGTCTGGCCGTCATCGTCGCTCCTGCCTGCGGGGGGAAGCGCCCGCCGATGGCGTGCGTACTGTTCGGTGATCAGATGGTGCGCGAACAGCCGTCTACCTTCAGGTAGGCGGTACGACTCGTCCCCGATGCCGTCAGCAGGCCACGGAAGTTCTCCGGCGGGGGTCGCGCTCCCTGGCGGGGGAGTCGCTTCCGCGCCATGCGGGTGCTGGCCCTGCTCGTCTGGTACCGGAGCTTCCTGCACTGCCACACGCCGGACGCCTGAAGATCGCTTGCGATCACGCCTTGGGATCATCGTCGGTCCGCCCGTTCGTCTGTGCCTCGCGGCTAGCCACCATCGACGCTCTGAGCCGGTCTGCCGCGACGTGCTCTGCCGGGGTCACGGGCCGGATGTAGCGCGCTCTCCATGGCGGCGGGGGAACCCACAGGGCCACCGTCTCGGCGTCCAGCTCGGGCACAGCTACGGCACCGGAGGAAGATCGCCGTAGGCGTACGGATACATCCGCCCCTGGTAAGTCAGCGAGGAAGGCGCGTCGTCCCGAGTGGGGTCGGCTTCAGGCGCCAGCTTGACCAGGGTGGCGACGTCCACCAGGACGTCCCGGATGTCGTCCGGCAAGGTCGAGACCGGGCCAAGATCCTCACGGGTGATGTCAGCCGATGGCTGATCTAGGAAGCTCTGCCCGACGTCCCAAACACGCACCCGCATGACCTGCGGAAAGCCCATAAGGATGGCCCTAGCGAGATCATCCGGAGTGATCCCCTGGCTTGGGAGCGTCTGGACCATGGTCTCTTGGTCGCCGGTCGCTGTGGTCATCCTCGCGAGCACGTCCCGTCTCCCGTATCGCGCCGGATCATGTCGGGGCGCCTCGGTCCAGCACCAAAGGGAGCCACACCGGCAGAGCGTGACTACGGGGGAAGCGCTGGCCCGTGGGCCTGGATCGAGCCTTGCGCAGGTATGGGTGATCGGAGGGCACGGTTCGTGCCCCCTCGCCGTGGGCCGTCTCGCGTGAAATCCGCTGTGCCCGTGCACCTGGATCGGGGAGGCTGCCCCCAGAGCGGTTTACGCTGGATAGCGAGTCGTTAGAGGGAGTGCCGGCCATGGCGGGTACGGACAGTTCGGATGAGGCTGACGCCCTACAGGTCGGTAGCCGGCTGAAGGTGCTACGGACGCGCCGGGGCATGACCCGTGACGTCCTGGGAGGGCTCGTCGGCAAGTCTGGCTCGTGGGTCAAGGCCGTGGAGACAGGCCGCATCGCGGTCCCGAAGCTGCCGATGTTGCTTCGTCTGGCGGAAGCGCTGGACGCGCGGGACCTGGCCGAACTGACCGGAGCGCAGTCCGTGCCGATCGTGCAGTTTGCCGGGCCTGGCCACAGCCGACTACCTGCGGTCCGGGCGGCGGTCAACCAGCTTGTGATGCCGACCGACCGGCCGGCACCGCCCGTGTGGGAGCTACAGGCACGGCTACGGCAGGCGTGGGCCGCGCGGCACGCGGCACCGAACCACCGGGAAGTGGTAGGCGCACTACTACCGGGCTTGCTGACCGATGCGCGGATACTCGTCCAAGAGCAGGTGAACGGGCCGCAGCGGCGCGAGTCGCTGGCCGTCCTGGCGGAGGTATACGCCCTGGCGCAATTCTTCGCGGCCTACCAGCCCGCGGGAGACCTTCTCTGGCGGATCGCGGAGCGCGGCATCGGTGCCGCGTTCGACTCGGGCGACGCAAGAGCAATCGGCATCACGGCCTGGCTCATGGGCCAGGCACACCGTGACTCGGGAGACTGGGACGCCGCCGACGTCGTCACCATGCAAGCGTCGGGCCTTCTACAGCAGGCGCTCACGGCCGGCGGCTCACCAGACGACGAGCTAGCCGCCCTGCACGGAGCCTTGCTGTTCGAGACGGGATACACGGCGGCACGGCGGGGCGAGATCGGGAACGCCTGGCGCTACTGGGACCAGGCCGACGCCATCGCACAGCGCCTACCCGCCGACTACTTCCATCCGGTCACGTCGTTCGGCCAGGCCGTCATGCACGCCCACGCGGTCACGGTCGCTGTGGAGCTGCACCAGGGCGGGGAAGGCGTCAGGCAGGCTCAGCGGTCCCTGTCGTCGTCGATCCCCTCGAACCCACGTCAAGCCCGTCATTGGATCGAACAGGCGCGGGCGTACCGGCTGGAGCGGCAGCACGCGGACGCTTTCCACGCGCTTGAAAGCGCCTACGCCACGGCACCCGAGACGATTCGCTACAACGGCTATGCGCGGGAGATCATCCTAGAAGACCTGAGCGTGCGCGACGTGCGGCGCCAGGAGCGAGCGAGCAGACTTGCCCGCAACATCGGGCTACTCAGCGCGTAAGTCGAGACGGATTGCAGCTCACCCCCGCGATGATCGTCTCTGCGGGCGGCTAGTCTCTGAGATCCGGGCGTGACCGTAGGTGCGGGAACGCCGTCGGGACACCTAGAACGGACAGAGCGAAGGCGTAAGGCCCGAGCGACAGGGGGCACATTTTACCAATGAATCCGGTGTGTTTCATCATCATGCCGATCAGTACGCCTGCCGAACGTGTATCGGACTATGAGAACGACCCCGACCATTTTCGACACATTCAGGACCATCTTTTCTTCCCGGCCATCGAAAGTGCGGGGTTCGAGCCGGTTCGCCCAGCGGCGCGAGGGTCTGAGTTCATCCACGACGGAATCATTGCGAACCTTGAACGGGCCGATCTTGTCCTGTGCGACATGTCGACCTTAAACGCAAACGTCTTCTTTGAACTCGGCATCAGGACAGCACTCAACAAGGCGGCCTGCATGATCCGGGACTCCCTCACGCCCCGAGTGCCATTCGACGTTGGAATCATCAACTACCACGTCTACAACCCCTCGCTTCAATCGTGGGTCGTAAAAGAGGAGATACCAAAGCTCGCCGCTCACATAAAAGAAGCGTCGCAGGGTGGCACCGACAACAGTCTCTGGCGTAAGCTTGGATTGACAATAACAGGCGTTCCTGTGGAGGAAAAGGACCCTCTAGAAGCGAAGCTAGACCTAGCGCTTCAGCGAATCGACGTCCTGGCGAACTCTCGGCCAGGGCAGGAGGTGCCGGGCGCAAAGGCGCTAGGCGCTTTGCATGCGATGAACATTCTCGAAGAGGCGATTGCCGACATTCTGGGTATCGCGGAATACAAATTTAGGCGAGACGCGGCTGGTGGTCGAGGTATTCTGACGGCGAACTCAAGGATAAGTCAAAAGCAGTGGCAGTCGATCACTACTGTTGCGACCGGACTCAACCTCGAAATAACTATTGTTGACAACTTGGTCCCCAGCGACGACGAGCCACCTTTTTAGAAAACGATTCGACCAATTCGCTCATCGTCCACGAGGGCAGGCAGCACTAACCACCGCCAAGCCGGCGCAGTTACCAGGTCCTACAACGACGAACACCCACCTACGCCGAATGGCCTGTCGCCTCTCGTGGATGTTGCTATCTCGCCATGACTGGTATCCGCCGATGGCCGATGTCGAGCATGGTCAAGCCGCGATCGACGAGCCAGGCAGACCCCTTCGACCGGCCCAACTCCACGAGCCTGTCACCCTCTACCCGGAGATGGTCCAGAGCTGCGCGGCGGGCCTTGCCCGCGTCGCCACTGTCGCTCATGGCCGCGTGGCGAACCGTCCGGTACTCGCGGCGGGCAGCGTCGATGTGACAGCCGATCTCGATCTCTACCGGAGTGACGGGGCGGCGCCCGCCAGCGTGACGCGGGAACTCGGCGAAGGACTCGGTGCGGTTGGTGCTGGTCATGCTCGCTCCCGATGCGAATGAAGGGGGGCGGGAGGAGCCCGACCGTGTCGGCGCCGCCGTGACCAGCGCGCTGCGCCAGCGTGGCTGGTCCGGCGGCCTGTCCCGGCTCGGTCGCGCCACCGGCGGGCCCGGGTACCCGGGCACCGGTGCGCCGGCGCTGGAGCACGCCTTCGGCCCGGCGCTGGGCGCGGACCCGGCCGTCGCCGGGCTGGGTCTCGCTGCCGTCGCCGGGCCTCGTAGCTGGGCATGAGCGCAAAGCCGGGACGGCGGTCCGTGGCGTGCCGTAGCGTCCGAGGCGAACGAACCGCGGGAGCTTCCACCCCAGGGGGCTGAGAGGGCGGCTGGGCATCGGGCCCGGGGTCGCCGACCGCCGAACCTGTCCGGGTAATGCCGGCGTAGGGAGCTTTTCTCATGGCGCAGTCCGCCCGTCCCACCGTCCTGCCCACCACCCCGCTGCCGGGCAGCCGGCGGACCTATCTCACCGGTCCGTCCGGCCCCGGCGGCCCGCTGCGGATCCCGATGCGGGAGGTGCCGCTCACCACCGGCGACTCGGTCATCCTGTACGACACCTCCGGACCGCACGCCGACCCGGACGTCACCGTCGACGTCCGGGCCGGGCTCGCCCCGGCCCGCGCGCCGTGGATCGAGGCCCGTGGCGACACGGTCGCGTCCCCGGCTCAGCCTGGGTCGCCGGCCCAGCAGGCGTCCCCGGCCCAGCAGGCGTCCCCGGACCGGCTGGGGTCGCCGGCCCGGCGCGCGGCGCCGGGCGTCGCGGTCACCCAGCTCGCCTACGCTCGCCGCGGCGAGATCACCCGCGAGATGGAGTTCGTCGCCATCCGGGAAGGCCTCGCGCCGCAGTTCGTCCGAGACGAGATCGCGGCCGGACGGGCCGTGCTGCCGGCGAACATCAACCATCCGGAGTCCGAGCCGATGGCGATCGGCCGCCACCTGCTCGTGAAGATCAATGCGAACATCGGCAACTCGGCGGTCTCCTCGTCGATCGAGGAAGAGGTCGAGAAGATGGTCTGGGCGACCCGCTGGGGCGCCGACACCGTGATGGATCTGTCCACCGGCCGGGACATCTCCACGACCCGCGAGTGGATCATCCGGAACGCGCCCGTGCCGGTGGGCACCGTGCCGATCTACCAGGCCCTGGAGAAGGCCGGCGGGCGGGCCGAGGACCTCACCTGGGAGCTGTACCGGGACACCGTCGTGGAACAGGCCGAGCAGGGCGTCGACTACATGACCGTCCACGCCGGCGTGCTGCTGCGCTACATCCCGATGACCGCGCGACGCCGGACCGGGATCGTCTCGCGCGGCGGGTCGATCCTCGCGGCCTGGTGCCTGGCCCACCACGAGGAGAACTTCCTCTACACCCACTTCGCCGAGCTGTGCGAGATCCTGCGCGGCTACGACGTGACGTTCTCGCTCGGCGACGGGCTGCGCCCCGGCTCGATCGCCGACGCGAACGACGAGGCCCAGCTCGCGGAGCTCGGGACGCTCGGCGAGCTGACCCGCGTCGCCTGGGAGCACGACGTCCAGGTAATGATCGAGGGCCCGGGCCACGTCCCGATGAACAAGATCAAGGAGAACGTTGACCTGCAGCGCGAGCTGTGCCACGACGCGCCCTTCTACACGCTCGGACCGCTCACCACCGACATCGCACCGGGCTACGACCACATCACCTCGGCGATCGGCGCGGCGATGATCGGCTGGTACGGCACGGCGATGCTCTGCTACGTCACCCCGAAGGAGCATCTGGGCCTGCCCGACCGGGACGACGTCAAGGCGGGCGTCATCGCCTACAAGATCGCGGCGCACGCGGCGGACGTCGCGAAGGGCCACCCGGGCGCGCAGGCCTGGGACGACGCCCTGTCCGCCGCCCGGTTCGACTTCCGCTGGACCGACCAGTTCCACCTGTCCCTCGACCCGGAGACCGCGCAGGCCTTCCACGACGAGACCCTGCCGGCCGCCCCGGCCAAGTCGGCCCACTTCTGCTCGATGTGCGGCCCGCACTTCTGCTCCATGCGGATCACCCACGACGTCCGCCGCTACGCCGAGGACCACGGCCTCGACGCGGCCGACGCGATCGAGGCCGGCCTACGCGCCAAGTCCGCCGAGTTCACCGCCAGCGGCTCCCAGCTCTACCTGCCGTCGTAGCCCTCGCGTCGTCGGCGTCGTCCCACCCGCGACGGTCCGCGTGATCGCTGTTTGTGCCCCCTCGTGATCCTGCTGGTCAATTCGGTGATGCGGCTGCTAGTCGGGCGAAGTGGCTCGTGCGGGTGCGTTCGAGTGGATGGTCGTTCCAGTAGTCGTTGAGGCGGAGGAGATTGATGGCGATGGCGGTG
>Ga0105248_10001459_pt1 | contig 26366 bp, 24 predicted proteins | sample KBSS34metaG_FD_81524 | JGI IMG/M metagenome (GOLD analysis project Ga0105248, IMG submission 81524) | Switchgrass rhizosphere microbial communities from Kellogg Biological Station, Michigan, USA - KBS S3-4 metaG | ecosystem: Host-associated > Plants > Roots > Rhizosphere > Soil | place... | reverse complement strand
TGGAGCGGCACGTGCAGCCCGAATACGTGCTGGGCATCATCGGCGTCGAGACCTATTTCGGCCGCCTGATGGGCCGCTACCGGGTGCTCGATGCCTTGAGCACGCTGGCCTTCGACTATCCGGCACGCGGCGAGTATTTTCGTCGCGAACTCGCGCAGTTCCTGCTGCTCGGCCGCGACACCGAGCTCGATCCGCTCACGGCGCTCGGCTCCTACGCGGGCGCCATGGGCGCCGCGCAGTTCATGCCCAGCAGCTACAAGAACTTCGCGATCGATGAGGCCGGCGGCGGGCACCCGAACCTGTGGACCAACTGGGCCGACATATTCGCCAGCGTCGCCAATTACCTGCAGCAGCACGGCTGGGTATACGGGCAGCCGGTCCTGGCGGAGGCCGCGCTCGGCAGCGCGCCGGCGCCCACCATGCCCGCGACCATTACGCTCGATACCACTTTGGGTGCCCTGCGCGAGCGCGGCATGCAGGTCACCACGGACATGGATGACACATCGCCATGCCTTGCGATCCCCGTCACGCTGAACTCAAGCGTCGGCTACCGGGTGGGGTTTCGCAACTTCTACGTGATCACCCGTTACAACCGCAGTCCGCTGTACGCGATGGCCGTCAATGACCTCGCGCAGGCTATTGCCGCGCGGGTGCTGGCTGCGGACGCGCCCTGATGCGCCTTAAGTCACTGGCGGCGGTCGCATCGGCCGGCTTGTGGTTGGCCGGCTGTGGCAGCGCGCCGCGACATCCCAGCGCACACGCCCAGCCACCGCCACCGCCACCGCCTCCGACCGGCAACATGGCCGACGCCGTGCCGCGCGCCGAGCCGCGCAGTACGCACGGCAATCCGCCCTTCTATGAGGTCAATGGACAGCGCTACGTGGTATTGGCCAGCGCCGACAACTACGTCGAGCGCGGGGTGGCGTCCTGGTACGGCCCAGACTTCCACGGCCACAACACTTCGAGCGGCGAGCGCTACGACATGTACGGCATGACGGCGGCTCACAAGACGCTGCCGATCCCCTGCTATGCGCGCATCACAAACTTGAGCAACGGCCGCAGCGTGGTCGTGCGCATCAACGATCGCGGCCCGTTTGTGGGGAACCGCATCGTCGATCTTTCTTATTCGGCGGCCACCCGCCTGGACATCGTGCGCACTGGCACCGCTTTCGTCGAACTGCGCACCATCGGCCCCGCATCCGTCACCACACCGGTGACGACAACCATTGTCGCGCCGCCGGCCGCCACCGCCCCCACCGCCAGTCCGGCCCCGCCTGTCATTACCCCGACGGTGCCGTTGGAAACGGCCCCGTCCCCACCGGCCGCCGTTTCTGCACCGACTCCACCTCCGCTGGGACCCGAGGAGCCCGACTCCGCCCCGCCGCTGGTGGCGCTGTACATTCAGGTGGGTGCCTATGCCGATGAAGGAAATGCGCAGCGCGTGGTCCGCCAGCTGCAGAGTGCCGGCATCCAGCGGGTGTTTTCTCTGTCGACTGCAGATGCCACCCGGCCGCTGCGGCGGGTGCGCATCGGTCCGATTGCCAGCGTCGAGGAATTTGATCGCCTGTCATCGCAGCTGACTGGGCTGGGATTTCCCGATGCGCGACTCGCCAATGACTGACCCCGCCGTTACACTTCCGCCCGCTGCACAACCGTTGCCAGCCCACCCGTCTCCGGAGATTCGCTGATGAAGTCGAGCCTGAGCCTGCTTTTTGTCCTCGCCGCGACGCTGGTTGCCGCTGCGCCCGCCAAAGTGGCCGCGCCGAAGCCGGCCGCGCCCGCCACGCAGTCCCCGCCCCCGTCCGTCCCTCTGGCCACCCCACCGACTGTGCCTGCGCGCACCTGGGTGCTGATCGACTACGACTCCGGACAGACGCTCGCGGATCAGGACGCGGACAAGCGCATCGAGCCGGCGAGCCTAACCAAGCTGATGACGGCCTACGTGGTGTTCACCGCGCTGCGCGAGGGCCGCCTGAAAATGAATGAATCGGTGTTGATCAGCGAGCACGCGTGGCGCGCCGAAGGGTCGCGGACCTTCGTGCAGGTTGGCACGCGCGTGCCGGTCGATGTGCTGGTCAAGGGAATGATCATTCAGTCCGGGAACGACGCCACCATCGCGCTGGCCGAGAGGGTCGGGGGGAGTGAGAGCGCCTTTGTGCAGATGATGAACGGCTACGCGCAGCACCTGGGCATGACCGGCACGCACTACCAGGACACCAGTGGCCTGCCTTCCCCCAACCACTACAGCACCGCACGCGATTTGGCGATCCTGTCGCGCGCCCTGCTGCGCGACTTCCCCGAATACTACCCGATCTTTTCCCTGAAAGAATTCACCTGGAACAACATCCGGCAGGAAAACCGCAATGGCCTGCTCGAGCGCGACCCCAGTGTGGACGGCATCAAGACCGGCCATACCGAGACCGCCGGCTACTGCCTGATCAGCTCCGCAAAGCGCTCCGGGATGCGATTGATATCGGTGGTAACCGGGTCAAAGAGCGTTACGGAACGCGAGTCGGCCAGCGCCGCGCTGCTCACTTATGGATTCACCTTCTACGAGACCGTGGCGGTCAAGAACGCCGGCGAGATGGTGCTGAAGCCGCGCGTCTATAAGGGCGCCGAGAAATTCACCGCTGCCGCGCCCGCCAGTGCCGTACACGTGACCGTGCCGCGCGGTCAGGCGGGCAGTGTTTCAGTACGCTCCGAGCTCCACCAGCCCCTGCTGGCGCCGCTCGCGGCGGGAACCGCCATCGGCCAGATGCAGGTGTTCGTGGCCGGGAAGCTCGCTCTCACCGTGCCGCTGTATCCGAGGCCCGCGGTCGCCGTGGGCGGCTGGTGGCGTCGCCTGGTGGACACCGTCATTCTCTGGTTCTAGCGAGCATTGAGGAGTCCGCATGGCCGAGCCGCTGCCAATGTGCTACCTCAATGGGTCCGTGATGCCGCTGCGGGACGCGCGGGTGTCACCTCTCGATCGCAGCTTCCTGTTTGGGGACGGCGTGTATGAGGTCATCGCCATGCACGCCGGCTATGCCTCGCGAATGTCCGCCAACATTGCGCGGTTGCGCCGGAGCCTCACGGAGCTGCGCATCCGAAATCCGCACACCGACGCCGAGTGGGCGCAGATCGTCCAGGAACTGGCCAGTGCCAACGGCGGCGGAGACCTGTACGTCTACCTGCAGGTGTCGCGCGGCATGGAGTTTGGCCGCAATCACGCACCGCTCCCCGACGTGGAACCCACGATCTTTGGCTTTTGTTCACCGCTCCCGGCGGTGGCCACAGACGTGTTGGAGAACGGCGTGTCTGCCATCACCGCCCAGGACACGCGCTGGGCGCGCTGCGACATCAAGTCGGTGGCGTTGCTGGCCAACGTGCTGCTGCGCCAACAGGCAATCGAGGCTGGCGCTGCCGAGACCATCCTGCTGCGCGAGGGTTGGCTCACTGACGCCAGCGCCTCGGCAGTGCATGTGGTGATCGCCGGCGAGATACTGACCCCGCCACGCACTCATCAGCTGCTGCCCGGAACAACCCGCGGGCTCATCGAGCAACTCGCCGAGCGTGAGAAAATCCCGTGCCGCTCGGCTCCCGTGAGCGAAGCGGCGCTGCGCGGCGCCGAGGAGATCTGGCTCAGCGCCGCGACCCGCGGGGTCGTGCCGGTGACTCAGCTCGATGGCAAGAAGGTGGGCGATGGCCGACCTGGCCCGGTGTGGCGGCGCATGTATGCGCTGGTAGTCGAGAGCTGGAAGCGTCCCTAGAGCCGCAAGACTCAGCCCGCCTGATCGTCACGGCCTCGAGGCCGCTCCGGTAGCAGGCGCTGCCAGTAACCCACGTCGATCCAGCGACCAAACTTGTAGCCCACCTCGAGCAGATGCGCGACCTTGCGCATGCCAAATTTCTCGTGCAGCGCGACGCTCGCCTCATTCGGCAAGGAAATGCCGCCGAGCAGCGCATGGCTGCCGCGCGCCACCAAACGTTCGAATAACTCCCGATACAGTGCGCTGCCCAGGCCGCGACCCGTCGCACCCGGATCCAGATACACCGTCACTTCCACCGAGTGCCGATAGGCGGAGCGAGATTTCCAGGGAACCGCGCAGGCATAGCCCGACAGGCCATAATTGGCGGGCGCCACCAGCCACGGCAGTCCGGCAGCAACAACCTTGGCGATGCGAGCGCTCATTTCCTCAGCGCTCACGGCGGCTTCCTCAAAGGTCACCACGGTGTTGGCGACATAGTGGTTGTATATGCGTGCCAGCTCCATGCCATCGCTGGCTTCAGCGCTGCGCAGCGCGATGCCGTCAGGCATCCGTCACTTCCGGAACATGAAGTAGACCGCGCCGCACATGCACATCGCCGCCCACAGGTAATTAAGCCGCACCGGCTCCTTCATGTACAGCCAGGCAAACGGTACGAACACCGTGAGCGTGATGACTTCCTGCAGAATCTTGAGCTGTCCGAGCGAGAGCTCGCTGTGGCCGATGCGGTTGGCCGGAACCTGAAACAGGTACTCGAACAGCGCGATCGCCCAACTAACCAGCGCGGCCACCAGCCAGGGCCGCTGGGCCAGGTTGCGCAAATGCGCGTACCAGGCAACGGTCATGAAAATGTTGGAGATCAGCAGCAGCGCTACGGTCTTCGCGATTACCGGCATTGCATTATTGTGCACTGTTTTCCGTACTACAGCGACGTGTGCAGGTGGCCGTGCCGGGTACGCCCGCGTATGCTAGCTGCCATGACCGCACCTGAATTGCTCACCTTTCCCTGCGCTTATCCGATCAAGGTGATGATGCGCGCAGGCGCCGAGCCGCGCAGTCACGTGGATGCGATCTTCTCGCGCCATGCGGGCGAGGCCGTGGCGGCGGGGGCCACCGAGCGATTTTCAGCGCAGCGGAATTTTCTGGCGGTGACTTATACGATCCAAGCGCGTGACGCGCAGCAGATCGCCGCGCTGTTTGCCGACGTCAAGGACATCCCGGGAGTATTGATGGTGCTGTGACCTAGGCGCAGCCCGGGGCTTCGTGCCGCGAGGCGTGCGCGCGCTTCAGGTGATGCTGAAAGTAGCCGGCAAACTCCCAGCCCACCTGCTGCACTTCCTTGGCTCCGCCGAGCGCGGATAGCTGGGTCATCTGCAACCCCGCATAGCCGCAGGGATTGATGCGCTGAAACGGCTCCAGGTCCATGTCCACGTTGAGCGCCAGACCATGGTAGCTCCCGCCGCGGCGAATGCGCAGACCCACGCTGGCGAGCTTACGATCATCCACGTATACGCCGGGTGCGCGTTCCCGGCAAAGCGCCCGGACTCCGTAGCTTGCGGCCAGTGCTATGACGCTGCGCTCCAGCGCGGTTACCAGATCCCGCACACCGAGACCTGCGCGTCGCATATCGATCAGCGGATACGCCACCAGCTGGCCCGGGCCGTGATAGGTGACCTGCCCGCCGCGATCGATCCGCACCACCGGAATTTCACCCGCATGCAGTACGTGTGCCGGGTCGGCGTTCAACCCCAGCGTGTACACCGGATCGTGTTCAAGCAGCCACAGCTCATCGACCGTGTCCGCAGTACGCTGATCGGTGAACTGTTGCATGGCGCGCCAGGTCGGCTCGTAGGGAACGCGGCCGAGCCAGCGCGTATGCAGTCCGGGCACCGTAGTTTGCAGTACGGCGTTCATGCCTGGCGTTGCGCGGTGCCGTCGCGCAAACCGGCATTGTTGCCAACGAGTGCCTGCTCGGCACGGTAGCTGGAACGCACCAGCGGGCCGGACACGCATTCGCGAAAACCACGCTCCAGGCCCCATTGCCGATAGCGCAGGAATTCCTCGGGAGTCACGAATCGCTCGACCGGCAGATGGTGCACGGTGGGCCGCAGGTATTGTCCGAGGGTAAGAATGTCGACACCGGCGGCGCGCAGGTCGTCCATGCACTCGGCAATCTCAGCATCGGTTTCCCCCAGTCCGAGCATCAGGCTGCTCTTGGTCAGAACCTCGGGGCGGTACGCTTTGGCGTGCGCCAGCACCGCGAGCGTAGTCTCATAGCCGGCACGGGGATCGCGCACCGGATGGGTCAGGCGTCTCACGGTCTCGATGTTCTGCGCGAACACCTGCAGCCCTGAATCCACGACCCGCTCGACATCGGGCAGCACGCCCTGAAAGTCGGGCGTCAGCGCCTCCACTGCGGTCGCGGGGGTGCGCTGCCTGATTGCGCGCACGCACGCGGCGTAATGCGCTGCCCCGCCATCGGGCAAGTCGTCGCGGTCGACAGAGGTGAGGACCACGTACTTGAGGTTCATGAGCGCGACACTGGCCGCAACGTTCGATGGTTCCTCACCATCCAGCCAGCCGTGCGGATTGCCGGTGTCCACGGCGCAAAATCGACACGCCCGCGTGCAGACTTTGCCGAGCACCATGATGGTGGCGGTGCCGGCATTCCAGCACTCGCCAATGTTTGGGCACTTGGCCTCCTCGCAAACGGTTGCCAGCCGGTGCTCGCGCACGGTGTGCCGCACGGCGTCGTATCCGGCGCCCGCTGCCAGCGGCGCCTTCAGCCAGCGCGGCTTACCCGCGAGGCCGCGGGTATCGGCCGCGCCGCGTGCGCGCACGCCATCCTTGATGGCTGTAAAGCCTTGCGGCGTTCGGTACTTCTCGCCACTGCGGGGCAGCGGGAGCGGTACCAGGTATTCCTTGGCGTCCGCCATGGAGTTAGATTCTCACTACCTTGACAGCTATTTATTGAGTGCCGCCAGCCGTTGCACTGATCCGACGTCGGTCCAGTGGCCATCATACCTCTCACCGGTCAGGCGGCGGTTCGCGATCGCTTCGCGCAGCACCGGCAGCAACGGAAAACGGCCGGGGGTGCAGCGAACAAATAGCTCGGGGCGATAGACTCCAATCCCCGAATATGTAAGGCGTGGAGCGCTGCCGATCGAGATCTCGCGGCCGCTCAGTACAAAATCGCCGGAAGGATGGTGCTCAGGATTGGACACCAGCACCAGGTGCGCGAGCGCCTCGGGGCCGATGGCCAGCCGCGCAAAATCGAGATCCGTGTAGGTATCGCCATTGACGACGATAAACGGGCCGGCTCCCAGCAATTCCAGCGCGTGGTGGATTCCGCCGCCCACTTCCAGCGCGCCTGCGGGCTCCTGGCTGTACTGGATGCGCACTCCGTACTGCTCGCCGGTTCCGAGACCCTCGCGAATCGCTTCGCCCAGCCAAGAAAGGTTGATCACCACCTCGCGCACCCCGGCACGCGAGAGCGCTTCCAAGTGCCACACGATTAGGGGTTTGCCGCGCACCAGCAGCATCGGCTTAGGCGTGTTGTCGGTCAGCGGGCGCAGTCGCTCACCGCGGCCGGCCGCCAGCACCATGGCCTTCATGCGCTCACGCTCGTAAGCTCGCGGGCATTGGCCACCTCCAGGCCCGGGACCAACCGCGCCTCGACCCACGCGCTGAAGCGCCGCAGCTCGGCGTAGCGCGCCGCGGCGTCGCGCACATACTTGAGCGTCAGCGGCAGGTCCCTGAGGTAGTCGCGCTTGCCATCGCGATACCAGAGTCGTGCAAATATTCCCAGCACCTTGAGATGGCGCTGCAGGCCCGCCATCTCAAACCAGCGCATGAATTCAGCGCTGTCTGCGCCGGCCGCCACGCCCTCTGCCTGCAACCGCTCCCGGTAGTCCTCCAGCCACGCGCTGTAGCGCGGCCGCGGCCAGCTGATGTAACAGTCCTTGAGGAGCGAAACGAGGTCATAGCCGATCGGCCCGGCCAGCGCGTCCTGGAAATCGATGACGCCGGGGCTGTGTTTCGGGGTGATCATCAGGTTGCGCGAGTGATAGTCCCGGTGCACGAACACCACCGGTTGAGCCAGCGCCTCGCTGGTCAGGAACTCAAAAGTCTCGGTGAGCAGCTCCGCATCTTCTGCGCCCAACTCCAGGCGCAGGTGCTGCGTGCAGAACCACTCGGGCAACAACCGCATCTCGCGCTCGAGCGCCGGCGCGTCATAGGGCCGCAATTCCCGCGCCGCCTGCGTGCCCCGGGTCTGAATCAGCGCCAGGCTGGCAAGCGCCTCGGCGTACAGCTGGTCGGGATCCCCACGCTCGCCCAGGCGCGCCAGCATGTGAGTGCTGCCCAGATCCTCCAGCAGCAGGAAACCGCGCGCGCTATCGGCGGCCTCCACCTTTGGCACGTGCACTCCGCAAGCGGCCAGCAACCGGCTGACGTGCAGATACGGCCCCGTGTCTTCCTTGTCCGGCGGAGCATCCATGACTACAGCGCTCGCTCCAGAGCTGCGCCAGACGCGCAGGTAGCGGCGAAAACTGGCGTCCGCAGAGGCCGGCTCGAGCCGCACGTCGCGTGGCCAACCCAACTCGCTTGACAGCCAGTCCCTAATCAGTGCAATGCGCACATCAACCATCGATCCGCCACCTGAACTTGATATTGCTTTCCCCGCATGATTGCGCGGGCTTTGGCGCAATGACGCCCATTATAATGGGCGGGCCCATGAATGACTTCCCGCACCGTCGCGGCTGCCTCAAACTTGCGCTGCTGCTGTGCGCGTTGACCGGTGTTGCGCAGGCCGACGCGCCCTCCGACGCGCCCGAGTGTCCGCCCGCCCCGGCCGAGGAGCTCACGCCCGCCGCCAACGAGGCGCCCGGCACGGTGCGTTGGTCCGGCTGCCGGATGTCCGTGGCCGCGAACGGCGACACGGAACTGACCGGCGATGTGGCCGTCAGCGTCGATGGCAAGCAGATGCACTGCGATCATTTGAGCTACCTGGCCGACAGCCAGGAACTCAAGATGAGCGGCACGGTGCGACTCGAGGACTCGGGGGTGCGCATCATCGGCGACACCGGCGACTATAGCAACTCGGGCGCGCAACTGACCCACGCGCAGTTCGAGCTGCTCCAGCATCCCGGACGCGGCGAGGCCGAGGCGGTATCGACCGTACAGCCGGACGTGTTCCAGCTGCACAACGTCAGCTACACCACCTGCCCGAAGGGGGTGTCGGACTGGCTGCTGCGCTCCAAGAGCATCACGCTCGACACCAAGGCGCTGCGGGGCGTGGGCCGCGACACCGTGGTGGTGTTCAAGGGCGTGCCGCTTATGTACCTGCCATGGATATCCTTTCCGCTCAGCAACGCCCGGCAGTCCGGATTCCTTTATCCCACGCTGGGCAGCTCTTCGAAGAGCGGTGCCATCGTCTCGATGCCCTGGTACTGGAACATCGCCCCGAACCAGGATCTGACCGCCACGCCCACGGTGTACACCCGCCGCGGTGTAGATCTGGGTACCGAATACCGGCTGCTCGAGCGGGCCGGACAGGGAGCGCTGCGCATCAACTACCTGCCGGGGGACAACCAGCTGGCCAACGCGAACCGCAGCTGGCAGCGGCTCGATGGGATCGATGAACTGGGCGCTGACTGGCGCGTGCGGGTCAATCTCCAGAACGTCAGCGACACGCACTACTTCGAGGATTTCGGCAACGGCCCGCAAGCGAGCAGCACGGTGTTCCTGCCCAGGGACGTGAGCCTGACGCGACGCGACGATATCTGGCAGCTGGGCGCACAACTGCTGACCTTCCAGACGCTCGACCCGCAGCTGATCGTGACCGATCCGGGCGATCGTCCGTACTGGCAGTTGCCGCGCCTCACGGCCGCCGGCCAGTGGCGCAATAGCTCCGGCTTCAACGGCGATCTGCAGGGCGAGTGGATCTACTTCGAGCGCGATCTCGGAACCACCGGCTGGCGCGGCTGGGTGCAGCCCGGCGCCGGATACAACTTTGATCGTCCCGGTTACTACCTGCATTCGCACGCGGCCTGGAATTACACCGCCTACGGACTGCACGACGCACCCACGACCGATGCGACGCCCGATCGGAGCCTCCCCATACTGACGCTCGACAGCGCCATGGAACTCGAGCGCAGCACCGGAACGGGTGATGCGCGCCGACTAACGCTCGAGCCGCGCATCAAGTACGTGTACATACCGTACCGCGATCAGGCCATGCTGCCGATCTTTGACACCGATACGCCCGACCCGAACATGGTCGCGCTATTCCGCGACAACCGCTTCGTGGGCCCCGATCGGATCGGCGATTCCAACGCAGTGACCCTGGCGCTGACCAGCCGCATGCTGCAAGCCAGCACCGGACAGCAATTCCTGAGCGCCACCATCGGCCAGACGATTCACTTCACCGATCCTCGAGTGACCTTGCCCGGGGAGCCGGCCGGTGCCAATCAACGCTCGGACCTGATCGCCGACATCGACCTCACCGCGTATCGCCACTGGAACTTTCACTACGACATGGCGTGGAACCCGGAGACCTCGCAAACGGAAAAGACGCTGCTCACGCTGCAGTACCTGCGCTCGGGCACCCAGGTCGTCAATCTCGGCTACCGATTCACGCGCGGGAGCGTGGAGCAGGTCGACGCCTCCGCGGCCTGGCCGGTGGGGCGCCACTGGGACCTGTACGGGCGCAGCGTCTACTCCTTAATGGACAGCCAGTTCGTCGAAAGCTTCGTCGGATTCCAGTACCACCAGAGCTGCTGGGGCGTGCGCTTCGTGGTGCGCGATGGCGTCACCAACCGCGATGGTTCCCGGACCACCGGCTGGTACTTGCAATTGGAACTCAGGGGCCTGTCCAATGTCGGATCGGGTGCCGACTCTTTCCTGCATGGGTCGATTCAGGGATACTCGTCAGAATGAAATTCAGTCTATTTTCCCGGTTGCTGGTTGCGACCCTGGCATGGACCGTTGGGGCCATGGCGGCGGACGTGCCGGCCCCGCGGGCACACCCGAGTCACGGCACCTCGCTTGAGAAGATCGTCGCCGTAGTCAATGATGGTGTGGTCACCGAAAGCGAGCTCGACGTCCAGGTCGCCGAGGTGACCGACCGATTGCGTGCCCAGAACGTATCGCTCCCCTCGCCCGATGTCATGCGCAGTCAGGTGCTGGATCGTCTGGTCCTCGAGGTCATACAGGAGCAGCGCGCGGACCACGCCGGCATCAACGTATCGGACGAGCAGGTCAACGGTGCCCTGCAGGACATTGCAACGCGCAACAAGGTGAGCTTCGATCAGCTCCCCGAGAAGCTGGCCGCCGAGGGCATCAACTATGCCGACTACCGCAAGCAGCTGCGACGCGAGATTCAGCGGCAGATGCTGCGCAATAGAGACGTGGTCCAGCGCATCAACATCTCACCGCGTGAACTCGACCGCTATATGGAGCGCATGAAGGGCACCGCCTCGGCGGGCAACGAATACAACGTCTCGCACATCCTCATCGCAGTCGCCCAGGACGCCAACCCGACGCAGCTGGCCGCCGCGCACAAGAAAGCCGAGGACGTCGCGGCGCGCGCCGCCCAGGGTGAAGCCTTCAACCAGCTGGCCGTCAGCTATTCCGACAGCCAGACCGCGCTCGATGGTGGTTCGCTCGGCTGGCTCAAGGGCCCATCGCTCCCCACGTTCCTCGCCGAGGTAGTGCCGCGTATGAAACCGGGACAGGTCAGCGACATTCTGCAGACCGGGAGCGGCTTTCACCTGGTCAAGCTCAACGACGTCCGCTCAGCCAAAGCCACGCAGATCATCAAGCAGACGCACCTGCGCCACATCCTGATGAAAACCAGCGAAGTGGAGGACGATGCGACCGTCAAGCAGAAGCTCACGGAGATGCGCGAGCAGATCCTGGCGGGCGCAGACTTCGCGGTGCTTGCCAAAGCCAGCTCGGCCGATCCGGGCTCGGCGATCGACGGTGGCGATCTGGGCTGGGCCACGCTGGATACTTTCACTCCCGAGTTTGCCAAGCGCGCCGCGGCGCTCAAGGACCAGGAAATCAGCGAACCATTCAAAACTCAGTTCGGCTGGCACATCGTGCAGATGCTCGGCACCCGGGATTTTGACAACACCGCGACCGCGGAGCGCGAACAGGCCTATGCGCAGCTGCGCGAGAGCCGCGTCGATGAGGCCACCGACGTCTGGCTGCAGCAGCTGCGCGACGAGGCCTACGTTGAAATTCGTCTCTGAGGCCGCAACGCCAGACCCCCGACAATCATGCTGCCCATCGCGCTAACCAGCGGGGAAAGCGCCGGCATCGGGCCCGACCTGTGCATTGCCCTCGCTCAGCAGGCGCGCGACTATCCGCTGGTGTGCCTGGGCGATCAGGCCATGCTGCGCGCGCGGGCCGAGCGGCTCTCGCTCCCCTGCCAGATCTCTGATTACAAACCCGACCAGCCCCCGACACGCGCGGCCGGCGAGCTCACTGTTCTGCATCAGCCGCTGGCGGCCCCCGCGGTCCCTGGCCATGTAGAGATGCGAAACGCCCCCGCGGTGCTCAAACTCATTGACCGCGCGGTACTCGGCTGTCAGCGGCAGGAATTCTCGGCGATGGTCACAGCGCCCGTGCACAAGAGCGTAATCAACGATGCCGGCGTGCCTTTTACCGGACACACCGAGTACATCGCCGGGCTTTGCGGCGTGCCCTTGCCGGTCATGCTGCTGGTCAGCGGGCGCTTGCGCATCGCGCTTGCCACCACGCACCTGCCGCTGCGCGCGGTGGCCGATGCGATCAGCCACGATGGCCTGCTGGCGGTGCTGCGGGTGCTCGATGCCGGGCTGCAACAGTTATTCAAGGTTCCGCGGCCGCGCATCGCCGTGTGCGGACTCAATCCGCACGCCGGCGAAAGCGGTCATTTGGGCACCGAAGAGCAACGCATCATCAAGCCGGCGCTGAACTCGGCTCGCGACTTCGGACTGGACGTGCGCGGCCCCTACCCCGCCGATACCGTGTTCGTGCCGCGCAATCTCGATATGTACGACGCGGTGCTCGCGATGTATCACGATCAGGGATTGCCGGTGCTCAAGCATGCGGGCTTCGGGGCGGCTGTCAATGTCACGCTGGGCCTGCCGATCGTGCGCACCTCGGTCGATCACGGTACCGCTCTTGATCTGGCGGGCACGGGACGTGCGGACGCGGGCAGTTTGCAGGCGGCGATCCGTCTGGCCGCGAGCTTGAGCGCGCAGCCCTCCTGACGGCGCCTCGTCCGGCACCCGAGCGATGCGCGCCCGCAAGCGATTTGGCCAGCACTTCCTGCATGATGCGGGAGCGATCGGGCGCATTCTGGCCGCGATTGGCGCGCGCACGGGCGAGGCGGTGCTGGAAATTGGGCCGGGCCGGGGAGCGCTTACCGCTTCGCTCCTGGCCGCGGCCGGCGCGCTGGATGTGGTGGAGATCGATCGTGACCTGGCCGCAGCGCTCCGAGAGCGGTACGCGGCGCAACCTGCGCTCCGGGTGCACGAGGCCGACGCGCTTGAATTCGACTATGGCGAACTGGCGCGCGAGCGGGCCCAGCCACTGCGCGTAGTGGGCAACCTCCCCTACAACATTTCCACGCCGCTCCTGTTCAGGCTGCTGTCCTACAGTTCCAGCATCCGCGACATGCACTTCATGCTGCAGAAGGAAGTGGTCGAGCGGATCGTCGCCGCACCGGGCAGCAAGACCTACGGCCGTTTGGGTGTCATGCTGGCCCCCCGCGTGCGTGCCACGCGGCTGCTTGAAGTCGGCCCGGGGGCCTTCCAGCCCCCGCCGCGCGTCTGGTCGGCCGTGGTGCGGCTCGAGGTCCAGCCGACACTGCCGGCGTGGGCCGCCGAACCTAACTACGGCGCGATCGTCAGCGCGGCATTCGGTCAGCGCCGCAAGACTCTGCGCAATGCGCTGGCGGGCCTGCTGAGCGCCGCGCAGATCAGCGCTGCCGGGATCGATCCTGCAGCGCGCGCCGAGACGCTCGCGGCGGAGCAATTCGGGCAACTGGCGCTGGCAGTAGCCTCGGGCGCGCGGCTGTGATTCACTACAGTCTGGACCGGCAGCCAGGCACCGCCCGATGTCAAGTTACCGCCAGTTACTGGTAGCGATAGACCTCACCGAACAAAGCCGCGCCATCGCCACCAAGAGTGTCGAGCTGGCGAAGCAATGGCAGGCGCAGGTACGGCTCCTGCACGTCATCGAATTCGTGCCGGTCGAGCCCATGAGTGACGCGCTCGTGCCGGTAGTGCAAATCGACGACCGACTGGTGGCGCGGACCAAGGAGCAGATCGTGGGCCTGGCTTCCTCGCTGGGCCTGTCCGCCGACTGCTGCCGAGTGGCCACCGGCAACGTCAAGGCCGAAATTCTGCGACAGGCCCGCGAAGTGGGTGCGGATCTGATCGTGCTGGGCTGCCGCGAACGCCACGGACTGTCGATTCTGGTAAATCTCACGGAAGACACGGTGCTGCACGGGGCTCCCTGTGACGTGCTGGCCATGCGAGTGCGCTAGGATGGCAACATGAATGACCGCCACCAGATCCAGGTTGACGTCGAGACTGCCTATCTCGAGGAGCAATCCGAGCCCAGCGAGCATCGCTTCGTATTCGCCTACACCATTACGATGCGCAACTCGGGCCAGGTGCCGGCTAAGCTGCTGACGCGCCACTGGATCATTACGGACGCGAACGGCCGCATCCAGGAAGTGCGTGGCGAGGGCGTGGTCGGTGAGCAGCCGCACCTGCAGCCGGGACAGGGATTTCGCTATTCGAGCGGCGCGGTACTCGAGACACCGGTGGGTTCAATGCACGGCAGCTACCAGATGCTGGCCGACGATGGGCAGCAGTTCGATGCGCCGATTGCCGCCTTCCGGCTGGCCAAGCCAGGACTACTGCACTGATCGCTGAGGTACGCTCGCCGATATGACCCGCTGGGCCATTGGCGATGTGCAGGGCTGCTACGCCGAACTCGATGAGCTGTTGCAGCGCATACGCTTCAACGCCGATCGCGACCTGTTGATGTTCACCGGCGATCTGGTCAATCGCGGCCCCCAGTCGCTGGCCACTCTGCGCCGCATCCGCAACCTCGCGGCCAATGCGATCGTCGTGCTCGGCAACCATGACCTGCACTTGCTGGCGGTGGCTCACGTGCACGATCACCGCTTGCGCCGCAGCGATACCCTGGATGAGGTTCTGGACGCCCACGACTGCGAGCCGCTGCTGGCCTGGCTCCTGGAGCGCCCGCTCGCACACTACGATAGCGCGCGGCAGGACCTGCTGGTGCACGCCGGCCTGGTGCCGCAATGGCACGCGCAGCAGGCCGCGCAACTTGCGGGCGAGGTCAGCAGCGCGCTGCGGCGCGACCCGAGCGCGGTGCTTTCGGCGATGTACGGCGATGAGCCGGATCGCTGGGAGGAGTCACTGGAGGGCGAGGACCGGCTGCGTTTCATCATCAACGTGCTCACCCGCTTGCGGGTATGCACGGCGCAGGGCCGCGTGGACCTGCGTCAGAAGGGACCACCCGGGGAGAGCCGCTCGCCGTGGATGCCCTGGTTCAAGGTCAAGGAGCGCGCCAGCGCCGCGGTGCGCGTGATCTTCGGCCACTGGTCGACGCTCGGTCTGTACCGGGGCGATGGGGTGCTGGGCCTCGACACCGGCTGTGCCTGGGGCGGTGCGCTTACGGCCGTGAACCTGGACGACCCCGACTCACCGTCGGTGGCCGTCCAGGCGCGCCGCAGCCCCGCGGCGGGCTGATGCTGCGATGTCAGTAGCGGGCGCGCACGCCGAGCGCGTAACGCGGCTCGAACTGCGTGGTGTTGAGCCGCAAGTCAGGCCAGACCAGGTAGTAGTGCTCTGATTCCTTGGTGAGGTTGGAGCCTTCCGCAAACACGTTCCAGTGCGGAGTGATCTGGTAGCTCGCCGAGGCGTCCAGATAGAACGTCGGCTCCTGATACTCTTGAAATCCGGTAATGCCGCCGTAGTCCTGCTCCACCGCGCGCTTGGAGCGGTAGTTGCCGGCCACACGGACCTCGAATTTTGGGTCCTGGTACCAGAGGATCAGATTGGCCTGGTTCTCGGAGTTTTCCTGGAACGGAATGGTGTTGCCGGCAATGTCCTTGCCGACGTTGCTCGGCGAGTAAGTGTAGTTGGCATCGACGCCAAGATTGCCCCAGAGGCCTGGCAGGAAGTCGAAGGCCTGCTTGATCCCGAACTCGAGTCCATGCAGTGACTTGCCGCTTCCCTGGCTGGGCCCACTGATCCCGACGCAGCGGCGCACCACGCCGTCCTGGTCCGGAAGGTCGCAGCGGGTCGTGCCCTGCTGGACAATGAAGCTCTCGACGTCCACGTAGAAGAGCGCCAGGCTGACCATGCTCGAGCGGCTGATGTAGTACTCCAGCGACATGTCGTAGTTGCTCGAGCGCCAGGGATCCAGATCCGGATTACCCGCCTGCTGGCCGCCGTACACCGCGAATACCGCCGGCGGTCCGGCCGTATAGGCGTAGTCCAGGGTGAGTCCGCCACCCCACTGGTCAAGATCCAGCAGCTGCATGTTCTTCGAATACGCCAGGCGCAGCCGCAGGTTGTTGCGCAAGTCGAAATAGATATTCAGCGCCGGCAGCGTGTCGGTAAAGCTGCGGTCGGTGTTGACGATGCCCCCGTCGTGCGGATTGACGTAGTAGGCCACCGGCACCGGGCTCACGCTGTGCTGGTCGATGTTCAGGTCGGTCTTGATCAACTTCACGCCGACATTGGCCGCCCACGGCACCCCCCACACGCCCTGGAAATTGGCTTGCAGGTAGCCGGTCGTCTGGCTCACGTCCACGCGCCAGGTGCCGGCCGGATCGTAGTCGCGGATCTCGCCCGGATACATGGCGTTCTGGAAGGCCAGCACGTTGTCCATAATCTTCGGATCCAACGCGTAGATGCTCACGCCCTGCACCTGCGCGAGATGCTGATACAGCTTGGTGTTGTTCGCGATCATGGTACCCAGCTGGCTTGGGTTCAGACCCACCAGCGGGTTGGCGCGATAGAAACCGGTCACCGGGTCGCCGGCCTTGCAGGCTCCGGGTATCCCCTGGCCGTCCAGCACGATGTCGGCCGCCTTGTAGTGCTGGTAGCAACCGGTGGCGATCGGAATGCGAACGTTCAGATTCTCCTCACCGGTGTTGGGATCGACCGGGTTGTAGTAGGCCTGGCCGCCGTACACCGGGGCGATGAGTGCAAAGTTCTGGTTCTCCGCGGTGCGGTTTCCCTGCCGAAGACCGAAGTCCAGCGAGATGTTGGGGTCATCAAATTTGTAGTGGCCGTCCGCGCGCAGAATCTGCATGGTGGCCGAGCGATCGTAGTCACCCTCGGACGCCACCGTCTTGAGCGCATAGGCGCTCTCGTTACCCAGCGTCGATGTAATCGAGGACGGGAGCGATATGCTCATGTGGTTGCCATCGAGGTTGATGGTGGCGGCCGTCAGGTTGGGCGCGAAGCCGTAGGGATTGAACACTCGCGAGCCGCCGGGCACCACGTAGGCGTAAGTGGCCGGCGGAACTGGTGGTGGCAACGCATCGGTAGGGCTGTTCTTCCATATTGAGCCGTCGGAGACCGCGTACTGCAGGTAGCTTTCCATGTGCAGCTGGCTGGCGTTGGCGTACACGCCCCTGATTTCACCGGTGAACTTGCCGCCCTGGTCGTAGGCCAGTTCCAAGTTGAAGTTCCGCGAGGTCGAATTGGTGACGTTGTCGTCCGAGTAGGTTTCGATATCGCCCATGTAGAACTGGCGCTGCGGAGATACGTAGAAATCGTTCAGGGGTCCGCCGCCATCCGCGCCGTTGTAGCCGTCGTAAACCTGCACTCCGGTGTTGCGGGCGTTGAGCGGCACGAAAGTGGCGCCATCCCAGTTGGCGGAATTGAGTTGGTAGCCGGTCTGGCGGTCGTAGCTGTCCTGGTTGGTATAGAAAAAATCGCCGAGTAGCGTGAGTCCGGCGCCCAACATCACCTGTGCCGAGGCGTTGAATCCGAGGCGCTTCTTTTCGAGCTGTTCGTCGATCGCCGCATAATCCGCGGTGTTGTAGTACACGCCGTTCGCCCGGCCGTCGTGGTTCACGTCCACATCGCACCCGGTGCCGTCACTCGAGGTGTCGAGGTAATGGGTCGGATCATCGGGATCACCACCGTAAATGCACTCGGAGGGATGCAGCATGGTGATGCCGTGTGGGATCGGCGCGCCGTTGAAGGCGCCGAGGAACCCGACGTCGGTGACGGTGTTGTCGGAGGTTTCGCCGACCAGCTCGCCGCTGTACTGCCCCTGCCCGTCGAAGGAATGCTCCAGGGTCACGTCCGTGTAGGCGACCGAGGCGACCACGCCCCAACGCTCGCCGTGAAAGCCGAGTAGTCCGTCCACTTCCCCCTGGTTCTTGCTGGTCTGACCGCCCGTGAGCATCGAGCCCGAGATCGCCGTGGTCCAGCCAGTGTCCAGGTCGAATGGCCGGCGGGTCTTGAGGTTGATGGTGCCGGTGATGCCGCCGTTGAGCAGACTGGCGGTCGGCGTCTTGATGACGTCCGCGCCGGAAAACAATTGCGAGGGGATGTCGCTGTAATCGGGCTGCACGCTCACGATCGAACCGGCGGTCATGAACTGCTCGCCGTTGAGGAGGTTGCCGACCTGCGGCAGGCCACGCACGTTGACCGAGGTGCCCTCGCCGCCCTCGCGGTTGATCTGCACGCCGGTGATTCGCTGCAGCGAATCGGCGATGGTACGGTCGGGCAGCTTGCCGATGTCCTCGGCCGAGATGCTGTCCTGAATGGACGCCGCGTCGCGCTTGAGTTCGACCGAGCGCTGTTCCGAGGCACGCACTCCGGTCACGACGACCTCTTCGATGACCGCCTGGTCGCTTGTTACCGGCGTCTGGGCATAGATTGCCGTGCTCGCCAGCAGCATGCCAAGGGCTGTGGATATGCATTTTTTGGTGAACATTTATTTCTCCCTTCCGTGCTGATTGGGCAGCGGAGTGATCAACACTTCCATCTGCCATTTATCCGTCGCGTGATCGAGATGGCTCTGGTAGCCAACGTAGTTGCCGTCAAAAATGTGCTGGAACAGGCAAGCGCGCTCGCCGGTCTGCACCGGGTTGCCGCTCACCGGCTCGAACGGTCCATCCGCCGCCGGGGCGGAAAACACCTTGACCTGCCACTCGCCGCGCTGCTTGTCGTTGTAGCGACCGGGGTAGATCTCGGTGGCCAGGTAGTAGACGCCCGGCGAAGCGGCGCTCGCGCCGGGCAGATACAACAGATTGGGGGCCGCCACGGTTTCCTTGCTGTGCATGAGCACCTTCTCGGGAGCCTTGGCGAGCGCATGCACGTCGCTCGCACTCTTGCTGACGATATCGAAGTAGTCCTCGTCATTGCCGCGGTAGAACGTCAGGACGTAGCGCCCGGTGATTGGGTCGTGGAACAGGTTTGGATTCTGGTTACGCTGCTTGGCCACGGGCTCGACCAGGTTTCCCAGCTCCTTGAGGTGGATGCCATCCTCCGAGCTCGCCAGCACGATGTGGCTCGTAGGAGTGTCGTAGTCGCGCGTGATCGCAAAATACAGAGTGCCGCCGTTGACCTGGACCACCGAGGGCCAGCGGGCATTCAGCCACATGGGGTTGGCATCGAACTTGCGCCAGTGCGTCAGGTCGTTGCTGCGCATCAGGCCCATGCCGCGGCCATTGTTTAGTCCGTACCAGGCCCAATACCTAAATCCCCCGCGATTGAGCTCCAGCACCGACATGGTGTGGGGCTGCTGGTCTCCTTCCCACGCCTGCGGCGGCAGGTCGAGCAGTTGCGGCTTGGAGAGCTGCAGATAGCTCAGCGGTGCGCTGGCCGCGATGCCGACTGCGGCCAGGCCGGTCGACAGCAATGAGGCGATGTGCCAGCGCCTCGCATTGGCGCGTCCTATGCTCATGTCTTGCTCCCCAGCAGTGCATTGTTGATCAATGGCCGGGCCCACAAACCCACGCTCAGGACGAAGCCGAAGGTCACGTACAGCAGCAGCATGCCGGCACGCAGGCCGTAGCGGTCGCCGATGCCACCGATGATCAGCGGAATCACCGCGCCACCCATGATCCCGGTGCACAGGATCCCGGCGAATGGTCCGTGATGGGCAGGCACGGAATTGAGCGCCAGCGACACCAGCGTGGGCCACATGATCGAGGCGAACAGGCCGATGCAGGGGAACGCCAGCAGCGAGACTGGCGCCGGCCCAAACAGCGCCAGCGTCAGCATTACCAGCGCACCCACCGAGAAAGCGATGAGCACGCGGCGACTGTCGAACAGCTTGAGCAGCAGCATGCCTACGAGACACCCGGCCGTCAGCAGCCCCCAGAAATACGAGACTGCCGCCGCGCCCTTCGAGTGCGGGTCGAACCCGTGGTATCGGTACAGGAACTGCGACATCCAGTCCGCGCTCCCCTGCTCGCAGCCCACGTAGGCCACGATCGAGAGGAAGTAGAGCCAGGTCACTGGGTTGCGCAGCAGTACGGCGTACATCTGCAGTGTTCCGGCCGATTCTTCCGCCGAGCGCTCGACCACCGGAAGCTTCAACGTCGCCACGTACGCAGCCATCACCAGCGTCGCGAAGGCGAACAGCCAGTAGATCGACACCCACGGCAGGCTTGATGGCGTCACCCTGGCCAGCAGTCCGAGCAGGGCGCCCGAGGGTTGCTGGCCGGCGCCCAGGTGCGTCACCAGATACACGTACACCAAGGGACTTAAGAACGATGCCGCGCCGAAGATCAGCTGGGCAAAGGCCGAGTTGTAGGCGAAGTGCTCCTCGCCGCCCGCCACCCGCAGCAGCGGGTTGATGGCCACCTGCAGCGCTGCCATGCCCGCGCCCATGACGAACAACGAGGCGATCGCCACGTGGTAGCTCGGATACAGCGCAAAGCTCAGCGCCCCGACCGTGCCGCACAGGAACGACACCACGATCAAGAGCTTCTCCCCCCAGCGCTCCACCAGAAAGCCGGCAGGTATCGACATCACGCCGTAGGCGATGAAGAAGGAAAACGGCAGCACCGCCGCCATCGCCAGCGACACCTTGAAGCCGCTGATGATGTCGGGCACCAGTGGCCCCAGGATGTTGGTGAGGAATGAAATGACAAAGAAGATCACGAACACCAACCCGACTATGAATCGGCCGGAGGTGGTGCTGGCTCCCCGTTGTGCTGGTGCCGTCATTATTCGGTTCCCGTTATTTTGCTGGCCTGCTCGAAATATCCCGCCTCGCGTCCCGCCAGGCTCGCCAGTGCCAGGGTCATCATCTGCACCGGCAGAATCTCCAGAATCGGCCGCAGTGCCGGCGCGCACGCCGCCAGGCGCAGCGCGGGCAGCGCCGCCTCGGTTCCGATTTCATAGCAGTGCGCGCCCCGGGCGATAAGATCGCGCACCAGCCGATGGTTAAGCTCCTGCGTGCGATTGTCGCCGCGGTAGACGGCGATCAAGATGTCCGGGCGCAGCATTTCGATCGGGCCGTGGCGAAAAGCAGCGCTGCTCATGCCCTCGGCGTGCACGCGCGCGGCCTCCTTGATGATCAGCGCCCCGGTGCCTACCGCGCTCAATGAACTTCCGCGTCCGGTAAGGAACAGGTGTCTGGCACCGCGCAGCTTTTCGGCAAGCGAATCGCTGTGGCCCCGCCAGTCACGCAGGTAATCCGCTACCAGGTCGGCCGTCGCACCCAGCTGCGCCAGAGTGGCGTTCTCCTCGGCGCCTGCGAGCACGGCCGCCAGCCACTGCAGGATCAGCATGTTCGCCACGTAGGTCTTGCAGGAAACGGAGAATTCGGGACCCGCCTGGGACAGGAGCGCGAGTTCGGCGCGCTGCGCCAGCGGGCTGTTCGCGGTATTGGTCACCCCAAGCACGGTGGCGCGATGCTCAAGCTCCAGAAGGCGGATGGTCTCCGCGCTGCCACCGGACTGCGAAACGGCAATGATCAGGCTCTGCTCGCCGCACAGGGGCAGGCCGTAGTGGACCAGCTCGGCGGTTTCCATCATGACCGGCTCAAGTCCCGCCTCGATCAGCGTCAGGTTGAGAGGATGCAGCGTGTGGTAGGAGGAACCCATCCCGGTGAGCACGATGCGTCGCCACGGCCGCTGCGTTACGAATTTTCCCGCCTGCGCCCACCGGCCCGGCTGACCCAGCCAGGCGAGCGTGGCTCGCAGGGCCTGCGGCTGGGCCATGAGATCGTGGAAGTACTGGCCCTCGACGACGCTTGGCGCTGCTTTCACCGACATGTCTTAAGCCTTTCCGAAGCGGTGATGCCAGACCGCGGCGGCACCGATCAGGGGCGCATCGTTGCCCAGTGCCGCGGGCACGATCTGGACGCTGGCGGCGGGCACCAGGCCACAGCTGCTCTGCACGACGGCGTGAATAGTCGGCATGAACAGGTCTGCTGAATTCATGACACTGCCCGAGAGCGCGATGACCTCGGGGACATAGAGCGTCACCAAATTGGCGATGCCCACGCCCAGATAGTTCCCGGCGCGCTCGATCTCGCGCTGCGCGAGCAGATCGCCCTGGCGTGCGAGCTCGCATACGTCATGCGCGCTCAATCGGTCGCGATGCGGATAGTCCTGGGGTGCTTCCTTGAGCACCCGCGCCGCGATCGCCGGGCCGCTGGCGAGCACTTCCCAGCAGCCGTGCGCGCCGCAATAGCAGCGGGGACCGCTGGCCTCGATGGTGTGGTGGCCGATTTCAGGGTGCGCGCCGTGCACGCCGCGGTAGAGCGCCTTGTTGATCACGATCCCACCGCCGATTCCGGTGCCGACGGTTATGCAGATCGCGTGGCTCTTGCCCTGAGCGGCGCCCCATCGCCACTCACCCAGCGCGGCTGCATCCGCATCATTCTCCATAGCGACGGTCAGCCCGAAATGGCGGGCCAGGCGTTTGACGGGATTGCAGCCCCGCCACTCGGCCAGATTTTCCACCGACCCGATTTCACCGCTTAAGGGATCAATGGGCCCCGTGCAGCCGATGCCGATACCCGACAGCCTGACATCCGCTAGCGCACGTGCCGCCTCGAGCATGGCGGCCACCCGCATCATCGCCGCGTCGAAGCCACCGGCGACTTCCGTGGCGTGTACTTCCTTGGCCAGAACCTTGCCGGCGCCATCAATCACGCCTACCGCAATCTTGGTGCCGCCAATATCGACCGCGCCCACCACGTTGTGTTGCGATCCCATACTTAAGGCTGTCGCCATTCCAGAATGGCGCCGCTGTAGGGAGCCAACTCGATCATCCAGCCGTCCTTGTCGCCAGCGATCGCGCGGCGGCCGGCCGTATCCAATTGCTTGAGATCGCGCACGTCAAGCGTGCTTGTCAGCCGGGTCTTGAGCGCCTCGCTGCTGTGATTGGCCAGCACAAAATAGCCGCGGCCACGGCCACTGAGCACGGACGATTCGACCGAGGGCTGATCGGTCGAGACGCGCGCTCGCGCGCCGCTCCAGTCGCGCAGTGCGCGGTACAGGCGGTACGCCGTGTCGTGATTCTCAAAGGCCTCAGGCTGACTGCCGAGCCAGGCTTCCAGGGGATACGCTGAAAGCAGCGTCCAGCCTTTCCCCAACCGATGAGCCACCAGCGCCGGTCGCTGCTTGTCATCGACGGCGATGACCTCACCGCCGTCGACTTCCAGTCCCGTGCCCCAGTACTTGGCACCGCTCCCCGGCGCCGTGAAATGAAAGCTGTCGCCCGGCTTGAGGTCCCCGAGCGGCTTGACGATCGAGAGCGTCAGTTCGCTCGCCACCGCGCTGTCGGTCATGCGCGCCCCAAACAGCGAGGCCATCTCTGGGATGGCCGCGTTGGCGGCAAGCGAGGCGTACAACACGCCGCCCGCCTTGACGTAGGCGGTGGCCTGTTCCCAGAAATCCGTGTGCAGATGAACGAAGACCGGGTCGGTGGCGGTCAGCGGGGATGGCAGCAGCACCATTGGGTATTGCTTCCAGTCGCCCGCCTCGCGCGGTAGTGCGGGTTGCAGGCCCGCGCGGTGCGCCAGAATGAATGCCGAGAGCACGGAACTCATCACCCACTGATTGCCGTCGTAGGGGGCGGGAGCCTGGCCATTGACCGCCCCGCCCTCGCTGACCGACACGTACGGGATGACTTCCGGCCCGGTGAGTCCGAAGCGCGAGAAGTCACCGCGGGAGCGCGCCCATTCCTCCGGGATCACGATGGCCGCATCGCCCGCGGCCACGGACACGCCTTCGAGATTCATCTGCGCAACGGTCTGCTCGAATGCCTGGAACGATGCGCCCTGCGGCCGCAGCTTTCGATCCCAGGTGGTCAGGCCGAACTGCGTCTCGTGCGGCGAGCGCAGGTAGGGAACCTTGCGGTATTGCTCGGGCGCAGCATCGGTGTAGCACCACAGCAGGAAGCCATTGGCGCCGGCCGCGAGCGCCGAATACAGGCTGACGCGATCAAACTGGCTGATTTTTTCCGGCGTGTATTGCGCCGTGGACGCACCCATCTCCTGGACCATGACCGGCCGGCCGGCTCCGCGGCTGAGCGTGGTCTCGAAGGCCGCCCCGTAGGTGCTGCGCTCGGAGACCATCGGGTCCGGGAACAAGTCGGGGGTATAGATCGTGTACGGATGCACGCTGAGGAAATCGACGTCCGCGGCGATCGTGTCGGGGCGAAACGGGCCGTGCTCCATGTCCTGGGTGCTGACGCCGACCACGATCGGGTGGAGCTGGTCGAACTTGCGCAGCCCCCCGGCAATCAGCCGGGTCCAGTTGACGGCCATGGCATCGCTGGTGTCCGCGGCGATCCAGAACGGCGGCTCGTCGGTCAGATCCCAGGCCAGAATTGCGGTCTCATGGGCGTAGCGGCGTCCAAATTCCTGGGCGTGGTTGGTCTCGAGCCGCAGCATCTCCGGGTCGGCTTGTGGATTGCGGCCCATTCGCCAGGGCACATCCCAGTAGGCCTCGCCGACTTCCCCTCCCACGAACAGCGTTGGGTGCAGGTAGATGTGGTGCTTATGAGCCAGAGCGATCAGATGGTCGAACTGGTCGAAGGCCTGTGGGTTGTAGTTTCCGGGTCGGGGCTCGAACCAGGCCCACATCAGATCGAGGCGGACCGTGTTGAAGCCCATGCGCTCCATCTGCGCAAAATCCGCTTCGATGTCCTGCGGGTCCCATTGCAAGGGCCATTGCATGGCGGCCTTGGCCGGCACCCAGTGCGCACCCACCACCAGGAAACGGTGTCCGTCGCGGCTGAAGTAATTGCCGTCCAGATGCACTGCGGGCAACGGCGCCCCATTGCCCGCACCAGGCGCGAGCAACAGCGCAAGCAGGCCAAGCGACACCAAGCATGCCGCCGCCCTCCCTAGTTTTTCTGTGTGCCGCACCCTGCCCTGCAACGTATGCTCTTCCGGCTTAGGCTGGAAACGCGCCCGACCACGCCCCTAGTGCGCGCTCCCGCAAAGTGGCATCATATTATCATATGTGGTATTGAGCAATGCTGGGGCGGCGGCGAGGATTGGCAGCCTATGCGCGGCAATAGCGTGGGGAATTCGGCAGACACAGTGTCGCTGGACCTGCACCTCGATAACGACAGTTTTGTCCCCTACTACCAGCAACTGGTCGAGCAGGTGCGCGCGCTGGTCAAGTCAGCCGCACTGCGCGAGGGCGATGTCTTCTATTCCGAGGGAGAAATCGCAGCGCTCTTGGGCATCAGCAAGATGCCCGTGCGCCAGGCCTTCCTGAAACTGCGCTCCGAGGGGTTGCTGGTCATCGAGAAGGGCAAGCGGCCCGTGGTGGGCTCCAGTCAGGTGCCCTGGAATTTTCAGCAGCTGCGCGGATTCAGCGAGGAGATGCGCCGGCGCGGGCTGGTGCCCTCGGCCAAGGTCCTTAGCCTCAAGCGCGCGGGGGCCAGCGCCGAAGTGGCCCACGCCCTGCATCTGAACACGGGCGATCCCGTGTTCGTGCTCCGGCGGCTTCGCTACGTCAACAATGAACCGGTCGCTCTCGTGAGCAGCTACCTGCCCGTGGCGCTGTTCCCGGATCTGGACAAGCAGGTCATGGGAAAGTCGTCGCTCTATGCGGTGTTCGAAAAGGTCTACAAGCGCAAGTTGAACTGGGCGGAGGAAGAGATCGGCGCCGTGGTCGCCACCCGTGAGGTGGCGAAGATCCTGGGAACCAGCCCGGGAAAGGCCCTGCTATTCGTGCGCGAGACCACCTACGACCTGCGGCGCATTGCCATCGAGCACAGTCACTCGCTGTTGCGCGCCGATCGCTACAAGGCCACGGTGGTCTCGGTCCGCAAGCGCTGAGCGGCGCTTACGGTCCGTAGCTCAGGAGCAGCTCACCGGTCGCCGGCGCATACAGACCCTGCGGCACATGCAAAGTGGCGGTGGCGCCGCCCGTAGGCACGCTTAAAGTTACGCGCTGCTCTCCGCGCACCTCCAGGCGTGCGAAGGCGCCGGGGCGGACGGTAAATTCGAGCCTGATGGGCCAGCCATGACCCTCCGCCGGACGCAGCCGCAGTTCACCCGTGCCGCTCAGGCCCGTGAGGTCAACATTCAGGACGTTGCGATCCCAGGTCTGTGTCAGTACTGGTGGTGTCGCGCCTT
>Ga0105248_10001458_pt1 | contig 26368 bp, 22 predicted proteins | sample KBSS34metaG_FD_81524 | JGI IMG/M metagenome (GOLD analysis project Ga0105248, IMG submission 81524) | Switchgrass rhizosphere microbial communities from Kellogg Biological Station, Michigan, USA - KBS S3-4 metaG | ecosystem: Host-associated > Plants > Roots > Rhizosphere > Soil | place... | reverse complement strand
GAAGCACTGAGAGGACTAGAACGAGTACTTTAGTGCTAGTTGTAGACGTCTACCAGGTGTGATCGAGGACGTTGCTTTACCGAAGGCCGGAGCCTCCAGTAGGCGATTGGGAACACCAAAGTTCGTTCGGTTCGTAAGATTAAACATGTCCGCCCGGAGAGTCAAGGTTCGGGTCGTAAGTACTGTAAATCGCTTACTAATAGCCAGATCAAGCGCCAATATGCTGCCAGCGCGAAAAGTGTTGCGTCCAATCTGTCCGTCCTGGCCCACCGGCGCCAAAAGTGTGCTGGGAGAAGCACTCAACCGAAGTGGTTGCCGTCGATCGCCTGTTTCAACAATCCCAGCGACTGTATTCAGGCGATCCGTGAGATTTCCATCGAGGTTCACATCGAAGATGCTGTTCACTGTAAAGGGTTGGCCGCTCTGAAACTCTCCGGTGCCCGCGATCTGCATTGCCTCCAGGAGCACCCGAAGCACTCGATGCTGGTGGAGCGCCGGCACGTTGTAAACGAAGCTGTAGGTAAGCCGGTTTCGCACGTCGAAGTTTGCCAGGCCACGTTCGCCAGCAAATGTCAAACTATTTTGCGGCAACGCTGGTGCGCCCGCCAGATCAAAAACTTCTGAGACATCATCAGTGCTCTTCGAAAACGTGTAACTTACCTGATATTGCAAATCGCGCCGGAAACGACCTCTTAGCTGTAATTGAAGCGCATCATAGCGGGAGCTCGCGGTAGTTTCGAACCTGTTTATTGCGCCTATCCCTCCTACCGCGCGTAACGGAGTACGCACTCTGCCGATGACCTCAGGAACGGGAAACTGTTCCTGAAAAACACTAAATGAAGTAGGAACGATAGTTAACGATGGTCCAAGATTCGGTGATGTAAACCGCAGTAGATGACGACCAAGTGTACCCACATACGCCCCACTGATTGACATATCTGTGCTGAGTTGCTGGTCGACAATGAAGGCGTAGTGATGGGCCATCGGCATTTGTAGCCGGCGTGAAGGGATAGTGATTCCAAATGCATTCGGGAACGTATTATCAGCTATATCGATTAGATTCGGGAGGCTAAGACGCGGATTCAAAGAATTAATGGTTCCAGGTTGGACCAGAGAAACGGATCCAGCGGGAGCGTCAATGAAAGTCGTCGCAGGATTGAAGAGATTGAAAAAGGTTTGATTTATAGCAGAGTCTAATCCCCCGAAGTTAAGAGTTAAAAACGTAGGAAAGACATTTCGAGACTGACTAACCACTGCGCCCAGGATTTGGTCGTAGAAGAGCCCATAGCCCGCGCGTATTACAGTCAGATGATGTCTACTGAATGGGTTGGGTGAGTACGCCATTCCCATCCGCGGAGCCAAATTATTTCGGTCGGGATCGAAGATCCTCGAACGTCCTTCAATAAAGTCCCGCAGGCCCGGAAGCAGGTTCAACGCAGGATCGGTAAAAGTATTCTCGATTCGCCGATTAGTCTCACGGACTGGCGTATTGTATTCATAACGTAGCCCATAAGAGAACGAAAGGCCGGAGTTAATGCGCCATTGATCCTGACCATAAAAATCCATTTGGTAGAAACGCAAACCCGTGCTGGCATCGTTACCTCCCCTATTCAATGTGAGGTAAAAATTACTCGCGGCGCCAAGCGCAACCAGATCTTCAGGGCGAATGAATTGATTGAGGTCGTTACTGGAGGGAAGGCGGAAATCACCGTTTTCAAAAACGAGTCGCGGGGCGCCATTAAAGCCTACGAGTGGCCGCGCGTTGCGCGGTAGATCACTGTTAAGTTCGCTGCGACGTAAGTCTAATCCAAAAGCATAGCTGTGATCTCCACGGCGCAGGGTTAAGCCGTCGGCAAATTGGTACGTGTTGTTAACACGCCGCTGCGGGAAGTTATAGACATCGACGCCGATGGGACTGAATCCGGCCACAAACACCTGCCCCAAAGGACCAATCTCTTCTTCTACCGTGATCGGTGGACGAACATAGATCACCGGCAGTGTGTTGGGCTGACCTGGCACAGCAGGTGTGGTCACGTTGAGAAGCTCTGGTGCGTTCAGCAGAAACGGAACCGAAGGGAATTCTGCGCTTGGAATCAGATGGTCCTTATTACGCACCTCTTCAAATCTGAGATGTGTTCGACCATATGAGAGTCGTATTTGGTTCAATACCGTACTCTCTTTATTGGGCTCACTAAGATTGCTGTTAAGAAATAGTGAGAGATTCTGGGTACGAATAAAGGGCTTGATTGACGAAAAGATCGCTCCGCCAGTTACTGGAATAATGCGCCGGTCATTCGTGAAATTGTAACGAGCAGTGAACGACTGTTTTCTGTTCATTAACAGGAAGTTGTGATCGACTTTGGCTGATGCGATGGACCCGCGCCCGTTGGCGGGAAGCGTCTGGGTTAATGTGTTAGCTTCGAAGACGCCCTGTGGATTGTTTGGAAGAGGATAGAGACTGAATATTGCAGCGCCATTTCTGCTGTTTGGAATAGTGGAAACTGGCTGCCCTGTGAATGGATTCGCGAAGATGCCGGTTGCGCCCGTGCCGAACGCACCACGCTGCTCTACAGTAGGCACGGCGAACGCCTCTTCGCGGCTCGCATTCGTGATCTCCTTCTCAAAGGATACGAAATAGAATGTGGTTTTTTTACGAAGTGGGCCACCGAGCACAAAACCAGCCTGTACAAATGTTAATGAGTCTTCTCCCCCGCTCTGATTTTGAGTTGTGAGCACCTGCTGGTTGGTTACCATGCCGGCGGGATTTCTGGTTTGGACCAACACGTCCTGATTGTTGGCACGTACCGGCAGGACATCTCTGCCCAATGTGGTGTCGAACAAGTTACGTGCATTCAGTTGGCTTGAATTGAATGTGCCAAATAACGTGCCATTTGTGTTGTTGCCTCCTGACTTCGATACTGCATTCACCTGAGCGCCGATGTTCCTTCCAAACTGAGCTGGCGCTAGCAATGTGATCAATTGATACTCCTGAACTGATTCAATCGACTGCGGTATGAGGGCGACGAATCCCTGTCGTCTCACGCCAATGTCTTCATCATTGTTGTCTGAACCATCGACCGTAAAATTGTTACCGCGCGAACGCAACCCGTTTACCGCAAACTGCCCTGCGGAGCCGACGCCGGGGCCAACGCCTGGGCCAGCCACACTGCCCAATGTTTGAGGAGGCCGCGCCACGCCGGGCAAGAGCAGGGCCAATTCGTCAAATGAACGGCTGTTAGTTGTGCCCCCGAGTGGCAAAGCGACAATTTCATCCTCTGCGGACGATCCGCTACGCCGTGCATCCATTGTAACGATCAGGGCTCGAGTGTCTGTCTGTTCGACTGAAGTCGGACCAGCGGCACTCGGCAATGGAGTCGCACCCACTGGGTTTAGTGCTACAGGCACAGGGACCACCTCGCCGGTGTAAGTAATCCTCAAGCGCTGCCGCACGGCGCGGGTTTGATAACCTGGAAGTGAAACGCTTACGCTGTAAATTCCGGGTAAGAGCAGCCCCTGAAAGAAGCGCCCCCGATAGTCGGTACGAAGACTGAATGAGACGCCCGTTTGCTCGTTGACGATTAATACTGTTGCCCCTCTTAGACGAGCACCAGTTTGACTATCACTTACTATGCCTTCAAAGGCTCCGGTAACTGTGTCCTGTGCACTCGCAACCGAGAACAGAGCCAAAACAAAGATCATTGCGACTAGGTAACGGATAAAGGGGACCGCAGGAACGAATCGGAAAATAATCAAAGGGTTTTCCAAGATGATCTAACTCGAGAGAATGAGTTTATGACACGTAAGAAGTGCTGCTCCAACTAATTGAGACGCCTTAAAATCAAATAAAAAAGGCCGCACAATGGCTTGGGCGCATTCGTAAAAAAGTAGAGCTTTGCTAATTCGATCTCAGCCTTGAGCGCTGAGTCTGGTGTGGCAAGCCAGCGACGTGCCGTTAGGCTCGCGCGATCACCCAAATTATCCAGATAATCATAACTAACCAGAACAAAATCATAGCGATGTAGACTGCTCTGGCAGCGTATCGTGGTCGCAGGAGCATGTGGTTATAGTTTAAGCGCTTCCTGGTCGTCACTTGCTTATACTGGAGTTTTTCTTCCATCAATGCGGCCACATCTCCATAGATTGTCAGATACTGTTCGCAGTTAACTTCCAGAACCAAAAACAACAGGCTAATTAAAAAGCCACCTATTCTCGCCCACAGCTTCGTGATTTCCGAGTTTCCAGTCTTATTTTCAAAGAACCCAAAAGCTATGGATACGATGCCGCCTATTACAGCAAAGTAAACTGTAAAGATTGCAAAGCGTAATGCACTATAGTGCCGAATGTTAGTATTCACTTCTGAATATTCAAGACTGAGTTCTTCAAAGTGATGGTCAATATCCTCTCTCTCAGACAACGCTTCTTTCGACATCGAATCTTTCTCACGTCTGACGCTGTTAGTAGATACCGATCTCCTTCTATTACCTTTTTTCATTTGCTCAACTCAGGCCGTTGGCTTGACGCTGAACCATGTGGACGGCACCATCGGCCCGGCGGTTGAGTTAAGGCCGGTGCGAGTTCCGCAAGCAGCGCCGGATTAATCAAGTTGCGAAACACACGCCCGGCAGTAACGGTATTAAGCAGCCTTTTATGTCCGACCCGCATGGACCAGAAACTTCGTACTTTGTTATTTAGTTTTTACTGTTCGTATCAACTCTTTAAATAACCTATTCTCTTCCTCACTCCCGCCCTGTAGGACTCCAGTCGTCAATCCGTTATCCAATCGTTCTAGTTCTCCAACTCGTGGCCCAAGGTCGGGTCCGTCCGGAACAGGCCTGTCAGTCAATTTGTTTCTCAGTAGCGTATACCATCTAAGCTCCTCTTTGACCCCAATTTGCATGTCACCCTTTGTTAGTCCATGAAGTGCCTCATAAATTTCCGTTAACTCACGCATACTGTCTCCGCGAATACCGAGACTCAGCAAATCGTCGATCAAGTCAGAGCTGAATCGTTGTCTACAGGCATTGTATTTTGTTCCTGCGTTGTCGTTGACGCACCGGAGTACGTTCATCGAGCAAATGAGGGTGCCGGCTTTTTATGATGTAAATAAGTCCCGGATAGGTCACGCCTATTAAGGGCGCTGCATGAGTAACACTGCCGTTTGCTTCCGCAAGCGCCGTCCTAATACGTTCTTCTTCAATCTGCAAGAGTTCTTCTTTGCATTTCTTATGTTTTAAAAGAGCCTCGGTCGGGCCGGTCTTTCTATCCGTTCGGAGTCTTGCAGCGAGTTTGCTTCCTGCCGCCTTGAATCTCAGTAGCAATCCGTAGCTCTGTGCGTCCTTCAACCATTCCACCGCCTGCTCATAGGCGCCCGACATCGTATCGGCTGAGAGATCATGGATTTCTTCGATCAATGTGAGCGCCGCAATGCCGGCGCGATTTAATGAGCCCGCGTGATGCGCGACCTCAATCGCATTTTGCAGGGTGAACTGTGCGCGCCCGGTGTGTCCGAGTCGGGCCAAGGCGATCCCATGCGTGGTGAGAGCTTCGGCCAAGAACAACTGATGTCCACTCTTTTCCAAGGTCTTGACCGCGTGACGCACAACAGATTCAGCCTCAGCATATTTTCCTTCTGCGATAAAACATTGCGCGCGACTATCATCAACTTGCGCCGTCTTCACTTTGTATTTGGCGCTGACTGTCAAGCGTCGAGCCTGAGCTAAATATTCGTGCGCTTCCTTGAAACTAGACTGATCACAAAACACATTTCCAATGTTGTTCAGGACGTGAGCTCGAAAGACTTTATTGTGAGCTGCTTTGAAATGCTTATCTGCCTCAGTGTACTCCCAAAGAATGCGACTAAACTCAATGGCTTTGTTCTCGGGCGTGACAAGTTTGCGAAGCGCCATTCCCACTTGCATGTGGTAGACGCCTTTGAGAGTGTTATTATTGATCTTCTTGAATAACGGCGCGTTCTCGGTAAGGATGCGCAAAGATTCTTTAAATCGTGAAGCTGACCATTCGACAACCGCCAGACCAAACAGCGCATTCGCGCGCGTGTATCCTTCTGGAGGTAAGTGCTCCAGCGCTTCTGTGAACCAAATACGCGCTTCCTCTAGCGCGCCAGCTCGCCAGTAACAATAGCCCAGTTCTGCGTGTACTTCTGCGATCCTGAGCGCGTCCTGGAACGATTCGTAATAGGTGATGCTTTCAGTGAGTAGATCCCTGGCCCACTCGTTTGCGTCTTTGATCTCGTCTCTGCTGCCAAGCCATCCCGTGAGAATGCCGGCGCAAAGCAAAACTTCTGCCGCGACCGTGGGATGTAATCCTTCTATGTCCGGATACTCTCCAACGCCGTTCCACAATGGTCGCATGACCTCCAGCGCGCCCGTGTAATCGGCTTTGTCTTTTAACTGTAGCGCCTTCTGACACTTGAACAGCGCCCGCTCGTTCGCGGTGGGGTGTGACAGGTCTGTCTTAGATAGAACAAAGCGCATGAGAATTGAGAGCACGGAATGGGAGGAAAATGCGCCGCAAATAATAGTCTGTCGTGCAATTTCTTTGCAAGAAACTTTCCTGTTTGCTGATTTTCATGTAAGAACTCTTACATGGCCTCCCAACTCAAAGGAGACAATCTATGAAACGACTGCTCATCGCGCTTACGCTTGCGTGCGTCCTTTCCGGCACTGCACTGGCGGGAGACATGCCCGGCGTAGGCTCGTCGGTAGTCGGCGACATGCCGACTACGGGCGCAACGTCAACAGGCGAGACGAGTACCCCGCCTGTCCCTGGCGATATGCCGGGTGTTGGCTCTGCGACTTCCAGCACGACTAGTACGAATCCGAGCCTGGTAACGACTGTGTTGCTCACGATCATTACTACTCTGATCGGTCGCTAACTGATTCTCATTCACGTTGAGCCTCACTGCCGTTTGGGCGGCATAGGAAACGTGTGTCCAGCCTCTTATCACATCTCTTACATTCATTCAGAAACACATCTTTTCGAGTGAATATTGCGAGGTCTGTTTACACGGAGATATAACGCGGCCCTCCCAATGGTAAGCCCCACACCGCACCCAGAGTGAGTGAGGGGCTGAGGGGCGTTGCCGTGCCTAACGATGAGCAGGTGCGGTGACGCTCCTTAGCGATAACTCTCTTTACCTCATGGAGCATCAATGGATAGAAAAAGAAGTTCCTTCGCCTTTCGCAAACGATCATTTCTCAATCCTGCCTCAACCGGCTACACATCATTCATCCTTGCCGAAGTCGAATCTTCGCAGGAGGGCGCTTATAAGTGGGGCAACTACCTACTGACGCTGGCTGACTGTAAGCGTGCGGTCCAACTCGATTTCTTTCTCGGCACGAAACAGGCCCGGCGCATCGCCTTGAGAAAGATCAATTTGCTGATCAACGTGCTTACCCGATTTCGTGACGCTTTGCAGATAGAGATCGCGCTGATCGAGAAAGGGGAAAGGAGTGGGCGGCCATCACGGACGAAGAAAGCGTCCTTATAGTTACTACGAGTGATACAGCTTTATTGAACTGAACGATGGTCCACCATTTAGTGGAGCCTTATAGGACTGTCCTTCGACTTGGCCCACTTCACCATAGCGATCCGCGACGCTCCTGGTTTTGGTGTTGCCGATTCGTTCATTCCCTTGTTGACATTCTGATTAAGGGAACGTTGCCGGGCCCAACTTGTTCCTTCATAACTAAAGATTTCTGCCCGGATCACTTGCAAGCTTCGCTCGATCTTTTATAGAAGAAAACCTACTTTGCACCTTGCGGCCATTCCGTCAGTGTGAAAAGCCCGCAAACTACAAACCGCAAAACAAGATGACATAACGAATGAGTCAAAGCGAGTTTCTTCCGGCAGCGAGCCGTGATGTGTTTCTGCGCTTTACGATCCGATCGTCAATTTGATGGGATTCGATTCCGCGCGGCGAGAGCTCATCTCGTGGGCGAATATCGAGTCTGATCACCGTGTTCTCGACATAGGGTGTGGGACCGGCACGCTCCTCGTGAAGCTGAAGCGACAGTATGGAGCTGCACAAGTGGTCGGCCTCGATCCTGACCCAAAGGCATTGCGGCGAGCGCGCCTTAAAGCGGCGCGTGCCGCCGTCTCAGTGCAATTTGATCAAGGCCTCGCAAATGAGCTTCCGTACAAACGAGAGTCGTTTGACCGTGTTTTCTCATCGTTCATGTTTCATCACCTCGATAAGCACGAGCGAGAAAACATGTTGAAAGAGGTATTGCGGGTCTTAAAGCCTGGCGGCTCGCTTCACTTCGTTGATTTCATCTTAGACGACGCATCACCTGGATTGTTTGACCGGCTGTTCCGAGCCCACGCTGAAATGAAAGACAATTCAGATGAACGGATACGTGATCTGATGAGCCATACGGGATTCATGAATCCGGTGAAGATAAAAGAAGGAAATATGCTGTTCGGTTTTGCGCACTGCTTTTTATCAAGCGGTTGCCAGCCCATCGTAAAACGTCGAAGGATTTTCAGAGAACGGGCCTCGAGCTCAGGCGTGATAGCTGAAGACGGAAGAACATGACGATTCATAATTGGGTAGCGCGCGTCTTGATTTCGTTTTTGATCTTTCTCTGTGTGTTACTCATAGTGGTTCCGCATTTAATGGGTGTTCATCCACCCTTTCTGGTTAACGCTTTGCTGTGACCAGTGTCCTTGACTGGTCCAGCAATAGGTAGAATGCTTTCCGCACGGAAACATCGGCACAACGAACATCCCGTCTACGAAGCCGCCCCTATTGATTTCTGGTTGGCTGTGCGCTTGTTGGGTTCTCCCTTTTCTTATACCCGGTGGTGACGTTTGTGGTTTTCTCGTTGATCTCAAGACTTCAAACCCGAAGAGGTCAATTCAAGAATGTCTCTGCTTAGAGAATTGAACCAGCTTTAATTCCTTCAACACCTCGGCAAACTTGTCCACCTGCCCCTCCAAAAACGCCCGTGCAGCTTTGGGTTTTGTGGACCTTCCGCTGACGAACGAGTCTGGCCCGCCAAGTTTCTCTAGTGTTTCTCTTCACATTCTTACGGCCTATGTGAGGCCTGTGTACGCTTCAATGGTTTCGTTCGACGATTGGTTCACTGCTCGACGACTGCAACAGTCAGTATGAGTGATGGTTAGACCTTACTCAATTGGGACTTGCTCCCAATCAGAAACACCAACCTTTGCTTGGCGCACGAAGATTGTCCACTGAGCGTTTTAAAAAACTCTTGCATTTTTGTGTGTGGCCCAGTAATAGTAATTAGCAGATCCAATGTACTCATCCTAGGACTCCCCGTTTACGTGCAACTCTCTCTTTGGCTTTCAGCCTCACGTAGGCGTTCGTTACTGAAGTAAAAGCAAGCGGGCAGTTCAAGGCGCCGAACTCTGTTGAAGTTCATACAGACCGTTCAGTTGTAGCGGTGTGCTCAATCTCTGAAATCTCAAAGGAGTGCTGTGTTATGTCATTCTCAACTGGGCGTATCGCTCGTTTCTCATCACGACAAATCATTGCAGTCGTCATAATCTTTACTATAGCTGCATTGCTGGTCCCATTGCCCGTAGCAACTGCTGCGCTACGCACAGCAGACAGCAGTGTCCGCGAAGCAAAGAATAAACTATCGACCTGGTTAGCTTCTGAAGTAGCGACATTGAAAAGCGGAACGACGCAAGCAGATAACCGCGAACGTAAAGGCGTCCGGCCGTCGCCTCCGATGACACGAGAAGAGCGAGCAATGAAGGTCGCCAGACTCGAATTAAACGTTGCAGGCGAAATAGAGCTGAAGTCGCGACAACCTATGTTGATATCAGCAATCCCGGTGGACGCTGAAGGAAACGCTATCCAGGGCCTTATTGCTACATGGCAATCCACCGACAAAGAAGTGGTGTTTGTAAGAAAAAATGGCGAGGTCCTGGCCGGCAACGTTGGTAAGGCGACGTTAATCGCAACGGCTGGGAACAAACATGAGACAGTTCGTGTCCGTGTTGTTGAGAGTTCTAAAGAACCCTTTGGCGGCAAAAAGCGAGTCGACTCAAAAAGAACTTCTCAGGGAGAGGCACTCGGCGCCGTCATCCGCAAGACGAGTAACCTTGTTGCAAAGAACAGAAACAGCCATGAGCGAGCTCACGCCACCAGCAAGTTACCAACTGCGGCAAGTATGTTGCCATTCATGCGTGATCCGAACGACGATCCATTACCCGACAATGAGACTGGGTCGCTTTACCAGACGAACAACCTGATCGGCGCCCCACCGGGAAAGAAGAAGCCTGGCGCACTGAGCGCCGCTTCAGCGGTGTCCGTCACCGAGAGTGGAACGAAAAACTTTAAGTTCGGTCTACCCATAGTTAACCTCCCGGGACGCGGATTGAGTGTGTCACTCAACCTTTTTTACAACAGCCTCCTCTGGAACAAGTCAACCAATCCGTCTACCGGCGCAACCTGGATGACTTACGACGTGGATTCAGGATATCCGGCGCAAGGTTTTCGTTTGGGTTATGGTCAAATCGAGGACCAGGGTAGCGCCGGCTTCACCCTCACTGATAGTGATGGCACTCGGCATGCGCTCGTTTATTCAAGTTGGTCCCACTACGACACCACTGACGGCACCTTCATTCACTTCAACGGCGGCAGCGGCTGGGGAACCCTCTATTATCCAGACGGCATGCAAGTCGCCTATGGCGCGGCCGGCGGTGGGCAGCGTAGTTACCCCACCAGTGTCATGGATCGCAACGGAAATTACATCTTGATCAGTTACGTCAATGGTGTTGGACCACGGATCTCCACCATTCAAGACACTCTTGGACGCTATGTGCGCTTCTATTACGACTCGAACAACGACCTCGTGACGATCACGACACCGGGACTCACTGGCCAGTCAGATTTGCAAGTCATGCGCTTTTACTATGAAACGCTCACTCTGTCTTCTGGATTGTTTGCTTCCGGCATCAACGTGAGTCAACCGTCTGCCGCGCGAGTGATTAGATATATCTACTTGCCCGCGAGTGCTGAAGGCGGCAGCAGTGGCAGCGGCGACATAGGTTATCGCTTTGATTACTCGTCGTATGGGATGATCTATCAAATGGTTAAGTTTCACGGCATGACCGCGAGCACCACCTCCACCAGCAGTACGGGCACGGTTAATCAAGGCACAAACACGACGGCGGCAACGACGACTTACGATTACGACATTTCACCGAGCGGTATCTCGGATGTGCCGGCGTTTTCACGCCGCACAGACGAATGGGCCGGACGGACCAGCGGTGTTAGTGCGCCGTACTATACGTTTTCAGTGTCGGAACAAACGAGCGAGACCATCTCCACCGTAACCGCCCCCGGGGGTGCTACCGTCACAGAAACGCATGCCATTAAGAACCCCGGTGTGTGGAATGATGGTTTAGTAACAGAGACACAGGTACAGAACTCTTCTTCAGTGGTTATCAGGAAGATTGTGCGTGGCTGGGAACAGAATTCCAGCAACGGCACGCCGCGCGTAGCCAGCGTAAGATTGACTAACGAATCCGGAAAGACAACTGCCAAGGTGTTTAGTTATGATGATGCGCACACTCCTTACAATAATATTTCAGTCGTGAGCGAACGTGACTTCACCTCAAACGGCGCCGTGTCGTCAACCGAGCTGCGTCGGACTGAAACCACGTATGTCACTTCCTCAAACTATCTGAATCGCCGGCTACTGAGTCTGCCTTCAATGGTCAAAGTCTTTCCCGGTGGATCTTCAACTCCTGCCTCGCGGATTGATTACGCGTATGACAATTACGGCTCGAGCCACGAAAACTTAACAGCGCGCGACGATATCATCATGCACTCGTGGTCGTTCGATCCGTTTCAAGAGGACCAGGAAAGCTGCGATTGGGAGTGTACCGACTGGTGGTGGGACGAGGGTGGTTTGATCTGTCGCAACTACGACTGGGTATGCACCCCCTATAATCTATATGACCCGTCAACCGACTATCGAGGCAATATCACCAGCATTACGACTTACCCGGACGCCACAACTACAACCGGCGCTCTTACCCATGCAAACACCTATGACATCGCGGGTAATGTGATAACCGCCCAGGTCGATTGCTGCCAGACGCAATCGTTCACCTATTCCTCGGCTAACAATGATTACGCTTATCCGGTGTCAGTCACGAAAGGAAATCCGAGCGGTCTGCACCTCACTACGACTAAACAGTACGACATGAATACGGGACTCCTTGCCAGCACAACGGATCCCAATAGCCAGACCACATACTTTGCCTACAACTCAGATTCATTGCGACTCGATCACATAGACTTTCCTGATGGCGGACAGCTCTCTTACGATTACTTCAACGCACTCGCAGCAGACAGTGCCGGGCGTTACCACTCCAGCCTGGTTTCTTCAACCAAGCTCGACTCGAGTCGTTATGTCGACACTAAAAGTTATTTCGATGGTCGCGGGGCGTTAACCCAAACTTTCAATAGCTATACCTCCGGTGACGGCTGGTCAATCACTGATCTTGAATACGATGCGATGGGCCGCCTTTACCGTCGGAGTAACCCTTACTATTGCACGAGTAATTACGGCAGTTGCGCGATCAACCCTTCCGACATTTGGACTACGCTCACTCTGGATCAGTTTGGGCGTGTCACGCAGCTTAAATCGCCTCGAGGAGATGACGCCGATCCTACCGCCTTTACGACAAGGCAAACGACTTATGGAGGTGAGGTAACCACGTTTTACCGATCAGGCAGGAAAACAGAAGAGACAAATCACAGATGCACTCGGTCGCCTTATTCGGCTGGATGAACCCAATTCATCAGGTAGCCTGGGAGCAGTAGAATCACCTGGTCAGGCAACGTCCTATACGTATGATGCGCTGAATAATCTTGTCAAGATCAGCCAAGACTCGCAGCAACGGTATTTCAAGTACGACTCGTTGTCGCGTTTGATTCGCGACAAGCAAGTGGAGCAGACACCGAACAGTGGCTACAATCTGAGCGACTCAGTCAATTCAAGCGGTACGTGGACGCGTAAACTGGAATACAACTCGTACGGTCAGTTGACTAATGCTTACGATGCGCGGGGTGTGCAGACGCACTTCGCTTACGACGATCTGAATCGAGTAACGACAATCGACTATTCGGATTCAACGCCGGACGCGCATTACTACTATGACTCGCAAACTCTACCCAGCGGCGCGCCAACTTACACTCACGGTTACGCTAACGGACGTCTGATTGCCCTGACCTACGGAAGCAGCACCTCCACCAACGGAACATATTTCGGCTATAACAGCAGGGGCCGTGTGAACGAGCAGCGACAGGTTACGGGCGGAAATACGTACTCGCTCAGTTATAGTTACAACCTTGCCGGCCTACTGGCGACTGAAACCTATCCGACTGGTCGCGTGCTTACTCACTCTTACGACAATGCGGGACGTCTTTCACAGATTAGCGACGGAACCACCAGCTTTGCTTCCGGTTTCAGTTACGCGGCAAGCGGCGGGATGTTGGCAGAAACGTGGGGCAATGGCGCGGTGCACTCTCTTGCGTACAACAGCGCCTTGCAGCTGAGTCAGATCAAGTTGAAACAAAGCAGCACTGGCCAGGAATTGCAGCGGTACGACTATTTGTTCGGTGAAGTAACCCAGAGCAATGGCAACGTAGACAAATCAAAGAACACTGGCCAGATCGGGCGAGTAGACGGCGTAATCAACGGATCATCTGTCAAGGAGTGGGAAGAACGTTTGTCCTACGATTCACTCGGCAGACTTTCAACTGCTTCCGAGTACTCGCAGGGCACGGGGAGCAACCCAACCTGGCGGCAGGAGTTCACTTATGATCGTTACGGCAATCGTTTCCAATCCGGCAGCAACAACACTACCAATATCCCATACACGTCCGTGATATCGACCGATATTACGGACTCGACAAATCGTTTTGTAACCAGCGGACCAGCGCCCGTTACGTACGACGTGGCAGGAAATATCACGCAGGACGCCAAGTTTCGCTACATGAACTACACCTATGACGCCAATGGACGTCAAATCACTGCATCGGCTATGGACAGCGATTTGTCACAATCGTCTGTGTACGATGGTGCGGGACGGCGTGTGCAAACCGCTTCCTTTAGCGTGACTCGGACGATGATTTACGACATCTTCGGCCAGCAAGTAGTGGGGTACGTTGGGACAAGCGTGGAAAGGGAGAACATCTACCGGCGTGGCGAGTTGCTTGCGGTGTATGAAGCCACTGCTACTTGTTACATGACCCTTGCCGACTTTGTAACGGCGTTCTATCAGGGAGCACTCCATCGAAATCCCACCTCGTCCGAACTAATCGAAAAGACATCGATTTTGAGCTACGCACAGGGGCAAAGTCGGGCGAAATTAATTAAAGCGGCACAGGACCTCGGCAATACGTTATTCGCCCCAGGCGTCTATAACACTACTGACCCTCAAACCTACGTGACCGATCTTTACAACGCATACCTGCAGCGCAGTCCTGACTCGGGTGGACTTACTAATTGGATGAACGCTATCAGCGGCGGTGCAACTTTCGCGACCGTGCGCAACGGGTTTGCCTATAGCCTTGAGTTCCAGGGTCACGTGGCCCAATTGTGTCCCGGCGCCAGCACTGCGAATACCAGCGCGAATATTAAGTATGTTCTCAATGACCTGCAGGGTTCAGCTCGCGCACTGATGAACAATAGCGGAGCCGGCAGCAGTACGATCGTCTCGCGACATGATTACTTGCCATTTGGTGAAGAGATTTGGCAGGGTATAGGCCTCCGCACGGCAACACAGGGGTATGGAACTACCGACAAAGCGACTCGGCGCTTTGCAATTACCGAACGAGATGAAACGACCGGGTTGGATAACACCTGGTTTCGAAAATACGACGGCTTCGCCGGTCGTTGGACCAGTCCGGATGCTCTTTCCGGAACCATTTTAGATCCGCAGAGTTTCAATCGATATGCGTATGCCTCCAACGACCCGATTAATTTATTTGATCCGACTGGGCTTTTGTGGGGCTTGCCAGATGCATCGACCGGCTGGTCTGACATTGCGAACGGGATGTGGGGTTGGGGCTACCTGGGAGGAAACGGCTGGGGACAGGATCCTAATCCTGGGCGTGCACAAATCAACGAGGCGAACAATGCCATCGACCTATGGCGCAACAATGTATGGTATGGCGGCCCAGCAGTTTCGTATGTACAGATAACTTCTCGTTTATGTTTGGGCCTCGAGTGCTGGGATGCTGGCGATGCTTCGTACATCTACGATAGTTTTGACCCTGAGTTTCCCATACTGGGAGCTCTTGATAGTTGGCCACCTGACAACCCTTATGGTTACGATTCCAGAGGTCTAAGACCAACCATGCCTACGCCTGAGTTCGAGCAGTTTCCCAGCAAAGTACATATCGGACCTGAAGGTGTCGAGTACGGGCCTAACTTTGATCCGGCAAGGGCGCCCTCCAATTCGGACGCGCACTCATCTCTCCAGCGGGGCGCGATGAATGCGATTGGTCATGTGCTGGGTGCGATTGCGGATGCAGTCGGAGGAGCACTCATTGATGTTTTGGGACCAGTGGTAGATCCATACAATCAGGTGCACCGATCTGTTTGCCAACAAAATCCCAGCAATCCGGGGTGCGGTACCCCCGGAGATTGAGGCTTATGAGGCTGTCAGCAGCGTCAACCAGGAAACGTGTATCATTGTTTACAACACCCTATGTCTGAAATGCGAATAGAAATTGATGCTTCCTGTTTTCCACCTATCACCAGGCGGCACGTTGAGCGGGTGTTAAGTTGGTTGCCTAAACGTGACCTTGAAGGATTGGAAGTTGTGAGAGTGATCGAAGATTGTCCAGACGAAGAACTCAACGCCGACAAAGTTCCCGCGTATATGAGAGGCTTTCGATACAACGGAATGTACGTGCCGCGTCGGAAGAATGAGCCAGCTCAGATCCTTCTCTATGCGAACGATGTTTACTTTGGCATCCCGAAGGTTTTCCTTAAGAGCCGAATGGCGACATTGAAAATCGCACGTACGCTGACCCACGAAGTTGGGCATCATGTCATTGCAACGCGCGGCTATATCTATGATCCGTCAGAAAAATATCGACCCTGGAACGGGATTAGAAATCCAGCGGAAGAGGATATGGTTGACAGGTATGCTTCGGACGTCCTGGAGCGAATGAAAAGGCATTTGACTTACAAGGTTGCCGAATTACAAACACAAACGGTCTCGCATTTACTTTATAAGGCGGGGCTACAAGATTACTTTGCTGAAAACTATAAGGCGTCGGCTTCCAGACAAGCGCGGGCTCATTCTCTTAATCCAAAAAACGAAGAGGCGGGTCAATGCTTCAGACACGCGATCGAGAAGTTAAAGGCTCAGACTCCCTCGCCACTAACTGAAGCCGAAAGAGAGTGGCTTTTTGAGAAGTATAGTCCCAGGGCACTTACGAAGGGTCGAAGGCCTTACCGTACGAGTAAGAGTTAGTCGGATACTAAACCCTTACCTACAAACACCAATCGTTCACACGAGCGAACTGGCAAATGAGCGGATTATGCCTGAAGGAAGCGCTGAATCAATCGCAAACGCAATACTGAGCGAGGAATGAATGAGGGGAAGCCTCACCTGCCGGGATTCGTGGCAACGACTGCTCAGAAGCAGGGCACAATTCATTGAACTTCGATGAAGATCGAAGGACGAGGGCGAAATAATTTTTTGACTACGCTCAATGAGGCTCTCTTCGCGTCATAGTTGCTCGGAAATTTCTAGTTTTCAATGGCGGTGTTTTCAGAGATGCTTACAGATCCATCCCGCTACGCATTATGCATATTGTATACGCCTGGGTTTGCTGGTAATTGTTGTCCTCTTCATTGTGATGTGCTCACCTTGAGCGTAGCGGCATTGATCACAATGTCGCCATCCCAACAGGTGCAATACACGGCCTTTGTAATTTCACGTTCTGGCCTGAAGCTTCTTTGACCGTTACCCGTAGAAATCATAATCGGAGGACGAGTATCGGATGAGTACTGCTCCATGAGCGAGACAGCTTGTTGGGTGGGATGACCGAATTGCCAGGCGTGGAAGCCGCCCGGAGCGCGATGGGCCTTATCATGCTTGCCCGCCGAGATAATGCTGATCCAGGGCGAGATCGCTTTCATCCATTGTGCATTGGTGCCGTTCTTCGAGGCGTGATGATCCGCTTTATAGACATCCGCTCGTAGCTCACCAGTGGGACCGTATTTATTCAATAGATCGGGAATTTCACTCGGTTTACAGAGTGGATCGGTTTTATCGGAAGCGTCTCCTGTTAAAATAAAGCGGGACCCCTTGTAATTCAGCAGGACCACAATCGAATCACTGTTTTGGTCTTTGCAACCGCGAGTCCCACCGATCACCGTGAAGTGCACGTCAGAGTCGGCAGCTTCAATTGCCGCAAGCGGAGCAAGCGAAAAAGTAGGTTTGAGGGTGTCTTTGGCTTCAACAACAAAATACTTTCCGCCTTTCGTCTTAATTAGCGCTCGAGCCTTTCTCAAGGCAGCAATCCCGCTACCGTGATCAGCGCCGCCATCAATCAGATTATTTATTTTAAAAGCAGTAACTACCGCCGGCAGCAGCTTTGTGTGATCTTTGTGAGGATGGCTGACAATCACAGTGTCAATGGTGTTGTGTAGGTCTGGGCGCTTTTTGAAGAAGGCAGTCAGGTATCGGATAAGGTGCTTGTTTTGTTTAGCGTCCGTCGAATCTTCGCCCCCGGCGTCGATCAAGACGGCTTCTTTATCAAACTCTAGCAGACTCTTCCGTGGTCTTGACAGGCCTTAGATGTCTAATATACTTAGCGCCGATTATTCTCAACGCCAAGATCTTTATTTACCAGAGAAATGTAACACGGCAGATCCATCGGTATAGAGCAACCCGCCTAAGATAAGATCTTATGGCCGGCAACCGAGCGATCTTGATCCAAGTGAATACTCCGGCTTCCGAAGATTGACGTCGGCGGTGAATGACGCTCGACTGCTGGGTAACCTTATTAGTTCCTCTACTCTAACGGACTGCTAATCTAAGCTAATTTTACCGAGTACATAATGTCTAGCCGTCTCAAATTCGTTGATCATTTTGCGACAATATTCTATCCCGTTTTGTTTTTAATCTTGCTTTCGCTCAACCGGGGTGTGTGTGCTTTCCAAACTACGGAGGGAATGAAGGATTTTGGAAATCGCATAGAGGGAACAATAGGAAGGCAACACGCGAGAGAGGATTTAGAACTCATAGCCATACACAGGAATTTTGAACGGTTTGCAAAGGGAGCTAATTTGCAAGTGAGGTTTTATTTACCAAAACCACCCGTACAGCTGCAGAAAACTTCAATTGCAAGAAAAGTATCCATTGAGGCGTTGGAGATTCAAGATTCTATTCACTATTTCATGCAGTCAAAGCAATTGAACTGGGAAGAAGGGAAATGGAATTCTTTCAGTCCCTGGTCTACTAAAGATGTGATTGACCCCTTGAATCTTGACTGGAGTAACATCGGTGTGCGTGCCAATTATAGAGATGGGAATGAGCCACCTGTGTATATGCCGGTTGATGTGGTCCAAAGCTCACAATTAGTCAAGAGCTCTTATACGTTTCACTACAGAACCGCTTTTGATCTGCATTCCCTGGAAAAGTTACTAATAGGACCATCTGGTCAAATAACTCGGCTGGAAACAGAGGAATGTAAATTCTCTTCGACCTGCGTTCTTTTTCCCGCAACGAGTTCGCAGGCATTCGATGTAGATATGACTAAATTACCTGCAGGCGTCTACACGGTTAAAATGATTGGGCACGTACCCAGGACTTCAATGAAGCCCACCATATCAATTCGTATATATCACCCGTAGAGTTCAAGGAAGGCAAATTATTGGCTAGAAAGAGTAAGACTATGAGGCGCTGGGTCAAGTGGACTGTAACAGCGGCCTTAACTGGTACGGTTGTTTTAGCCATTGTCCTTACGCTCATTCACCCTGAAACATCGGTAAATGTTTCTCTGAATGTGCGAGAAATTTCGTTCGGGACCAGCGCAACTCGAATTTTCAGTCCTGCTAGTGAAGAGCAGTTCATTATCTCTAGAGTCGCAGCGGTACGGATTCAGGGAAGCGGTATAAAGGTAAAGGCAGGGAGTGATCAATTCGTGGAAAATTCAGTCGAAATTGAAGGCGACACTGCAGGCTCTTGTAACTTCTACAATGTCCGAACCAGTATCATTAACTTGAATAGTGATTCCATTCTTAATCTGTTCTGGCTTGAGCAGTCCGGCGGATCCTCATTTGGGCTGAGATCAAACAAGGCTCTCACTGGTAACCTCACGGCCCAACCGAGTGCAAAGTCTAAATCTGGATTTTCTTGTGTCCGCGTACGCCTGAATGGTAGGCCCACGGGCACCGTGGAAGGAGAGTTTTTCTCCGAGGATTCAGTATATTTCTCCACTGCTAACAATGCACAAATCGATTACCGAGGAATCAGTGGCTTGAATATTGGAGACTCTCAAATACCGATTGTAGGAGACCTGCGGTTTTCGCATATCACCCCTGGTGATTCACAAGAAGAGAAAACTGTTCTGCGGCCCCCAGCATCAGGGCAGAGTAACGAAATATCATTCGAGGAAGTAGATAGTACAGTAAAGTTGTCAGATTCCGACCTACTCATGATCCGGCCCGCTCAAGGCTTTTATCTCAGGCAATTCAAGATCGATAATGGAATACAACTGAGTCTTCATGGCCTTGCCAAAGACGTCTTGATAGGGGCTGGAGCAAATGACATGAAGTCTAAAATGCCGTCACTTTTTGACGAGTTAGATAAGAAAGCGCGCGTCTTTGTCGTGATCCCCGCGGTAGTTGCGTTCCTTTTAGGAATTCTTGAGAAGCTAGGAGTGTTGCCACGCTAATGATTAAGACCTGGACGATGATTTTTATAGGGATGTTTATAAGTGTCGTTCGACCTTTAGCAATTGAGCAATCCACTGTTGATAAGATCGATATGTTGCGTTTGCAAGTTGTTAAGCTGCGCGTGCAACCGGAAGATCGCTCCGCTGAGGTAGCTGCTGGAGTTTACGTTGGTAAGGACACTCAGAATGCATATTTCATTACTGCGTTTCACCCGCTGCGTAAACAAAAGAGTGGCAATGACCCCGTCGAAACTGTTGAGTTGCAGTTCTACGGTCGTGCAGCTGTGTTTCCAGCAAAAGTTCTGGATCGCTTCGATCCGGATCTGGACCTGGCAATAGTCTATGCTCCTGCTTCAAACCTTCCCGCCGGAATTACTCCAATGACGCGAGGCGACGCCAGCAGTAACTTTCAAGTCCGTATTATTGGCCACCCCCCTGCTGGGGACTGGTCGCTGTGGCCTGGGGGAGTTCTGAACGAAAACTCAGCAGCCGGCAATAGCCGCTTTTTTAGTACTACCACGGATCTCTCTCTCACTGATGGTTTCTCCGGGGGCCCAGTGTTTGACTCACGCGACAATTTCGTCGGCATGCATACCGAGGGATCGCGTAGTTTTGCGAAGGCGGTTAAAGGCGCACAGATTCTTGATGAACTGAAAGCGTGGCATGTGCCTACTACAAACCTCGTAAAACATCCACCTCTCGAAGTCCAAAAAATTGATTTGGAAATTGCATCGCGAATCAAGATGAGCAAAGAAGCAATCGACCGGCTCTCGCGTACTAACTGGCTAGACGGCAAATCAAATACATCTAGTGGTACTGCCCTTGCTTTTGCAGGCCAAAACCTCACTGGTATTCTTTACCACCTTGATAATTCAGCTGATGCCAGACAAGAGTTTGCAGGTAATAGTCTGTCCTCGCTTTTGACACTACTCATTAACTATGTAGAGTCGGAAGATCAGCCGCAGTTGCAAAGGGTGGTATCTAAATATACCGAGCTTAGAGATTTCAGCACTACCCTTCCCTCCTATGAAGAGGACAATAGACGAATGACCCGTGAGCAGGTTACAGATGCATTAAACAAATTAAGACAGCTGCTAAACGATATGTCACTTCCACGTTGGTCACGTTTGCTGCAATAACAAGTAACCAAACAGTTTCACAATTCGTGTGTTTGCAAATGGTGTTTCGGTTCGATAAATTTGATCAATAACTCTCCTAGAGCGCTAGCGTGTTCAGTGATGCGACCTGTCCCCATTATTAAGCTACTCATCACTAATTATTCAGTGAAACCAAACCGGCTGGGGCTACGGCGCGTTGTCGGGATGGGTCATACAGTTTCAGTCAACACCGGCGCGGTACCTGTTCGTACCATGGTGGAGTAGCGGAATGGTTTTAGACTCGCGTGATCGCTAAACATAGGCAAGCGCTGGAGTTCACTTTCACGGGCTCGTGGTGGGCGATAGCCAGATTTGCTTGCTTAGAAATAGAAAACCGATAGGACTCGATGCTGTGACCCCAACTTCTGAGTTCACAACCTACATTATCCGGTATGACATTCGTTGCAGCAGTAATAACACCCGTTGGACTGAGGATAGGTCTTTTTCGCTTCAGTAACTGCGTATCGGCAGTGGGAGAACTCGCCGAGGTACAGCCGGTTCTCGGCTGCCGGGAAAAACGAACAGGTCGGAACATGGACCTCGTGGTCACCATTATCCTGAGCGTTCTTGTTTACGTAGTATTTCGTAGCCATGTAGTCAGATCCTTTCAGCGCCAAAACGTATTTGCAGCCTGGTGGTGCAGAAGGCTTTGGCGACTTAGTAAGTTGAGTCGCATCAGGCGCGCCCATCGAACTCGTGGCGAGCGAGGAACCGCGGAGGTTCAATTCGCACGAGTGAGGCCTGCCATTCTTAATGATTTTCGAAGCCATACGTTACCCTCTTACGGTTGTATGGCAACTGGTTGGACGGTTTGAGGGCGGAATATTGGTGCGGGTTTTGTAAATCTTTTCACGGAAATTACTGGAAATTATTTTATCTGTTTCCAGTTTTTTGTTGACAACAAAACATGTTTAAACGAAAATACTGACTGCCCAATTTGGGCAAATGATCTTTTTAGGTGTGATTGCACGACAAAGGCAAACCTGTTGTGAGGCAGGGACGCAAAGCCGTGAGTCTTTTTTCACGAAAGATCTGAGGAAAGATTGTCTGGCCGCCAAGCGATCAGAGATCGAAGAAGCCTGAGGTTGCTCCAGGCGAACTTCAATTCAGGGCATGTTACAACACCTGAATCCCCTTCTGTTCTCGTCTCTATCCCACAGCACACTCCGTCACATCCCTCATTGCGCTGCCCCTTTGCCTCCTAAGACATTCGGAAGCACGCTCTTGCCCGCTCAAAGGTGTGTGGTCCGGCAGCTCTTTGAACCTTATTTCCGTTGTTCCAGCTGCGGAAATCACCGACTAAAGGCAACCCCGTAGCGATGCGGGTTCGCAAAGCCAGGAGTCTCCACATTTTGGACCGATGCGGGAGATCGTCCGGTTACCGAAGTGAGGTGCACAATGTTCAACTTGTATGCTTTTTACCACCGGGGAACTACGAAACCCTTAGCTATTGCAGTCGGTACTCTTAGCAAGCACTTGCGACCAGTCGCCAGTTTGATTCTCAGGGTACTCATTTACGTTCCCGATTCTCATCCGCTCGTTGAAAATGTCTTACGCGTATGCGACTTTCTCCTCCTCCTGATAAATGTAAGCTCGGGATTGAGCGAAGTCATTCAGGGCGAAATGGGATTCGTTCAAATGGAGAATCTCGTTCTCCTGCTTCTCTATGCGATAGTTCATTGCGTAGTGGTAATGCTGGAGATCATCAAATTCCTTCACAAACATCAGAGGTAAGGTAGAGTGGGAAGCGTCGACATGTCGGCGCTTCTCATCTTGCATAGACCATCCTTTCATTGTCGCTGCTCAGGACTCGGCTCTGGATGTCAATCACTTCTCGCGATCTAAATAGTGCGACATTCAATATTCTCGCGTGTGAATCGATGGTAGTAATTGGTGTCTGCTAATGGTCTATCTCAAGTCCAGCAAAAAGAAAAGCTCGCCGAAACGACCGAGCAAGCGTCGCCGTTCCACAAACTACATAAGGGTAACAAATGTCAGCTACGGTAAAGCATTGCGCGGCACACCAATTTATTGGGAAGGTCGCCGGCCAACGAGGCTGAGAGATGACGGTCGAATCAATCTCGGTAAGAACATTTTAGAACTCCTGAATGCGCGATTTGATCGTTTCCGCTGGATCATCACCGAGGACACAAACTCCATCACAATCGAAAGAGGCATTGTCAGAGTCCGAACATCGCAGAAACTGTTGTCACGGATGGGAAGCGACCAGTTTGATCGAAGCCGTGATATCAAGAACGACATTATCCGCAAGTTCTTCTCTAATGCTTTTCCGGATTATTTCAAGGACGCCGCCACTCCAGTCTACGTTCCGGGAACTCTGTCAAAGACTATCACCCTTGACATAATCCCCAGGCTGTCGAGTCAAGATAAGGAGGCGCTCAACAGTTTTTTACCCGAGTATATCGCGTCTGAATCATTGGGCACTGTTAACAAACTCAAAGCTCAGGCCCAGATTGAATCGTTGAGGGGATTGGCGTCAGACCTTGAAAGAGAAATACCGAGAGAACACCCTGAATCATGGTGGCAGACCTACATCAAGAGCAACATCCTTCTGCTACAGCAGGGTTATATCACTGCCATTGAAAAACTAAACACGACTATTGGCGATACCCGTTTCCCGGATTTCCTGCTTGTCACACATGACAACTATTTGGATGTAATGGAAATCAAGAAGCCCAATACGCCGATTCTTCGTTCTGATACCAGTCGTGGAAACTTCTACTTTGATTCGGAGATCTCTAAAGCAGTCATACAAACGGAAAACTATATCGATAACATCACTAAGCAACAGGACACAATTCGGTCTTTTCTGAAAGATAAGCATGGTCTAGACATTCGAGCAGTACGGCCGCGCGGGATCATCCTTGCCGGAGATACCAGATCTTTTGGAACGCCTAAGGAGGGAGTCGACTTTCGGTTACTGTCTCAAGGCATTAAGAATCTCACCCTGCTCACATACGATGAACTGTTGACAAGGCTTCAAAACTACATCGCTGTTCTGGAAGAGTTTAGCAGGCCATCTAAAAGCCCCTCTCGATGATTCCCACATGTGTAGATGAGAATTTTTGAGATGCACTCGGCAGCAATCCAACAATGAAATACCAACCCGTTAGCATTCGTCCGGAACAAATCACACTCGACGACCATCACAAGATTCGGAGGTGTCACTCGAGCGTTACGTGCGCAGCAAGATGCTTGCAACAGCAGATCGAGTCCTTGCCCGGAAGATAGTGTATCTGGACACTCGCTTCTGGATACTGCTACGGGATGTATCGTTAGGCCGGTCTAAAGATACCATTCACGAACAGATACTCAGCCAGCTACGGGAGTTGGTAGCTAATGGTAAGGTGATCTGTCCAATAAATGCCGACACGCTGGTAGAAATACTGAAGCAGCGCGATCCTACGACTCGCTTGGCCACTGCAAAACTAATTGATGAACTTTCACTGGGTACGGCGTTGCAAAGCACAGAGGAACGAGTGGGTACTGAGTTAAGGCATTGCATCCAGCTCACTCGACTTGGACCTCAAGCGCTAGAACCGCTGGAGCGACTTGTCTGGACGTCCCCGGCTTACGCGCTTGGGCATAATGTTCCTACACTGGAGTCACTTCCAGAAGATGAGATGTTGGCGGTTCAAAAATCCTTTACGGATTACCTCTGGGATTTCTCACTGGCCGATCAACTCGCGTACTTACAACAGATTCCCGAAGAACTGCACCGCGGATGGGACGCTATCGCTGACAAGCTCAATCGTGAAATCAAGGAACACGATAACAAAGTTCTTCCCCTGAATGAGCTTCACCTGCACGAGTTCGAAGGAAGCCTGGAGCTGTACCTGCCGACGCTTGCAAGCATACTCGAGTCTCTGTATCTGAAAGATTTCGGAACGCCGCCATCAGAAAATATACGAGGTGAACTCGCAAAATCCGCGCGCGGACTAATTCCACTTTTCGTGGACGAATTACGCACCGGCAAACTGGGCCAACAGCTTCCATCTTTGACTATTAGAGCGGGTCTACACGCCGGCGTGCGACGCAACCGGGGCCGACAATATAATGGTAACGACTTGCTTGACTTCGGCCATGCCACTGCCGCGTTAGCTTACTGCGACTATTTCGCGACCGATAAGAGCCTACGTCATCTGGTCGTAAACGATCTGAGGTTCCATCAGCGATACGAAACTGTCGTCATTGCAGAACCGGCCGAACTCCTTACCGCGATGAAGCAGATCTAATGGACCATCAAGAATTGTCGTGCGTGCAATTCGGCGGCGGGCGTGAGGTTCTTCCATTATGACTAGAGCTTATTTCGGCAAGCCGAATCGGCCTTGAGTTAGACGTCAAGTTGAGAGGTGTCACACCACGAGCTTACGCACAAGATATCAAGCTCATGTGGTCCAGTGCGCTAGCAGACGACTCTGCCCTACCTCTTTCCCTAAAACCAGGCAATACGGTCTGTGAACCCTACCAACAATATACCTATTGACATGAAGTCCATATCTTCTATAATTAGAAAGAAATCATAATATGAGAAAACCTAAGTACTACATTGGCGAATTCGAAGAGCTGGTTCTTATGGCAATCGTCTCTCTTCGCGAGAAAGCATACGGAGTCAAGATTGGTGACGCTATTGAACAAGCAACGGCTCGTTCCGTTTCAATCGGCGCTCTCTACACGACATTGTCGCGGCTTGAAGAAAAGGGGCTGATTAGTTCGTGGATGGGAGAAGCAACCTCAGAGCGCGGCGGTCGTGCAAAGAAGTACTTCAAGATTGAAGCACCCGGAAAACTAGCACTCAATCATGCTGACGCGAGTCGACGGCGATTGGCGAATCTCAAACCAAGCTTGAACCTGATCGGAGTTGTGTCGTGAGCCGACGAAAGCGAAACAAACGTAAACTCATTTGCGGCAACGCTGCTTCGACACCTCGTGACCCGTTTTCTGGCTTACTGGGAAAACGCTTCACCCGGATCGAAAGCTACGCTCCGACTGTAATAATTGGTAAGCCGGATAATTCAGGTGATGTCGCGAAAGAATCTCTCGACGATGAAACGAAAAAAGCTCTGCACTCTATCTTAGGCTTACTTTTCGTCGGAGTGGTTCTTAGTATCCTCTCAGAAAACCGGGGGAAAGAAACGGCAAACCCGCCGAAGAATGTCGAATTATTGCTCTTACTAATCGTTCGACGCGACGAGCGGGACGCCGTCATAGGAGACCTAATTGAGCGATATCGCAGATCGCATCAACGACTCGGTAGAAG